>Ga0256866_1000214_pt1 | contig 12009 bp, 8 predicted proteins | sample RVTome_16_FD_187338 | JGI IMG/M metagenome (GOLD analysis project Ga0256866, IMG submission 187338) | Soil microbial communities from uranium-contaminated site in the Upper Colorado River Basin, Wyoming, United States - RVT152D67 HiSeq ...
GCGCTAGGCTGGACGGTCCTGCCGGTGTCACCGCGTCGCATCCGCGAAGAGCCCGTGGCTGTACTTGGCGAGATCGAGGCCGCCTATCTCGCAGGTATCGCCCGTGCGGGCCGTCGCCCTGAGGCAGTCTGACCGTCGCGGGTCGTGCTATTCCGGCTGCACGCGGCCGCCGAGGTGCTGGGCGAGGAAGCGCTCGACGGCGGCGTAGAAGCGCTCCCGGTTCTCCGGGCGAGCGAGCCCGTGGCCCTCGTCCTCGAAGAGCAGGTACTCGTGGTCGATGCCCTTCTTGACCATGGCCTCGACGATCTGCTCCGCCTCGACGACCGTCACCCGTGGGTCGTTCTTCCCCTGCGCGACGAGGATCGGGATCGCGATGTCGTCGACCCGGGAGAGCGGGGATCGCTCCCAGAGCAGGTCGCGTTCGGTCTCGGGGTCGCCGACCTTCGTGTGGAAGATCGCGATCTGTGGCTTCCAGTACTCGGGCACGGAGGCGATCAGCGTCATCAGGTTCGACGGCCCGACCATGTCGACGGCACAGCGGAAGACCTCGGGCGTGAACGCCGCACCCACGAGGGCCGCGTAGCCGCCGTACGACCCGCCGTAGATGCCGACCCGATCCCGGTCGATGCTGCCCGCCACCACCAGGTGGTCGACGGCGTCGAGCAGGTCGGTGTGCATGGCCCGGCCCCACTCCTTGTCGCCGGCGTTGCCGAAGGCCTTGCCGTATCCGGTCGAGCCGCGGAAGTTGACCTGGATGCAGACATAGCCACGGTTGACCAGCCACTGGGCTTCGGGGTCGTAGCCCCACATGTCGCGATGCCACGGTCCGCCGTGAACGTCGACGACGGCCGGCAGCCCGACGCGCTCGAGCCCCGGCGGGTAGGTGACGTAGCCGTGGATCTCCAGCCCGTCGCGCGCGGTGAACCGGAAGGGTTCCATGACGGCGAGCTCGTACGAGTCGAGCGCGGGCTTGTGCGCGAACAGGAACCTCATCTCCCGCGAGTCGCGGTCGTACACGTGGTAGTGGACCGGGCCGTCCGACGGCGTGTCGCTGACCAGCCAGCGCCGGTCGGTGCGTTCGCTACGCGAGATGCCGACCTCACCGCGCAACCGTGAACGCAACGAGTCGATCTCCGCGCCGAGGACCGGGTCCAGGTGCACCCACTCCTCGCGGTCCTCGAGGAACACCACCGACTGGGGCTCGAGGGTGTCCGGATGGCTGAGCACGGCGGCGACGTCGTAGGAAGGGTCTTCTGCCAGGACCGTCTCGGCCCCGGTGAGCAGGTCGACCCGGAGCAACCGCGATGCGTTGACACCGGCGCTGGACAGCACGAACAGCGCGTCACCGTCGCGGCTGAATCCGTACACTCCGGTCGTGGCGACGTCGTCCGGGCTGATATCGAGCCAGTGCGCGTCCTCCCCGGTGGCCGGGTCGCGCAGGTAGACGATCGCACCGCCCTCGGGTGTCATGGCGACGCCGCCGCGTACGGCCAGGTCGGAGTCGATCAGCCAGCCGGCGTATCCGGGATTCGTCTCCACCTTGTCGAAGGCGCCGGAGGACAGGTCGAACCGGTAGATGTCGTGCAGCATCGGGTTGTCGGCGTTGAGCCCGACCAGCATCGTGCCAGGGTTCCACCGGTTGTGCCCGAGGATCATCGCGTGGACACCCTCGCCGGGTGTCACCAGCCGCGACTCGCCCGTCTTCAGGTCGAGTGCGTACAGTCGCCAGTCCTCGTTGCCGTCGGTGTCCTGCAGGTACACCAGGGTGGCGTCGTCGTGGCAGAAGGCGAACGTCCGTACTCCGCGGCCACGGTCGTGGGTCACGGGCCGGGCGGCGTCGAGGTCGTCGGCGGGTCCGACCCAGACGTTGAGCACGCCCTCCTCGGGTGCGACGAAGCCGAGCAGCGTTCCGTCGGGCGACAGCGCGGGACTGATCCGCTCCGGGTTGCCGAACAGCACGTCGCGAGGAATGAGGGGCACCGGCGGGTGGGTGGTCGTCACAGCCCTGATCTCATCACGGACGGCCCGGGTCACCGGCGGTCGGTCCCGAGCGGGGCCGTACCCTCGGTGCCCGTGCCACGCCGCCGCCCGCTCCTCGCTGCGGTCGCCGTCGCCGCGATTCTCGGTGCGTCGTCGTGCGCGGACGAGGCCGGGGACGCAACGCCGTCGAGTCCGACCACCTCCGCGACCTCGCAGCAACTGGGTCCCGAGCTGCCCGACGACGATGCGGTGCGTGCGGCGCTGTCGGCCTACTACGCCGCGGTCAACAGGGCCGTGACGAACCGCTCGGTGGCCGGCCTCGACACTGCGACGACACCGGAGTGTCCGTGCCGCGACCGGTACGTGCAGGTGATCGACCGCCTGAACGAACAGGGCCTCACGACCTCGAACTTCTTCGTCACGGGAGTGGCCAGTGGCGATGTCGCCCTGGAAGGTGACAGCGCCACCCTGACCTCGATCGAGACGACGCAGGCCTACGACATCGTCGACGCCGACGGCACCGTGGTCGACCAGGTCGGGCCTGCGCAGACTCTCGTCGTCTACACGTTCACGGCCGTCGACGGCGACTGGCTGGTGTCGGGTGCGGACGACGACGCCTGAGGCCTGTGGGCGAGCCGGTCCGACCTCCGTCCCGGGCTCGGTAACGTGACCTGGTGAGCGATCCGGACGGCTCCGCACGCGTGCGCCACCTGTTGGCCGCCGCGGTCGACGCCATCGGGGGCAGCGAGCGCTCGGGCCAGATCGAGATGGCGGAAGCGGTCGAGGCGGCGATCGCCTCGGGCGAGCACCTGCTCGTGCAGGCGGGCACGGGTACCGGCAAGTCGCTGGCCTACCTGGTTCCGGCACTGCTGCACGCCGACGCCAGCGACGGGCCCGTCGTGGTCGCGACAGCGACACTCGCGTTGCAGGCACAGTTGGTCGAGCGCGACCTACCCCTGCTGGCGCCGGCCGCCGAAGCCGTGCTGGGCCGGCCGTTGCGCTGGGCGACGTTGAAGGGGCGAGCCAACTACGCCTGCCTGCACCGGGTCCGCGACGGCGTTCCGGACGAGCAGGGAGAGCTCGTCCCGGTCGTCCAAGGATCGCTCGGCGGCATCGGCACCGAGGTGGTCCGGGCCCGAGCCTGGGCGGAGGAGCAGGCGTCGACAGGAGCGACCGGCGACCGCGACCGGCTCGAACCCGGGGTCAGCGACCGGGCCTGGAGCCAGGTGTCGGTGACGGCTCGGGAGTGCCTCGGTGCACAGCGGTGCCGCTACGCCACGGAGTGCTTCGCCGAACGGGCCCGGGCCCGGGCCGGCGACGTCGACGTGCTGGTCACGAACCATGCGCTGCTCGCGATCGACGCGATCGAAGGGCTTCCCGTCCTTCCCGAGCACGACGTCGTCGTCGTCGACGAGGGCCATGAGCTCGCGGCGCGGTTCACGGGCGTCGCAACGGCGGACCTGTCCGCGGCCGCCGTCGACCGGGCGGCCAGGCGGTCCCGCTCGTTCGCCGGCGACACCGCCTCCGGGCCGTTGGCCGACGCCGGCGAGATGCTGCGGCGGGAACTCGACGAGGTGGAGCCTGGCCGGCTGGACGAGCTGCCCGCCGGTCTGCACACGGCGGTCGCCGGTGTGCGCGACGCATCGCGTGCCGTTCGGTCCGGGTTCGCCTCGGGCGAGCGCGACGGCGACCACGAGTCCGGCCGGCGGGCCGCCAAGGCGGCCGTGGACGATGTCTTCGACACGGCCGAGCGCATGGCGACCCACGACACCGAGGACGTCGTGTGGGTGGAGGAGCGCGATCGGGGCGCGCGGCTGCTCCGGGTGGCACCGCTGTCGGTGGCAGGACTGCTTCGGGACCGGTTGTTCAGCGCGGCCACCGTGGTGGCGACATCGGCCACGATGGAGCTCGGCGGTTCGTTCGAGCCGGTCGCACGATCGCTCGGGCTGGTGGGGGCGGCCTGCCCGGACTGGCGGGGCCTCGACGTCGGCTCGCCGTTCGACTACGCGCGGCAGGCGATCCTCTACGTCGGTCGTGACCTGCCGCCGCCGGGCCGTGAAGGGCTACGGCCGGAAGTGGTCGACGCCCTTGCCGAGCTGATCGCCGCTGCGGGTGGTCGGACGTTGGGCCTGTTCTCCTCGCGACGGGCCGCGACAGAGGCGGCCGACTCGGTGCGCGCCCGGCTGCCCGAGGTGCCGGTCCTGTGCCAGGGCGACGATGTCGTGCCGACGCTGGTGCGGCGGTTCATCGGCGACGACCGGACCTGCCTGTTCGGCACCCTGTCGTTGTGGCAGGGCGTCGACGTGCCGGGCGGCGCGTGCCAGCTCGTCGTCATCGACCGGCTGCCGTTTCCACGGCCCGACGAGCCCCTGATGTCGGCTCGCCAACGGGCCGTCGAGCGCGCCGGCGGCAACGGCTTCATGTCGGTGGCCGCGACGCACGCGGCACTACTGCTGGCACAGGGGGCCGGCCGGCTGATCCGGCGGTCGAGCGACCGCGGCGTCGTGGCCGTACTGGACCCCCGACTGGTGAACGCACGCTACGCGGGCTTCCTGCGGGCGTCATTACCGCCGATGTGGTTCACGACCGACCGCGACGTGGTGGTGGGTGCGTTGAAACGGCTGGCCACCCCGGCCGGGGTCAGTGGTTCCGCAGAGCCCTGACCAACTGCCGCTTGTTCATCGTGGAGCGGCCCTCGATACCGACCTCGCGCGCACGCTTCATCAGGTCGGTCTTCGTCCAGTCGTCGTAGTCGCCACTCTTGCCGCCACGGCGGCTCACGGTGGACTTGCCCTCGGCAGCCATGGCGTTGCTGATCCGGGCCGCCTTCACCTTGCTCTCGCCCTTGGCGCGCAGCTTCCGATAGGTCTTCTCGTCGCTGATGCTCGACCTCGGCACGGCAATCGCCTCCTCGGCGGTGCCATACCCTGCGGATGCAGCATGAACCATCGGTGAACGCAGGACGTCCGGTCCGTCCCGTTCGATGTGTCACATCGTGCGGGTTCTCTTCGTCATCGCCATGACAGGACCGGACGAGAGAATGTGACCGATGGACGAACACGTGTGGCTGGCCGAGCGGTTCGAGGAGAACCGGACCCACCTGCGGGCGGTGGCCTACCGGATGCTCGGCTCGCTGAGCGAGGCCGATGACGCCGTGCAGGAGTCGTGGCTGCGGCTGAGCCGCTCGGACACCAGCGGCGTCGAGAACCTGGGCGGATTCCTGACCACGGTCGTCGCCCGGGTGTGCCTGGACATGCTGCGATCCCGCAGGTCGCGGCGCGAGGAGCCGCTGGATGAGCACCTTCCGAAGCCCGTCGTGAGCGACGCAGACGGTACCGACCCCGAACACGAGGCGCTGCTGGCCGACTCGGTCGGACCCGCGCTGCTGGTGGTGCTCGACACGCTGGCTCCCGCCGAGCGGCTCGCGTTCGTGCTGCACGACATGTTCGCCGTGCCCTTCGACCAGATCGCCCCCATCGTGGGCCGCTCGCCGGACGCGGCCCGGCAGCTTGCCAGCCGCGCGCGTCGCCGCGTGCACGGGGCGACGGTTCCCGACGCCGATCTGACCCGACAGCGCACGGTCGTCGACGCCTTCCTCGCCGCCTCGCGCGACGGTGACTTCGACGCACTCCTGGCGCTGCTCGACCCGGATGTCGTGCTCCGCGCTGACAACGCTGCGGTGCAGGCGGGCGCATCGAAGGAGGTCTACGGTGCACGGGCCGTGGCCGCCACCTTCGCCGGCCGCGCCCGGGCGGCACGACCGGCGCTCGTGAACGGAGTCGCCGGCGCCGTGTGGGCTCCGGGTGGGCGGCCACGTATCGTCTTCGACTTCACGATGTCGGACGGGAAGATCGTCGCCATCGAGCTGCTCGCCGATCCCGAGCGCCTCCGCCGACTCGACCTGGCCGTCCGCGACGACTGACGAGCCGTCACCGAACCGGCCGGGTATGCCTAGATCCGCCGCATGACGGCGACGACGCGGCCGAGAACCGTCGCCTCGTTGCCGGAGATGGGTTCGTAGGCAGGGTTCTGCGGCACCAACCAGACCTGGCCGTCGCGACGCTTGTAGGTCTTGACCGTGGCCTCACCCTCGATCATGGCGGCGACGATCTCGCCGTTCTCGGCGACGGGCTGCTGACGGACGACCACCCAGTCGCCGTCACAGATCGCGGCGTCGACCATCGAGTCGCCGGTCACCCGCAGCATGAACAGAGTCCCCTCACCGACGAGCTGGCGGGGGAGCGGGAAGACCTCCTCGACGGCCTCGTCGGCCAGCACCGGCCGACCGGCGGCGATACGGCCGACGACCGGGACATAGGAAGGCTCGGGCCGATGGTCGCCGACGCCGGTGTCGTCGTGGGTCGGGACTGTGGTCACGGCACCGGCGTCGCCGGGCAGCAGGACCTCGAGTGCCCGCGGACGGTGCGGGTCGCGGCGGATGTAGCCCTTGCTCTCGAGCATGCGCAACTGATGGGAGACGCTCGACGGGCTGGCCAGGCCCGCAGCCTGCCCGATCTCGCGCATGCTCGGCGGATATCCCCGCCGATCCACCGCGTCGCGGATGACCTCGAGCACGCGCCGCTGCCGCGGGGTGAGCCCTGCGGCGTCCTGCATGGTGTCGGGAAAGGGATGGACCGTGCCGCCGTCGCCCGTTTCCTTTCCGCGCTGCCTGCCCACACCGGCCTCCTCACGCGTGGCCCGCCGGCCGCCGGCGGGCCTGTCTATTGATGACCGTAGCCCGGCACACCGACACGATCAAACACCTGTTCGAACGTGTCTCGACTTTGTCAGACCCTCGGTGTAGAACTCGTACGTACGTTCTATCGAACGATTGTTCGACGACGGTCTGGCTGCAGGGAGGCGGACATGACAACTCTGACACCCCTTCCGCCGCCACGTCTGACCGTCCGGGACGGGCCGGTTCGATCGGGCCGGCGCCCACGGGCGGTCGTGTGCGAGCGTTCCTACGCCGCGGACCTGCACGGTTCGCGGCTCACTGCGCGCGGACGCCTGGTGGTCGCGCTGCTGTGGGCGGTGCTCGCCGCGGCGGCCGCGTTCGCCTTCCTTCGCCCTGGGGCGGGTGCCACCGACGTCGAGCAGGTCGAGACCACCACTGTCGTCGTCGAGGCCGGAGACACCATGTGGGCACTGGCCCGGTCCATCGACTCCGAGGCAGACCCACGGGTTGTGGTCGACACCATCGTCGAGTTGAACGGCCTACGCTCGGGAGCCGACATCCGTGCCGGCGACGTGCTGCTGGTGCCGGTCACGCCGTAGCTGGTCGGGGGCACCGGGAATTGTTGCTTCGGCCGCGGCGGTTCGGGTTGCGCAACGTCGCCGGAACCCCTAGCGTCCCCAACATCTAGTAGTTACACTGGTGTAAGTCGTCCACAAGTTGTGGTTCGGCGCTCACAGGTTCTCCCCAGGAGTTCCACAGGTTCTCCACTTCGGGAGCGTCCGTCGCGTCGGCTCAGGGCTTGCCGGAAGGCCACCCGAACAGAGTGTGGAGAGGGGGAAGATCGCCGTGCACTGTCCGTTCTGCCGGAACCCCGACAGCCGGGTCGTCGACAGCCGCACCGCCGACGACGGCACCGCGATCCGCCGCCGGCGGCAGTGCCCCGAGTGCGACCGGCGTTTCACCACGGTCGAGCAGGTCACCCTCGCGGTCGTCAAGCGGTGCGGCGTCACCGAGCCGTTCAGCCGCGAGAAGGTCATCGCCGGCGTCCGCAAAGCCTGCCAGGGCCGCGGGGTCGGTGAGGACGCGCTCGCCCGGCTCGCCCAACAGGTCGAGGAGCGTATCCGCGCATCCGGTTCGGCGGAGGTGCCGAGCAACGAGGTCGGCCTGGCCATCCTCGGACCGCTCCGCGAACTCGACGAGGTTGCCTACCTGCGCTTCGCCAGCGTCTACCGGGGGTTCGACACCCTCGCCGATTTCGAGGCCGAGATCACGCTGCTGCGCGCCGAGCGGGGCGAGACCGTCCCCGAGCCGCAGCCGCGGATCTCCGGCTGAACCACGAACGCAGCACCACCCGTACCACGCACGTGCGACCACGACGGGGAAACGTCGGGGCAGGGCCCGGCGGGACGAGAAGGAGAAGGCATGACCGAGACGGTGGGCAGCCAGGGTCCCGACACCGGTGGCGCGAAGCGCGCCGGCCGGTCGAGGGCCGCGGCGGCCGAGCAGGGCGGTCTCACCATCGAGCGCATCTTCACCACGCCGGGGGTGCACCCCTACGACCAGGTCGGCTGGGAGCGGCGCGACGTCGTCCAGCAGAACTGGCGCACCGGCGAGACGGTGTTCGAGCAGCGCGGAGTCGAGTTCCCCGATTTCTGGTCGGTCAATGCCTCGACGATCGTCACCAGCAAGTACTTCCGCGGGGCCCTGGACACCGAGGGCCGGGAGTGGAGCCTGCGCCAACTCGTCGACCGGGTAGTCAAGACCTACCGCCGGGCGGGCGACGAGCACGGCTACTTCGCCACGCCCGACGACGCCGAGGTGTTCGAGCACGAGCTGGCCTGGATGCTGGTTCATCAGGTGTTCTCGTTCAACTCCCCGGTCTGGTTCAACGTCGGCACGCCGTCCCCCCAACAGGTGAGCGCGTGTCAGCCGTATGACGCCCTGGTCAGCACTCCAGACGGGCTGGTACCGATCGGCAAGCTGGTCGAGGACAAGGCGGTAGGCGCCAAGGTCTACGACGCGCACGGCCTGACCAGAGTCGTCGCCATCAAGGCAAATGGTGTGAAGGATGTGTTGCGCCTACACACAAAGGCCGGATACACCCTGGATGTCACTGCCGACCATCTGGTCTGGAAGAGCACCGGCCTTGGCACTGGACGGTTCATCGAGGCGGGCACGCTCGTCCCCGGTGACCTACTCGAGTTCGTCGACGCCGAGTTCGACGGGCCGCTTCAGTATCCGGAGATCACCCGCGTCGAGAATCTGGGGCCGATGGAGGTCTACGACATCCAGACCGAGAGCGGTGAGTACCTCTCCGGCGGGCTTCGGGTCCACAACTGCTTCATCCTGGCAGTCGACGACTCGATGAGCTCGATCCTGAACTGGTACCGCGAGGAGGGGTTGATCTTCAAGGGCGGCTCGGGCTCCGGGCTCAACCTGTCCCGGATCCGGTCCAGCAAGGAACTGCTGTCCTCCGGCGGTACGGCCTCGGGCCCGGTCAGCTTCATGCGCGGCGCCGATGCGAGCGCCGGGACCATCAAGTCGGGTGGCGCCACCCGCCGGGCCGCCAAGATGGTGGTGCTCGACGTCGACCACCCCGATGTCGAGGAGTTCATCGAGACGAAGGCGCGCGAGGAGGACAAGATCCGCGCGCTGCGCGACGCCGGCTTCGACATGGACCTCGGCGGCAAGGACATCGTCTCCGTGCAGTATCAGAACGCCAACAACTCTGTGCGCGTCTCCGACGAGTTCATGCAGGCCGTCGAGGACGGCGACTCGTTCGGCCTGCGGGGGCGGCTGACCGGCGAGGTCATCGAGACCATCGACGCGAAGCAGCTCTTCCGCAACATGGCGCAGGCGGCCTGGGAGTGCGCCGACCCCGGCATCCAGTACGACAGCACGATCAACGACTGGCACACCAATCCCGAGTCCGGACGCATCACCGCGAGCAACCCCTGCTCGGAGTACATGAGCCTGGACAACTCGTCGTGCAACCTGGCCAGCCTCAACCTGCTCAAGTTCCTGCAGGACGACGGCTCGTTCGATGCCGACCAGTTCCGCCGCTGCGTCGAGCTGATCATCACGGCGATGGACATCTCTATCAGCTTCGCCGACTTCCCGACCGAGGCCATCACCGAGACCACACGGGCCTACCGCCAGCTCGGTATCGGCTATGCCAACCTGGGCGCGCTGCTGATGGCGACCGGGCACGGGTACGACTCGCCGGGCGGCCGGTCGCTGGCGGCGTCGATCACGTCGCTGATGACCGGTGCGGCCTACAAGCGGTCGGCCGAGCTGGCCGGCGTCGTCGGCCCGTACGACGGCTACGCCCGCAACGCAGAAGCGCACAAGCGGGTCATGCGCAAGCACGCCGCGGCCAACGACGCACTGCGGACCCTCGACGAGGTCGACAAGCCCATCCACGCGCTGGCGACCCAGGTCTGGCAGGAATGCCTGAAGATCGGTGCCGCCCACGGGTGGCGCAACGCACAGGCCAGCCTGCTGGCTCCCACCGGGTGCCTCACCGGCGACACGCTCGTCACCACCGACCGCGGCCTGGCACGGTTGTCCGATCTCGGTGACGTATGGGGCGAGCAATGGCAGCGTCTCGATGCCACGGTCTCCACGGACGAGGGGCCGCGCACGGCGACGCAGTTCTTCGTCAACGGCGAGGAGCCGACCAGGCGCATCGTCACGGCCGGCGGATACCGGATCCAGGGCACGTACGGCCACCGGATCAAGGTCGTCGACCACGACACCGGTGAGTGGCAGTGGAAGCGGCTCGCCGACGTCGCGTCGAACGATGTCGTACCGATGCAACTGGGGACGTTGGTGGGTGCATCGGTCGACGTGCCGCTGCCGGTACTCGACCGGGCGTACTACGCGGGCGACCGGGACATTCACGTGCCCGAGTCGGTCGACGCGGAGCTCGCCGAGCTGGTCGGCTACTTCATGGGCGACGGGAGTCTGCACGCGAAGGGCATCCGGCTCTGCGTGGCGGAGCGCGACGCCGACGTGGTCGAACGGCTTCGGGTGTTGTCCAAGGGCCTGTTCGGGCTCGAGCCGGTGCTGAACGCTCAAGAGGGCTACACCGAGGTCGTGCTCCAGTCCGTGCGGCTCGCGCGATGGTGGCAGGCGGCCGGGTTCGCCAAGGATCTGCCAGGTGTCGATCATGCGGGCAAGGGTTGGACGCCGCGAATCCCGGCAGCCATCCTCGAGACGAACAGCCTCGTGATCTACGGCGCATTCATCCGCGGCCTGTTCGAGGCCGACGGCACCGTCGTCGCCGGCGTCCCGAGTGTCTCCACGGCGTCGGAGACGTTCGCCGCTGAGATCCGGACCGTTCTGCTGGCCCTGGGATTTCCGACGACGACCCGTCAGACGTCGAGTGGTTGGGGTGGCGCCATCTACCAGGTGCGCATTCGCAACGCGCCGCACGCGATCAACTTCGGGCACTGGATCGGTTTCATGGGCGGTCGCAAGGCTGCGCTCGTCGCACAGACCTCCAGCAATGCCGGCAAGGGTGACCGGATCTACCTGCCCCGTCGGGTGTGGCTGGAGCTCGCGCCGATCGGCCACGAACTGCACGCACTGGTTCAGCAGGGCGTGGGGCGCGGGCGCGGACTCAGTCGTGATCTGGCCACTCGTCTGTACGAGGCGACGAGAGACACGCGACTCGGGAATGCGCTCGACTACATCTTCGAAACCGTGAGCGCGAACGACGACGGTGGTGTCCAGCCGACGTATGACCTATCGGTCCCGGACAACGTCACCTATGTGGCTGCCGGGTTCGTCAGCCACAACACGATCGGCCTGATGATGGACTGCGACACGACTGGGGTGGAGCCGGACCTGGCGCTGGTCAAGTTCAAGAAGCTCGTCGGCGGCGGGTCGATGCAGATCGTCAACCAGACCGTGCCGCGCGCCCTGCGCAAGCTCGGCTACCAGGAAGAGCAGATCGAGGCGATCGTCGAGCACATCGCCGAGCACGGCAACGTCGTCGACGCGCCCGGGCTGCGCACGCAGCACTACGAGGTCTTCGACTGCGCCATGGGGGAGCGCTCCATCAAGCCGATGGGGCACGTGAACATGATGGCCGCGGTCCAGCCGTTCCTGAGCGGGGCGATCTCGAAGTGCGTCACCGGCGACGCTCTCGTCGCGTCGGCCGACGGCCTGATTCGTATCGGTAGCCTGCACGACGGTGAGGCGGAGGACACGTTCCGCGAGGCGCGGATTGAGATCGCCTCCCTCGATGGGAGGCGGAAGACCGATGCGTTCTATTACGGCGGCGTGCGACCGGTCCGCAGGGTTCGCCTGCATTCCGGCCACACGATCACGGGCACCTATCCGCA
>Ga0256866_1000215_pt1 | contig 11992 bp, 11 predicted proteins | sample RVTome_16_FD_187338 | JGI IMG/M metagenome (GOLD analysis project Ga0256866, IMG submission 187338) | Soil microbial communities from uranium-contaminated site in the Upper Colorado River Basin, Wyoming, United States - RVT152D67 HiSeq ...
GCCCCGCCGACGCATCTCGTACGCGGCGGTGAGGACCAGCCTGGCGCCGCTCATCCCGATCGGGTGGCCCAGGGCCACCGCGCCGCCGTTCGGGTTGACGATGGCCTCGTCGAGCCCCAGCATCCTTGCGGCGTTCAGGGCAACCGCGGCGAACGCCTCGTTGATCTCGACGACGCCGAGGTCGTGGGCCGACAGCCCCGCCTTCTTCAGGGCGTGCTCCACGGCGATGGCCGGCACCGTGTGGAGGTACGGGTACCGCTCCGCGCTCATCCCGTGGGCCACGATCTCGGCGAGCGGCTCGACGCCGAGAGCCGAGGCCCGCTCCGCGCTCATCACCACCAGCGCGGCGCCGCCGTCCGAGATCTGCGAGGCGTTGCCCGCCGTGATGGTGCCCCCCTCCTTGAACGCCGGCCGCAGGGCGCCCAGGGACTCCTCGGTGGTCTCCGGCCGGATCCCCTCGTCGCGGTGCACAATCGCGGGGTCGCCCGTGCGGCGGGGGACCTCCACCGGGACGACCTCGTCGGCCATGCGCCCCTCGTCCCAGGCGGCCGCGGCCCGTCTGTGGCTCCGGGCCGCCCAGGCGTCCTGCTCCTCCCGCCCGATCCCCAGTTCGGCGTTCACCTCGTCCGAGGACTCCCCCATGTGCTTGTCGGTGAACGTGGACCACAGCCCGTCGTAGATCATCGAGTCGACCAGCTCGGCATCGCCCATCCGCACTCCCCATCGGGCCGCCGGGAGGAGGTACGGGGCGCCCGACATCGACTCCATGCCCCCCGCCACGACCACCTCGACCTCGCCGGCTCGGATCAGCTGGTCGGCCAGGGCCACCGCGTTCAGGCCCGACAGGCACACCTTGTTGATCGTGAGCGCGGGGACCTCCTTGGGGACCCCGGCACCGATCGCCGCCTGCCGGGCGGTGATCTGCCCGGCCCCGGCCTGGAGCACCTGGCCCATGATCACGTAGTCGACCTGGTCGCCCTGGACGCCGGCCCGGCGCAGGGCCTCCCGGATCCCCGCGGCGCCGAGGTCCACCGCCTTGACGTCCTTGAAGCCCCCGCCGAACCGGCCGATGGGCGTCCTGGCGCCGCTCACGATCACCGACACGTGGTCTCCTTTCGGCTCTTCACCCCATTGTAGACGCCCGTCGCCGACGCCCGTTCGTCGCTCGCCCCCCGGTGGCCGGGCCGGGTACACTCTCGCGAGCCGAGCAAGGAGGAGCGAATGGACCTGCTGGACCGCCTGGACGCCATGATCGACCGGCGCCGCCTGCTGACCCACTCCTTCTACACGAAGTGGGTGGCCGGCACCCTTCCCCGGGAGGCCATCCAGGAGTACGCCAGGCAGTACTACGGTTTCGAGTCGGAGTTCCCCCGGTTCCTGTCCGCGATCCACACGGCAACGCCCGACGCCGACGCCCGTCGGGTCGTGCTGGACAACCTGTGGGACGAGGAGCACGGGGAGGAGAACCACGCCGAGCTGTGGCTTCGGTTCGCCGAGGGCATGGGCGTGTCCCGGGAGGACGTCGCGGCCGCCGAGCCGAACGCGGCCACCGCCACGCTGGTGGACACCTACCGGCGGGCCTCGACGTCGTCGCCGGCCGCCGGACTGGCCGCCATGCACGCGTACGAGCGTCAGGTGCCCGAGGTGGCCAGGGCGAAGATCGACGGCCTCCGCGACCATTACGGCGTGGACGACGAGCGGACCACGCGGTTCTGGTCCGTGCACGAGCGGCTGGACGTGGAGCATGCGGGGGCGGAGCGAGGCCTGCTCACCGACCTCGGGCGGGACGATCCGGACGCGGCCGTCCGGGCCACCGACGAGGCCCTGGAGGGCTGGTGGGGGTTCCTGGACGCGGTCGACCCCGACGAGGGCTGAAACCAGCGCTCGCTAGGCGAGCGGCTTGGGGGCGGCGACGGCGCGGCGGCGCTCCAGCGCCTCGACGATCACGTTCGTGATCTCCTCGCCGACGAGCTCGTCGCGGGCCATCAGCGTGTCGCGGAGCGCCTCGACCACGTCGCGGTTCTCCCGGAGGACCTCACGGGCGCGCTCCTTCTGCCGGTCGAGCAGCTCCTCCACGCGCCGTTTACCGTCGCCGTCCCCAAGCACCTTTCCAACCAGATTCGTCATCGACACGGGGCCATGGTTGACGGCCTCGTAGGAGACCAGGGAGCCGGCCATCCCCAGCGCCCCGACCATGGCCGCGGCGATCTCCGTGGCGGCCGATAGGTCCGCCGCGGGGCCGGTTCCCGACTCGCCGATGAACTCCTCCTCAGCGGCCATGCCGCCCAGGGCGATGGCCACCGAGGCCTCGAGCTCGGTCCGGGACTTGGTGAACCGCTCCTCGAGGTCGGCGTGGGCCAGGAGCCCCAGCGACTGCCTCCGCTTGATGATCGACAGGATCTCCAGCCGCCGGGTGGTCCCAAGGAAGTAGGCCACGGTGGCGTGGCCGGCCTCGTGGGTGGCGATGGCCTTCCGCTCCCCGTCCGTGTACAGCACCGGCTGGGCCAGACCGATCTCCTCGGCCAGCTTGGCCTCGTACACGTCGGCGAGCAGCATGGCGTCCCGCCCCTTCTTCAGGGCCACCAGCAGCCCTTCGTCGAAAAGGTGCTCGATCATCACCGGCGTGTAGCCGAGGGTGTCGTGGGCCAGCGTCTCCCGGTTCCGCTCGTCATCCAGGTCCGAGGAATGCGACTTCAGGTCGAGGAAGTAGTCGATCAGGTCCCGCCGCCCCTGCTTGGTCGGCAGGTCGAAGTACAGTCGCCGGTCGAACCGCCCCGGACGGAGCAGGGCGGGGTCGAGGACGTCGCCCCGGTTCGTGGCCGCGATCAGCAGGATGTTGTGGTAGCTCGGCGTGCGGGTCCGGACCCGGCGACCGGCCGGGAGGTAGCCATTGACCCACTCCGCCAGCCGGTCCTTCAGCCGGTGGAGCAGGGTTGGCTGGTCGAAGGACTGCATCTGAATCAGCAGCTCGTTGACCATCCCGCCGACGGAGGGCGACATCATGTTGGAAACGCTCCGGGGACCGTTCCACGGCGATGCTCCCATGCCACCGCCCCGGTCCGCCCCGATCGCGTCGATCTCCTCGATGAAGCCGATGGCCCCCCCTTCTCTGCGCGCCGCCTTCCGGAGCGCCTTGAAGAAAGACCGGATCCGCGCGCCGGTCATTCCGAACCACATCGACTGGAAGGCCGGGGCGGCCACGAACAGGAAGGGGACGCCGGCCTGCTTGGCCATGGCCCGAGCGAGGTAGGTCTTGCCGGTCCCGGGCGGACCCTCGAACAGGATCCCCCGGCGGGGGTTCCCCCCCAGCCGGTCCCGGAACGTGGAGTAGCCCAGGAAGACGTTCAGGCTCCTGATGACCTCGTCGATCTGGCCGTCGAGACCCCGGACGTCGTCCAACCCGGTCTCCAGATGCTCGGGGCGGATCAGGACGTGCGGGGAACGTCCGCTGCCGAGGGGGAGGAGCACCACGAGCACGAGCACCCCGATCAGAAGGAAGGCGGGAAGCCACATCACCCACCCCTCGGGCAGCCCCGGGGGCCCCAGTGGGTCGCCGATGGCGATCCGGTACCACAGGAAGGCGTCGAGGCTTCCCAGGATCACCGCCAGGCGGAGGAGACGGCGACGCCTGGTTCGCTCCCGGATCCGGGAGACATCCGCCAGGCCCGCCTTGATCAGCTTGGAGCGGCCGAGGACCGACGCCACCGAGCGCTCTGCCGTCCGTTCCCGGCCGCCTTCGGCCGGCCCGCGACTCGGCTCCATGTCCTCCCCGTAGATACATATGCCCGACCGCGGCGCGGTCGGGCAACCGGCTCCGTACATTCGACACCGGAGGGACGTTCCCGCCACCCCCGGCTCAACGTACGCGAGCTACGGTATCGTGCTTACCCCGTCTACGCCACCCGCACCCGGAAGGGATGAGCGTGCTGGACGACATCGATCACGTGGGCATCGCCACCGCCGACCTGGAGGCCGAGGTCGAGCGGTACCGGCAGGCCTTCGGGATCGAGCCCGTGCACCGGGAGACGTTGGAGGCGCAGGGCGTGGAGGAGGTGCTGTTTCGGGTGGGGACGTCGTACGTGCAGCTGCTCCGTCCGCTCGGCCCGGACACGCCCGTGGGCCGGTTCCTGGCCCGCCGGGGCGAAGGCGTGCACCACGTCGGCTACCGGGTCCGGGACATCCGTGTGGCGATCGAGCGGCTGGACCGGGCAGGCGTCCGCCTCATCGACCCGGAGCCCCGGCCGGGCTCCCGGGGGACGATCGTGGCCTTCGTCCACCCGGGGGCGATGGGTGGCGTCCTGGTGGAGCTGGTCCAGGAGCAGTCTCCCTAACCGGGCAGGTTGGTCAGGCCCTCCTTGGGGGCCGACACCAGCGCGGCCATGTTGCCCTCGGGGTGTGCGTTCTCGGACATCAGCTGGTGGGCCGTGGGGATGTCCTGGAAGGAGAACGTCCGGGACAGGCAGGGGTCGATACGGCCGTCGATCACCATCCGATTGAACGCCGCCGACTGCTCGTCGTTGGCGAAGTGCGAGCCCTGGAACCGCTTCTGACGGGTCCACAGGTACCGCAGGTCGGCCACCGCGGTATACCCGGTTGTCCCGGCGCAGATCACCACCATCCCTCCCGTGTCGCACAGGAAGATGGATGTGGGGATGGTGTCCTCGCCGGGGTGCTCGAACACGATTCGGGGAGACCGCTTCTCGCCGAGGGCCTCCCAGAACGCCGCGCCGAACGCCTTGGCTCCGGCCAGCCACTCCCCGTACCCTTCGGTGTCCTCCCAGTGGGGCGGTATCCCCCAGTGGTCGAACTCTCGTCGGTTGATCGCCCCGACCGCCCCCAGCTTCCGGCAGAACTCGGCCTTGTCGTCGGACGACACCACCGCCACGGCCCGCCCGCCGAGCTCACGGGTGATCTGGATGGCCATCGAGCCGAGACCCCCGGCCCCTCCCCACACGAGTACCGGATCGCCTTCCCGGACCACGTTCGGGGGCCACCCCAGAAGCATCCGGTGGGCCGTGGCGCCGACCAGGGTGGGGGCCGCCGCCTCCTCCCACGTGAGCTGTGGCGCCTTGGGCAGGCACTGGTGGGCCTGAACCTTGCAGAACTGGGCAAACGAGCCCCAGTTCGACTCGTACCCCCAGATCCGGAATGAGTCGTGAAGCATCGGGTCGTCCAGGCCGTCCGCCTCTCGGTCCCACTGCCCGCAGTGCACCACGACCCGGTCCCCCACCCCGACCCCGGTGACGTTCTCACCGACGGCGGAGACGATGCCCGAAGCGTCGGAGCCGCCGATGTGGAAGTCATTGGGTTCGCCGAACCTGCCGTGGAGACGGCAGACGTCGATGGGGATACCCCGGGCCGCCCACACGTTGTTGTAGTTGATCCCGGCGGCCATCACGAGCACCAGGACGTCTTCGGGCCCGACCTCCGGCACGTCCACCTCCTCTATGGCGAACGCGGTGGCCGGGTCGCCGAACCGCTCCGGCCGGATCACCTGGGCGTACATGCGGCTGGGGACCTCGCCGGGCGGCGGGATCTCCCCGATCTCGTACAGGTCCTTGGTCACGCGGTCCTCCGCGGTCGGCTGGTTACCCAAGGGTAGGTAATTCGAACCCGGACCGGCAAATCCTGCCTACGAGAACCCGAGGCCGCGGACGCCCCACTCGTTCCAGTCCGGGTGGTCCCCCTCCGCCACGAAGCCGATCACGTTGGGTCGCGAATCGCGGAGGACCGCGTCGGGCATCTGGACCGACTGATGGGATCCCCACCCCGGCCCGGACGCCGCGACCTCGCCGACGAGGGCCCAGTTCACCCACACCTCGACCTCGCCGGGGTCTACGCCATGCGCCTCGAACGTGAGTGTCCGGGTTCCGGGCTGCCCGGCGACCTCGAACCAGACCTCCTTGGGATGGCCCTCCGCGGTGCCGGGGACGTTGCCCACCGCCTCAGCCCACGGGAGGGTCAGGGGCGATGCCGGGGACTGCAGCGGGTTCGTCGGCACGTTCCGGAGCTCGGTCCAGTGTCGCCGCCTGGTTAGCGACCAGTTGTACAGGCTGGCCCCCAGGATGCCGTGCTTACGGACGGCGCGAACGAACTCCCTGGTCTCAGCGGCGCTGGCCCGGTCCGCGATCCCCCCGATCAGATGCACCGGCACCGTAGGGTTGCCGGTGGCCGCCCGCAGCATCCGGATGTTCTCCGCGGTCTCGTCGTGCACCTTGGTGGCCCCATTGACGTGGTAGGTGAAGTAACCCATCGGGACGAACACGTCGTAAATCCCGTCGAGCTTCCGGTACGGGAATCCAGGCCAGTAGTCACCGGCCAGCTCGATACCGACGGGCGACGGGATGATCGCCCCGAGGGTGAAACCGGCGCCCGCGCGGGTTCGGATCCGCCGGGACAGCGACAGGAGCCGCTTGGTCCGACGGGACGGCGGGTCGACGATGCTGGCCTCGATGTCGAGCGCGAACGAGTCGAACCGCTCACCGCTCGGCGTCCGGAACCGGATGGCCGCCATGGACCGGCGGAGGTCGCGGCGGAGATCCACGAACCCGGGCAGGTACCAGGCCACCACGGCCATGTCCCGATCGTGCGCGGCCTCGATGAACCTGCCCACTGCGGCGCGGTTCACCACGGCCCGGCGCTGAGAGTAGTTCGAGGTCTCCAGGAACAGCGTCCGGACCCCGTGGGAGGCCATGTCGGCCACCGCCCTCCCCGGTCGCCTCCAGGCCCGGGACTCGAAGATGTCCACCCAGGAGGCCAGGCCCCGGTACGCCCCCAGGCTCGGGGCCCCTACTTCGGTCCGGGCCGGCGCCGAGGGCACCAGCAGACCCGCCACTAGGACCACGAGGAGGAGTCCCCTTCTCACCGACGCATCATGGACCGGGAAGGTTCCCCGCTCAAGCAAGCGATCTCGCCTACTCCCCCGGGTCCGGGCCTCCTTCCCGCGCGGTGGACGCGGGACACGTCTGGCTGCGGGGGCACCACCGGCACCAAGGTCCGCCCCGCAGCTGGGGCGCCCGGCCCCCGAGAAGGTCGACCGCCTTCATGGCGGCTTCGGCCACCCGCCGGACGGCCGACCGGAGGAGGTCCTCGGTAACCTCCTGGACCCGGCACGTGCCCGCCTGGAGGTTCACGTTCGCCAGCCGGAACGGCGGCACGCCGTGGGAGAGCGCCATCACCAGCGCGTAGAAGCGGACATCGTCCTCCTGCTCCGGGCGCTCCTGGCCGCCCTTCAGCTCGATCACCAGGCGGCGGGCCCGCATCGGCTCCTCCCGGTCCACCCCGCCGAGCACCAGGTCGGGCCGGGCCGACAGCACGATCCGGTCACCCGCCAGGGGCACGCGCAGCGGCCACTCCACCACCGGGTTCCAGGATCGCTCCAGCGGGGGGAACGTCACCCGGAACCACGAGAGCTGGCGGACAGCCTCGCCGACCAGCTCCGCCCGCTCCACCTCGCTGAGCAGACCGAGGTACGCGGCGAACCCATCGTCGCCCGCCTCCAGCCGCTCCAGGGCCTGGTCGGCGAGCTCGGCGTCGGCCATGTCGCGCGCGTACACGCCGATCTCCACGGCCTTGTGCACGACGTTCCCCACGGCGAGCTGGGGGCCGTAGGTGAACACCCCCTCGTCCAGCTCGTTGGCGAGGAAGAGTCCCTCGCACCGCTGGTGGAGGTTCGTCAGCTTCGCCTTGGTGAGCCAGAGCGTGCGGTCCTCGGCGAGGACCTCGACGGCGGGGACCATCCGGCGCTCCAGCTCCCCCCTGAGGTCTTCGGCCAGCCCGTCGGGGAAGACGGGACGCTCGGTCGCACCGCCCATGACCTCGAGGCGGGTCCGCTCCTGCACCGGTGTGAGCCCCACGGGCCCGAGCCTAGCTGCCGGGGGTGACACGGTCACGGAAGGGGGATGGATTCAGACCAGCAGGGCGGACCCGCCCCACCCCACGGCCACCACTAGGGCCCCCGCGGCCACGACGAGCGCGATGGTCCCCGACCGACCCCCGCCGAACAGGTCGGCCAGGCCGAGCAGGACCGCGGCGATGGCCACCAGGGCGATAGCGAACATGGCCCGCTCCTGCCGGGTGCCGTACCGGTCCGCCCGGTCCACCTGGGCGTTCTGGTAGCCCAGGACCTCCTGGATCTCGGACAGGCTCGCGGTGAGCAGCCGGCGGGTGGCCGGGTCGAGCGGGGCGTCCTGGGGCACCCGCCCCATCGCCTCAACCGCCCGGCCGAGGCGGCCGGCCGCGGCGGACTCGGCCCTTGACAGCGCCACGGCCACCCGGCGTGCCTCCGGCGACGCCTCGGTCGCCTCCAGCAGACGGGCCGTGGCGTCGATCTCGTTCCCCAGGGCCCGCCGGATCCCGTTCGCCTGGAACTGTGTCCGGGGCGCGCTCCCGGCGAGCTCCGCGAAGATCTGCACCGACGACCGGGACGAGCGCACGAAGGCCTCCTCCTCCCGGCGGCCCGAGTCGGACTCCAGGGCCGCAAGCAGGGCTGCGGCCACCGCGGCGACCCCACCAGCGCCGAGAGCCATCGCATGTACCGGTGTGGGGGTGCCCCGCCACCTCGGCCACGGCGTCGAGGTCCTTCAGACCACCACTCCGACCAGGATGGCAGCGGTCAGGCCGAGGGCCACGAACGCGAAGCCGGCGGCCACCAGGACCCGCCCGGCCCGGGGGAACCCGTAGGCCAGGGCCCCGAACAGGAACGCCGCGGCCACGGGCACGATGCAACGCAGGAGCAGGGACGCCTCGACGCTCAGCCTCGACCCTTCCTCCTGGGTGGCGTCGGGGTCGAGCGCCAGGAGGTCGGGCAACTGCCGCCGGTTGTCCGCCAGCCGCAGCACCAGGTCGAACCCGCCGGTCCCCGGGTCCGCGTAGCCGGGATCGGCGGCGATCTCCGAGCCGGCCACCAGGACCTCGGCCGCCCGGGCTTTCGCGCCGGCCTCCACCCGCAGCAGCTCCCCGGCCAGGCCGGGGGTCCGCTCCGAGGCCCGCCCGAGCTCCTCGGCCAGCAGGCGGGCCTCGGCCACCAGCAGCGCCGTGGGGCCCTCCTCCTCGTAGACGAAGCGGATGTCCTCGACGGCGCCGGCGGCCTGCTTCACGTGCTCGCGGACGGCGGCGTGCCACGTGACCCGCGGTCGGCCACGATCCAGGACCAGCCCCCGATGCCCGCAGCCAGCGCCGCGGCCAGGCCGAGGAGGATCCCGGTCCCGGCGCGCTCCTCGCGGGCGGGGGGCGGCACCGGCTCCACGAGAGCGAACACTACCCGCGAGTGGCCGGGACCGCGAGGGCTAAGGCTCGCTGGGCTACACTCGCGGGCGATGGCCAGGAAGGTGGCGCGCGAGGACGGCGTCCCCGATCGGAGGGCCGAGGAAGCCCGGATCGAGGAGCTCCGGGAACGGAAGGCGGAGGCCCTGGTCGCCGGCGGCCCGGAGGCCATCGAACGTCAGCACGCTCGAGGGAAACTGACCGCCCGGGAGCGTCTCGACCTGCTCCTCGATCCCGGGTCGTTCGTGGAGACCGACATGCTGGCCCGGCACCGGGCCCACGGCTTCGGGATGGAACGGAACCGTCCGTACACGGACGCCGTGGTCACCGGGTGGGGGACGATCGACGGGCGGACCGTGTTCGTGTACTCGCAGGACTTCACGGTGATGGGCGGCTCGCTCGGCGAGGTCATGGCCGAGAAGATCTGCAAGGTGATGGACCTGGCCGCGGCCGCGGGGGCGCCGGTGATCGGGCTGAACGACTCCGGCGGCGCCCGGATCCAGGAGGGCGCCACCTCCCTGGCCGGGTACGGCTACATCTTCGACCGCAACGTCCGGAGCTCCGGCGTGATCCCCCAGATCAGCGTGGTCCTGGGCCCGTGCGCGGGGGGCGCGGTGTACAGCCCCGCGATAACCGACTTCATCTTCATGGTGAAGGAGACGGCCCACATGTTCATCACCGGGCCGGACGTGATCAAGACGGTCACCGGCGAGGAGATCACCTTCGAGGAGCTCGGCGGGGCCCAGACCCACGCCAGCAGGTCCGGCCTGGCCTCTTTCATCGCCGAGGACGAGGAGGACTGCCTCCGACAGGTCCGGTACCTCCTCTCCTTCCTTCCCGCGAACAACATGGAGGACCCGCCGTCGTTCGCCCCGACCGACGACCCGGAGCGACGGGTCCCCGAGCTCGACTCGGTTATCCCCGACTCCACGCGCGAGCCGTACGACGCCAAGGACGTGATCCGGGCGGTCGTGGACGAGGGCGAGTTCCTCGAGGTGTTCCCGCTGTGGGCCATGAACATCGTGATCGGGTTCGCCCGGATGGACGGCCGCAGCGTCGGGATCGTGGCCAACCAGCCGAAGGTCCTGGCCGGGACGCTCGACATCGAGTCGAGCGAGAAGGCCGCCAGGTTCGTTCGCTTCTGCGACGCGTTCAACGTGCCGCTGGTGGTGTTCGAGGACGTGCCGGGCTTCCTGCCCGGCGCCGGCCAGGAGTACGGGGGGATCATCCGCCGCGGCGCCAAGCTCCTGTACGCGTTCACCGAGGCCACGGTCCCCCGCATCACCGTCATCACCAGGAAGGCGTACGGGGGCGCGTACGTGGTCATGAACTCGAAGCACGTCCGCGGCGACGTCGCCCTCGCCTGGCCCACCGCGCAGATCGCGGTGATGGGCCCGGAGGGAGCCGTGGGCATCGTCCACCGCCGTGACCTCAAGGAGGCCGAGGACCCGGAGGCCCGCCGTCAGGAGCTCATCGCCGAGTACGAGGAGCGGTTCAACAACCCCTACCTGGCGGCCGAGCGTGGCTACGTGGACGAGGTGATCGAGCCGTCGGAGACCCGCGTCCGCCTGATCCAGGCCCTTCGGATGCTTCGGACCAAGCGCGAGGCCGTGCCGGCCCGGAAGCACGGCAACATCCCGCTCTGAGCCGATGCCGCGGTACGAGCTCCCACCCGAGCTGAGCCCCCAGGAGGAGCGGGCCGTGATCGCCGCCCTGGAGCGAGCCCTGGGGACACCCGTGGACCGTCCTTCTCCGTGGACGCTGGCGGGGCGGGCCGAGGCCGTCGGACACGGAGCCCTACAGATCCGCCGGGACGCCCACCGGCCCTGGGCCTTCCGTGGACGGGTCCCGTTCGCCAGGGCGGGGACACCCCCCCTCCGGGGCCGCGGCGACGCGAAGTGACCGGCGACCCCGCCGCGGCCGCGCACTGCCCCACCTGCGGAACGGAGTACCTGGCGGGGTTCGACGTGTGCGCGGACGACCGTACCCCGCTCGTCCCCGGCCCCGCGCCGCAGCCGGACCCGCGGCCGGAGGAGCCTCCGCCCGCGCCCAAACCCGTGGAGGCACCGTTCCGATGGGTGCCCGTCGCCAGGTTCGGGAACCAGGACGAGGCCCGACTGCTGGCCGGCCGCCTGGAGGCCGAGGGCGTCCCCGCCACGATCTTCCCGGACGCGCAGTTCACCTACTACGGCCGGGACACCACCTCCCACCTGGGCCAGCCGATCGAGGTGCTGGTCCCGGAGCACCGGGTGGGCGAGGCCAGGGTCGTGGTCGAGGCGCTGGAGCGGGCGTGAGCGAGGACCGCCCCATGCCGCTCGAAGGGCTCAGGGTCATCGACGTGGCCACGGTGATCGGCGGGCCCGGCGCCGCCACCCGCCTCGGGGATTTCGGGGCCGACGTCATCAAGGTGGAGCACCCCGTCACCGGGGACACCACCAGGGCGTTCGGGTGGCGGGTGGCGGGGGTGGCGCTGTGGTGGAAGCACCTGTCACGCAACAAGCGTCCCATCACGCTGAAGCTGTCCGATCCCCGGGGCCGCGACATCCTCCTGCGGCTGGTGGAGACCGCCGACGTCCTGATCGAGTCGTTTCGCCCCGGCACTCTGGAGCGATGGGGGCTGGGCCCGGAGGAGCTCCTGGGCCGTAACCCCCGGCTGGTGGTCCTGCGCATCTCCGGGTTCGGCCAGACCGGCCCGTACGCCCGCCGCCCGGGCTTCGGGACCCTGGCC
>Ga0256866_1000216_pt1 | contig 11941 bp, 10 predicted proteins | sample RVTome_16_FD_187338 | JGI IMG/M metagenome (GOLD analysis project Ga0256866, IMG submission 187338) | Soil microbial communities from uranium-contaminated site in the Upper Colorado River Basin, Wyoming, United States - RVT152D67 HiSeq ...
AGCGGCGCATCCTCGTCGAGCTGCCTGGCTTGGAGGATCCAGATCAGGCGGTGGAAGCTATCGGCCGGACGGCCCAGCTCACTTTCCATGCGGTCCTCGGGTCATTTCCGGAGGGGTCGGTTCCTGGGGACGTGGACGGTTTGGTACTCGGCGGGGAACCGGGCGAAGAGCTGGTGTTGGCCCCGGTGGCAGTGTCAGGTGAGCAAGTGGAGAGCGCGGGCCCGTTCTTTGACAGTCAGGGGTCGGCTCAGTGGGTGGTGTCCCTCCAGTTCTTCCCTGAGGGGGAGCATGCCTGGAGTGACCTCACGGCAGAGGCCGCGTGTGCCGCGCCAGCCGACGCGTCCCGACGCGTTGCCATCGTCTTGGACTCTGAGGTCATTTCCAGCCCGGGGGTGGCTATTGATGTCGGCTGCGGCGTTGGGATAACCGGTGGGGGAACGATCATCACCGGGGGGTTTACGCAGGAGGAAGCGACCGAACTTGCTGCTTTGATCCAGGCGGGGGCGCTACCGGTCCCGGTGGAGGTGATCGAACGGGGAACGATCGGACCGTCGCTCGGCCAGGAGGCCATTGCTGCCAGCGTGGAGGCGGCGCTCATCGGCGCTTCTCTCACCATCGTCTACATGATCGGCTTCTACCGGCTGATGGGGGTGGTAGCTGCGTTGTCACTCGGTGTTTACGCCGTGACCTCGTACGCGGTCTTGGCCGGGATAGGAGCCACGTTGACTCTTCCTGGGATCGCCGGGTTCGTGTTGGCCATCGGCATGGCGGTCGACGCCAACGTCTTGGTTTACGAACGGGCCAAAGAGGAGCACACCGCCGGCTCCGGGGTCGGGCAGTCCATCGTTGCCGGGTTCAGCAAGGCCTGGTCGGCGATCGCCGACGCCAACATGACCACTCTGCTCGCAGCTCTCCTCCTCTTCTTTTACGCCTCGGGAGCGGTGCGTGGCTTTGGGGTCACACTGAGCATCGGCGTGGTGGCGTCCATGTTCTCCGCTCTAGTGGTGACTCGGGTCCTCCTCGAGATATTCGGCGCGCTGTTCGGTATCGATGACCGGCCCCGCTTGGCCGGGATGACAGTCGGGCGCCGCTTCCAAGAGTGGATCCGAAGCACCCGTCCCAACCTTCTGGGCTCGTGGCGCCGCTGGCTCAGGATCGCAGTGGTCGTTGTCGTGCTGGCCGCGAGCGGGCTGTTCGTCTCGGGGGTCAACCTGGGCCTCGAGTTCGTCGGGGGGAGGCTGCTCGAGTTCTCGACCGAGCGGCCGGTCGACGTGGAAGCAATACGCGCCGATCTGGTCGATGGTGGTCTACCGCGAGCACTGATCCAAGAGTCAGGCGAGGGCAATCTCATCGTCCGAACCGAGGAGCTGGACGAGACCCAAGAGCAGTTCTTGCAGTCGGCGGTCGAGGCGGCAGGGGGAGCGTCGACGCTGGTGCGGGATCAGTTCGTTGGGCCCACCCTGGGAGAGGAGCTGCGTAACCGGGCGCTCACTGCATTGGGTATCGCGGTCTTGGTGCAGCTGGCCTATCTCGCCATCCGGTTCCGATGGACCATCGCTATGGCGTCGGTACTGGCCATGGTCCACGACGTGACCATCCTCATTGGGGTCTTCGCCTGGATGGGCAAGACCTTCGACGGGGTCTTCTTGGCGGCACTGCTCACGGTTATCGGCTACTCGGTCAACGACTCTGTGGTGATCTTCGACCGGATCCGAGAACAGATCGCGCTCCGACCCGACGACCCGATCGAAGAGATCGCCAATGACGCGTGTCTGCAGACGGTGCCGCGCACGATCAACACCGGCCTGGGCGCCCTGCTGATCCTGTTCAGCCTGTATGTGCTCGGCGGGGACACCCTGGGTGACTTTGCCCTGGCCCTCCTCATCGGGATCCTGATCGGCACGTACTCGTCGGTGTTCACCGCCTCTCCCATTGCCATCTACCTCGAGAAGCGATTTCCCCGGCCCATAACGGAGCCAGACTCAACAGTGCCAAGGGGTCGAAGCAACACAGCACCCCGGCGGGGGTGATGAGGGAACGCCGCTCTCTTTTTTAGCGTCGGAGCCAGATGATCATCAACGTGCTGTGCATTCCGTGTCGCTTGGCGACACGATTTGCTCGCGAGCAGGCGTTTCGGCGGAAGAGATCAGCCGGAGGGGCGCATCAGCCCCGATTCGTGCCGGAAGAGGTGGCGGTCCGCCAAGACATTGAGGAAGCGGCGGGCATGGCTGAAGTGGTCCGCCACCTCGAGTAACACCCCGGGTCCCCTTCCCACTGAGACTTGCGCGGACTCCACCGCGCGGCGGTACCAGTTAGCGCCGACGATCTCATGAAATCGGAGATCGGTGCCGTCGGCGAGAGCCGTTGCCGGAGCGACTCCGGCGGAGGCGACGAGCCGCTCTCTCTCCGGGAGCGCTGGGGGATGGGTCGCGGTGTGATCGGGAAACACGCCGGAGAGGAACAAGACCACGTCCCCGAGCCTGCGATAGCCACCGGGTCGCTCTCCAGGCGGGAGCATCTCGACCATCTCGGCGAGTTGGACCGGATCGAGCTCGCTGTAACGACGGCGGCGGTATCCCTTGGGGGTGCGGACCCAGATGCTTCCGCTCGCTACTTTGACGAAGGAGGCGAGCAGCTCGATCAGGAAGAACCGACTGGCTCCGCTGCTCAGAAACTCGCGGAGGGGGGTGACGTCGAAAACGGGGAGCCGGCGTCCCGGTCCGGTCCACTCCGGCACGTAGTTGGCGGTATCCAGCTCCCTCGCCGTGTGATGAACCAGCGCCCCGAATACCAGGAATGGCGTGACACCGGGGGAGATGGCCTCGCTCTCATCGTCGTCGAATATCGCAGCGAAGAGCTCGGGTGAGGCCAGGACGTCTTCGATGACATTGGGGTGATCGCGGAGCACAGCGCGCAGCTCGCTCGGCTCGTCGAGCCGCCCCGCCTTGCGGGCGATGAGCTGCAGGTCTTGTTCACTGAGGTGCTCGAGGTAGAGCAACGCGTAGTTCATGACCTGCTCACATCGTATTCGGGATGGAGCTTTTCGTGGGTGACCTTGCAAAGATCCCTATTGGCTTGGGACTTTCGGCCCTATTTGGGCGAACTCATTAGTTCTTGATTCAACAACTAATGAATATCAACTTCAACCGTCGCACCGACCTCGCCCTGGCCGCTCTCCGAACCTTGGCCTCGGCCCCTGGTCGCATGACTCGTTCCCACCTCGCCGAAGCGATCGGGACCACACCGTCGTTTCTTCCCCAGGTGATGGCCGCCCTCGTTCAGGGTGGATGGGTCACCTCCGGCCGGGGGCCAGGAGGTGGATATGAGCTCACCGACCTCGCATTCGATGCCCGTCTGCTCGAAGTTGTCGAAGCCACCGAAGGTCCCTCATCGAACGGCCGCTGCGTCCTAGGCGACGGTCCCTGCCCGGGCGAGGAGACCTGTGCGATCCACGAGGTGTGGGTCGAGGCGCGCGGAGTCCTCGTCGACGGATTCGAGGCCATCCCAGCCCTTCAAACCGAAAGGAGATAGATCATGACCCAAACCACCGATCGCCCCAATACCGACTCAGTCTTTCGAGAGAAGCCACCTCCGCATCCTCATTACACCCTGGGAACACTCGTCGTCTTGGGGATCGTGGGCACGCTCGTCGCCGTCGGGCTCGGGATCGCTGCCTTGATGATCACTGCCAGCCGGGACTCCGTCGACGACGCCATCGTATCCGAGCGGGTCGATAGCTATCTCGCCACCAACGAGCCCGCAGGCGCGCCGGCAATACCGGAAGACGTGGTGGGAACTTTCGTGCCCAAGGCCGAGCTTCCTGCGGTGCCGGCAGGTGAGGTGAATGTTGCTGCTGCACCGAATGTGCCTCCGGCATCCGGACGCACGACTCCCGCCATGGTCGACGTCCATTTCGAGATCGTTGAAGGCGTCTCCACCATCGACTCGGGTACAGGTGTCGAGACCGAGACCTGGGGATACCGCATGGTCGATGGGCCCGACGGGGTCATCGTCGGGACACCGGGGCCGATGATCCGGGCTCGCGTCGGCGATGTCCTCCGCTTCACGATCACCAATCCAGAGTCGAGCTCCAACCCACACAACGTCGACTTCCACGCCGTCACCGGGCAAGGCGGGGGAGCGGAAGCCACCACGGTCGCTCCTGGCGAGACGAAGACCATTGAGGCCCGCCTTCTCTACCCGGGTTTCTATATGTACCACTGTGCATATGGAGACATCCCGGCCCACATCTCTCATGGAATGTTCGGTGGGATCCTCGTCGACCCGGAGACCCCACTGCCCGAGGTCGACCACGAGTGGTACATGGTCCAGTCCGAGTACTACACGACGACCAAGGACCCGGGACTGGTCGAGTTCGACCGGGATGCCGTGACCAACGAAGAGCCCAACTTTGTCGTTTTCAACGGCGCTGTCGGTGCCCTGACCGGTGACAACGCCCTCGAGATGATGGTGGGTGAGCGGGCGCGGATCTACTTCGTCAATGCCGGGCTCAACCTCGACTCCAACTTCCATCCCATCGGCTCACACTGGGACAAGGTGTATCAGGAGGCAGCACTGCTCAACCCACCTCTACGCGGCTCACAGACCACACTGATCCCCGCAGGAGGGGGAACCGTGGTCGAGTTGATCGGACAGGTGCCTGCAACGATTGTCCTGGTCGACCACGCCTTGTCCCGCGCCGTTGATAAAGGCGCCATCGGCCAGATCGTGGTGGCCGGGGAGGCCAACGCCGAGATCTTCCAAGACTTGAGCGCCACACCAGATGACGATGCTGGCCCCGATGGAGGCGGCGATCACGATATGGGACAGCCGGCAGGGGAGTCGGTCTCCATCCTGGCCGGTGCGTGGACCGCTCAAGACATGGGAGCGGCCGACGAGTTCGCCGAGTCTGAGGACCCGGCCGACTACTCGGTCAACACGCTCACCGTGAAAGTCGGCACCACCGTCACCTGGAGCAACGATGACCCGGGACAGATGCACACGGTCACCGATGTCGATGGAGCCTTCGACTCCGGTTTCATGGAGACCGGAGACACCTGGAGCCACACCTTCTCCGAAGCGGGCGAGTTCGAGTACTACTGCCTGCCCCATCCCTGGATGAGGGCCAAGATCATCGTCGAGGACTGATCTGGTAACCAGAAGGATCGGAGCTCATCTGCCAACACAGTTGAGCTCCGATCCCCCGAAACGCGCCATCGGATCGAGTCGTCGGTCGGGAAAGGCCTGTTCCAGCTTTCCAGGGGACGAGCCTTCGAACCTGCGGCTAGCCAAGTTCGGCCATCGCAGGTTGGGGCGTGCCTCAGTATCCGGAGAGTCGGGCCGGCGCCAACGGTTGGGTGCGGGTGAGCACAGTGATGTGATGGGACTCACGTTCCCCTTCGATGACGTGGGCGTGGGCCTCCAGCTGAGTGGCCGAGCCGATCTGGAGTAGCTGGTAGCGGTGCAGCTCACTCGAGATCACGATGTTGAGCATGGCCATCAGGTCGGAGTGGGAGTGCTCCATCCTGTACCCCGCGGGGGTAGCGATCCGGCGCATCGCGTTGACCGCCGGCTGGATCGTCGAGAAAGTGCCGAAGACTTCCGGATCCGATGTTAGGGGGAGTAGAGGACAACAAGCATCGAGACCTCACAGGGATTCTGGAGGAGTTGACTCGGCTCTTTATCGATTCCGGCTGCCCGATAGTCGATCTCACTTGACGGTCTTCACTCCATCATATACACTACCCCCCTAGGGTATAAGATTCTGAGTATGCGCGGTTACGAGATCAACAAGGACGACTACCTCAAGCGTCTTGCACGGATCGAGGGCCAGGTCCGTGGTTTGCAGCGAATGGTCGAAGAAGACAAGTACTGCATCGATGTTCTCACCCAAGTCAACGCCGTGTCGGCCGCACTACGAGGAGTTGCGGTGGGTCTCCTCGATGAACACGTCCGTCATTGCGTACGTGAGGCCACCGAGGCCGGTGACGGCAAAGCCGCCGACGAAATGGTGACCGAGGCGACCCGGGCCATCGAGCGGTTGGTTCGATCCTGAGCGGATCGCGAAAAGAGAAAGTTGCAATGGACCACTCCCATCATGACCACAGATCACAAAGCGATATTGCTGTAGCTGAGACAACGAACGGCCCAGAGCACCACGGGCACAACGGCCACGGAGGGGCTCACGACAAACATGCCGGGCACAGCGTCGCCATGTTCCGCGATCGCTTCTGGCTGTCCCTGGTCCTCACTCTCCCGGTTGTCTTCTATTCGGAGACCATCCAGGAGTGGTTCGGGTACACGGCACCTACTTTTCCCGGCTCAGAGTGGATCGCCCCTGTCCTCGGCACGATCATCTTCTTCTACGGCGGCTCCCCCTTCCTCAAAGGGGCCATCCAGGAGGCAAGAGACCGTCAACCGGGGATGATGCTGCTGATCGGTATGGCGATCACCGTCGCCTTCGTCGCTTCACTCACCACGACGGCCGGCTGGTTCGATCTGGAATTCTGGTGGGAGCTGGCGGCACTGATCACCATCATGCTGCTGGGCCACTGGATGGAGATGCGCGCCATTGGACAGGCACGGGGAGCATTGGCCGCGTTGGCGGAATTGTTGCCGGATGAGGCCGAGAGAGTCACCGACGGCGATGTCGAGACTGTGTCCGTCGCTGAATTGAGTGTCGGCGACGTGGTGTTGGTCCGACCCGGGGGCAGAGTCCCCGCCGACGGTGTGATCACTTCGGGACAGGTCGAGGTCGACGAATCGATGGTGACCGGCGAGTCGAAGCCAGTTGCGAAAGACGAGGGAGACGAAGTCGTGGCCGGAACGGTTGCCACCGACAACTCGATCCGGGTCCAGGTAGAGGCGGTCGGAGAGGACACGACACTCGCCGGCATTCAACGTCTCGTCGCCCAAGCCCAGCAGTCCCGCTCCCGGGCCCAGGTTCTGGCCGACCGGGCGGCGGCGCTTCTGTTTTACGTCGCGGTTGGTGCTGCGGTGATCACAGTCGTGGCTTGGCTCGCCGTGGCTCAACCCGACCAAGCCGTGGTGAGGGCGGTGGCCGTCCTGGTCATCGCGTGTCCCCATGCCTTGGGGTTGGCGATCCCACTGGTGGTCTCGATCTCAACGGGTCTGGCGGCGCGTAACGGCATCCTGGTCAAGGATCGACTGGCCCTCGAAGAGATGAGAGAGGTCGACATCGTCCTGTTCGACAAGACCGGGACGCTCACCAAGGGGAGCCATCGGTTGACCGAGGTGATGGCGGTCGACGGTGATGAGGATCGGCTGTTGGCCATGGCCGGTGCGGTTGAGTCCGATTCCGAACATCCCCTGGCCCGAGCCATCGTCATCGCCGCGCGGGAGCGCGGTGAACTGGCCTCAGCTGCCGACTTCAAAGCGATGAGCGGTCGCGGAGTGGAAGCCACGGTCGGAGGGTCGAGGGTCGCCGTGGGCGGGCCTGCCCTTCTGCGCGAGCGCGAAATCGAGATCCCCTCTCTCGTCGAGGAGTCGGCCTCGGCTTGGCGTCGGCGGGGCGCAGCCGTCCTCTACGTGATCGGCGGCGGCGAGATCGTCGGTGCCGTCTCTCTGGAGGACGAGATCCGTGAAGAGTCCCGCGATGCCGTCGCCGAGCTGCATGAACTCGGCATCCAGGTGGCGATGATCACCGGCGACGCCCACGAGGTGGCAGAGACGGTTGGAGAGGAGCTCGACATCGATCAGGTCATGGCCGAGGTCCTCCCCGAAGACAAACATGCCAAGGTGGCCGAGCTTCAGGAGCAGGGGCTGAGGGTGGCAATGGTCGGCGACGGTGTCAACGACGCCCCCGCCCTCGCTCAGGCCGATGTGGGCATCGCCATTGGAGCAGGCACGGACGTGGCGATCGAGTCAGCTGGCATCGTGCTCGCTTCGGACAACCCTCGCGGCGTGGTCGGGATCATCCGTCTCTCCCGTGCCGGCTATCGCAAGATGCTGCAGAACTTGGGCTGGGCGGCGGGATACAACATTCTCGCGCTGCCTCTCGCCGCCGGTGCTTTGGCTTGGGCCGGAATCGTTCTCGGTCCAGCCGTGGCCGCGGTCCTCATGAGCGCTTCCACCGTCATCGTGGCGATCAACGCCCAGTTCCTCCGGCGTCTCGAGCTTCGTCCGACGGCGTGAGGAACCGATCGGGTGCCGCCCGCGCCTGGTGCTCTTTGATTTGCTCTTTGGCGCGGCCCGTCAGGCGACTGAACGCGGCGCGTACATGATCACGGCAACCCCAACGAGACAGAGCGCCGCCCCGACGACGTCGTAGCGGTCGGGCCTGAACCCGTCGAACACGACACCCCACAGCAGCGACCCCACGACGAACACGCCCCCATAGGCGGCGAGGATCCGACCGAAATGAGGAGTGGGCTGGAAGGTGGCGAAGAAGCCGTACAAGCCAAGGGCGATGACCCCGGCCCCTACGAAGGCCGCGCCGCGCTCTTCTCTGACGCCCTGCCACACGAGGTAGGCGCCTCCGATCTCGGCCAGGGCCGCCAGCACGAACAGCAGGATTGAGCGGAGGACGGTCATGTAGCCAACCATAGAGCTGCCGAACGGAACGCCGTGACTCCCATATATGGGAGCCACAGCATTAGGAACGCGCTTGACCGGTTCTAATTGGGTCTTTGCGTGGGTTTTACAATTTCTGAACGAAAGCCGGGTTGCGTACCGTCCGGCACAACTCTGCACTCAAAACAGACCATTGGAGGAACCGACGAACATGAGGTCTTCACGCCTATTTGTTGGGCTGGCAGCGGTGGTGATCACCACTCTGGCGATCCCGGCACTGGCCCAGGAGGAGTCGGCTCCGCCGGCACCTGACGAGCTCACGCTGACCACTCCATATCCACGAGTCGCCGTCGAAGCCGGCGACCAAGCGAGCTTTGCGTTGGCGATCACTGCTCCCCAGCCGACTGCGGTTTCGCTGGAGGCGAGCGGGCTGCCGGAAGGGTGGACAGGAACCTTCCGCGGTGGTGGCTTCGAGGTCGATGGCGTCACCGCCGGTGGCACCGCCCCGGAGCTGACGTTCGACGTGAACGTGCCCCCTGAAGCGTCCGAAGGGACCTATGACATCACGGTGACCGCATCCGGTGGGGGATCGACTCTCGAACTGCCTCTTCAGGTGCGGGTATCTGCCCAGGCCGGAGGTGAGGTGACCCTCACACCGGATTTCCCCGGTTTGCGCGTCCCGGCCGGGGATTCCGCATCATTCAGCGTGGAGCTGCGCAACGACACGCCGACCGATCTCCAGTTCGAGCTCGAGTCCGCAGGTCCGGCCGGTTGGGATGTGACCGCCCAGCCCTCAAACGAGCCGCAGGCGGCGACCATCCAGGTCGACTCCGGATCCACGTCGACAATCAATGTGGAGGCGACATCACCGGAACGCGCTGAGGCCGGTCAGTACAACATCTCCGTCCAGGCCACGTCTCCGGAGACTCAGATCGAGGCGGAGATGATCGTCGAGATCGTTGGCTCGTTCTCTCTGGAGATGACCACCGTGGATCAACGTCTCTCCACTGAAGTCAGCGCCGACGGCTCGAGCGAGATCCAACTCGTGCTCACCAACACCGGCACGGCGCCGATGCAGAACATCGAGTTGTCGGCGACACCCCCGAGCGGGTGGGATGTCACGTTCGCCGAGCCGGCCATCGCCCAGCTCGAAGCGGGTCAGTCGGTGAACGCAGTCGCCACCGTCACCCCCTCTGATCAGGCCATCGCCGGCGACTACATCATCTCGTTCTCTGCGGATAGCGAGCAGGCCAACACATCGGTGGACATCCGAACGACCGTCAACCCATCTGCCCTGTGGGGCTTCGTGGGTGTCGCCTTGATCGCCCTGACTTTGGCCGGGCTGGCCTGGGTGTTCCGCCGCTTCGGCAGGAGGTAGCGAGGTGCCTAGTGCGATCCGCACGGTGGGGTTGACCAAGCACTATGACGAGGTGGCTGTCGTCGACGGGCTCGACCTCGACATCGAGACCGGTGAGGTGTTCGGGCTGCTCGGGCCCAACGGTGCCGGCAAGACGACCACCATCCTCATGCTTCTGGGACTCACCGAGCCGACCGCGGGATCGATGGAAGTCCTCGGGCTCGACCCACGGCGTCACCCCTTGGAAGTGAAGCGCCACGTCGGCTATCTGCCTGACGCCGTTGGCTTCTACGACGACCTCACCGGACGACAGAACCTCAAGTTCACCGCCCGGCTGAACCACATCGAAGATGCCGACGCCCGGATCGAGGGGTTGCTCGTCCAGGTCGGCTTGGAGCCCGCAGCCGATCAGCCGGCAGGTGAGTACTCGCGGGGAATGAAACAGCGTCTCGGTCTCGCCGATGCGTTGGTGAAGGAACCGTCGATTCTGATCCTCGACGAGCCCACGACCGCGATCGACCCCGAAGGCGTCGCTGAGATCCTCGATCTCATCAGAGGGCTGGCGGTGCAAAAGGGCGTCACCGTGCTGCTGTCCTCACACCTCCTCAACCAGGTGCAGGCGGTGTGCGATCGGGTAGCGATCTTCGTGGATGGCGTAGTGATCGCCCAGGGCCGCCCGCACGACCTGGCCGCGGAGCAGGTCGGTCATGCTCGTGTTGAGTTTCGGTTCGACGACGATGCTGAGATTGCCTTGCGACGCTTGGAGGAGATCGACACCGTCGAGGACGTCATCCACGGCCGGGTCCCCGGCTCCTGGATCGCAACCCTCGACATCGGCACGCTTCCCGCGACCGTCAATCGCCTCGTCTCCGACGGGTCGCGTCTGACCGGGGTGCGCCGAGTCGACGAGGATCTGGATGCGATCTACCGCCGCTACTTCGAAGGGGAGGAGGTATCGGCATGACCGATTCAAATGTCATTGCCGGGCCGGTGGCGAAGGATCCTCGACCGGAAGGGAGCAGAGGAGGGTGGCGAGTGGTCGCGGCCAAGGAGTTGGCCGATCATCTCTACTCGGGGCGGTTCATCGTTCTTCTCGGAGTCCTGGGTATCGCCACCGCGGCGGCGGTTTTCGCAGCCTCGGGGGGAATACGCGATATCGCTCCGGATGCCGAAGGGATCACCGCGCTGTTCCTGAAGCTGTTCACGGTCACCGTCGATCCGGTGCCATTCCCCTTGATCATCTTCGTCAGCTTCCTCGCTCCGTTGCTCGGGATCATGTTCGGTTTCGACTCGGTCAACGGTGAGCGGGCCCAGGGGACACTGCCACGTCTGCTCTCACAGCCGATCCACCGTGATGAGGTGATCCTCGGCAAATTCGTCGCCGGGATATCAGTGATCGCGGTCATGCTGTCGGCCTTGGTGCTGTTCGTAGCCGGCATCGGCATCTTCCGCCTTGGCGTCACCCCGTCGCTTCAGGAGACAACCAGGCTGTTCGTCTGGGTCATCCTCGCCGTGGTGTATGTCGCCTTTTGGCAGGGACTGGCCACCCTTGTCTCGGTACGCACGTCGCGCGCGGCTACCTCGGCTCTGGTCCCGGTGGGCATCTGGTTGGTTCTCGCCCTCTTCGGCAATTTCATATTCAGTGCCGTGGCGGGTGTGATCAGCCCTGCCGATGGGACCGACGCTGGTCTCCTGGCCAACGCCCGCGCCGAGCAGGCCGTGTCTCAGATCTCACCGATAAACCTGTTCGAGCAGGGCTCGACTGTCCTCTTGGACCCTGAGGTCCGGGCCACTGGACTGCTCACGCTCGAGCAGGTCGATCGGGCCATCATCTCCGAGCTGAACCTCGCCCAGAGCCTGGGGATCGTCTGGCCGCAGATGGTGTTGCTGATCGCCATGACCGCGGCGATGTTCGCTCTCGCCTATGTCTCGTTCATGAAACAGGAAGTGAGAGCCTGACGTGTCCCCGTCGCGAAGCGAGGTCGCTGGCCGCGAACTGAGGGCGCTGGACTTCGCTGAGCGGTGTCTGCAACCCTGGGTTCGCCACGCTCG
>Ga0256866_1000218_pt1 | contig 11931 bp, 11 predicted proteins | sample RVTome_16_FD_187338 | JGI IMG/M metagenome (GOLD analysis project Ga0256866, IMG submission 187338) | Soil microbial communities from uranium-contaminated site in the Upper Colorado River Basin, Wyoming, United States - RVT152D67 HiSeq ...
GGACGCCGGACGACACGATCGGCCTGCCGCCCCAGGAACCGATCGCAGCGTCGACGGCGACGCTGACCTTGGACGGCCAGCCGGTCACCGTGGAACTGCTGTCGGACCTGGCGCCGTGCACGGTCAGCTCGCTGGCGCACCTCGCGGCGAACGACTACTTCGACGGCACGGCCTGCCACCGCCTCACCAGCTCGCCGGCCCTGCGCGTGCTCCAGTGCGGAGACCCGACCGGCAGCGGCACCGGCGGGCCCGGCTACGAGTTCGGACTCGAGAACACCGACGGCGCCACCTACCCCGCCGGCACCGTGGCGATGGCCCACCGATCCGGCGAGCCCGGCTCCAATGGCAGCCAGTTCTTCCTCGTGTACGACGACTCCGAGCTCCCGCCGGAGTACACGGTCTTCGGCCAGATCACCCAGGGTCTCGACGTCCTCGCCGGCATCGCCGCACAGGGGACGGCCGACGGCAGCGAGGACGGAACCCCGAAGCAGCCGGTGACACTCGACGATCTCGTGACCGCCGCATGAACCCGGACGACCCGACTCCTGCTCCGGTACGTCCCACGGTCGCGGAGAACGAGTGGGGCCGGGTCGACGACGCCGGCGACGTCTTCGTGCGCACCGGAGCCGGCGAACGTCAGATCGGGTCCTGGCAGGTCGGGGAGCCCGAGCAGGCACTGGCATTCTTCGGGCGCAAGTACGACGACCTCGTGGTCCAGGTCGACCTCCTCGAGCAGCGGCTCGGCTCCGGTGCGGCCGCGCCCGACGAGACCCAGGCCGGGGTGCGAAAGCTCCGCGAAGCGCTGGTGGAGCCGCACGCGATCGGCGACTTCGCCGTCCTTTTGCAGCGGCTCGAAGCGATCGAGGAGCGGATCGCCGAACGCCGCGCGGCGCGGCGGGCCGAGCGCGCGCAGGCGCTCGACGAGGCCCGCGTCCGCAAGGAGCACATCGCGGTGCAGGCGGAGGCGATCGCCGAAGGCGACGACTGGCGCCACGGCGCCGACCGCCTCCGCACGCTGCTGGACGAGTGGAAGTCCCTCCCCCGCCTCGACCGAGCCACCGACGACGCCCTGTGGCGCCGCTTCTCCAGTGCGCGGACCCACTACACACGCCAGCGTCGGACCCACTTCGCCGAGGTGGCCGAACGGCGTGAACAGGCCAAGGCGGTCAAGGAGGAGATCCTCGCGGAGGCCGAGGCCCTGGCCGACTCGACCGACTGGGGCGCGACCGCCCGTCGCTTCCGGGAGCTCATGGCGCGCTGGAAGGCGGCCGGACCCGCTCCCAAGCCCGCCGACGACGCACTCTGGCGACGCTTCCGGGCCGCTCAGGACACCTTCTTCACGGCCCGTTCGTCGGACCTGTCCAAGCGTGACACCGAGCAGCAGAGCAACCTCGAGGCCAAGCAGGCGCTGCTCCACGAGGCCGAGGCGCTGCTTCCCGTCGACGACTGGAAGGCCGCCCGGGAGTCCCTGCGGTCCATCCACGAGCGCTGGGAGGCCGCCGGTCACGTCCCCCGCGACGCCATGCGAGCCGTCGAGAGCCGCCTGCGCCGGGTCGAGGAGGCCGTCCGCGAGGCCGAGCAGAGCGAGTGGCGCCGCACCAACCCCGAGGCCCGCGCCCGTGCCGAGGCGACCGTCGCGCAACTGCAGGCGTCGATCGCCGACCTCGAGAATCAGGTGGCCGCGGCCCGCGAACGTGGCGACACGACCAGGGCCGCGGAGGCCGAGGACGCGCTGAGCGCCCGCCGGTCCTGGCTGGCCCAGGCCGAAAGCGCGCTCGACGAGTTCCGGGCCTGACCCCGCCCCGACGACCACCCCACGAGGACGTCAGGGCGTGGAGCGGGCGGCGGTGAGGCGGTAGGCGTCGAACACGCCCTGGACGCCGCGCACGGCCTTGAGGATGTGGCCGAGGTGCTTGGGGTCACCCATCTCGAAGGTGAACCGGCTCTTCGCGATCCGGTCGGAGTCCGTGGTGACGGTCGCCGAGAGGATGTTCACGTGCTGGTCGGACAGCACGCGGGTGATGTCGGAGAGCAGCCGCGCACGGTCGAGTGCCTCGACCTGGATCGCGACGAGGAACACGCTGTTGGCCGTCGGGGCCCACTCGACGTCGACCATGCGTCCGTGCTCGCGTCGAAGCGCCACCACGTTGCCGCAGTCGCCCCGGTGGACAGAGACGCCCGAGCCCCTGGTGACGAAACCCACGATGTCGTCGCCGGGCACCGGCGTGCAGCACCGGGCAAGCTTGACCCACACGTCGGACGTGCCCTTGACCACGACTCCGGGATCGCCGGTGACGCGGCGTCGAGCGCTGTCCGGCCGGGCGGCCTCCGCGGCGTCCTCGCTGGTGCCCTCCTCCCCACCGAGGGTCTGGACGAGCTTCTGGACCACGCTCTGCGCGGACACCTGACCCTCGCCGACGGCGGCGTACAGCGCCGAGATGTCCGGGTAGCGCAACTCGTCGGCCACCACGGTGAGCGTCTCCTGCGAGAGCATGCGCTGCAGCGGGAGGTCCTGCTTGCGCATGGCCCGGGCGATGCTCTCCTTGCCCTGCTCGATGGCCTCCTCGCGGCGCTCCTTCGAGAACCACTGCTTGATCTTGTTGCGGGCACGAGCGCTGGTGACGAAGGTCAGCCAGTCGCGGCTGGGCCCGGCGCCGGCCGCCTTGGAGGTGAAGATCTCGACCACGTCGCCGTTGTCGAGGGTGGATTCCAGCGGCACCAGGCGTCCGTTCACCCGCGCGCCGATGCAGCGGTGTCCGACCTCGGTGTGCACGGCGTAGGCGAAGTCGACCGGTGTGGCGGCCGCCGGCAGGGCGATGACGTCGCCGCGCGGGGTGAAGACGTAGACCTCGTTGGTGGTGATCTCGAAACGCAGCGACTCCAGGAACTCGCCGGGATCCTCGGTCTCCTTCTGCCAGTCGAGCAGTTGGCGCAGCCAGGCCATGTCGCTGGGGGCGCGGGAGTCGTCACCGTCGGGCGTGGGGCGCTCGACCACGACGCCGGCGTTGGAGTCCTCCTTGTACTTCCAGTGTGCGGCGATGCCGTATTCGGCCCGCCGGTGCATGGCGAACGTCCGGATCTGCATCTCGACCGCCTTGCCGGCAGGGCCGATGACGGTCGTGTGCAGCGACTGGTACATGTTGAACTTCGGCATCGCGATGAAGTCCTTGAACCGCCCGGGGACGGGGTTCCACCGAGCGTGCACGATGCCGAGCACCGCGTAGCAGTCGCGGACGGACTCCACGAGCACGCGGATGCCCACGAGGTCGTAGATGTCGGCGAAGTCGCGCCCGCGGACGATCATCTTCTGGTAGATCGAGTAGTAGTGCTTGGGCCGGCCGGTGACCGACGCCTTGAGCTTGGCGCCACGCAGGTCGGCCTGGACCTGGTCGATCACCGAGGCCAGGTAGTCGTCGCGCGAGGGGGCCCGTTCGGCCACCAGTCGGACGATCTCGTCGTACACCTTCGGGTGCAGGGTGGCGAAGGAGAGGTCCTCGAGCTCCCACTTGATCGTGTTCATGCCCAGCCGGTGGGCCAGCGGCGCGTAGATCTCCAGGGTCTCGCGGGCCTTGCGCCGTGCGGACTCCTTGGACACGTAGCGCCAGGTGCGGGCGTTGTGCAGGCGGTCGGCCAGCTTGATGACCAGGACCCGGATGTCCTTGGCCATCGCGACGACCATCTTGCGGACGGTCTCGGACTGCGCCGCCTGTCCGTACTTGACCTTGTCGAGCTTGGTGACGCCGTCGACCAGCATGGCGACCTCGTCGCCGAACTCATCCCGCAGGTCGTCGAGGTCGTAGTCGGTGTCCTCCACGGTGTCGTGCAGCAGCGCGGCGGCCAGGGTCGGCGGCGTCATGCCCAGCTCGGCCAGGATCGTCGCCACGGCCAGCGGATGGGTGATGTAGGGGTCGCCGCTCTTGCGCATCTGGCCGCTGTGCGCCCGCGCAGCCGCCCGGTAGGCGCGCTCGACCACACCGAGGTCGGCCTTCGGGTGGGTCGCATGGATGATGCGGAACAACGGCTCGAGGGCAGGGTCGGTATGGTGCCGCTGCGCCGTCAGGCGGGCGAGCCTCGCCCGCACGCGGACGGGTGTCGACGCGCTGGTGGCGGGGATGGTCTCCTCTGCCACGGACCTCCTCGCGGCTGCCGGGAGTCCAGTCTACGGGCGATCGCCTCCGGATGCCGGGACCGGGCACGGTGGAAAGCCGGCGTCGGCCGCTCTCAGACGCTCAGCAGCGCGTAGATATCCACCAGACCGGCCAGCCGGTCACGCCCGGCCAGGAAGCCCAGCTCCATCAGCACGGCGACCGCGACCACCTCCGCGCCCGCCTCGCGCACCAGCCCGGCCGTGGCCGCGACGGTGCCGCCGGTGGCCAGGACGTCGTCGACCACGAGCACCCGGTCGCCCGGGTCGAACGCATCGCGATGGACCTCGACCGTGGCCTCGCCGTACTCGAGGGAGTACCGGGCCGACCTGGTCTGGTACGGCAGCTTCCCCGCCTTGCGGACCGGCACCATCCCGGCACCGAGAACGTGGGCCACCGGCGCGGCCAGGATGAACCCGCGCGCCTCGATGCCGACGACGGTATCGATGCGCCGCAATCCGGCCTCGTCGCGGCCCACGGCGGCCAGGGCAGAGATCACCGTCGCGAAGGCGGTGTGGTCGTGCAGAAGAGGGGTGATGTCCTTGAACACCACGCCGGGCTCCGGCCAGTCCGGGATGTCCCGGATTCGCGAGAGGAGTAGCTCGCGGGCCGCCGAGTCGAGTGCGGCGCCGTCGGTGTCTGCGGTCACTGCGTGAGGCTACCGTGCCGGGCGGCCGCCGGAGCCCCGCCGCTGCGACCGGGTCTGGCGCTGCGGCTGGCGACGCTCGCCGCGTTCGACCACGCTCCCCCCGCGCGCGGCCGCGGCCGCCACCACCGACGGCGCCTGCGCCGGCTCGCTGCGCTGGACCTTGGCCGCTGCCCGACGCGCCTCGACCCGGCGGGCCAAGCCGGCGATGGTCGGCTCCCGGTTCTTGAGGTCCACCAGCAGCGGTGTCGCGATGAAGATCGAGGAGTACGTGCCGACCGCGACCCCCACGAACAGAGCGAGGGCGAGATCCTTGAGCGTGCCCGCACCCAGCAGGCCGGCACCCACGAACAGGATCGACCCGATCGGCAGTAGACCAATGATCGCCGTGTTCATGGAGCGCATCAGCGTCTGGTTGAGTCCGAGGTTGGCCGCCTCCGCGTACGTGACCTGGTTCTGCGCGGTGATGCCCTTGGTGTTCTCCCGCACCTTGTCGAAGATCACGACGGTGTCGTAGAGGGAGTACCCGAGGATGGTGAGGAAGCCGATCACCGTGGCGGGGGTGACGTCGAAGCCGACGAGAGCGTAGATACCGACGGTGAACACGACGTCGTGCAGCAGCGCAACGAGGGCCGCGAGCGCCATCTTCCACTCGTAGATGACCGAGAGGAACACCGCGATTGCGAGCACGAACAGGGTAAGACCGACCAGCGCCTGGCGGGTGATCTGTGCACCCCACGAGGGCCCGATCACCTGCGCGGTGATCTCGTCGCGAGACACGTCGAGCTCGGCGGCCACCGCATCCCGGACCGTGGTCGTCTCCTCCGGCGTGAGGCTGCCCGTGTGGATGCGCACGTTGTCGTCGCCGACCACGACGACCCGCGGCTCGGACGCCTCCTCGATCCCGGTGTCGATGACTGCCTCGCGAACGCCAGGAACGGTCGAGTCAGAGGTCTGCGCCACCTGCGCCGTGAGTTCGGCGCCGCCGGTGAACTCCACCCCGAGCTGAAGCCCGCCGCGCAGCAGCACCGCACCGATCGCGACGAGCATGAGCACCGCACTGATCGCGTACCAACGCTTGGAGTGGGTGACGATCGGAAGGGAGGCCTCACCGGTGTAGAGGCGGTTGCCCAGGTTCCGCTGGCTCACGAGGTCGCCTCCTTCGGCGGAGGACCCATGAGTCTCTCGCGCACGCGTCCTGCTCTGCTGGGCGCGCCGAGCCGCTGCGGATCGAGACCGGACCACGGATGGCCGGCGCCGAAGAACCGGCTCCGCGCCAGCACCGTGACCAGCGGCTTGGTGAACAGGAAGACCACGATCAGGTCGACAAGAGTGGTCAGCCCCAACGCGAACGCGAAGCCGCGGACGTTCGCCACCGAGAACACGTAGAGGAAGAAGGCGGCCATCAGCGAGACGGCGTCGCTGGTCAGGACCGTGCGGCGGGCCCGCACCCAGCCGGTCTCGACCGACATCCGGACACTTCGGCCCTCCCGGATCTCGTCCCGGATGCGCTCGAAGAACACGACGAACGAGTCGGCGGTGATGCCGATCGAGACGATGATGCCGGCGATGCCCGCGATCGTGAGGGTGAAGCCGATGGCGGCCCCGAGCAGGACGATGGCCGCGTAGGTCATCAGACCGGCGACCACCAGGCTCGCCATGACCACCAGTCCGAGGCCGCGGTAGTAGAACAGTGAGTACAGCAGCACCAGCCCGAGCCCGATGGCGCCCGCCAGCAGGCCGGCCTTCAGCTGGTTGGAGCCGAGGGTTGGCGTGACCGTGGAGACGTCGCTGGTCTCGAACGTCAGCGGCAGTGCGCCGTAGTTGAGCACGGTGGCGAGCGCCTGCGCGTCCGCCTGGGAGAACTGTCCCGAGATGGTCGCGCGTCCACCGGGAATCGGCTCCTCGACGGTGGGGTACGACACGACCCGGCCGTCGAGCACGATGGCGAATGCGTTGTTCGGGAACGTCTGAGTGGACAGTGCCTGCGTCGACGCCAAGAACTTGGCCGCGCCCTCGTCGGTGAAGTCGAGGTCGACGACCCAGGCCACGTCACCCTGCGGGATGCCGGCTGTCGCGCTGTCGACGTCGGTGCCCACGACGTCGGCCGCACCCAGCAGGAACCTGTTGGCGCCGGCCTGGTCGCAGGTGAACAGCGAGGCGTCGGGATCGTCGACACTCCCCGCCTGCAGGTCGGCGCAGTCCAGCTCGGCGAGTTGGGCCTGCTCCTCGGCAGTGGCGGGCCCGTCCGCGGCCGGTGGTTGGGTCGGAGCCGTACCCGGGGTCGGAGTCGGCGTGGCCGTGGGGGACGGCGTCACCGTCGGTGACTCGGTGCCCTGGGATAGAAGTCCCTCGGTCAACGCGCGTCCGGCGGCGGGGCTCGCCGTGGGCAAGGGCGTCGCGGCAGGCGTCGGCGCGGCCGACGGTGTCGCCCCGGGGGTCGGCGTGCCCGCCTCGGTCGGCGTCGGCACCGGAGCAGGGCTGCCGCCGGGGATCACGGCGCGGACCGGTCGGAAGCGCAGCTCCGCGGTCTGACCCACGAGCTGCACGAGTTCCTCCTCGCCGACGTCGGGCACCTGCACCACGATGTTGGTGCGACCCTGCGTGGTGATCTCCGACTCGGCGACCCCGGACCCGTCGACGCGCGCCCGGATGATGTCGACGGCCTGCCGCATGCTGTCGTCGGTGACGTCGGTGCCGTCGGCCGTGCGGGCCGACAGCGTGATGCTGGTTCCGCCGCGCAGGTCGAGCCCGAGCCGCGGTGTCCACTCACCGAGAAGCGCCATCGTCCCGTAGAGGACGACGAGTATCAGCGCAAGCGCGCCCAGCGGGCGCCACGGGCGTGGCGCATTGACGGATGCCACTGTCGGTTCAGGCCGTCGTGCCCGGCGTGGTGTCGTCGATGGGTCGGGTGGTCGGCTGGTCCGTGGTCGGCTCCGGCAGGCCGTCCTCGAGGACCCGCATGATCGCCCGGCGGACGTAGCGGTTGTTGACGCCCGGCGCGACCTCGATCAGCACCTCGTCACCCTCGATGGCGACGATAGTGCCGATCAGTCCGGCACTGGTCATGACCCGGGCGCCGGGCGTGACCGTCGACTGCACCTGGGCGATCTCACGACGCTGCTTCTGCTGCGGCCTGATGAGTATGAAGTAGAAGACGCCGAGAAGCAGAAGCGGGAGGAGGAGCTCCATGGGATACGCAAATCCTTCCCCGTGCACCGGACCAGCGGGTCTGCACAGGACGACGTTCGGCAGCCAGGTGGCAGCCGTCCGGGCATTCTAGTCCCCGGCGCCGGAGAACAGGTCCAGCTCCCCTCCGTCGAGGCCGGGGTCGGCGTCGGCGAACGGTGCCCGACGTGGCACCGCCAGCCCGAGATGTCGCCACGCGCCGGGCGTGGCCACCCGGCCACGTGGCGTCCGCGCCAGCAGGCCGGCGCGGACCAGGAAGGGCTCGGCCACCTCCTCGACCGTCTCGCGCTCCTCGCCGACCGCCACCGCCAGCGTGCCCAGCCCGACCGGGCCGCCGGCGAAGCGCCGGCACAGCGCGTCCAGCACGGCCCGGTCGAGCCGGTCGAGGCCCAGGTCGTCGACCTCGTAGACGGCCAGCGCCGCTCGCGCGACGTCGCCGTCGACCGTTCCGTCGGCCCGCACCTCGGCGAAGTCGCGCACGCGCCGCAGCAGGCGGTTGGCGATCCGTGGCGTACCCCGGGAGCGACCGGCGATCTCGCTCGCTCCGTCGGCGTGCAACGTCACGTCCAGCAGCCGAGCCGACCGCACCAGTACGCGCTCGAGCTCGGCGGGCTCGTAGAGATCGAGATGGCCGGTGAAGCCGAACCGGTCACGCAGCGGCCCGGGCAGGAGGCCGGTACGGGTGGTGGCACCGACCAGGGTGAACGGCGGCAGGCCGAGGGGTATCGCCGTCGCTCCCGGGCCCTTGCCGACGATGACGTCGACCCGGAAGTCCTCCATCGCGGTGTAGAGCATCTCTTCCGCCGGCCGGGCCATCCGATGGATCTCGTCGAAGAAGAGCACGTCGCCCTCGGACACCGAGGACAGGATGGCCGCCAGGTCGCCGGCGTGCTGGACGGCCGGCCCGCTGGTGATCCGCAGCGGCACCTCCATCTCGGCTGCGATGATCATCGCCAGGGTGGTCTTGCCGAGGCCCGGTGGACCCGACAGGAGCACGTGATCGGCCACGCCACGCCGGCCACGCGCGGCCTCGAGCACGAGGGAGAGCTGCTCGCGCAGCCGTTCCTGGCCGACGAACTCGCCGAGCGTGCGCGGACGCAGCGCAGCCTCCAGGGCCCGCTCGTCGCGGTCCGCCTCCTGGGTGACCAGGCGGGTGACAGCCTCACCGGGCATGGAGTCGGTCACGGGCGCGCCAGCGTCCGCAGAGCGGCCCGGAGCAGGCCCGGCACGTCCGCGCCGTCGACGCCGTCGCCCACGAGAGGCGCCACCTCGTCGACCGCGGCCTCGGCCTCGCGGCCCGACCAGCCGAGCCCGAGCAGCGCGGCGTGGACCTGGCCCTGCCAGCCGTCGGCCGCCGTGCCCGGCCGATCGGTGGCACCCGCCGGGTGCGACCGCGGCGGACCGAGCCGGTCCTTGAGCTCGATGACGATCCGCTGGGCGCCCTTCGTCCCGATGCCGGGGACCTTCCTCAGCGCGACCAGGTTCTCGGTCGCCACCGCGCGGCGCAGATCGTCCGGTGAGTGCACGGCGAGCATGGCCTGGGCCAGGCGAGGTCCGATCCCGCTGGCGGTCTGCAGCAGCTCGAAGACCGCGCGTTCGTCGTCGTCGGCGAAGCCGTACAGCGTCAGCGATTCCTCCCGGACGACCAGGCTGGCCGGCAGCTGCACCTGTTCGCCCACCTGCGCCGAGGCGGCCGTCGAGGGCGTGCACTGCAGTGTGAGCCCGACGCCACCGACGTCGACGACCACCTCGGTGGGGCCCACCTGAGCCACTCGCCCGCGGACGAACGCGATCATCGGCTACCTCCTGCGGTGACGGCGGCCAACAACCGGGCCTGCGCCGATCCCCGCCACAGCGCGCAGATGGCCAGCGCCAGCGCGTCGCTCGCATCGGCCGGCCGGGGCCGCTGGTCGAGGCGGAGCAGGCGCACCACCATGGCGGCCACCTGGCTCTTGTCGGCGCGGCCGTGGCCCGTCACCGCGGCCTTCACCTCGCTCGGCGTGTAGCTCGACAGCGGCAGCCCCTGCCGCACGGCGGCGAGCACGGCGACGCCGCTGGCCTGGGCCGTGCCCATGACCGTGCGGACGTTGTGCTGGCTGAACACCCGCTCGACGGCGACCGTGTCGGGATGGTGTTCGTCGATCCAGGCGGTGACGGCCGACTCGAGCGTCATCAACCGTTCTCCGAGGGGCGTCCCCGCCGAGGTGCGGACGACGTCGACCGCGACCATGTCGAGGCGACGACCGGCTGTGCCCTCGACCACACCCAGCCCGCACCGGGTCAGGCCGGGGTCGATTCCCAGCACCCGCATGACCCTGCCTCTCGCCCGAACACGTGTTCGCACGACACGCTACCGGGCTGTCCGGCCCCGTCGTCGACACGACGCGCCGCCGAGGCCGCCGGGTCGGGACCACTCAGCCGACGGCCTCGATGACCTCGTCGGAGACCTCGAAGTTGGCGAAGACGTCCTGCACGTCGTCGCTGTCCTCGAGCGCCTCGATCAGCCGGAAGATCTTGCGCGCGCCGTCCTCGTCGAGGGGGACGGTGACCGACGGCACCCACGACGACTCGGCGGACTCGTAGTCGAGGCCGGCCTGCTGGACGGCGGTCCGGACGGCCACCAGGTCGGCGGCCTCCGACCGGATCTCGAAGGCCTCGCCGAGGTCCTCGACGTCCTCAGCCCCCGCGTCGAGAGCGGCCTCGAGGACGTCGTCCTCGGAGAGCTCCCTGCCGTCCTGCCGGCGGGGCACGACGACGACACCCTTGCGGCTGAACATGTAGGCCACCGAACCGGGGTCGGCCATCGACCCGCCGTTGCGCGTCATCGCGATCCGCACCTCCGACGCCGCGCGGTTGCGATTGTCGGTCAGGCATTCCACGAGGACGGCCACGCCGTTCGGGCCGTAGCCCTCGTAGGTGATCGACTGGTACTCCGCGGCCCCGGCCTCCGCGCCGGAACCGCGCTTGACCGCCCGGTCGATGTTGTCGTTGGGCACCGAGGACTTCTTCGCCTTCTGGATGGCGTCGTAGAGCGTGGGGTTGCCGGCCGGGTCGCCGCCGCCGGTGCGGGCCGCGACCTCGATGTTCTTGATCAACTTGGCGAACAGCTTGCCCCGCCTGGCGTCGACGATCGCCTTCTTGTGCTTGGTCGTGGCCCACTTGGAGTGGCCGGACATCGGGCTAGCTCTCCTTCGCGATGTCGAGGAACAGGCGGTGCACGCGGAGATCGCCGGTCAGCTCCGGGTGGAACGAGGTCGCGAGCAGCGCACCCTGCCGGACGGCGACGATCCTACCGGCGGCCGGGCCCCCGACCACCGTGGCCAGCACCTCGACGCCCGGGCCCGTCTCCTCGACCCACGGTGCCCGGATGAACACCGCGTGCAACGGCGGACCCTCTCCCAGGCCGGCCGTGTCCAGGTCGACCTCGAACGACTCGACCTGGCGGCCGAACGCGTTGCGCCGCACGGTGACGTCCATGCCGCCGAGGGTCTGCTGGTCGGCCGTTCCGCCGACGATCCGGTCGGCGAGCATGATCATTCCGGCGCACGACCCGTAGACGGGCATCCCCCGCTTGATCCGCTCCCGGAGCGGCCCGTCGAGGTCGAACGCCCGCACCAGCTTGTCCATCGTGGTGGACTCGCCGCCGGGCAGCACGAGCGCGTCGACGTGCTCCAACTCGGTCGGCCGCCGCACGGGCACGGCCGTGGCACCGCACGCCGTGAGCGCGGCCACGTGTTCCCGGACGTCGCCCTGCACCGCGAGGACGCCGACAACAGGTTCGATCACGTGGCCTCGCCTTTCTCCCTGCGCCGTCTGGTGGCGACTGAATGATCACGTTAAGAGGGTCTCTGGGCCCGTTGCCATGTCTGCAGACCTGGCAACGGGGGGACACACCCTCTTAACGTGATCATTCTGGATCCTGTGCAGCCAGGGGCAGGCCGTTCGGGTACG
>Ga0256866_1000220_pt1 | contig 11842 bp, 13 predicted proteins | sample RVTome_16_FD_187338 | JGI IMG/M metagenome (GOLD analysis project Ga0256866, IMG submission 187338) | Soil microbial communities from uranium-contaminated site in the Upper Colorado River Basin, Wyoming, United States - RVT152D67 HiSeq ...
AAAAGGCGATCGTCGATTCGTGAAAGACTGCAGCCCGTCCGCCCGCCAGACGCTCCACCGGGGCGAAGCCGTGGGCTTGCGCAGCGCGGACTGCTGAGGGATAGCCGGGTGTGACCCGGTCGGCGCGGCCGAAGGCAACCATCGCACCAGGAACATGCAACCTGAGGGTCGGACCCAACTCACCAGCCGAAACCGCGGACAGAATCGAGTGGCTGATGGCAACGTCCAGCGGCCCGGGCCGGCTCTCTCTGATCAATGTCAGCGAATTCACCGGATTCAGCATACGGATGGCGACAATGAACCATTGGGCACGGCGGTTCTCGGAACGAATCCGATCGAGGTGTCGTTTATGGCGCGTGACGAATATGAGCCGGGGCGTGGAGGGCTGATGAGCTCAGGGCTTCATCGCCTCTTGGTCGCGGCCGCCCTCCTCGTCCTGACTGCGTGCGGCGACACCCCTCTCGATTCGATTGGTTGGAGGAGCTCGGAGTGGATCAGCGAGCCGACCGTTCCAACCACGATCGCCGTGGTGACGACCACACCCACAGTGGTATCTGCAGACCGCCTGTTATGGGCCAATGACGCGATCGAGACCGCGAACCTCGATGATCAGGGAGCGGTGATCCAGGAGGTGTTCGGCCGACGTGAGGGCGACCGCTTCATTCAGGCGAGTCGATTCGAGATCGCGGCCGCCTTGCCGGGGGTGGCGTTTCCTGGTCTCGCACCTAGCGGCGCGGAGTGGGTGACCTCACAACTCGTGTTGGACAACGACGGAACCGTATCACCAGATCCGAGTGCGGCCTTCGGGATCTGGTCAACCGAGCCGTATACCCGATCACGCTCGGTTGCTCAGATGATCGTGATGAGGGTGGCCACGGATCCGGTCGCTGCCGAGGAGGTGGCGTCGTCGGGTTCTGAGCTTTCCTGTGAGCGCTTTGCCGAACGCTCCGCCGACCAGTGCGAGATCCTGACCATCGATGACCGTCCCACTTGGTTGCTCAGCGAGACGAGTGGGTCGACTCTCATTTGGTTCGACGGCGAGTATCGGTATGAGCTGTTCGGGAGGTCCTTCGTGCCTCCGCCGATCCTGCGGGACATGACCGCAGAGATGGAGCCGCTCGCTTCGTTAACAGAAGACTCGTCGTAACGTCTGAGGTCTCCGATCGGGAGACGAAGAGATCTTTCACAGTGGCGGTTGGTGGAGCTACCTCAAGTACGACGAGGAGCAGGACCGACCCGACGTAGACCGTGAGCTGCTACGCCGGGTCTGGAGCTATGGGCGTCCCTACGCCCGAGGCCTGCTTGGCATCCTCGCCACGATCATCGTCATTTCATCGTTGTCAGTGGTACCCGCAATCCTCATCCAGAAGCTCATCGACGAGGCCATCCCGGCCAACGATATCCGCCAGTTGACTTTCCTCGGGATCGCGATGGTGACAGTTCCTCTCGTCAACGCCGTGATTGGTGTGGTGCAACGTTGGCTGGCGTCCAAGGTCGGGGAAGGAATCATCTTCGATCTGCGTCGCGAGCTCTACGCCCATCTGCAGCGGATGTCGCTGCGCTTCTTCACCGCAACCAAGACGGGGGAGCTGATGAACCGGCTCAACTCCGACGTGGTGGGTGCCCAACAGGCGATAACCGGGACGTTCGTCACCATCGTGTCCAACGTCGTATCGGTGACCGTTGTCCTCGTCGTGATGGTGACCACCAACCTTCTGCTTACCGCTCTAGCCGTTGCGGCCCTGCCTCTTTTCGTCATACCGGCTCGTCGTGTCGCCCGGGTGCTGAGACGGATCACTCAACAGCAGATGGAACACGAAGCTCGCATGTCGGGCATCCTCCAGGAGTCGTTCAATGTCTCCGGGGCCCAACTGATCCGCCTCTTCGGGCGCTGGGACGACGAGAAGGCCAGATTCTCTGAGGCGGCCACCAATGTCCGTGATTACGGCATCAGAAGGGCCATGGTGGGACGGGGTTTCTTCGCCGCGCTCGGCTTGGTGTCGGCCGTGGGCACGGCGGCTGTTTTCTGGGTAGGTGGCTACATGGTGATTCAAGGCGTTGTCGACCTCGGCGTCGTGGTCATGTTCTCCACGCTCTTGGCCCAGCTTTATGGCCCGCTCTCGGCCATAACGAACTCGCGGGTCGAGTTCGCCACCTCTCTGGTCTCGTTCGAACGGGTCTTCGAGGTCCTCGATCTCGAGACCGATATCGCCGAGCCTGCCGATCCGCTGCCATTGAGGGATGCGGGCCGTGTCGAGTTCGAGGACGTCTCCTTCCGGTATCGGAGTGACGGACCGGAAGGTCTCGAGGCGGTCCAGAGGTTCAGCTGGCACGCCTCGTCAGACGGGTCGGCCAGCATCTCTCAGGCTGCGACTCGGGACTGGGCACTTCGGGAAGTCAGCTTTGTCGCCGAGCCAGGCACCCTCACCGCCCTGGTTGGCCCGTCCGGTGCGGGGAAGACCACCATCTCGTATCTGATCCCGAGGCTCTACGACGTGACCGGGGGCCGTGTCCTCGTCGATGGGGTCGATGTCCGCCAGGTCGCCCTCAGAGAGCTGGCCGGGAATATCGGCGTGGTGACCCAGGAGACCTACCTGTTCCACGACACCATCGCCGCCAATCTCCGATACGCCAGTCCCGATGCCACCGACGAGGAACTGGTCGTGGCGGCGAAGGCAGCCAACATCCACCAGATGATCGAAAGGCTCCCCGACGGTTATGAGACCATCGTGGGGGAGCGTGGATACCGACTTTCTGGGGGCGAGAAACAACGTATCGCCATTGCCCGGGTCGTTCTCAAAGACCCCAGCGTTCTCATTCTCGACGAGGCGACCTCACACCTCGATTCTCGCTCGGAAGCACTGATCCAGGAGGCGCTGGAGGAATTGATGCAGGGCCGGACCTCGATTGTCATCGCCCACCGGCTGTCGACGGTGCGGGCCGCCGACCAGATTCTCGTGGTCGACGAGGGCCAGATCGTCGAACGGGGCAGTCATACCTCTCTGGTCGCCAGGAACGGTCTGTATGCCGAGCTGACCCGGACCCAGCTCTCCGGGATGACCGCGTGATGACCCCCACTAGGCCCCGGTGAGGTTCTCGAACATGAGTTGTTGTGTGGTGGCCAAGAGCAGCACTTCGCCGTCCGTCGACATCCACAGACGGGGCCCGGCTTTCAGCCAGGTGCGCCGGGGCAGGACATCGAGATTGCGCCGCTTCCGCGCCGACGGGGGCGTGTAGACGAGAACCTCCGACGAAGGGGCGCCGAGGGCCTCCATTCTCCCGGCCAGGTCGTAGCTGCCAAACAGCGCCGCCATGGCCTCGGCATGGTCCACAGAGCCTTCGTTGCTGAGCCAGTCCACTTGTCCGCAGTCTTCGCAAGCCGACACGGCAATGCGGCCGACCCACACCGGTTTGTGCTCACACCATCTGTTCTCGTTCATACTGTGCAAGCTAGGGCTTGGGTGTGACAAGAACCGTGTCGCGAAGAAGTCCCCGTCAGTACGGGACTTTTGGCCATGTTCCTCGTGTTCTTGGTGAGCCATCATCGGGTAGTAGCCAAAGACACAGGAGGTCGTAGTGGAGCTTCGTGAACTGATAAGCGGTGAAGTGGAGACGGTGTCTCCCATCGCGACCGTCATCGAGGCGGCATCGCATATGCAGGAGCTCGGAGTCGGCTCACTCGCCGTTATGGACGACGACGAGTTCAGCGGAATCTTCACCGAGCGTGATGTTCTCCAGGTCATCGCGGCCGGTGGTGACCCGTCGGTGGAGACCATCGCCGGCTGGATGACGCTCTATCCCGACAGCTTTTCACCTGACATGGACGTGAGAGAGGCAGCCGATTGGATGTTGGCGGCGGGCTACCGGCATCTACCGGTGGTCGACGAGGGCGCTCGACTCATCGGTATGGCGTCGATCAAGGACATTCTCTGGGCCCTCACGGGTGAAGTTGTGAAGTGAGGCGGTGAGATGGAGTCTGTCAGCAGAGAAGAGGCGCTAGAGGTACTGGCTGATCAGCCGGTGGCCCATCTCGGGATCGTGGTCGACGATATCCCGTATGTCACCCCGATGTCGTTTGTGCTCAACCGTGACCGGATCCTCTTCCGCACGATGGCAGGCAAGAAGCTGGACGGGATCAGGGCCAACCCGACAGTCTGCATCGAGACCGCCGATTACAACCCCGAGACCGGTGACTGGGTGAGCGTGATCGTCCGGGGCACTGCACGACTTGTCGACGACCCCGCCACCCGCCAGGAGTTGATTGCTCTCATCTACGACAAATACGAGAAGGTGATGGGCTCACCTCTCTCTGGCGGCGGTGGGCTGATGCCGCTGGGTGGCACCCCATATGTGATCGAGGTGCCCATCGATGAGATATCCGGGATGTCATCAGGGCGGGGCATCCAGGTGAGGACCAAGCCAGGGAGACTGTGAGTGTTCGTCGAGTATTCAGTAAAGGTGGACGCGCCACTGGCCCAGGTGGAGAAGAGTCTCGACCGGGTGCGATCAAGTCTCCAGGAGTGGGCCGACATCGCCTATCGAGAAGGCGAGCAGCTCCGGGCCAGGGTAGGTCCGAGCGCCACCGTTGCCCACGAGGTCAGATTGGACATTGGGCTGGCCGAGATCCACAGCTCGGGATTGGTCTATCCCATCCATTGGACTGCTCAAGGTGCCGGCCTACTCTTCCCTGAGCTCAACGCCGACTTGGTGCTCTCCAAGGCGGGATCGCGCACGACTCACCTGACTCTGAAGGGGACCTACCAGCCGCCACTCGGTGTTTTCGGCCGGCTCGTCGACCGCGCTCTGCTCGGACGTGTTGCCGAGGCAACCGTGGTCGATTGGATGGACAGGTTGGCCGAGGCGCTGAGCAGCGACGTCCGGGTCACCTGACCGGGAAGCGAACCTGCAACTTGGTGCCTTCCCCGGGGCGACTTTCGATTTGGAGGTTGCCCCCGAGCCCTTGGGCACGCGTCCGCATGTTGGCGATTCCCATTCCCCTTCCTGAGATCTCCGTCGCCTCGAAACCGACGCCGTCGTCAACGACTTGAAGGACGAGATCGGAGCCTTCGCGCTCCAGGCTGACTTCGACGTTTTCTGCTTGGGAGTGACGCAGCGCATTGGAGAGGGCTTCGGTGACGATGAGTATCAGCTCATCGTCCGACTCGCGGCTCTCGAAGTCTTCGAGGGCGAGCCGCACGTTGGTCGGATAGGCCGAGCCCATCCGGGCCACCAATGACTGGATTCTCTCGTCCAATCCGACGGTGGGCCGGGTGGTGTCCTTGAGCTCGAACACATAGCTCCGCAACGTGTTGACCGCCTCGTCGAGCGTGTCGATGGAGTCGTCGATGAGCCCGGTGACATCTGCGTCACCCACTCGTGCACTCAGTCCTTGAAGACCGAGCCCTACAGCGAAGAGATCCTGGATCACAGAGTCGTGGAGGTCTCTGGCGATGCGGTGCCGGTCTTCCACGATTGCGACGTGTCGCAAACGGGTCTGAAGCCGAGCCGTTTGGATCGCAGCTCCCGCAATGCGGCCGAGGGCGGATACGACGGCGACGTCCTCGTCGGTGAACCCGCCTTCCTTGTCGGTTAGGTAGAGGTTCCCGAATGCCTCACCCCCAACCGAGACCGGGACTCCGAGGAAGGCTTCCATCGACGGATGATTCTCGGGGAATCCAACCGAGTCGGGGTGCTCGCCGATGGAGGAGAGAATGATGGTCTCGTTCTCTCTGATCACCGTTCCGAGGACACCTTTGCCGGTGGGGAGATGACCGATGCGGTTCGCCTGGTCCTGACTGATTCCCTCAAACACGAAATCGGAAAGCACCTGGTGCTCGCCGATCACGCCGAGGGCCACATACGGCGCTCCCGTGGCGCTCATCACCTCGGCGACGAGCGTGCGCAAGACCCTTCCCAGATCGGCTTCGCCTTCTACGGATGCCGCCTCGGCGATGAGCGGAGCGATCCTGGTCAGGCCGGCTCTCTCGGTCATGGTCCGACGTTAACTCCAACTACCGTGCATCTATATGGCCCTTCGAGTTTTGCTCATAGACGACCACGAGGTGGTGCGCGCCGGTCTCAAGGCCCTCATCGACTCCCAGGACGACATGACAGTCGTAGGTGAGGCCGGTACGGCCGAAGAGGGCGTGCGGCGCGTCGGTTTCGACGAGCCCGATGTCGTGGTGCTCGATGTGAGATTGCCGGACTCGAGCGGTGTCGAGGCGTGTCGGGATATCCGGGAGCGCTTCCCCGATGTCAACGTGTTGATGCTCACGTCTTTCGCTGACGAGGAGGCGTTGATGGCAGCCATCCTCGCCGGTGCATCGGGGTACGTTCTGAAGCGGATCAAGACCGAGGAGTTGATCGGCGATATCCGGAAAGTAGGTGTCGGAGAATCTCTGCTCGATCCCGAGATGACCAATCGTCTCTTCCAACGTCTGCGAACCGGATCGTCCGAGGACCCGCTGCTCGGCCAGCTCACCAAACAGGAGCGGACCATTGTCGAGCACATCGCCGGCGGTCTCACCAACAAGCAGATCGCCGAGGAGATGTTCCTCGCCGAGAAAACGGTCAAGAACTATGTGTCAAACGTGCTGGCCAAGTTGGGGATGAGTCGTCGCAGTGAAGCAGCCGCGTACGTCGCCCGGGTGCAGGCGGAGAAGGAGGGAATGGACCTCCCGGAAAGTTGGGGTTGATCACACCGGATCCAGCACGACGACTGGTATGTGGTCCCGCGAGGTCTTCTGCTCGTAACCGGCAAACTGAGGGAACTCCTGTTTCTGACGCTCCCAAATCCGCTTCCGCTCCTCACCCTCTGCAACTCGAGCCTTGACGTCGATCTTGTCGGAGCCCACCTCGATGGAGACGTCGGGATTGGCCACGAGGTTGTGAAACCAGTCGGGATTGGCGTCGGCCCCTCCTTTCGAGGCGAACACGGCGTAGGCACCATCGACCAGTTGGTACATGAGCGGGCTCACTCGCTCCCTCCCGGTCTTGGCGCCCGTGTGGTGGAGGAGCAAAAGAGGCTTTCCCTCGAAGATCCCCCCGACCGCTCCGTCGTTGGCCTTGAACTCGTCGATGATTCCGCTGTTCCATTCGCTCATGTTTCCCCCAACGACGAGCAGTCGCGAATTATTCGCCGGTCACACAACCCTACATCTCGATGATCGGCATCTCGATGGTGTCTTCGATGCGTGAGCCGGGCACCAGGAGAACAGGGAGATGGGAGTTGATCATGACCCGCGCCGAGACACTGCGCCACGCTTCTTCGGTGAACAGACGTCTGGTGGCTCCCATGACCACCAGCTCGGCTCCAACATCTTGAGCAGTCTGGATGATGGCTTCGGCTGGGTCGTCGCCGTCGACGAAATGGATGTCACACTCGATATCCTCGGCGGCGAGGGCAGCACAGATCGGATCGACGGCTCGTCGTCCTCGCTCCTCAAGATAGCGCGCCGCCTTCTCCTCAGCGGTCGATTCCTGATCGGGGGCGTCGTCGAGGAACGAGCGTCTCACGTCGTCGTCCAAAGCCTCGAGGAAGGATCGGGGCACTTGAATGACGGTCATGACCGACACTGAAGACTTGTCCCCGATGAGCTGACGGCAGAACTCGGCGGTGGGGGCCGCGGGCAACACGCCGGTGGTGGCTATGAGGATCCGCACGGGCGGAACATTAGGGTTCCGACCTCAGCTACGCAGAGGTGAAAGTGGACCCAGATCTCATCAACAATGTCACATTCAAGATCCCCAATGCATTGGCGTTGATCGGCTCTGCATCGGGCGAGGAGTGGAACGGCATGACCGCCAGTTGGATCTCGCAACTCTCGATGGAGCCGGTGATCATAGGCGTCGGTATCGACAACAAGGCTGTCACCCATCGGCTCATTTCCGAGGGTGGTTCGTTCACCGTCAACCTGTGGTCTGCCGAGGACACGAAACCCTTCGTGAAGTTCTCCAAACCTGCTGAGCGCGACGGAAACAGCCTGAACGGCCGGCCCGTGTTCACTGCCACCACTGGTGCCCCGGTTTTCGAAGAGGCCTTGGCCTGGATGGACTGCGAAGTGCGCCAGGCCATCGACCTGGGCACACATACGCTTTTCCTCGGCGAGATCGTCGATGCCGCCATCAACGACGCCGACCAGCGCGCCGCGTCGATGTCCGACACCCGGATGAAGTACGGAGGCGTGAAGCGTGGCGGTCATTAGGTGGGCGAGGGGATGAACGTATCGGTAGACGGCAAGGTCGCCCTGGTGACCGGGGGCAGCCGGGGGATCGGCCAAGAGACGGCTTTGCTGCTGGCGCAGAGTGGAGCTAGGGCGGTGGTGATCACGTCACGCAAACAGGAGAATGTCGACGCATCCAGATCCGAGCTGATCGATGAGGGGGTCGACGGGGACAGGGTCCTCGCTCTCGCGGCACGTGCCGACGATGAGGATTCAGCTCATTCGGCTATGGAGGCGACGGTGGACGCCTTCGGTGGCTGCGATATCCTCGTGAACAACGCCGGCACCAACCCCGCCTTCGGCAACCTGATGGATGTGGATCTCGGTGCCCTCGACAAGACGTGGGCGGTCAACATGAGGGCCCCCCTGCTCTGGGTGCGGGCGGCGTACCGGGCGTGGATGAAGGACCACGGTGGCGCAGTGGTCAATGTCGCCTCGGTCGCTGGTTTGCGGCCCAGTCCGATGATGGGTGCGTACAACATTTCCAAAGCAGGGTTGGTGCACATGACCCGACAATTGGCATTGGAGCTGGCGCCGGAGATCAGGGTCAACGCGGTGGCGCCGGCGGTCGTGAAGACCAGGCTGGCCGGCCTGCTCCTGGAGGACGAAGAGGCCACCGCAGCCATGCATCCGTTGCACCGCGTTGGTGAGCCAGGCGACGTGGCTCGACTCATCGTCTTCCTCGCCTCGGATGCGTCGAGCTGGATGACGGGAACGGTGGTCCCCATCGACGGGGGAGTGACGGGCGCCGGGTCATCTGGGATCTCCTAATGACCCACCCACTTCCGGATCCTGAGCTCGCTCTCCGCTACCTCGACGGGGGCCTGGACGACGCAGCACTCTTCGCGCATGCCGTATCGCTGCGCGATGAGGGCAAGGGCCGGGGGGTCACCTACAGCCGAAAAGTGTTCATCCCCTTGACCACCCTTTGTGTCGACCGGTGCTCCTACTGCACCTTCGCCAAGCCTCCGGGGGCAGGAGGGGTCTACCTGGAGCCCGATGAGGTGCTCGCGGTGGCCCGCGCCGGTGACGCCGCCGATTGCACCGAGGCGTTGTTCACGCTGGGGGATCGACCCGAGCGGCGTTGGCGGCAGGCGAGGGAGTTTCTCGATGCCAGAGGCCTGGGCGATACCATCGATTATGTGGCCGAGATGTCGGGCTTGGTCCGCTCCGAGACCCGTCTGTTTCCCCATGCCAACCCAGGATTGCTCGATGACGAGGGCTTCCGCCTTCTGCGGCCCTCCAACCCATCGATGGGCATGATGCTGGAGAACGTCTCGCCGCGCTTGACCGAGCCGGGAATGCCCCATCACGGGACGGTGACCAAGATGCCTGAGAAGCGGCTGGCCACCATCGAGGCCGCCGGTCGGCAGAGGGTCCCGTTCACCACGGGCATCCTGGTCGGCATCGGGGAGAACCACCGGGAGATCGTCGACTCGCTGTTCGCACTTCGTGACCTCGCCAACCGGACGGGAGCGATTCAGGAGACGATCATCCAGAACTTTCGGGCCAAGGCCGACACCCGCATGCGACACAATGCCGAGCCGGTGCCTCGCTGGTTCGCCCGGGTGGTGGCCCTTGCCCGCTGGATCATGGGCCCAGAAGCCAACGTTCAGGTGCCTCCCAACCTGACCGAGACGTACGAGATCTACCTCGACGCCGGTATCAACGACTGGGGTGGGGTCTCCCCGTTGACCATCGACTGGGTCAATCCTGAGGCGCCCTGGCCCCACCTCGACGAGCTGGCTGCGCGCACGACCGCTGCCGGTTTCGAGCTACGACCCCGACTTCCCGTCTATCCCGAGTACATCAACGAGGAATGGATCGATCCTCAGCTGATTGTCGATGTCAGGGCGGCGAGCGACCATGATGGGCTCGCCGCCATTGGTTCGACGCCAGGAGTGAGATGACGATTACCTATTTGAGGATGAGGCCAGCCGACATGCTCGGCGAGCCGACCGCGGTGAGCCGCCGCCGGGAGGGGACCACGACGGTTGAGATGGCGGAGCCGAAAGCAGCCGACCTGGCCAATGCCAACAAAGCCGGATTACTCGTCGCCGCCGGCACACCGACAGGGATTGAGCCCGCCGGCTGGGTGCTCAGCCCGGCCGACGCTCTCCAAACCCCTCGGCTCCCCTGGCGGCTCACCATCGTCGACGACGGCACCCGGGAGGAAGTGCTCGACGCCATCGCCCGAACCAAGGCGGCGTATCTGCGCACTTCGCGCTCGGGTGTGGCGCGTGCCGCCGAGCTGACGGCGCTTCCGTCGCTCGACACCGCGTTATCGGTTTTCGTCGATGACGTCCACCAGGCCATCGACGCAGTCGGGAAGGGCGCCCGCGACCTGCTCTTGCGCGACTGGAGTCAGGAGCGAATCGGGGAGTTGCGCCAGGCGTTGGATGTCCCCCTTGTCGAGCGCTCGCTGTTCCCGGTCGGGCTCGAGATCGATGAGGCGCGGAATGCGCTGCCAAAGGACGTCTTCACCGCCTGGCTCTCCCAGGTCGACGGTTCGGGGGCAGTCCGGCCCCGTTACGACTGGGCACCGGGCAGGGACATGCCGCCACCCGTCCCTCATCAGCGTCTCTCGGCAGAGTGGCAGGACGCCGTTTGGGTCGAGGGACAAGCGCCAGCCGGTGTTTCCGGTGCGGGAGATCTGCTGCCAATCCTGGAACGCTCGCTCGAGGGCGTTCCACCATCGGTGAGAGAGATGGAGCTGTTGTTCAAAGCGAGGGGCGACCAGGTCGACGCGGTCGCTCATGTCGCCGACGTCCTCCGGGACCGGGCCGCTGGTGACACGGTCACATACGTGGTCAACCGCAACATCAACTACACCAACCTCTGCTACTTCAAATGCGGGTTCTGTGCATTCTCCAAAGGCCCCAAGTCGCTGAACCTTCGCGGCGACCCCTACCTGATGGGGATCGACGACATCGTTGCCCGAGCTCGTGAGGCGTGGGATCGAGGCGCTACCGAGGTGACGCTACAGGGCGGCATCCACCCCGACTTCACCGGCAACTTCTACCGGGAAGTGGTGGAGGCGATCAAACAGGACATGCCCGACATGCACATCCACGGTTTCACCCCCTTGGAGGTGTGGCAGGGAGCCGAGACCTTGGGCATCTCGGTGCGTGAATTCCTCGCCGAGTTGCGCGACGCCGGCCTGGGGACGCTCCCGGGGACCGCGGCGGAGATCCTCGACGACGATATCCGCATCCACCTCTGCCCGGACAAGATCCGCACCGCACAATGGGCCGAGGTGATGATCACGGCTCATGAACTGGGTTTAAGGGCCACTTCGACGATCATGTTCGGGCACATCGACCATCCCCGGTCGTGGGCCAACCATCTCGAAGTGATCCGAGAGATCCAGCGGCGGACCGGTGGCTTCACCGAGATGGTCCCCCTGCCTTTCGTTCACATGGGGTCGCCGATCTTCCTGAGAGGTCGATCCCGCCCCGGGCCGACCTGGGATGAGGCCGTTCTCATTCACGCCGTATCCCGGATCGCATTCGACGGCCTCATCGACAACATTCAGGCATCCTGGGTGAAGTTGGGGCTCGACGGCGGAGCAAGGTTGTTGAATGCCGGGTGCAACGACCTCGGCGGGACTCTCATGGGTG
>Ga0256866_1000221_pt1 | contig 11804 bp, 7 predicted proteins | sample RVTome_16_FD_187338 | JGI IMG/M metagenome (GOLD analysis project Ga0256866, IMG submission 187338) | Soil microbial communities from uranium-contaminated site in the Upper Colorado River Basin, Wyoming, United States - RVT152D67 HiSeq ...
AATATCCAATGCCCTATGTTTTGCAATTAGTAAAGGATATCAGATACATCCTGACGCTTTTGAAATGCTCAAAGGGCTTGATATAGATATTCTAGGGATCATTCAAGACATTATTAAAGCCAAGGTAATTGGTAAAGATAATTCTTTAATTCTGGTTGAAGATATAAAAATGGTCGTTGATAAACATTCTAAAAATGGAGGATCTCAAAACAGTTCTTGCAATAAGTCTTCGTCATTAGATTCATTACATCTACACAATAGTGATACATCAGAACCAGTATCATACAGAGTACTTTTAGATCCAACTCCTATAATTAATAGTGGAGAAGGAGTTGAAGGGTATATTTCGCTATTTAGAAGCAGGTATGAAAAATCTATGCGCATCTTATCCTTACGTCCAGATAGTAGACGAATCACAAGAGTAAAAACTCTGAAGAAAAAAAATACAGATACTGGAAATCAGAAACCATACATGCGATATGAACAATTTTCAGGATTATCCTCAACAATGGTTGTAGCTGGCTTGGTTATGTCAAGACAGTTAAAGCGTCATGGATTAGAAATAGTGATAGATGATTTTAGTGGAGATTTACATGCAATGGGTACAACTGAGGATATAAAAAAACAGGGATCGTTGATTACCACAGATCAAATGGTTATGTTAGAATTAGAGAACAGTGGGAAAAGTCAAAGTTTCGCTATAAAAAATATAATATCACCTGATATTCCAGATCATTTGCCAAACAGGGCCAAATCTGAATCCTACGTGGTATTAATCTCAGACTTACATGTAGGAAGTACATATTTCATGGAAACTGCATTTATGAAATTTTTGAATTGGATATCAGCAGCTGATGATGAAATTGTAAGGAAGATCAAATTTCTATGTATTGGCGGTGATTTAATTGATGGTATAGGAATATTTCCTAATCAAGACAAAGAATTACTTGAATTAAATATTAATAGTCAGATGTCACATGTAATAGACTTACTCTCACGTATACCTAAACACATTAATGTTTTTGTTATTCCTGGAAATCATGATCCTGGTCGAAGAGCATTACCACAACCTTCTATTCCTAGGCAAAACTCTGAAAAACTTTATACATTTCAAAATTTTAAGATGCTTGGAAATCCTAGTTTAATCGAATTGAATGGTGTAAAGATACTAATGTACCACGGACAGAGTCTAGATGATATCATAGGTACGATCCCTGATCTAAGTTATGCCAAGCCTGCGGAAGCAATGAAAGTATTATTGAGGGCAAGACATCTTTCTCCTATTTACGGAGAACGTACTCCTATAGCACCCGAACAAGAAGACCATATGGTAATTACTGAAGTCCCAGACATATTTCATTCAGGACACATACATGTTCTAGATGCTCAAAATTACCGTGGAACATTAATAGTAAATTCTGGAACTTGGCAGGGACAGACAAACTTTCAAAGAACCATGGGCATTATACCTAATCCTGGAGTTGCAGTTATAGTTAATCTGTCTACACTTCAACCATTTATAATGGATTTTAATCAATAGAAAGTAATCCTGTGAGGATAGAATCCTCTTTTAAGGCTTCCTTCACAGTTGAATGTGGCACGGTGATCCTAAGTTTTTGTGATCTACCATATCTGCCTTGACTTATTACATCACTAGTTATTAGTCCTAATTGATCTAACTCACTCATTATTTGGGTTATTCGACGTTGGGTTAATGGTTCTTGCTCAATACGTCTACATATATCTGAGTATATTTCATATACTTCTCCAGTGTTGCCATTTCTTGATTTCAATACTGCTAACATTAGTATTTTGGTATGCGTTGTTGAATTTCTCAAAACTTCATAATTTGTATCCTTTTCAATTTTTTCTTGTGCTAATCTAATATGCTTTTCTTCAACTTTATTTGCTCTTTCTATTTCTGCAATTTCAGCTGCTACTCTTAAAAGGTCAATCGCCTTTCTGGCATCTCCATGCTCTCTACCGGCCATAGCTGCACAAAGATTAATAGCCGCACTTGAAACTACGCCTTCATTAAATGCTATCATTGTCCTTTCTGCAAGGATTCTTTGCAGTTGTTCTACAGTATACGGATTGAACACCAACTCTTCTTCGCTGAGACTGCTCCTAACTCTAGGATCAAGTTTATCCTTAAATGTTAGACTATTAGATATTCCTATTAGACTAATAAATGATTCAGTTGAGAATCTCTCGTTAGCCCTAGTAAAATTATAAAGTATATCATCCCCATTCTTTTCCACCAGTGAATCAATTTCATCTATAACAAGAATCACATAAAGTTTCTTCCTTCTTTGAATAAATTCTAATATTCTATCGGTTGCCTCACCCATTGATAAGCCTGTAAAATGAACCTGTAATTTTTTTTCTCCTTTATTAATGCCCATATTTTCAGCAATTTCGTGTAGGACCTTATATGCTGTATTAGCACTCTTTGCGTTTACAAATGGCACTGTTAATTCTAATCCTAACTCCTCGCCCTTAACAGAAAGTCGATGTAAGACATTCTTAACCACGGCAGTCTTTCCCGTTCCTGGTTTCCCAAAAAGCAATAAATTAGATGGTCGAGATCCTTTTAAAACAATAGATAAAGTATGTGCGATAGTCTTACTTTCTTCATCTCTAAATGGAAGTCGGTCAGGCACATAATCTATGGTTAATGCTCTTCTATCTTTAACAACTAGCGACGTTCCTGAAGCAGCTTTATCAAATATACTATCAAGGCTATCATCATTCAAATTTATTCATCATTCCTATTACCATGTAAATATACCCACACCCCTGTTTTTCCTTTCCAACATAAGAAAGATACTAAACTAATATGGTGTTAACAACAAGTTAACAAACGATTTTAAACAGTAGAATCAATTATTGTTAATTCTTAACTTAACTATCAATTAATGAATATATTAGATAATGAGATATGGACTGCAAAAGAAATCAAGGGGTGTGTGTTAATACACTACTAAATCAGGTGTTAACTCTGGTTCTCAACCATACTTTACTAGCATAGAATGTCCCAAAATATACCCCTTTATTTCCACTGGAGAGTTAATAACGTTTTTAACATTGTTAATGTCCCAAAATATACCCCTTTATTTCCACTGGAGAGTAAATCTGAACTGCATTTCAGAATTTGTTATTAACAAACAATTAGAAAATGATTTAATCCCAGCTTCTCATAATTTTTCCTTAACAGTTTGCAATTAATAAAGCATGTTAATGATGATTTAAGGTAATGTTAACAAAGCAGGAAATAATAAATCAAATGCAGAACAGGCCTATACTGATTCTAGATTCTGTTCAGTCCTAGTTGTGACGTTCAAATCATTATGCAAATCATGTAAATGTCGTAATCCTGTGTCAGTAATGCTATATTTAAATGGCTTAGAACTTGTATCTCTTATCACAAAACCTGAGTGATATAATCCATTCATTATACGGGATGTATGTTCACGTGTCTTTCTGACCCTCTCTTGAATTTGCCTTGTCGTCATTGGTTTCTCCTTTAATAATAACAATATTTGCTCTAATGTATCTATGTACGTATGTGTTTGTGCAGGTTTCTCCGTAGATTCTTCGATAATCACATCATTTTGTGATATCATATCAATATCACGTTCTGAATCACGTTCTGAAATGTCCTTTTTATTGTCTATGTCACGTGATATTAAGTTAGTCCTTTTCGACATCTCTAACATGTCAACCTTAAATTGGAGATCTGCAATTGCTTTATCATATACTTGTAATTTATCGGCATATTGTTTTATTCTGTTATCAACAATTGCATTTTTTAGGGAACTGTTATTATGCTTAAAGAATTTCACAGCCTTGTAAGATAGAATTATTGCAACTCCACAAAAAAAAGAAACTACTACCAATAGCAGGGTGTGCATGTCATAGCCGTCAAACATCACATCTAGATGTGATATATCATTGATATAACTTTTATTTTTGATGGATTAATTTTTGTATTATTTCATCTAAAAGTGATATCACATTACGGCTATCGTTCTGGGATATCGTATCACGTGTGATGCTTTCCATAAGATGTGATGTGTTATCTAATATTACTTCTATTGTATGAAATGTTCCTGTATCAATCATGTTTAGATATCTTAAGATAATAAGACTATAAAGAACTCCAACGACTTTTTGTTCAGATTGCTTAAGCTGTCTATAATATGCACCTTTACTTATTCTGTCAGGAGGACTCCTCCCAGAGAATTTATTATAAAGTATATATATCTGGCGTTCAGTAAATAGAGAATTTGTAATAATGTGTTTGATTATATCATTATATTGTATTTCGTTAGAAGCCAATGTACTATACAAATTGGTATAGCTAAATAATATCCTTTATGGATTTGACCCATGGCTTATCAAAGCAATGATATATAGTGCTTAAGAATGAACTAGAATGTGGAACACAGGATCGAGAATTACATACTAGACGAATTAAAGAAGTATGGTACACTGTGCTTTCCACTCATTGATTCAGAAAACTCGACCAATGCAGCACTTATAGGAAATAAGGCTCAGAGTCTAGGTGCATCTGCAATCCTTATCGGTGGTTCGTCAGCGACAGATCAGATTGAACTAGCAGAAATGGTCTCTACTCTTAAGTCTAAAATCAATATACCTGTAATACTATTTCCAGGTAATGTAACTGGAGTTGTACCTAAAGCTGATGCAATTCTTTTCAGCTCCCTACTTAATTCAGAGAATCCTTACTTTATTACTGGGGCACAGGCTTTGGGAGCTTTGTCAGTTAAAAAATATAACATCGAGTCATTACCTACGGGGTATCTTGTTATAGGTGAACATACAACAGCATGGTTTGTTGGTCACGCTAGGTCTATCCCTTTTGATAAGGGAGGAATAGCAGTAATGTATGCGTTGGCAGCACAGTACTTAGGGATGAGGTTTCTATACCTTGAGGCCGGATCGGGCGCGGCTCACAGTATTCCCACAGATATGATAGCAGCAGTGCGAAAACACTTTACTGGTGTTTTAATCGTAGGTGGTGGCGTTCGTACTCCTGAGAAAGCTAAGGAAATCGCTAATGCAGGTGCAGATATAATAGTAGTTGGAACAATAATAGAGAAAGATGATGATTGGGAGAATAAACTATCTTCTATTATACACTCAATAAGGAGATGATAATTACACAATAATGACGATAACTAGCGATGGTGTAACTCGTCTGAGGAATACCCATATGCCAGTTTATTACATGAATTATCAGCAAGACATTCTTAGAAAAGTCGAGCAAATTTATGAATTAGGTTCGAAAGCAAGAAAAATTGGTCTAGATGCTTCAAATGCAGTTGAGTCCAAAATAGCATACGATCTGGCTGATAGGGTGGCAAAAATGCATGATATTGATATTGCAAGTAGGCTAAGGACCTTATTAGAACGGACTACTAAAGAAAAAGCGGCACTCAAGATTGCCGAAGAAATTGCATTAGGAGAACATGATGCGGGAGATCTTAGAACTCGACTTGATAATGCCGTCCGAGTGAGCTTAGCTGTAGTCACAGAAGGTGTGACGGTGGCACCATTACAGGGTATCTCCAATGTTCAACTTAAAAATAATTCTGATGGTAGTACCTATCTTTCTATCTCATTTGCTGGCCCAATACGATCTGCTGGAGGAACCGAAGCGGCACTTACCATGTTAATAGCAGATCACGCTCGAAAAGTTGTTGGTATAAGTAAATACATTGCAAACTCCTACGATGATGAAACTAGTCGATTTGTAGAAGAACTTCGTATTTATGAACGTGAAGTAGGTAGTTTTCAATTCAAAGTTTTAGACGCAGATGTCATTAAATGCATCAAAAGTTTACCCGTAGAACTTGATGGTATTGATACCGACCAGGTAGAGGTTGCAGGCCACAGAAACATGAGGCGCATCTCTACTGATAGGGTACGCGGGGGTGCATTAAGGGTAATGAATGATGGTATTATTGGCAGAAGTAGAAAATTACTTAAACTCGTCGAAGCTCTGGACCTTGTTGGCTGGGAGTGGCTTAAAGATCTAAAAGGAGCAGTACAAACTGGTGATGGTGACGATGCGGCCAATCACAGAATGTCGGAAGTTATTACTGGAAGACCTGTACTTTCTATGCCAAAGCGGTTGGGTGGATTTAGATTAAGATATGGCAGGTGTTGTAATACTGGCTTCGCAACAATTGGAATCCATCCTGCAGTTCCAGTTCTTTTAGATCACGCGATAGTTGTTGGAACACAGATAAAAATGGACGTACCAGGCAAAGCATCAACCATAGCTTTGGTAGATGATATAGATCCACCAATAGTACGACTTAATGATGGGAGTGTTTTGCAAGTAAGAACCGCTGAACATGCTTCAGTTGTACGACAAAGAATCGAAAAAATTCTTTATCTTGGTGACATACTTATAAGCTATGGTGATTTTCTTGAAAATAATGCTGAGCTGCTTCCTGCGTCTTACGTAGAAGAGGCATGGCTTCAAGAATTACACTCACATCTGTCAAATTCAAGTATCTCAAACCTGCAAAGATCAGAAATTAATCCCCAATCGATTAAACTAATGAGCAAATCATCATTCAAAGACATACCAAATATAAAAGATGCATTTAGGATGAGTCTGATGTTAGGCATACCATTATGTCCAAGATATTCTTTTTTCTGGGAGCACATCAGTATAGATGAAGTATTATTCTTAAAGGAAAACCTAATTTGTTCCTATATTCAGGATGATAATAATGGAGCATCATGTTCCTATTTCTTAATTAAGAATAATTTTCAATTAAAAGATATTTTGGAGCGACTTGGAGTATACCATTCATTAATAGATGAACATATTAAAATCGATAATCCTGATCAGGTATACTCTTTGCAGAGACTCCTGTTTTCAGATTCTAGCATCCCTACAGAAAGATGTAGTTTACAGTCTTGTGCTAATGATAATATCAAATCATTGGATACAATAGAATTTGTCTCATCTATTTCTGGAATTCGATTGATGCCAAAATTTGCTTCTTCAATTGCAGTAAGAGTCGGCCGCCCTGAAAAGGCTGCAGAACGAAAAATGAAACCTCCAGTTCATGTATTATTCCCTATAGGTTCAAAAGGTGGCTCCACTAGAGATATTCTAAAAGCTTCAAAGACCAAATCATCCTTTTTTACAGAAATCGCGAATAGATTTTGTAATAGTTGTAGATTTCCTTCACTAGGAACAAAATGTACTAAATGTGGATCATCCACTCCTATTCGTAATTTGTGTATAGTCTGTAGAGAAGAGATCTTGTATAATGGAAAGAACAATCGTTGTAGGAGATGTGGCAGGGAAGGTAAAACCTATTCGCCTGTTAGCTTTCCTTTGAGTAAAGTAATTGAGCAAGCTCAACACAAACTCGGTCTAAAGGCTGCAGAACCTTTTAAAGGAGTCAAGGCTCTGATGAGCAAAAATAAATCAGCAGAATTATTGGAGAAGGGATTGCTGCGACAAAAACATCAGTTGTATGCCTTTAAAGATGGAACTATAAGATTCGATGCAACCAATGAACCACTCACACATTTTAAACCAGTTTGGATAATGACCAATATTGAAAAAATTAAGAAATTAGGATATAATAAGGATTATATTGACAAAGATCTAACTTCATCTGATCAGCTTATCGAACTATTGCTGCAAGACATAGTCCTACCTCTGGATTGTGCAGAACATCTAGTTAATGTGGCCAAATTTATAGATGAGGAATTAGTAAAAGTATATCATCTAGAACCTTACTATGGCATTTCTACTATTGAAGATTTGATAGGTCATTTGATTGTTGGCCTTGCTCCGCACACATCCGTTGGTATTATAGGTAGAATTATCGGATTCACAAAATCTCAGGTATGTCTGGCATCTCCTATATGGCATTCAGCAAAGCGAAGAGATTGCGATGGTGATGCTGACTCTATAATGCTCCTTCTGGATGCATTTCTAAATTTTTCTTTTGATTTTTTGCCCGATAAAATTGGTGGACTTATGGATGCTCCGTTGTTGATTCAGCCTACTGTATTACCTTATGAAGTACAGCGACAGGCACACAACGTAGACATATCCTCTTTCTATCCTCTAGAATTCTACGAGGCTACCTGGAATAGAGCTAAAGCAGCAGATATCACTTCCAAAATAGAGATCATAAAGAATAGGATTGGAAAAGAGGATCAATTTTTCAACTATATGTTTACACATTTTACTGAATCATTAACAACAAATGTTCAACATAGTGCATATTCTAGATTAAATACTATGGATGAAAAGTTGCAGATGCAAATATCTACTGCAAGATTAATTAATGCAGTTGATGAAGATGAAGTAGTATCAATGGTACTAACTACACATATCTTACCTGATATAATGGGCAACATGAGAGCCTATTCCTCTCAGACATTTAGATGTAGTAAATGTGCAGAAAAATATCGCAGAATTCCATTACGTGGTAATTGTCTTAGATGTGAAAATGAATTATTACAAACAGTAACAAGAGGTTCTGTTGAGAAATATCTTAATATTGCACATTATATGTGTAGAGAATTTAAGATTAATGATTATCTGCGTAACAGAGTAGAATCTCTAACTACCGAATTGAAACTGATCTTTCGAGAACAAAAGAAGGAACAATCTACACTGATTGAATTCATGAATAAATAATAAAAAATAACTAATGGTGATTGATTATATTGATAATATTTTGTTATTGTTTAGACCTATTAACTAGACTAATATACTCATATGCACCTGTTATGTTGTCGAATGTATAGTGGACTTTTTGAAACTCTTTTCTAAAATTGGATACGTCCTTTGCAACAATAGTCGGATCCTCCTTTTCAATCACTACTCGTTTTATAAAATGAGCGATATCTATCATTTGATCTTCTTTCATTCCTAGCCTAGTAACCTCAGGAACTCCGATCCTTATCCCACTGGGATGCATATAATGTCTCCCCGCTTTAATGTCCCCCGGCAATAGTTGTCTATTCAAAATTATATTCGCATTTTCCAAATCTTTTTCAACAGTTCCTCCATCACCAAACTTTGATACATCAACAGCAATTTGATGTGACTCAGTGTATCCTCTCTTTTCTCCTAATACTCCAAAACCTAAACCTGCAAGCTGTTCTCCAAGTTTTTGGGCATTCGCGATTACCTGTGTAGCATACTCTTTTCCAAACTCTAGTGATTCCGTCAATGCAATTGCCTTACCTGCGACATGATGAAGATGGTGACTACTAGTATTACCAGGGAAGATTGCCTTTTTTATGGATTCTGCGTATTTATCATACGAAACTATAATCCCTCCTTGGGGACCCCATAAAGTTTTATGTGAGCTCATCGTCATTGTATCGACTCCCTCTCTTAATGGATCTTGAAATCTACCTCCGGCAATTAGACCAGCCACATGAGCTCCGTCGTAATTAATATGAATATTGTAATCGTGCATAAAGTCAGCTAATTCCTTTACAGGATGAGGGAAAAGAAATAGACTGCCTCCAAACATTCCTAACTTTGGCGTCTTACCAGATCTAGCCATTTCTTCGATCTTTTTCTTTGTTGCATCTACATCGATGGTCATTTCTTCCTTTGAGAAAGGATAATGTTCTATATTCAATCCATGTACTAAACCAGCAGTACCAGAATGTTCTTTCTTGCCATGTGAAATATGACCGCCAGTGGGTATAGATGCAGCAATCATATAGTCGCCTGGATCTGAGAATGCAGAATATATTGCAAGATTTGCTACCACTCCGGATGTTGCCCTACAGTCTGCAAATTCCGCACCAAAGACTCTCTTCGCTAAATCGTTACATATTATCTCTACTTGATCTATATACGTACAACCTGCATAGACTCTCTCGCCAGGCCATCCTTCTGCATACCTATTTCCGAAATCAGATATAATTGCCTCTCTTACTGCTGGACTCGGTATATTCTCACTAGCAATTAATGGGATAGAGTTGTTGAACCATTCATGATGTTTTCTTAATAAACCTAATACTTTATCAAATAACTCATTCGTATCCATTATTTACTAGTTTCGTTTTCTGTCCTAATTTAAAACATTGCATAAACACGCAAATAATTGATCTAATCTTTATTTTTGAAAATCTAGAAATAAGTCAAATCTATAATGTCTTACGAGAATTACTATTCTTCCACTTTCTATAGATAGCAATTCATTTAGTAGTTTTCCTTTACGTTTGTAGTTGGGACTAATCTTATTGCTTCATTTATAGTTCTGATTAGAACATATTGATACATGGGAAATAGCAACTGCTGCTTTTGATTTAGAATATGGCGAATCCCGTCTACAGTCACAAACAGGCACCATCTTTGACCTACTGGAATCCTATCTTGATCTGTAATCTCAAATTCAGATATAATAGTATAGAATCTGGAATATTTTTCTACTAAATGCTAGCAATTCGAACTTTCACTAATATCAACGCATGTAGTACATGTCATATCCAACAGTATGATACATGTATGATTAAGAAAGGTTTCCATGACGGTAGTAAGTGAATTATATTTACAAATTATCTGACGTGTTATACATTAAATATATAAATAATCATCAGTTTTAAAAAATATTTTCAAGAATAATCATACTTAGGATTAGATCTAGGATCATGGTATTATAACGATAATCTAAAAAAGGATAAGTCTCGCTAGGCTTTCTGACAATCATTTTATACACCACTTCTTTTATCTAGGCTCTTTACTGCATGAGTATGGAAGCATATTGCGTTAAGTGTAAGTCAAAAAGACTAATGAAAGATGAAAAAAAGGTCACAATGAAGAATGGTAAACCAGCTACCCAGGGCATTTGTACTACTTGCGGAACTAAAATGTTTAGAATAGGTAAATGATTTCTAAAAGTATAGGACATTGCCATCCCCCGTGTTGATGGGGAGATACAATACAATGTTTTTGCAACCTTATTTGATTGCAAATATCGTAAATATTATAATGTTGTAAATTACCTTTTTAATTTTTTAGGTTGAAGTTGCCTTAATAAGGCATAAAATATGAACTTTTGGATCACATGGTCAAAAAGTGTTCGGAAAGTAGCCAGAGGCTGAGCTGTACGAATTATTGCTATACTGGAACTTTCTGCTTGCCCCTTTCCTAATTTGATTAATTATCATTGACTACGAAGTTCTTGTCATTATCATTGCCATTATCATTATCATTACTAGTACTATTATGTCCTATGTTAATGTCCTTATCAGTTACAGCTATTGTTGTAAGTGGTGGTACTAATTCATACATTTTGTTATAGATGTGTAGTAAACGCATTCCTTTTTCTGTTGTTCTATATGTCTGCTTCCCACCTTCATATTCGATAAGTTCATTGTCCTGTAACATTGTAAGATATTCTCGGAGCTGAGCAAATGATAGAAATGCTTTATACATTATTTTTGTCTTATTAGCTCCTCCTCCATTTGCAGCCTCTAAGATCAGACCCACAATTTCTGTTCTACTTCTGTATTTCATGATAGAATCAAATAGAACATGTAAACTAAATATTTATGTGAACCTTCTATTATTACTGATAATTACATTAGTATGTATTTAATTAAAATATTTAGCTGTTGCATCAATTGTAATTATCTGATCTTAGAAGTGATCATTCTACTGGAAAAAGAATACATTCATAATTATCGTGCTAATACCTAACAACATCAAATATCCGTGCAGCGACAGAGCAATCTATTCGTAGTCAATAAGTATCACTAATATAATG
>Ga0256866_1000222_pt1 | contig 11791 bp, 17 predicted proteins | sample RVTome_16_FD_187338 | JGI IMG/M metagenome (GOLD analysis project Ga0256866, IMG submission 187338) | Soil microbial communities from uranium-contaminated site in the Upper Colorado River Basin, Wyoming, United States - RVT152D67 HiSeq ...
CAATAACCGACCGACCATTGGATAGATCAGACCAGGGGACGGCCTCCACTTTCCATCGCTCTGGAGAACTGCCCTGTCAATAATTTCTTTTCCTGTCATAGGAGCATCCTTAAGCAAGTTTAACACATAATGTCTTGAGAAACCCCGAGGAATTGAGCTGCCTACCCTAGAGAACCAATTTGATAGCATATCACTAGTAATATCGCTAGAGACATATTTAAGTTTTAGCGTCAATGGTTCTGTTAACTTGTCAGCACATTTTTGGGGTGTTAACCGTCGGCTCATTTATTCATTTTTATATACCTGACACCTATTGGGGCCTAAGCGATGTCAGTAGATTCAATACCTCCAGTAATTTGGGAAGCGGTTAGGGCTTGGATCAGAAATCCAACACTAGTAATCGCTACAGTGAGTCTGATCGTCTCCATTATGCTCCCTATTACGATCTCTTTGTTGATTCCCCGTTTTTTAGACCAAGATTTAAGATAGAATTTAATCATCGAGAGCGAAACACTTTTTCGCCCGAACTAACTCTCAGATCCTACTCAAAATTCAGTCAAAGATTTCTAAGAGTTCGCGTGAGAAATACTGGTCGAAAAACGGCTCATAAATGCGAAGCTGAGCTAACGGTAGTGATACCAAATGGTGCAGACGAAAATGAGCTTATGCGCCACCCCTCTGATGAACCAAAGTTATTAGTTTGGGGTCGATACCCACAAGCGGAAGAGTTAAAGACTTCAATGGACATCCCAGCCAAAGCTGGGAGATTGTTACATGTTGTTTTTTCCGATTCGGATTTTGCGCTACAACCCAACGTTAAATCTCCAATACGATATGCATCAGTTTCGACTTTGGAACGAGTGCGACCATTTGAGCGGGAAGCGCATATAGCTGAGAACCTCGTAATTCCGGATAGTTTTACAAATGGCAGATTCATAGTTGAAGTCGCTATTACGAGTGAAGAGGGAGCCTATACAAAAGCGAAATTCCAGATTGATGTTGATTCAGATTGGAAAAAACTAAAAATGGAGAGAATCACACAAACAGTAAGACTAACGCACTCTATTTCATGGATTTACAACCGGCTAATACACCGACAAGTGTCAAAACCAGAACCAAACCACTGATTAACTCAGGTTTTCATTGTCATTCTCGCTCCCTATCTTATTGATTGTTGCATTCTGTATCAGAGTCTTCCATTTGTTTTCCCCCTCAACTTTAATTCCGCATTTCTCAGCCGGAGTAACATTCCCAATCCCCTCGTGTGGCCGAATATAATTATGATAAATCTGATATCCATCCAAGATCTTGGTATCGCTTGACTTTTTTAATCCACGCATAACCTTTTCTCTGTCTCTGACTTCACCGTTGAATCGCTCCATTTTGTTGTTATTGTGATCACCCTGCAATCTGATGTGTTGAATATGTCGGGTTCGTGGGCTGCGACGTGTGAAAAACTCTTGTTTGAATGCATGGTTGAAGTTTCTGGCACCATCACTGATTAGGACGTTAGGTCGTTTGCCGGTAATCGCTTTGGCTTTTCTAAACATCGGAGTAATATCTGCTGCAAACTTTGAATCGGATACCTGTTGAGCAATAAGGTAACGTGTTTGGTCATCCATGATTGCATACAGATATTTAGTATCGCCCTTGACTTTCAAATATAGTTCGTCGGTTCTCCATGCATCACCAACCTTGGGTTTAATTCTATCGAGATAGTTCTGCATTAGAGAAACGTATTTGCGAATCCATTTGTAAACAGCTACATGGCTTATCTTGACGCCTTGCAATTCCAGAAATCGTTTGCTGTTTCTGAATGATTCCCCACTGAAATACAACTGCATTGCTGATGTAATCATCTGTGGAGTAGCATGCATTCGCTCAAATCCAATATTGAATGTAAACCATTTACTACAATTATTACAACTGTAACGCTGAATGTTACCTGACTTGTTGTGACGGATTCCATGTTTTACTATGTTTTCAGATTTACATGTCGGACAACACTCCAATTCAATTGTCGGGATAACTACATTCTCGACTTCCTGACGAATAGCATACGAAAGCTCGACTGCACGAACATGTTTGCATTTGACGCCACGATACGTGTAGTCCGGACAACTGCATGAAAAGCCAATCTTTGTAAGATTGACATGATAATTTCCGTTGCCAGATTGTGATTTAACTCGATAGAGATGTTTATTGATACGTCTGACAGCTCGGAAGTGTTTGGATATCTCCAAGCCGAGGTGTTCACGAATGTCAGGATATGCCATTACTGCTACGGATATATACTATCCGCATAGATATAAAGATTTCCGATAGAGTTAAAGCTTTGTGTAGGGTATGATTCATATAACTTATGGGACATAATGTTTCCGAGACGGAATTGGTATACATCGAGGAATTGCATAAGAGTCATGATATCGAGCGTATTCACGTTGCGTCTCAACCAACCAGATTACGAATATTGCATCTACTGACTGACAAGAGTAGAATGTATGCTACACAAATTGGTGAGACATTGTCTATCGATAGAAAGATTATAACATTTCATCTCAATTCGTTAGAACAGGCCGAACTAGTTACTAGTAAATATGGCTTAAGTGAAGATAAGAGGCCGGTTGCTGTAAAATATTATGAACTCACATCTAAGGGAAAAGAGATACTCGAGCGGATACTACAGATGATAAAATAGTTACTCTTATCAATTCAAAAAAAAATAGAGTATTATTTTTTCATTGACTCTTTTATTTTTTTAATTGTTTCAAGACCGTGTATCTTGACTTCGTCATTCACTGTAATTCTCATTAAATCGTTGATTGCATCTATGCCATTATTGCCATAGGCAGCTAATGCGTCGATGGCTTTGTTTCTCATCTCTGTATGAATATTGAGAGTGAATTGTTGTTTAATGTTTTCAATCTGTTTTATTTCGGACAATCTGTTGTAACTCTCTTATGCCTTGAGAGTATGGGTGATTAATATACCATCGGTAAAATAGTTCTATATCATTGTTATCCAACTCCATGACAGTCTCCATTATGTCGACCTCTCTTTGCATATGCAATTCGGCAACTTTTTTTAAGTCATCTAGTTTAGCCGACATTGATCTCCTGACAGCATTGGAACAGATCAAATAATTGGGATTAGATTAATTCTACATTAACTTAGCTATTAACGTTTCATTCTAGTGATTGTTCAATACATTAGTCTATCGATAGATAAGCCATAAATATTTTAAATGTGATAGTACCTGTGAGGGTTTGTCAACTTAGCAATTCCGGCCAACCGGAATGGATATGCGGTGACGCAGTCCGGGAGACATCCCCCAATTTTTTATCATTGTCCGGGTCGGGATTTGAACCCGAGTTTCTCGCTTAGCAGAAGAGCGCCATATCCAGACTAGACCACCCGTACACATATCTTGTATTGGAGTGAGCTAATAATATTAGTTTATGAGCCGAGTTAACAGATAATAGATGAGCCGTTAGATTAACACAACCGCGTCAATATTTCTGTCGCGAACGCGGTTGATCTAACCTAGTGTTGCAAAGCGGGAGGGCGTATTGCAACATGGATAAAACGAATATTGCTAGCAAACAAAACTTGCATAACAAACTCATGACTGGATAAAATAAGCAAGCGCCTTCCCGTAGGCGAATATATTTACAGACTCCTCAAGCGGAGAGATAGAGGCGAATATCTTAAAACTAGAGTGCAGGCAACGTTAACAAAAAGAGCTTCTAACCATAGACAAAAAACATTACTCAGTTAGGATGGCATTACTAATCCGATTACGGTTCTGCTCTTGTGGACTGCGCATATATTCATTTTGAAGCCATAGTTGAGTATGTTGTCTGAGTGCCTCAGAACCAAATTTAATGAAAAAATCTACTGCTGCCACTGTTACGATATATACACCCGTATAAGTTCTGACATCTGATTTGAAATTCTGCATTCGCTGATAGTGTGGATGGGGCTCTAAACCACTGTTAAAACTTTTCCAGCATGGTCTTCTTCCAATAAGCTGATCTTATATAACATCACCTCTTTGTGAATGAACGCTTCGGCTGCTTTCTGAGCATCTTCTAGTGAAGTGAACACATATTCTGCATTTGAGCTATAGTTTTTTTCCCACTTGACTCGCAACAGTTTTCGGTAATTTTCAACCGGAATACAGCGAGCTGCAACAACACCCGGCTCACGACAGAAATGCACCCGTACCAACTTTCAAAGGTCAATTGAAATAATAGTATTGTTGGTTACAGTTCTGTTGGTTCTATTAGTTACTAGCTAAAATAGGCCACTCTTAGAGTAGAGTGTCACGTATACGGTATAATATTCGAATGGTATACAGTTTGAAAAAGTTGTGTACAATTTTGTCTACGGTTGCGTCGGTATACAGCTGTTCAATAAGGTTTCACGCTCAGCCAGCCAAACGGTAGTGAATGAACAAGCTATCGTTAAAGACATCAGATCGCTTTCCCTTATGTACCCCGTTCAGAACGTTCAACGATATTAAATAGTAGTAGAATTTTGTTATATAACATGTCACAGGCTAAAGCAGAGATTATTCAGTTCGGCGCAACCCGAGCAAGATTTTGCTAACACTCAGTAGATTAGCAGAGTATCTCCATTCCAACGGTCATTGGGTCATCCGCAAGATCCAAATCAGATGCCGTGCATCCTTAACGTGCAGTCAATTTATCTGAGAAACATCTTCAAACTTCCACAATTGTTACATACATATACTTCGTAATAGTGATACTTTCTCATGATTTGTGGCATGTATGTGGTTGGATCTATTTTTTGAAATAATGGTAATTCAACTTCAGTGGGAATTGCTTGGAATTCGCCTTCCATCATTCCACCTTGACATTCAATACATCTTCTAGTCAATCGCCTTGGCACCACCATCTGATTGGACATCTACTACCAATAATTTATTTGATTCAGTCCAAATATTCATGAACCGCTATTTTTCGTTGCATTTCAAAATACCGTCACACATTTGTTTTCTCTTTCGACATTGATACTACTGTTCTTAGCCGGAGTCATGTTTGCAATGCCTAACACAGTCTGATGTCGCCAGCTATCTTCAAACCCCGCATTATTTTTTCTCTTTCGCTCCCCCGTCAAGTCGTCCTATCTTTGTTACTGTAATCGCCTTGCAATTGAACATGTCGAATGTCCCTGCTGGTGGAATAAGAAGCTAGTTATTTATTCTGGCGCCTATTCGTAACAATTGTCAGATAAATAAGCCGAGTTAATGGATATGAATGAGCCATTGATGAGCCATTGGTTGACAGTGCGGGGTTTTGGCTCCAGATGGGCATCCGGCTACGGAATTGGGTTATCAACTCTGGGACCTGCTAGTTGCAATCACATCTTTAATCTTGGCGCTATACGCTTTAGACGGACACTGTGCATTTTTTGATTGAATTTTTACGAATATAGATTTGTTGTCTACCTCAGCATACTCCATTTCATTAATATGAAAAAGAATTTTCTTCGAATCTAATTTATTATCTAAATAAAATTCTCGTACTGTGAATAATTTTAATAATTCATCATGACCGATCGGAATGCTTATCTCCCCACTTTCCCACTCTATGTATTGTCTATCGATTTGTGTATTTGATACACTAAGGGTAGCTTTACAATCTTCAGCTTCTATACCGTGAGCTTTGTTCTTTATTTCCAAAAGATAATTGATGTAAGAATATCTGCCATTATGGGTTTCATGCCCATAATTCTTAGTCGATCTTCCACCATATTCTAGTCGTGGTTTCCCAAGTGATTCTAATGCACTTTTGCCAAGACCCCAGAACAACGTTATCACACCGATCCCCGCAGCAATCCATGAGATTGTTGACGTGGCATATGGTTGAGGATTTATTACTTCTGCGTAAGACAAACCAAGGGCTATCCCTATTCCTAGGGCAGAAGCAATTAGTATTATAACTATCATAATTCCAGTTTTTGTTTCCAAATCTAAGATTATGAATCTCAAATGCTAATTTATTCATTGAACGCCACTTTCTCTAAACATTCTGTATCAACCTTTTCCTCTTGTTCTCACAATCGACAGTGATTCCACATTTCTCAGCCGGTATTATATTTTCGAACCACCCATGTGGGCGTACGTAATTGTGGTAAATTCGACAGTCGGATAAAACACGAGTAGTAGCTCTCTCCAAACCACACATGACTTGATCTCGACCGCGAACTTCCGTTCAATCGTAACATTTGGTGCTGTTCTAGTCCCTCTGCGGCCTATTATGCACTTGCTAGGGTTCGATGCATTACTCTATTGAGCACGAAAATGCAGTATCCAATACACAGCTATTATTGGCCTTATTGTGCATAGCATCATGGTCTTCTGCTTAAATAGTGGACTGGAAGGATATTGCGCGTGCTCTTCGGTTTGAGAACTAAGAGAGTAATCAATATCGACGCCGACCCTACAAGTACACTGATGCCGATCAAGGACGAAGGTGATTTGTACAGAATTACTGAGATAAGTGGTATGCTAGAGGTAGATGAAAAAGTACTATTAGTTATAGCACAGAGCAAAATAAGACTCGTAGGTCTTCCGTTCTCATCTAACATTATTTATGCTACCGACAGAAGAATAATTCTCCGAGATATCTCATTGCATGGGTTGAAGGAGAACAACATTGGAATACCATACACAATAATTACCGATATCGCTCACAAAGAGGGCTTTATTTCATCCAAGGTTAAGCTGAAAGTGAATCGAATGCTGGGCGTGAATGGTCTGAATGCAATAGGTCAATATGGAGTTACCGGGAATGAAATTGAATGGATAATTGAACACCTTCCTAATGGTAAGGCTGTACGATTAGTCAAGATAGTCCGAGCAATGATAAGTAAATGGGAGCTCTTGTCTGAGGATCAGCAACGTATCACCGATCCAAATGAGCATATTGTTGCCTCCTTTTCTGCAGTGGATTCACCAGCCGATGAGCTCTTCAAGATAGCTAAATTGAAAAGCGAAGGGGTATTAACTGAGCAAGAATTCATTATGCTGAAGCAAAATATAATAGAACGGTTTCACTGAGTTTGCCTCAGCTCAGTGATTAGTTTCTGAGAGGTCATGACATTCCTATAGGAATGCTGCTGTAGGAATTGCTTGTGTCTGCTTTGGAATTATTACTATCATCGTGCAATTTTGAGCCATCAGGGGGTAACATAGAATCTTGATGATCATTCTGTTGGCGTAAGGCGTCATTCGGTAGCTCTGGCGCCTCTAGATCATGAAGTTCATTTGATAGTGTCTGGTTATTCGTGAATAGTGACTGTTGGTTGTTTAGCCATGGGCTCTGCAAAGAATTGTCGATGGTAATCTCCCCTTCTAGTGGCTGTTCAATAACCAGAGGTTCATATTGTGGATATTCGTCAACATATATTTTCCCTACGCTCGCGCGTTGAGTATCATTATCATGGCTAGTACCAGTGCCATTCTGTCTTCCACCTTCACCTCCTTCAAATGTGCCCAAAGAACTATTAGTCAATAGCTGTTGCAGTTCTTCTTCATTGATTACCATTTCAGGATTAACTGACAACGGGGGATAACTACTGCTGTTTGTGCTGTTTATAGTATTTGAAGTATTAGAAGAGTTTGTACTGTTAGTAACCTCACCGACAGATGGCAAAAGTTCCTCTTCTTTCATAATCATCTGACATACTGTTATATTGTATTTGAAGTCAGGTGAACATACATTCAGATCTCCCTTTAATACTCTGAAAAACATGGCATCTGAAGTTGGTTTATCTCTTTCCCCATGCTCTGTATAGGCCAATACACTGTAATTTGGGATCATTGTAACAAGAAAAAATGCAACTGTTGTTACTGCAAGAATGCGCTTATCGCACGGTTGCTCTCCGATCACTATTCTCTTCACAATTTCGATTCTTCATTCTGAGCTTAAATGAGCTTGCGAAGTATATCGCATTGCATTATCCAATCGGAATTTGAACCTAGTATTTGCAGAGAGTTATGTCTATTAGTAAACGAAGTAAAACATTATACGTACATTATTTCATGGTGGAAAGGTTAAGAATAACGGGTCCTATTCGCAGGAAAGTGGTATCGATGAAAAGAAGTCCCAAAATCCTTTCATTACTATACATGTTTATGCGTAATTGTATTTCTCCTATAATAAGGAAGAAGACGAACATTATATTGAGTTCAAGATCTCAAGAATGTAACATAATAAAAAAATGAAGCATGGATCAAGTACTCACTTTGATTCACCTTAAATACCAAATATTCACCATGATGATGACAGAATAATAATATGAAGTATAGATGCAGAACTGACATTATCGGACTTATACTAAGCGCCGCCAATGCAATAAACGGGGAATCCAGATCGCATATCATGTACAAAAGTCTAGTTAATTATAATCAGCTCAAAGATTATCTTATTTTTCTACAACAGCAGGAATTAATAGAATATGATAGATCTGCTAGAACGTATAGGACAACGGTGAAGGGACGAGATTTTCTTGAACTGCAGAGAGATATGGGTGAAATGGCCCATCTCCATGGTGGCAGCTACGAGTTACCGCACCCTTCCCGACAACAGGCATAAGCGTGTAGTACATCAGATACGTGCCGTTGCATATAGCAGATAGTCTAACAAATGTCCCGTTACAAAGCAAGATAGCAATTATATACTAAATAGTATAGAGATTTTTGGGAATGGATTTGGTAAACGATGGTAACGATGGAGCAATTTCCAAAAGAAGTGAGAATGAATGGTCAATATGGCTAGATTTCAACCGGGAAACTATCAGTTCTCTCGTACCTGAAGATTCGGGATTATTCAAAATTCATGCTAGTATGAAAGTATTGTATATAGGAATGGCCCAGAACCTCAAAAAAGCTTTACAGGATTCTATAGTAGATCCTTGTCTATGCAAAGGACAGAGATTCAGCTATATGGTAAACCACGACTCCCTCGACAATTTGAAAATGGAGCTGCTGAAAGATTATAAGCTTCGGCATAACGGGAAACTGCCTGCCTGCATGGAAAGTGCGATGTAAGGAATATACTTGATCTGACCATATAGTCCTTTTTGCGATCATATATTCTAAGTACTGGTAATTCAGGAAACAACTAATTCAGCTGTTGTCCATATTGTTCAAAAGTTGGCCGTGAGTAGAGGTGCAATCATGAAGAGTTCTGATGTAAATAAGTGTCTTGGCATTTCAAAATAACATGCTTGGTGAATGCATGAAATGACAAGATAGACTCGCAACCCGAAATACACGAACCTATTCATAGGAGCATTAGAGTGAGTATTCTGTTGAGGATCAAACGGTCTGTATACATAATGAGGAAAATCCCTGAACCTGGACCTACCATGTTATCAAGGAAATACTCTGTTACGATGAATAGAAAGTCAATGTCGCCTTCTAGAGAGGAAATCTTGAGAAATGTTGTAAACAAGGACGCGTTACTCTGCAGTTTATCTGAGCATATCGACAAGGAAGTCATGGAGAAAGCAGGACCAAAGCTTAAAGTTATCAGTACCTTAAGTACCGGGTATGACCACATAGATGTAAAGGAGGCAAAAAAAAGGGGCATCCATGTTACTTTCACCGGAGAAGTCCTTTCTGAAGCAACTGCCGATTTGACTTTCGCTCTGATTCTTGCTATATCTAGAAAAGTCGTACTTGCAGATAATTACATAAGACAAAAAAAATGGAAAGTAGGATGGTCACCCGATCTATTTCTAGGTTCAAATGTCTATGGCAAGACATTGGGGCTAATTGGTGCAGGGCGAATTGGAAGGGCCGTAGCTCATAGAGCGAAAGGATTTGACATGAATATTATATACCACAACCGGCGCCGATTAGAGACAAAGCTAGAACATGAAATAGGTGCCAAGTATGTGGAGTTAGACACTCTTTTAAGAGAAAGTGATTTTCTTTCGATTCATGCTAATTTGAATGCTGAGAGCACCGATATGATGAACGAATCTAAACTCAAGCGGATGAAAAATACTGCCTTTCTAATCAACACCTCTCGTGGTCAAGTAATTGATGAAAGGAGTCTTATCAAAGCACTTAGAAAAAAGTGGATTGCTGGGGCTGCGCTTGACGTTTATGAAAGCGAACCATTAGAAACTAATAGTCCACTCATTAAAATGGAGAACTTGGTACTATTGCCACACATAGGAAGCGCCACATATCAAGTTCGCTCTAAAATGTCAGAAATTGCGGCCCAGAATATTATAGAACTTTTGAGCGGGAGGAACACACCTCTTATGGTCAGATAAGGCTACTATTTTATGAATGCCTACCGGATTATAGGTCCCTAGGATTTACTCCAGTAATGATCAGCAACGTTGAAAGCACGGCAACTTGTTAGAAGGGCATATATACAGGACGGTTCAGAGGTGCATGTCTATAATTTGCCGTCATTGAGAGGCTGAATACAGCAATAATTTTTGGGAGCTAAACTCACCGGTTTGTCGTCAAACGAACCTATTTGGCCTATCCCTACGTGAAGGACGAAATTTTATAGCTAGGGGTAATTTCTCAGTACGATTAGCAAGAATCATTCTCATGTAAATTTCTTACTCAAGCTAAATATACTAACATATATGGTTTTGATTATAACTCATCATGATAAACTCAGCTGAAAGCGAACCAGAGTCAATAATTGAAAGTCCTGAAGAAAGAAGGGAACGATTTCTACTCGAATTCGAAAAGCCATTCAAATGTGAAAAGTGTAATGAGCGATTCAAGAAAAAAAAGTATCTAAGAGAACACAAGGCCGAGATTCATTCGTATTAACTGAGCTATTATAGTTTTTGACTTTTCCGTAGTTTGCGTCTAGAGATTTCTGCTAAGATTACCTAATTCACGATTAAACTAGAGCGGGTATTTTACCAACGGTTGATGTGGACATCAAAAATTAAATCTCCATTAAACATAATTCCTTCATATGAAAATTTATACTAAAACTGGTGATCGAGGGGAGACTGGACTCATAGGCGGAAGGAGAATATCAAAACATCATGCAAGAATAATTGCTTATGGAACAGTCGATGAATTAAACTCCAGTGTAGGCCTAGGCTTAGCAACTTTCCGTTCTTCCCAACATGCAAACGATTTCTCAGATCTTATTGAGATTCTATTAACAATCCAAAATGATCTGTTCACCCTCGGTGCAGATTTGGCCGATGACAGTCTGAGTACCGACAACCGTTATGGAAGCCCAAGAATAAGTGACGACATGATAACCACAGTTGAGAAGACTATAGACACTCTTGAAGAAGAGCTTTCACCGATTACTTTCTTTATACTGCCAGGAGGCAGTCTTGAATCTGGTCAATTACACCTGAGTCGAAGTATTACAAGGAGATCAGAGATTTCAGTAATAGCTTTATCGAAAGCAGAAGAAATCAATCCTTTCACAATAATTTATCTCAATAGACTTTCTGATCTGTTTTTCGTCATGGCTAGAACAGCAAATAAGCGGTTGGGGATTCCAGATAATGCTTGGAAGAGAACGCATTAACTTTCGTCTTCCCTATCTTTGTTCTACTATCTAATTTCAAAAAACCCTGTAGAACAAATTGTGTACGTGGGTTGAACTACATTATTTGCAAGTGTAGTTCTTTACTATGGGTGAACAATATATGCGAATAAGAAATTAATATGTCTTGTCTTGTCTTGCCCAATTAGAACAGCTGAATAGTCTTGTTTTTTATATTCAAAATAGTAACAGATAATATATTCAGATAT
>Ga0256866_1000224_pt1 | contig 11758 bp, 12 predicted proteins | sample RVTome_16_FD_187338 | JGI IMG/M metagenome (GOLD analysis project Ga0256866, IMG submission 187338) | Soil microbial communities from uranium-contaminated site in the Upper Colorado River Basin, Wyoming, United States - RVT152D67 HiSeq ...
TAAATATGCCGGCAGCAGAATCATCTGTGTAATTGGAATTTTCAATCTGAGGATATAGCATCAAACTGTACGTTTTATCTGTAGCGGGTTCACGTATTGCATTACTTAAAAAAAGTGAGCTCTGCAAGATATTGTTATTATCACTGTCCCTACTTGCATTATTGAAATCATCAAGGACTTGCTCGGCAAGTGTGCTGAAGATAAAATTGGTATAATTAGAGGAAGTACTGCTGCTATTAGGCCAAAGTGTCTGCCCATCACGATTCAATTGTAAATACTGTACGAATAGACCACTAGATGATTGTTGAACAATATCAAGAATAGGATTTTCTATATTGCCGTGTTGTTGCTCTACTGTCTCTTGAAATGTAGTGAGGATTCCGAGGTTAGTTGCAACTGAACTTAACGCATTAGATAGAATAAACCCTAAGTCATGAGCTTGAATTTTTGCGTTCGATCGTATATCTTCTGAGGCTAATTCTACAATCTGCCTAGCGGCTAATGAAGAGTAATAATAAGAGAAGAAAGACAATATACCTGAACATACTATAAGAATTGCAAGAAGAACGTAACTTCGCCTTGGAAGTTTTCCAAATAGTTTCTTCATTTATTAGTAAGGGGTTCTTGTCGTCTCTATGAAGTGGGCAATGATGAGGAAGAGAACAAATCTGAAGATGAAGATGATGATTGTTTGATACTTTGGTTTTCGAGAACTATCAACTTGTCTATTCTGTTGACCAAATCATCAAGTGTTATAGGCTTTTTGATAAAGTATTGCTCATTCATTGTTGGGAACATCTTGAGAAACTGTTCAAATGCCACTTCGAAAGCAGTCCAGAAACAGATTTTCGTTTTATTATCTAGTTTTCTTATGACATTGTACAACTCAAAGCCATCCATATTTGGCATCCTTATGTCCAATATTACAAGATCGTAGTAACCTGGCTTATAGTTTGACAATGTCGATACTGGATTATTGCTAACATCTACATTAATCCCATATTTTTCAAGTCCGGCCTTCAGAGCTGAGGTTATATCCTCTTCATCATCGATAATAAGCAATCTTTTCGCTGCTGACTGAGCGTCCGAACTTGGTATGGCATTCCGCGAAGATCTAGTTTTGGTTTGAGTTTGAGTTTCATTAATTTGATGATCTTTATCTGTTGCAAATAATCTTTGTATTTGATTATAATGGTAAATTAGCCCTCTTCCTTTATCAGTAGTTCGATAGTAAGTTCTTCCATTATTTTCATTATCGACATAGGTAGAAAGTAGTTCGTTGTAGAGTAAAATTGAGATATAATGATTTGCCATGGAATCACTAAAATTACCTTTACCAACAATATGGTTCTTTAAACTTCCGTTATTGCATATGTACAGAATAGTAGCAATAACGTCAATCTTAGATCGTTGTCCACCTATATTATCCCTTTCCAGTTCAGCGAATTGAATATGCGATGATGATGGTGACGACATGATATTGTGTTATAATTGTGGGTAAGCGGTAAAAATAGTTTTAGTAGTCTATCGTTGTTAGTCCATGATTAGAAGAAGAATAGCCATAGTTTATAGGGAAAAAGATAGGGTTACAAAAGAAATCATGTACGATGGCCACTATGGCTGGGCTTTTCTAACTTCAAACTACAGTTATCTGCTCGTAGAACGGATGGTTTGCTTTGAGTCTTTACTAAAGCCTTCTAGCCATTACAACCTATATTAAAAATTGCAAATGAAGTAATGGAAAAGAATGCAAATAAGTACCTGACTCAGTATAGATGTGCAACCTGGAGTAGCCACTACTGAAGTGGATTATTAAAGTGACCAATAATTTGTCTGTTTCTTGTTAATATACAACAAGGACATCTTACCTGCATACACGCATTGGATTCGTGATGTTTGCAGATAGGACAGGTATAGTTATTTTCTCCTTCTTTACCCCCTGAATTGGTAGAGGAAGAAATGGTATTATAATCTGAGAAAAGGCGATGTTCTTCTTTTGATCTTACTCCTACATATAACCAATATGCAAAAAGTGATACACCGATTATTATAAGTATTAGGCTGAATATTACCGAACGTAATGTCAGCAAAATGATACCGAGTGCAAGTATGGTCGTTGCGACGACAAGAATCCAGCGTTCAGGAGTTGACTGATTGTTGTAACTTGAATTCTTATCATCACTATTGCCATTATTCTTGGTGCCAGAGTGCCCTGTGGGATAAGAGGAAAAGCCACGAAAAAGATTAGGATAGAGATCACAATCAGTAATATTGTTACGCTGAACCAAATGGTAATGAAATAGATTCTGCCTCAATAGTCCATTAGAATCGTCAAGTCAAATATTTAAGTTCGAGTTCCCTAAATCTAATATGTCACAGGCAATTGCGATTGAAATTCACTCGGTAAAAAAGCTGGACCTTAAAGGTGGCATACTCATTGATGGGTTTCCCAGTGGAGGATTATCAAACTCGATCGCTTCGATGTGCTTTATGAGTTCAGTGCAAAATCAACTAGTTTCAGTATTAGAATCACCATCATTTCCGCCAGTATCAACGGTACGCAGTGGGATTGCAAACTCTCCAGTTCGAATTTATGCAAATGAAGAACTTAGGAAATCCTTCCTGATTTCCGAATTAAATCTGAATCAGTCATTGTATTATGATGTCTCAAGAACAATTTTGCGTTGGGCTAAAGAGAATGAATGCGAACTTGTGATTAGTTCTGGAAGTCTATCTACTCAAGATACTAAAGAAATGAAACATTCTCGCAAAGAACGCCAGCCTCATAATTTATATGGGGTCTCTCAAAGAAATAGATCCTTTTTATAATTTGTTTCATTACATCGCATGCAAACCAACCCTAAAGAAAGATATCGCAGTCGTTGGACAATAGAATGTCTCGGTCGCTCTACCTTTTATATCATAATCTTATAAAATAATGGTATATAATCAGATTAATATTGTACTGCAACCAACACTTGTTGGAATGTCTTTAGCAAGTAAAAAACGTAAATAGCATGATATCGTATTTCATTTGAAGGTACAATATCTCAATGTCCTTTGAGAGAGTGCAGCACTTGGTAGACGTTGATGAGAATATTTTTGCTGCTTTTGTAATTGGCCCAGCTGGAAGTATTTCTGAACTATTTATAGCACCTGACTCCGACCTAGACAGATCAATGATCGAAAAGATTAGATCTGTACTTGACATCAAATCTGCTACTATTTCTGAGAAAGAAGCTATTGAAAGTTTGATAGGTCGTCATAAATGGGATGTTCTGGAGTATGAAAAATTCAAATTCATCAAGCTTTATCCGAGTGATAATCTAGATCACAAGATGATAGTTGTGATAGCAGCATGCACAAAGGATCCAGGAGATGTGGCAGATTCAGTTATTGGCTACATGAACGAAGATGAAGAAGACCACCCACCTGTTAATTTGTTCGACTAATCGTGTATTTCTAGATCACATAAACCCATTTCAAAAAAGTGGCTTCAACAATGAATTAGTGAATGATTAATTAATCTCACTTTTCTCTTAGTATTGTTCAAGAATGCAAAGATCTGCACAGGCTCTAGACAGAAAACATCTCATTGGGATTCTAATCATAATCGTTTATGCCATCTTGGTTTTTACCGTGCCGTTATTAGTGGACAAACAGATTGCTCCAATTCTGGCAACAGTTACTCTAGTTATGTTTGCAGTATATGTTCTACTTGCTCTTGAAATTATTCACAGAAGTGTTCTGGTGATTCTAGCGGGTATCATAGCTGTTGCCTCCGCTATCTTCTTTGGGACTATTAACGCAGAAGATTCGCTTGACTTTATCATTGAATCCATTGATTTCAATACTATAGGACTCCTATTGGGAATGATGATCATTGTAGCAATACTAGGTGAGACAGGTGTTTTCATTGGGTTGGGATAAAAGCTGGAAAGATAAGCAAGGGTAATCTGTGGAAATTAATGTTACTATTATGTTCTTTCACTGCTATAGTCTCTATGTTCATAGATAATGTTACAACAATATTGCTGATGGTACCGGTAACGTTATCAATAACAAGGACATTAAAAGTACCGACAATTCCTTTCATTTTGGCGCAGGTACTAGTATCAAATATTGGTGGTGCTGCCACATTAATTGGAGATCCACCAAATATTCTGATTGGTTCTGCTGCAGACATTGACTTTAACTCATTTTTGATTCATATGGGTCCCCCAATTGGAATTGTGTTTATTTTATGTCTATTTCTGTTAAAGTTCTTTTTTCGGAGGGAGCTGAGAGAAGACCAGCAGATGGAAAAACAGTCTAATGTGCATGAATTAATGGAACGAAATGAAGAGGCTATAATTATAGAGAACAAAGATGATTTAAAAAAGCGTTAATTGTACTAGTTGGTGTTATATCTTTATTCTCACTGCAAGGATTAACTCACGTAGAGGTTTCAATAATTGCAATTGGAGGTGCAGCTGTTCTACTTGTTATAACACGGATGCCGTTAGACAAAATACTTCGTGAGGTGGACTGGCCAACATTATTCTTTTTCGCAGGCTTATTTATTATAGTTGGAGTAGCCGAAGAAGCAGGTCTGATCAACATCTTAGCAAATATTGCTATTGATATTACTGGAGGGGATCCGTGGCTTACTTTTATAATGATAATATGGTTAGGCGGCATCGGAAGTGCTTTTGTGGATAATATTCCTCTTACAGCGACAATGATCCCAGTAATTCAATCCCTTAATTCTGATCCGACCATCTTGGCAGCCTTTGGCGTTGAAAGCGCCTTTCATTTTAGTCCTTTATGGTGGGCCTTGGCATTGGGAGCTGATCTGGGAGGAAATGGAACATTAATCGGATCCAGCGCTGGGGTAGTTGCAGTTGGATTAAGTGAAAAGTTCGGACACCGCATCACGTTCAACAGATGGTTTCGAATTGGATTCCCATTTATGCTAATTACATTAGCAATTGGAACGATTATTCTTCCGGCGTACTTACTCTTAATAAGCAGGTGAATGATTGGTACCATCCAGATTTTTCTAAATCAAATATAACCGAGATAAACAAGATTCACTAAGAATTCAATCTTCTGAGGTTTTGGTCCTTGTCATGCGCTCCTTCCCCACCTATGACTGCAGTCTTTAGCTACACAATGAGTTTGTTAGAGCTTGATGGATTCTTAACTTTCTGTTAACAATATTCTCTCAAATAGGATTAAGCATTTCTTTTGTTTCTTCACGAATTGTACTCGTACTGATTTCGGGTTGTAAGCTGTCGAAAGATAGAGAATGGGCCAGAAGAAAAATGCATATACAAATACCATAAACAGGACTATGTATTGTATAGAAGAGGGAATTGACAGGAAAGCCCAAAGTGTTGAGGAAGAACACAATCTCAATTATTTGGTTGTGGGGGGTAATCCATTTCGTATAAGATATAGAGGTCGCAATTGCAGAGAAAGGTACCAGGCATACAATGAGGGGTCGAAAGTAGGAGATAAGTGTACTTATTCATAACCTCTAATCTCATTGTATGTGTTGACCTGTTGAGGCGTCAGGGCATCCATAACCTTCAGATGGGAAGAGAGATGGATATACCTTAACTGACCATATAGGTGAGAAGAGAGATCAAGCAACATCTGTAGACTTTGTTCTCTAATGGTATTATTTGCGAATGAATTTTCTACTTGTTTTTCAATTTCAATGATCTGTAACCCTACAGGTACTGCTTGATTTCTCATGTTATTATAAATAACCTCAATTCCTATTTGTTGCTCTTCTGTCATATTCAGTTCAGATGCCAAGTCTAACACGTGGCGAGGTCCTGGATATCCATTCAATTCTGCGGATTTTGCTAATCCTCCATATACCTCCCCTGTTCCACTCTGTAGGGATAGTATATCCGTATCAGATAGAGATTTGATCGTCCTATTTTGTTCTGCAGTGTAGGGAGATAGTATATTGTCTGTAGAGTTACCAATTTGCGTATTTCTAGCCATCTTATTCATATCACTATTGTGATGTTCAGAAGATTGATGTTGTCCCTGTACATACATAAGGTCAAATAATGGGTTCATGATTGTTATCATACCAAAAGAAGAAATGATCGAAATCATCATTACATCTAAGACGAGACTAGACATTTGTTCAAAAACGAACAATCATACTTGGATATATATGTATCATGGAACTGAAAGATGACTATTACATTATACTTAATGGCCTTAGCCTTCATGTTCTTAGGCCTGCAGCTACAACTAGCTTACTCCTCTCCTATTACTAATCAATCAGAGGTAGAACAAAATCAATTCTTATGTGAAGAGTTAGCGATGCTAAATGAAATGCTGCCGCCGGATACTGAAGTATTACCAGAAACTGCAGCAGGTAATTCTGTATCGCAGCGAGAATGTGGGTTTGACCCTAATGTAGACCCAGAAGCATTAACAGAAGCTCAAAAGGAATTGAATCAATCAAATCGTGGCTAAACCACTTTTTATTTACTCCGTTTCGCTTCTGCCGCTGCAGTCATTGCTATTGGTGAAAGAGTAGGCAAAGCATATGCAGAGACAAGATTTACAGATAGTGACATCAGAGCAAACAAAAAGACGAAAACTACTGCCGTCGAACACTCCTTAGTTAACACGATCTATGGTAAGCTATTTTGAAATTACTCCTTATCAAGATCAATCACTGCTAGCCTTATACGTCTAATCCTTTTCAGTGCAGCAGTCGCTTGTGATTTATTGTCCCCATCTATTTCAATCTCCGTGTTTGATTCCTCTTCTGCTTTATCTAGCAGATTCAGGAGAAACCTTAAATCTCCTTTTGACAATCGTTCTGATGATAATTTAGTCATTTCTTATTTGCCGACTCACCTACTCGCCTGATTTTTCGATTCTGTCCTGGTTTTTGTAATAGCAGTCGATAACTTTGTATGGATTGATTTCCGTCGCATAACCACATTCATTACTATAGATGTCAAGACCTTCGAGAGTCTGGATACTGTTTAGTATTTGGTTTGCTTGATCGTTAGCCTTAGACTCAGCGTCCATAAGTCTATCAAACACTTCTGAAGTCATGTTTTCCACCTCAACCTCATAGGTCGAGTTAATTGCTATGGTAGATGCATAAGTGTATGCATTTTCTGGGTACTTCACTAGCCCTATACCTAGACATAGACCTATCACAATAAGAAGTAGACCCGTTTGTTGTTGCCGGACGGTCATTTGACTTTCCTGATTTATTCAGTTCTACTAACTTATCAAAGTTCTTGATGGCCTTGCGGACTTGTCCCCATATAGTCTCAGCAGAATACTTTTCGTAAAGGAAAACTTTTGTGAGTACCGGGTTTGTTTAAGCGGCATATAAACATGAGGCTGTGGCTAGAGGGCTTCCATACATTATACTACCACCAGAAATCAACCTATCTGATCCAGCACTTTCATATTTCTTCAAGACTGCATCATATACTTTAGAGAAAGGTGACGGTCAAACAATCTTCGGAGAACCGATTAGGATGTACCGAATTTACTACGATTTATCTCCAGATCAAGGATAACCCTTGGCCATTTGTGGATATTATCAAACTAGTTCAGAATACGGGAATGGGCGATGCTGAAGTAGTAGAGCTCCTAAAGATCGCAAACGGATATCTTCCCAGGGTTAGATTAGAATATGATAGGCTCAAAGAGGAAAGGAATTCATTAGAAGCTGATTTAAACTCATGGAAAGCTGAATTAAGCAATACAGCTCGAACATATCAACAATTCGTTGATCGAAATATCGAATTAAAAAAGAGAGAAGATGAGCTCCAACGAAATATCGATGAGATGGAGAATAGAAAGGCTGAATTACAGAAGACTACTACTGAGCTTTTAACAGTACTTAGCAGAACTTCAGGAAAACAATTCAGACAACGATAATCTCAATCTAGAAATGGAACAAGAGATAGCTATGTTAATGAACAAATTGTCAACACCGCCACCAAACATAGCAAACAGCTATCATCAGAACAAAAACGAAGCACTTCAATATTCATCCTCTCTTATGTTGCCATCAAATGAATCATCTTAGACGTTACGGGCACCCCCAAGATAGTCTTTCTTCTGTAGGAGGAGACAATAATAAAATTAATGATACTGGAGAGCTTTGTGTGTGTTAATAATATATCAAGTTCCAAGGATACCCCTGCGCCGAAAGATAAGGGTAGCGGAATTGGTATATCGACTAATAAATGATGAATTTGATTGTTATAATCTCAAAGGGCAGTGAGAGCAACGACTAGTGCATTTTTCTATAACTAAAATAATGTAAATTTTATAATATGTTTTGGTATATACGTTCAAGATGGGCTTATTTGGCTTCATTTTATTGGTGGTAATCATATTAGCAGTATTCGGCCTGGGATGGCAGACCTTCTCCTCTGGTGTTATTACTGGTTTTGAGAAGGCTGTAGATGTTGGAACTCCTATTGTCAAGGATTTAACACAAGAAGCTAGAAATTATGTGAATAGTCCAGAGCAATTGAGGACTGCTCAATAAGAAGAAATCAACGAATCGATTAACCTATCAATGTTGTTTGAGCTTAGAATATCGTTATTATGTCCAGCCAAAGAATATTCAATTCTCACTACAGAATATAAGAAAGATTGACAATTTTTAGTACTTATCTAGAGTTTCAAAAAAGTTAACCCATTACCATGAGCTTGGGTTTATTCTAACTCTGCTTTAATGCGTCTTAGCAGTTGTTCAGTAGTAATTGACTTTCTGATGAAACAACCTATACTCTGGAGTGGATGTACCTCTCTTGCTTAACACTTTCGCTAATAGTTTTTCGCGTAAGCTCTATCCAAGGATCTTCTCCTACGTTGACAGACGTTAGCGTTCGTTTTACCACCATAGCCTGTGGATGGCTCCTACATGTAATTCTTCTCGTTCAAGCTACCGATAATCATTGGGGTTTCCTTCGAGCCCCCGCTCACGGATCTCCTTGATGAATCGCCAGATGTCAGGTTGTGAGCCGTCGACGTCCCTGAAGCCGTATTCCGAGGCAAGTTGACCGGAGCTTACCGATTGTTTGTTCCATCGGGCCCTCTCAGGATCACTAGCCAACGCGACAACAGCTCGTCCGACGTATCTAGGCGACTCAGAAAGAGCGAAGTCTGGGGGAGCACCAGGTCCGCTCTTATCAGTAGTTGTCTTTATAGCATCTCGCCAGTTCTCTTCCGAAACGCCAAAGCTGTCAAGCATGATCTCTGAACGCAGCCACCCAGGCGTGATTGCTATTGCCGTTGCTCCATACGGTTCCAACTCATGCCCTTGGGAGAATGCCAGCCGACTCACGGCCACCTTGGATAGATCATAGAACACAGAGATCCGATAATGCGATGAATTATATTCATGTGTGCCATCAGTCACCTCGACAAGTAAGCCGCCTGGCTTTTTGATGAGAAGTGGCAAAAGATAATTGGAAGTAATTAAGTGAGTATCAATGGCCAACCGTAGTATGCGTAAACCGCTATCCAGGTTGTGTTTCCATATAGGAATGTTCCAATCGGCAGGACCCCCCTTTAGTAACTCGGCGCCCCAGATATCGTTGACAAGAACATCGATATGTCCGTGATCCTTCCTTATCATCTCAGCCAAACTTTTTACTTTGTCTGGTACAAGATGATCTACTGCGAAAGCAATCCCTATACCGCCGAGATGTGTTACAAGTTCGGCAGTCTCTTCGATCGTCTCGGGACGGTTGTACTCGGACTGATTTGATCTAGTAGTGCGACCTGTGCAGATTACTGTAGCGCCAGCTTCGCCCAAGGCAGCAGCTATGCCTCGCCCTGCGCCGCGAGTCGCTCCTGCAACGACTGCGACACGCCCACGAAGGGCATCCTTATTTGGGGACCATTCAGGAAATGTGCCTTTGTCTCCTGTCATAGTATTCCTCCTCTGTTATTGTTCTTAAACGATAACTGTTTTGTGGAACTCAGAACGGCAAACTGCCAATAGTATCTTGACGGCATCTAGCATTATTTATGCTCGCACTCACTATATCGAGAAAGTATTTTGGAACCTAACCTAGGATCTAAGGTAACGACCATTTGAGATAGCGATGCTTCATCTCGAGTCAGGTCTAGTCTAGTGCCAGAACTGCAAAGATATTCTGAATGAATTAATGGAGTGGAAGTACCTTGAAGAGCTATACTAGCAGCAACCTCAATAGCACATGAATAGTATAATTAGTTGTTGTTGTATTTAGATTAAAGGAATGAAAATCATAAGTGATATGCATTTATTTTTGATATACTTATAAAATAGTAATTGGGTCAAAAAATTGCGTTCTGAATTTAGAAATTATTTTTTTGCTACCTTCATCGTATCTCTTTTACCTTCCTGATGCAATGAATATATTTTTCACTTGCCTTGGGAGACTGCTGAATGATTCAGGCTCTTTGTTAAAGACAGAACCTAATACTTGGTTAGAATATGCACTGAGACCCCCTACAAGTCCTATAAATTCTGGGTTCTCATTATTAAAGAAAGAAGCTACAGTACCAGCACTCATATTATCTGGATTCTCTAGGTAATGAAAATATCCGGCTGGGACAAAAAAGACTTGACCCTCTCCAATCTCAGATGTTGCAACCTGCCCACTGGGACCAAATACAGTGAAGCGAACTTTTCCATTGATAACATAATTTAATTCACCTGCATTTGGATGCGTGTGAGGTTCTATTATTCCTGTCGGTTTTAAATCTATCAGAAACAATGCCAAACCTCTGAGAACTGGAAAATCGGCAGCCATCCCTAATTTACCAGTTCCACCTGAAGTCTGAATTTGCGGAGTGATGCCACCTAGGTTAAATTTATGCGGATTTGTAGTCGGGGTTCCGATAGTGCTGGTGCTTGAAAAGGCAGATGGTGTTGGTCCTATGATTACATCCTGCGATGATCTATAATTCAGTTGATCAAAGAATCCCGGTGGGTTTATTCCAAAGATTCTATCCAAAACTCGTGCAGGCATAGAACCAACTGATCCTGATATGCCTAAGTCTTCAGGACGTTCGTTGTTATACACGACAATAAATTTTGCCTCCTCATTACCAGTATTCTCTACGTCATGCCAGTATCCTTTGGGGACGAAAGTTAGCTGTCCAGGGTTTATCGCAAATGTATCTTGACGAGCATTGGTACTATAGATTGTCATTCTAGCATTTCCGGTAATACAATAACTCAACTCGGCCGCATTGGCGTGCCAGTGGGGTTCGCGTACACCGCCTTTCTGCAGACGAAGTAATGCAGCTCCCATCCCTGCTAATATTGGAAAGTTATCTGCATTCATTATAGTCCTGCTTCCAGTTACACTCTGGAATTGTGGTTTAGCACCGTCCAAATCAAAGGTACGAACTGAAGATGATTGTTGATTCATTGCTGTACTCATATTGCTTGTCGTCTGGTTAATATTGGTATTGTTATTGGTACCATCACTACCAAGGACCTGCCCAAACGACATCAGAGATGGTAAAGTTGTACCTACTGCTGCTGCGACCCCCGCTAATTTCAGAAAATCTCGACGCGCAAGTTTCTTATCTTGAGATTTGTGTTCTTTTAAATTTGTCGCCATGAATAGCTCTCCTTTTTCAGAGTTCTCGATCACGTGTTTGTTAGTTACAATCACTTTTGCCTGTTCTTTGCTAAAGAAAAAGCCGGTACCTGATTGGGTCTTTCCATTCTTGTCAGTAGATCTAATTTTGACCGTGC
>Ga0256866_1000226_pt1 | contig 11736 bp, 10 predicted proteins | sample RVTome_16_FD_187338 | JGI IMG/M metagenome (GOLD analysis project Ga0256866, IMG submission 187338) | Soil microbial communities from uranium-contaminated site in the Upper Colorado River Basin, Wyoming, United States - RVT152D67 HiSeq ...
GGCAGTACATAGCCGACCCGCATGGTGTTCTGGTAGGTGCCGGGTTAGTCGCCCCGTTCGACGACGACGCCGAACTCCCGCCTGACGCCACCAACACCGCCTACCAACGTGACGGTCGTCGGCTCTGGCTGGCGGCAGACGGTGCCACCGCATACCTCGTTGACGACAACCGAGTAGAAGCCTGGCCGACCACCACCGACCCGCTCGGATGTAGCTAGTGGTTGTGTGGGTCCTCAACCGGTCAGCGGGCTTCGTTTGTGTCGTGTTTCATTCGGAGGGGTAATCAGCGGAACCGCCTGCGAAGGAACGAAGGAATGCCGGAACCGTTGTTGGACTTCATCACCTCACTGGACGGCTACGGGGCCGCAGACGGCTGGCCAGGGTGGTGGGGGCTCGTCCCGAGTATCTCGACTGGCTCGGCCAGCAGCCCGAACGCGACTACACGATATTGATGGGAGCGACCACGTATCGGCTGATGTGTGGATTCGCCACCGAATCCGCAGCATCTGAATCGGACGAGCCATCCGACGAAGACGCCGCCACCGCAGAGCTCACCAACGCGTCCAAGGTGGTGTTCCGGCCGCGACCGGAGTTACGACGGCTTTCCGGGATGTCGCCCTCGACATGACCAGCAGCCGGACATTCGATGGCAGACTCCAGTTGCTCGAGTATGTCCCCCAGGTGCTGACCGCTCCGCCCGGAGGGGAGCCTGTCTCCTGACGGTCAAGCGGTAACCCGTGTGCGCACCACTTCATCCCGACTCGCGCCGTCCCACTCCCGATAGCGCTCACCTCCCCGGTTCAAAACCTGCGTTGTCTTCGGCAATCAGCTCTGCGATTGGCGGCTTGCCGGGCTTTCAATTGGTGGTCGTTGTTTGCGGTAGGAGTTCTTCACGGTGATCCTTCCGTCGCGCACGGTCAAGAAGTCACAGCCGTTGACTTCGAGGCGACGACCGTCGGGCAGGGTGCCGGTGAGAGTCCACTCAGAGACGCCATAGTCAGGAGCGAGGCTGTAGTGACGCCCATCACCCCACCGGGCGTCAGGCATCGTTTCGAAGACTTTGGCAAAGGCCTTCGTGACCTCCACGCGACCTTGATAGCGCTCTCCACAGACCTCCTCACCTCCTGACGCTTCGAACACGCAGTCATCAGCAAACAGACCCATCAGAGCTTCGAGGTCGTGTCGGTTCCAGGTCTCGGTATGTCGGACGAGAAGTTCCAACAGACTCGTATCCGGCTGTTCCACTCGCACTCCTTGGACTGATGACGGGCGATCATCGCAGGTGTTACGAAAGCGGGAGTCCAGGTCACCAATAATCAAGCCATATCGCACCATGACCTCTTGGGCATCCACAGCACCAGACCGTGTCGCAGACACAGCATCAAGGAGGGCGTATTCCCGATCTGCACTCCGTCCGTCGGTGATGATCGTCGCCGACACGTTTGCGATTTTCCTTGTCCAACCTCGACCTTTTAGTAGAGTCGTCCATCCCGCGAACACGTCGGGGTGGTGTGCGCATAGGGAACCGAATTGGGGGTCGTGACGTCTCATGGGGATGAAATGGTGGCTTGTCGCGCTCACCGTCCTGGCGACGGTCTACCTGCCCATGGACGCGGCGGCCGCCCAGCAGGACAGCGCGCGGCTCTCAGCCACGGTTGGCATCGACGGGTGGGTGTCGGGCAACGAGCCGTTGACGGTCCGCGCCACAATCGACGCCGAGTTGCTCGTAGTCGGAACCCTCCGTGTGTCATATGGCGGCGCCGTCACCGAAGTGCAGGTCGACGTCCCGGCTGGCGGATCGAAGACCTACGACATCCTTCTCAGGTCAGCATTCCGCAATGGGTCTGTGCAGGTGGCGCTCTTCGATGCAGATGGAGAGCGTCTTGCTTCGCAGTCGATCAGACCACAGGTCGCAGACGACGAGGTGATCGTTGGCGTTGCGGGCGACACGGGGTTGACGACCACGCTCTCGGCTCTGCAGACCTCAATCGATGGGCTCTCGATAACAGCCCTCGACGTCTCACAGTCTCTGCCCCGCGCCGACTTGGACGCCCTCGGATACTTGATCAGCCGTGACATAGACAATGCCACCTGGGATTGGGTGTCCGATGGTGGACGATTGGTGACCACGAGCGGCGAGCTCTCCGAAGCCCCCCTGTCACTCGAACCGATCGGCACGGTGCCCGGAACCGAAGTGGAGTGGTATTCGGCGGGATCAAAAGGCGAGGTCTTCCTCCTCGATGGTGTCGCAGTCCCCGGGGATTGGACGAAGGTGATTCGCCCGCTGCCCTTGAGGTTGATACCCAACGAACAGTGGGGCTCACCCGAGGGTTCGCTGGTGCAGGCGGCCACCAACAGCGGTGAGGCCGGATTGGCCAACCTGCCGTGGCTGCCTTTTGCCATGGTCGGGTACCTCCTATTGATCGGACCCGTCAATCTCACGGTTCTCAAGAGGATGAAGCGACGGGAGCTCGCGTGGGTCACCATCCCCGCTCTGGCCGCCATTGCCGTCTTGGGATTCTGGGTATCCGGGCGTCAGCGTCTGGAGGTCACATCGACACGACATGCCACCGTCGTGGTGGCAGGAGAGCATCCATACCAGCGTTCCATGTTCGTCCTTGCCGCGGGAAACGCCGGGGCCTATTCGGTGGCCATCCCGTCGGCAGAACGGTACGCAGTATCCGATGCGTTCACGGCATTTGGTGGCAACGTCGGGACAACCGTGGCCGGGCAGGTGTCGGCCGAGGGAGTTGACTGGCAATTGCCGCAGCTTGGAGTCGGAGCTGTGGAGGCTTGGCAACCGGCCGACAGCTCGATGACGGTCGACACCACCTTCGACGGCGATACTCCGGTCCTAGGCGTAACCAACGACACGGGATTTGACATCGAACACTGGGGGGCGGTGATCGATGGCAGTATCCACGTCGCTCAGCAAGCTTTGGCACCAGGACAATCGGCGACACTCCGAGCCAACGCAGCGGTCGCCGGGTGGCAGGGTGCAACCTTCGGAGACGTTCTCCTTGAGCGGCGTCAGATCTGGGATGAAACGGGATGGCAGGTCATCTCACCGATCGCATACGCCGCACAGGGCGAGTTCTCCCAGGACGACTCCTTCGTCTTCGGTATATCGACCTCAACTCGCATGGAAGCCATCGTGAACGGTGTGGCCCAGATGGTGGATGGGCCTACCGTTTGGACAGCGCCCATCTCGACACAGGGCTTCCCCCGCGGGCAAAGCACCGGCCGGGTGATCGGCGTCGGAGAATGGCGTCAAATCGAGGTATCCCAAGGCAGCCTCTGGCTCGAAACCGATCGGATCGTCATGAGCTACGAACTGCCCTCCGACGCCACGGAGGTGTCGATCCGAGCGAGCGCGAACTTTGGGGCAATCGGAGACTTGGAGATGTGGAACTGGGCGGCCGGCGCCTTCGACGCCATCGAGCTCGGCCAGGCATTCGATCTTCCCAAGTATCGATCTGCCTCGGGAGAGGTAATCGTCCGGATACATGCGGCACCGAATGGGGAGCCGCCGTATCCGCAGTCCATCACCGTCGAGTGGGAGCGGGGATTGTGATCGAGTTCGAGGCGGTCGAGAAGCGTTTTGGGCAAACGAAAGCGCTCGACGGATTCGATCTCACAGTGCCAGAAGGCGCAGTGCTCGGGCTCATCGGGCCCAACGGCGCCGGCAAGACAACCTCAATGCAGGTGATGAGCACACTGCTCGGGCGTGATGGTGGGCGGGTCCGAGTCGCCGGCGTCGACCCGGCCGACGATGCGGGGTCGGTCCGCAAGATATTGGGCTATATGCCGGATTTCTTCGGCTTCTACGAGTCGCTGACGGCGTACGAATATCTCGAGTTCTTCGCCGCGAGTCAAAAGATCGCTCCTTTTGCGCGTCCGGGGCTCATCTCCGACTTGTTGGCGCTGGTGGATCTCACATCGAAAGCCACCGCGGACGTCAACACGTTGTCACGGGGGATGAAACAGCGGCTCTCCCTGGCGCGCTCACTACTCCATGACCCCCAACTGTTGATCCTCGACGAGCCCGCGTCGGGACTGGACCCGAGGGCACGAGTCCATCTACGGGAGCTGATCGCCGAGCTCTCCCGCATGGGCAAGACGGTGGTGATCTCGTCTCACATCCTCACCGAACTGGAGGGCATCTGCTCGCACATGGCCATCGTCGACCGGGGCAAGGTCGTAGCGCAGGGGATACTCGACGACATCCGACGCTTGCTCGTGGTGTCGCGCAGGGTGACCGCCCGCATGTCTGATGACGCCATAGACGCCGTGGTCGACCTTCTTCGTGGTCGCCAGGAGGTGTCCGAGGTGGCTGTGGAACGAGGAGTCGTTCGATTCGTCCTCGCCGGCGATAGGGCGGAGTCGGCAGCCACTCTGCGCCACATCGTCGAGTCAGGGGTGGACGTCTCTGAGTGGCGCGTCGACGATGCCGGCCTCGAAGAACTGTTCATGCAGCTGACCGAGGATGGTGACCTTTGAACTTGAATCCAGTCCTCTCCAGGGAAGCCAAGCAGCGGTTCCGCTCAAAGCGGGTTGCGCTTGTCACGAGCTTATGGGTCGGCATCATCGGTGGGATCGCCTACCTGCTGTACATCGTCGGCCGCGAGATCTCGGTCAATGGATTCGGAGTGGGCCGGCTGGCCGCCACCGCCTTCATGGGACGGTTCATGTTCCACTCGATCACGCTGCTACTGCTCACAGCGATCATCCTGGTCGTACCGGGAATCGCCGCACCGTCCATCATCGGCGAGCGCGAGCGACAGACGTTCCAGATCCTTCAAGTGACACAGATGAAACCCTGGCAGCTGGTGACGGGGAAGCTGACAGCCTCGATGATGTTCGCCGTGGTCCTTCTGTTCGCGGTAGCACCCGTAGCTGCGATCCCGTTGCTGTTCGGTGGCACTTCGATTACGGATGTGCTGGCAGCCTTGAGCATGCTGTTCCTCACGGCTGTCACCCTGGCGTCGACGGCGACCTGGATGTCGTCCCGAGCGGCATCGACACGAGGTGCGGTCGGCACCTCCTATCTCATCGCCTTCACCCTCGGCTTCCTCAGCTTCGTCGGGCTCGGCGCCGAGATGCTCGTGTACTCGAACCTCGGAAATCAGGACCCGTTTGGTCGGAACGGGCGGGAGGTGCTCTCGATGCTCCCCAACCCATACTTCGCATTGGTCGACGCGGTACAACATCCTCTCGACCAGACCGCCCTGACGTCGGATACGCCATACATTCCGTTCGAGTACATGTTGAGGATGCGTCAGGGCGTCAACCCTGACTTCATGGAACCGGCCATCTTGGGAGGTCTACCCGACAACAACGCTGCGGGACGCGACCTCCCCAGGCCTCCGCTCTGGCTATACAACGTCGTGATATACGGTGCTCTGACAGCGTTCTCCTTAAGACGAGCCAGCATCAACGTCCGCGCCCCCTCGGCGAGGATTCGCAAGCCGAAGCGGCTTCAAGGGCACTGATGATTAACACAGCGATCGATGAGCTCATCCGCGGGGCGAGGCGTCGGGTGTGGCTCAAGCGAACGGTGTTGTTGGCGACCGCCGCGATTGGGATCGGCGCGTCCGTGATAGCGATCTTGGCTGGCGCCGCTCACGTGTGGGTTTTGCCATGGGCCGAAACTGCGGGCCTCGTCGCCACCGCCGGGTGCCTCGCGACGTGGGTGGTCATGACCTTCATCGCTCGACCCGGACCCCGTGAAACCGCCCACATGGTCGATCGGTCACTCGACGGATTCGACCGTGTTACGACGGCTTACGACCTGAGACGATCCGGACCGGTGGCCGTCATGGAACACAGGCAAATCGAGGCCGCAGAACGCTGGGCTGAGGGTCGGCGACCTGACCCCGTGGCGACGGTCACACCACCGCGTCGCCTGACGCTGGCGGTGGCTGTGGCTGTGGCTGCCGCAACTGCTCTCGTGTTAACCCCTTCGGTCACCGATCGAGCGGTGGCGGAACGCGACTTGGCGCGGGCCACGATTGCGGTAGAGGCGAACCGTTTGGAAGAGTTGGCCGAGTCCACTCCACAGGAGATCGCCACTGAGCTGGAGGTTCTCGCAGACGACTTGCGTCAGCTCGATTCGATCGATGAGGCGCTTGCCCGCCTCGAAGTGGCGAGGAGCGATCTGGCAGGCAATCTGGAGCCGACGGACCTCGCCGAGAAGACAGCTCTGACGGGTCTACAGCGGAGCCTGGAGCAGTCGGGTCTTTCCGATGGCGGTCCTTCACCTGCACAAGCCCTGCGACAGCTGGCATCCGGAGCGGGAGAGTTGACATCCGCAGAGGCAGGACAATTGGCGTCGCAGCTCGCTGAGCGTGCTGACGACTTTGCGGGGGTGAATAACGAAGTGGCAGGTTCACTCGCCGCCGCGGCGTCCGCGATCTCTGACCAAGCGACAGGTCGATCGGACTCGGCAGCGAGTGCATCGGCCCTGGACGCTGCGGCCGACGCAGTGGCTGCATCCGAGACGGCCTCGGCCGAAGCAGCGGCGTCACGGGCGGGAGCGGCGGCAGCCGCAGAGGCTCAACAGCGTCTGCGTCAGGGACAAGGCCAAGGCCAGGGACAAGGCCAAGGCCAAGGTCAGGGACAAGGCCAAGGTCAAGGTCAAGGTCAGGGACAAGGACAAGGTCAAGGCCAGGGTGCGGGAGGAGGAGGTGGCAACGGTGGTCAAGGTGCAGGGGGCACGTCTCAAGGCGGTATCGGATCCGGTTCGCTCAATGGCTCAGGTGGCGACCATGACCCCTTCAACGTGCCGGAAAGGTCAACCGTCTTCGATCCAATCGTGGTGGGGCTAGGGGAAGAGGTTCGAGTCGACATCGAAGGCGAGGGCGACGGAGAAACCCGGGGCACGGTCGATGGCCAAGGGCTCGAGAACCTCCCTCTTGTCCCCTACGCCGATCGGTTCGCCGAATACCGACAAACCGCGTTGGATGCCCTGAGTTCCAGCGGAATCCCGGCGCAATCTCAGAACCTGGTACGCGACTACTTCCTGGAGCTCGAACCGTGACGACACCTGCCACCACCGACGAACTAACTCCTGACAGCTTTGCCCGACGTCTCGCCGAAGTCCGATCCGAAGTGGAGAAGGTGATAGTCGGTCAAACCGATCTCGTCGATACCGTGATGATGGCCACGCTATGCGAGGGCCACGTGTTGTTGGAAGGTGTCCCAGGACTCGGCAAGACACGACTGCTCGCCACGCTTGGCCAATCACTCGACGTCGAGTTCGGGCGTATCCAATTCACGCCAGACCTCATGCCGGCGGACATCCTTGGGACGAAGGTTCTCGAGCGAGGTGAGTTCGAGTTCTCGCCAGGCCCGATCTTCGCCAACCTGGTCCTCGCCGACGAGATCAACCGAGCTACCCCAAAAACCCAATCTGCGCTGCTGGAGGCCATGCAGGAACGAAACGTCACCCTGGGACGGGAGGTCCATCCGTTGCCGCGGCCGTTCATGGTCATGGCGACACAGAACCCGATCGAGCAAGAAGGGACCTATCCGTTGCCCGAGGCACAGCTCGATCGATTCCTCTTCAAGGCGATCGTGTCGTTCCCGCCCGCCACCGATCTCGTCGAGATCCTTCGCCGCACGACCGCCACGACCGACCCCTCCGCAGAGGCGGTGCTAGATGGGCCGCGCCTTCGTGAAATGGCCCGGCTGGTCCGGTCGGTACCGGTCGGCATCCATCTGCTGGAATACGCCGCTCGTCTCGTAGAGTCCACGCATCCAGCCAGCCCTCTTGCGCCGGAGCGCATCAAGACTTACGTCCGCAACGGGGCAAGCCCTCGAGGCGCCCAGGCCCTGATACTCGGGGGGAAGGCTGCGGCCCTCATGGCAGGCCGCCCCAACGTGGCCGCCGAGGATATGTGGCGAATAGCAGGTCAATGCTTGCGTCATCGCCTCGTGCTCGGATATGAGGCCATCGCCGACGGCGTATCGGCGGATGCGCTAGTCGACGATGTGCTAGAGGCGCACCCCGCGCCCTCGGTCGAGGGCTGAACCATGCTGCTGCAGCAGGAGATGCGCAGCCGCCTGGATCGGCTGGCGCTGTCCCCTCGTGGGCGGGTTCAGGCGCTGTGGTCGGGCGGTCACGCTTCGCTCCGCAAAGGAGAGAGTCTCGATTTCGCCGACTATCGCCCCTATGTCCCTGGCGATGACTTCAGGAAAATCGACCACAACCTGTGGGCACGTCTCGGGCAGGTCTTGATCCGTCAGTACGAGGCCGAGGAGGAACTCCCGCTGCGTCTCCTCGTCGACTCCTCTGCCTCGATGTCGCTTCATCAAAAGCACGAGACGGCAATGCACCTCGCCGCCATGATCGCATACCTCACATTGAGCGGAGGGGACAGAGTCCAACCTGTGTCGACGCCCGGTCCGGCAGGAAGGACCGTTGCCGTTGGTCCCTCCGGGCGGCACGTCAGCGCCTGGCCAGTGATCGAGCGATGGCTCGAGGGTTTGGAGGCGACTGGCCGCGCTCCGCTGAGCCCAGCCATTCGTTCGCTGATCGGTGGAAGTCCGACTCGCGGACCGGTGGTGCTGATTTCGGACCTCTTCGACGACCAGTGGGAGCGAGCGCTCGACTCCCTCTTCGTTGCCGCTGGCGGACTCGTTTTGCACGTACTGGCGCGGGAGGAGTTGTCTCCGGACTTCGCGGGCGACTTGAGGTTGCGCGACATCGAGATGGGCGCCGTGGTGGATATCTCGACGTCCGAGGAGGTGCTGGGCACCTATCGGACGTCCCTCGACACGTTCGTCTCCGGTGCAGCCAATCGAGCGCGCCGCGCCGGGCTCGACTACTTGTTGATCGAATCCGGAGCCGATGCCCCCGAGACTGCGCTCAGGGCGCTCTTGTCTTCAGGTGCCGTTCGATGAGCTTCCTAGTCCCCGCAGCCCTTGGCGTGGCAGCGCTCGCCGGCCCTCTGCTCATCCTCTACATGCTTCGGAGCCGGAGACGACAACTCGATGTCACCTCGACGCGACTGTGGCAGACAAGCGACGTTCAGGTCACGTCGGCGGTGCCATGGTCTCGGCTCCGGTGGTCCGCCCTTCTGCTTCTCCAGCTTCTGGCCATCGCCCTGTTCGCCGTCGCGCTGGCCCGGCCATTCTTCAGCCAGCGGACCCTGCTCGGCCCGCACTCAGTGTTCGTGATCGATACCTCAGGATCTATGGCCGAGGGTGACCGGCTCGACCAGGCCAAGACGGAAGCAGTCGCCTTGGCCGCTGACTTGTCCGAGGGCAATCTCGTCTCGGTGATCGACGCAGGGCCTCACCCCCAAGTTCTGCTCGGACATGCCCGGAAGCCGGACGAGGTGATCGCCGCCATCGAGAGCCTTCGCGCCGGCGGAGGTGAAGCAGATCTCTCCGAGGCGATCCGGCTGGGCCGCGGGCTGGCGACACCTGATCGGCCCACCAATGTCATCGTGTTCTCAGACGGCGGGGAGGCGCCGTTACCCGAGGAACCAGTCGCTGGTGCGACGCACATCGCCTTCAACAACATCGTGGACGACGTGGCCGTGGAGAACCTCACAACCGACTCGACTGGTGGCGTTACTCGTGGTCTCGTTGCGGTGGCGAACCATTCCGGGGGAGAGGCGAGGGTGGAGCTTGCGGTTACGGTCGACGGCAGACCCTCGATGCAGTTGGTCTTGGATCTCGAGGCCAATCAACACGCGGTCGAGACCTTCGAGCTCGACGCGGGAGCTGGATCCGAGGTGATGGTGGAACGCCTGGGCGAGCCCGACGGCAACCCTCTGGACGACCGGGTGTGGACAGTCATCGACGAGGACGCAGTCCACTCGGTACGCGTCCTTGGTGAGGGATCCCCATATCTTGCCGCCCTGGTGGCTGCCACGCAGGGCTTCGAACTCGGCTTCGACGATGGGGACGTCCTGGTGGTTGACCGGGGCGTGCTTCCACCGATCGATCGGCCTGCCTGGCTGATTCGACCGGAATCGACACCAGAGGGACTCGAGCTCACCGGTCTCGTCGAGAACGTTCCCGCGACTTTTCAGGCGCCGGGAGAACCCGTTCTCGACGATGTCGACCTCAGCAATCTCGTCGTGGCGGAGGCCCAGAACGTGGCGCCGCGAGGATGGTCGCCAATTGTGAGGTCCGGTGACGTCCCGCTCATCCTTCTTGGCAGCGTCGACGGTCATCGCGTCGTCTACTTCACCTTCGATCTCACCCACTCGAACTTGCCTGTGCAGATCTCGTTCCCCATTTTGGGTGCTGCCCTCCTGCACTGGCTCGATGGCGAGGCACCGGGCACGGTGGCGAGCGGCCCGGCGGGCGAGCCCATCGGCATCTCGGCAGCCGGTGGATCCGAACCGATCGTCATAATGCCCGATGGGTCCCAGCGAACCCTGACGAGCGATACGGCGAGTTTCGGCGACACCAACCAGCCCGGCATCTACCGGGTTTCCTACGTGGACGACGATGGCACGGTGACACCTGGACCGATCGCAGTGCGGTCCTTTGTCGCAACCGAGGCCGGCGCCCCCGTGAGGAGCATCGACACCTCGACCGACGACTCCACCGTAGACGAGCCAGGAGTCGTGGTTCGGGAGTGGGGACCGTGGGTCATTGGCGCCCTGCTGGCCATGCTTGCCCTGGAATGGTGGATCGGGCATCAGCGTCCATGGGTGGGGAGGGCAGCATGACCTTTGAGCAACCGTGGGCTCTGTTGTTGCTGCTTCCGGCGATCGCGGCTGTGCTGCTCATCGCTCGTCACGGACGGACCGTGGTCTCTCGGAACCAATCGCGCTCTGCTCGCGCCGTAAGAGTGGTGGGTGTCATCGCACTGTGTCTCGCCGTGGCGCAACCCAACATGATTCTCCCCTCAGCCGATCAGACGGTGACGTTTCTGCTCGACCGATCCGACTCGATCTCCGACGCCGCGGCGACGGAACAGGAGCAGATGCTCCAGGACGCGTTGGAAGCTGTCCCGCCCTCAGCCCGATGGTCGGTAGCCCTCTTCGGCGCCGAAACCCGGACGGACCGGTCATTAACGGTCGGAAGTGTGTTGCCGGACATCGTCACCGATGTGGATGGCTCGTCTACGAGGCTCGGTGGAGCACTCCGCGCCGTGGCCGCGCTGATGCCATCCGCAGGCTCTCGGCGAATCGTCGTCTTATCTGACATGGCCCCGACCGACTCGGAGGCCAGGCAGGCGGCCCGTGAGCTCGCCGAACAAGGGGTCACGGTCGATGTGGTCACGCTGCCCGGTGGACGCAGGCCGGATGCCCTCGTCGAGTCTGTCAGGCTTCCGATCTCGGTCAGGCAGGGCGACGTCGTCACGGCCACAGCCCACGTGAGATCGAACAGCGCCGGTGAGGCTGTGCTGCGCGTCGATGGCGTCGATGAGGAGGTCCGGGAGATCGCCGTCCAACTCGAATCAGGCTCGTCGACCATCGAGTTCGAATTCGAGGCGAACGGGACCGGATTCGTTCCAATCACCGCCACCCTCGATGCTCCGTTCGACGAGATCCCACAGAACGACACTGCCACCGGTCTCACACGAGTGTTGGGTCCGGCCAGGGTTGCGCTGGTGGAGGGCGATGCTGGCGAAGGTGATGAGCTCAGCAGGGCTTTGGCAGCAGGAGGCGTTCAGGTAGACGTGGTTGGAGCCATCCCGTCGGCGACTGGCCTCCTCCCCTACGACGCGGTCGTGCTGGTCAATATCCCTCCCCCGGACGCGGAGCCGGC
>Ga0256866_1000228_pt1 | contig 11711 bp, 11 predicted proteins | sample RVTome_16_FD_187338 | JGI IMG/M metagenome (GOLD analysis project Ga0256866, IMG submission 187338) | Soil microbial communities from uranium-contaminated site in the Upper Colorado River Basin, Wyoming, United States - RVT152D67 HiSeq ...
CATAGCGAAGGGTGGCGTTGGTGAGGGCGTACGTCGAAGTGTGCGGCACCGCGCCGGGAATGTTGCCCACCGCATAGTGGAGCACATCATGCAGCTCGTAGACCGGGTCGGAGTGTGTGGTCTCCCGTGACGTGGCGAAACAACCGCCCTGGTCGATGGCCACATCGACGAGGACCGCACCACGCCTCATCGACTTGACCATCTCTTCGGTGACCAGCTTTGGCGCCGATGCGCCTGGAACCAGGACGGTTCCGATCACGAGATCGGCGTCGAGCACTCTCTCTTCGATCGTCAACTTGTTGGAGTGCAGGGTGACGATCCGTCCCTGATACAGCGAGTCCAGCGTCCGCAGTTTTCGGGTGTCGGTGTCGAGCACCACCACATCACTTTGCATCCCCATCGCGATGACCGCCGCATTCGACCCGGCGATGCCTCCGCCGACGATGACCACTTTGGCGGGACTCACCCCGGTGACGCCACCGAGGAGAATGCCTCTCCCACCCTGGGACTTCTCCAGAAAATACGCTCCGGCCTGAGTCGCCATGCGGCCGGCGATCTCCGACATCGGGGCCAGCAACGGCAGAGAGCCGTCGGCCATCTGCACCGTCTCGTAGGCGATCGCGACGATTCCCCGCTTGGCAAGACCAGCCGCCAGGTCGGGATAAGCGGCGAGATGCAGATAGGTGAACAGGATCTGACCCTGGTGGAGCAGATCCACCTCGGAGGACTGAGGCTCTTTCACCTTGAGGATCATCTCTGCGCCGTCGAAGACGTGGGCAGCGCTGGTGACGATGGTCGCCCCTTGGGCCTCGTACTCCTGGTCGTGAATCGTCGAGCCCTCACCGGCACCGGTCTCGATCAACACTCGGTGGCCCCGGTCGGTCAGCTCCCGCACCCCGATCGGGGTGATGGCCACCCGATGTTCTTCTGTCTTGATCTCCCGGGGGACACCAACGATCAAGTGCTCACACTGCTTTCCTCGATGACGACGGTGATTCCCTCCCGCCGCGCCGCGGCGGCCCGTATCAAACCCACGAAGAGCGGATGAGGGTCGTCAGGTCGGGACCTGAACTCGGGATGTGCCTGCGTCGCCACGAAGTAGGGATGATCGATCAACTCTATGTACTCCACCAGGTTGTCGTCCGGAGAGAGACCGGAGAGGCGCATTCCCGCTCCCTCCAGATCTTTGCGGTACCGATTGTTTACCTCCCAGCGATGACGATGCCGCTCATAGACGAGCTCTTTGTCGTACATAGCCCGCACCTTGGAGCCTTCGCCGAGCTTGGCTGCATATAGCCCAAGCCTCATGGTGCCTCCCATGTCCTCGACGTCTTCCTGACTTGCCATCAGGTCGATCACCGGGTCGGGTGTGGACGGATCGAACTCGGTGCTGTTTGCCTCGCCCATTCCCAGGACCGAGCGGGCGAACTCGATGACGGCGCATTGCAGGCCGAGACAGAGTCCCAGCATCGGGACCTGGTTCTCACGGGCGAAGCGGATCGCCTGGATCTTCCCTTCGACTCCCCGGTATCCGAACCCGCCAGGGATGACCATGCCGTCGAGGTCCTCCAGATAGGAGTCGGCCAGCAGTCCCGTGAGCTCATCAGAGGGAACCCAGCGCAGATCGAGTCTCAGGCCCAGGGCTGCGGCAGAGTGACGGAGCGACTCGGCCACAGACAAGTAGGCGTCGGGAAGATCGACGTACTTGCCAACGATCCCAATGGTCACGTTTTCTGTGGCCGATGCGGCCTTTTCCACCATTGCCTTCCACGATTCGAGGTTGGGCGGGCCGGTGACGAGGCCGAGCCGATCGCAGACGACGTCGTCGAGACCACCCGCGTTGAGGTCCAGGGGCACCTTGTAGATGTCATCGGCGTCGGGGGCGGCGATGACCGCCCGCGGCTCGACGTCGCAGAAGAGACTGATCTTCTTGCGCACCCCCTCGTCGATGTCGCGGTCGGAGCGGACGATGATCACATCGGGGTGGATACCTTTCGATCGCAGTTCGGCGACAGAGTGCTGGGTGGGTTTGGTCTTCAACTCCTCGGAGGTGGCGATGAAGGGCACGAGGGTGACATGGACGAACATCACATTGGCCCGGCCGATCTCGTTGCCGAACTGGCGGATCGCCTCGAGGAAGGGGAGGCTCTCGATATCCCCCACCGTTCCCCCCACTTCAGTGATCACGACGTCTACGTCCCGTTCGCCAACCCGGCGAACTCGCTCCTTGATCTCGTTGGTCACATGCGGGATGACCTGGACTGTGTCCCCCAGGTAGTCGCCGCGGCGCTCCTTCTGGATCACCGACAGGTACACCGAGCCGGAGGTGACATTGGAGCTGCGCCGGAGGTTCTCTCCGGTGAACCGCTCGTAGTGACCGAGGTCGAGGTCGGTCTCGCCGCCGTCGTCGGTCACGAAAACTTCACCGTGCTGGAACGGGTTCATCGTCCCCGGGTCGACATTGATGTAGGGGTCGAGCTTTTGGTTGACCACTCGCAGACCACGGGACTTGAGGAGACGTCCGAGGGAGGCGGCCGCGATTCCTTTGCCGAGACTGGAAACGACACCACCGGTCACGAAGATGTACTTGGCGGTGGAGTCAGGTGACGGGGCCCGGTCTTCTCGAGGTGTTTCTTGTCCGAAAAGCGGCCCGTCCATGACGGGATGCCACAGTAGCACCACCTCATCCGCTATCCGAGTTTTCCACCGTTCTGTGAACGTAGGGCGTGAATAATTCGCGCGCGGGGTTCACAGAACGGTTTTCGCCCCCTCCAGGAGCTCGGCGGCGGCGGTCATGCCGGCCTGGCTCTCGGGGAGCCCGGCGAGCATCCGGGTGATCTCTCTGACGCGGTCCTCACCCGAGATGGGACGGACTTGGGCAGCGCCGTCTGCGGGACGTTCCACCACGTAGTGGGTGTCGGCGTACGCCGCCACCTGGGGCAGGTGGGTGACGCAGAGCACCTGACTCGATTTGGCCAGTTCGGCGAGCTTGGCACCCATGGCCAGTGCGGTCTTACCACCGATTCCCGTGTCGACCTCGTCGAAGGCCAGTGTGGCGGTTCCCTTGCTCCGGGTGGCCAGACGCAGTGCCAGGACCAATCGTGACAGCTCTCCACCAGAGGCAACCGAAGCCACGTCTCCGCTCTCGAGGCGAGAGTCCGACGCAAACTCCATCACGATACGGTCGGCCCCGGATGGACCAGGCTCGGTCTCGTGCAACTGAATCGTCACTTGAGCAGTTGCCAGACCCAAATCGGAGAGATGTGAGCGCATCTGGTTGCTCACCTCCGCCGCGGCATCTGATCTCCTCTGGTGGAATGACTCGGATGTTTTTCGCACCTCGGCACGGGCTCGACCTATCCGGGCATCGATCTCGTCGGAGTCGTCGATCAATCCCTGTAGTTCGGAGGCGCGCCGAGCAGCCTCCGCCCCAAAGGCGATCACATCGTCGAGAGTGCGTCCGTACTTGCGTTTGAGGTCGCCGATGGCGGTGAGACGGCCCTCCAGCTCCTCGAGACGGGCCGGGTCGGCCTCCAACAGACCGGCTGACGATCTCGACTCGCGGGTCAGCTCCGAGATCGCGGCAGCCAGTCCGTCGGCCTCGCTTGCCAGTTCGCCCAATGCAGGGTCGAGCCCGGTCGCCTTACGCAGCCTCGACACCAGCTCTCCGGCCATGTCCACCATCGATTCGGTGAGCCGCACCGTCTCCGAGAGGTGCTCCCTGATTTCCTCCACATTGCGGAGCCGGGAGACATCGACCTCCAGCTGTTCGTCTAGGCCGGGCTCAAGTCCCGCCGATGCGATCTCGCCGGCCTGGTAGCGGGTGAGGTCGAGCTCACGTGCGAGGGTGATCTGGTCGCCGCCCAATTGCTGTTGCCTGGTGAGGGCATCCTGCAAACCCGTCCAGGCACTGCGGTAGGCATCTCGGGCTGCCCTTCCCTTGTCATCCAAAGTGCCGTCGATGAGCTCGAGGAGGTGGGCTGGTTTCGTGATGGACAGCTGGTCGTGCTGTCCCACGATGTCGACGAGGGCACCGAGACGGTCTTGGAGGGCGCCTGCCGACACGATGGTCCCCTCCAGGTGGGCCCTGCTCCGGCCATTGCGCGGAACCACCCGGCTCGCCCCGATCTCGCCATCGCCGACGTCGAAGAGCCCGTCGATCTGGGTTTGCTCGCCAAAGGGGCCGACCGAACCGGAGTCGGCTTTTCCGCCGAGAATCAGGCGGAGACCCCCAAACAGCAAAGTCTTCCCGGCGCCGGTCTCGCCGGTGATGACGGTGAAACCTGGTGAGGGGTCGATGGAGGCGTCTTCGAGGACACCGAGATTGGCTACCCGGAGATGCTCCAGCATCAATCCCCCACTATTCCAGCTTGAACTTGCTGCGTACCAACCCCGGGAAACTGGTCGCACCGAAAGTGACGAATCGGGCGGGACGATCGCCTTTTCGTATTTTCACCGTTTCTCCCTCGGCGAGCTGACCGAGATCGGTCTTGTCGACATTGACCCGCACCAGGCGGTCGCGATGGACGGTGATGTCGAGTTTGGCGTCAGCGGGAAGCACGAGGGGCCGGTCGAAGAGGGAGTGACTGGCGACTGGAGTGAGCACCAGGGCGGGCACATGGGGATCGACCACAGGCCCACCGGCTGAGAACGAATACGCCGTGGAGCCGGTCGGAGTGGCGATGATGAGACCGTCGGCCCGATATGTGGCGAACTTCGTGCCGTCGATGACCACTTCGAGGCTCACCAAACGGGTGCTGTCTATCTTCTCGACCACCACGTCGTTGACTCCGACTGCTTGTGCCCTCTGGGTCGAAGCGGAGACGGTGAGCCGGGAATCGACGTCGAAGTCGCCACTCTCCAAGCGCTTGACCACTGCGGAGAGATCCTCTGGCTCGGCCTCGGTGAGAAAGCCCAGGGTGCCCAGGTTGAATCCCAGGACGGGGACGTCCCAGTCCACCGCGCTCTGCACGGCGGCGAGCATGGTGCCGTCACCGCCCACGGCGAGCACCATGTCCGGGCTCGCATCGGGGTCGTCGAGCACGGCACCGCCATGGGCCGCGATCTCTTCGGTGAGCCGCTCGGCGAACTCGGCCATGGCCGGTCTTGCCGAACGAACGTGGAGGGAGTACTTCACGTGGCATCCGTTTCTTCGAGGATGCTGTTGAGAAGTGTCACCAGCTCGGCTGCGGGCTCGGGGAGGTCGGCCGGGTCGAGAGTCTCCAGCTTCTCCAGAGCCTGGCTGATTTCTTCGATCTGTTCCGGAGAGAGATCCATGTTGTCCTTGATTATGACTGCTGCAGGTGCCCAAGAACCAGATCTACCGCCGTCGCCAGGTCAGCCACCACAAAGTCGGCTTCACCGTTGGCATCCCCGTCCCCAGCGGAGACCCCGGTGAGGACCAGGATCGAGTGCCATCCCGACTCACCCGCTGCAAGGGCGATGTCGGTGTCGAGACGGTCTCCGATTATCCAGGCCTCCCCGTCCACTCTCGACCGAATCAGATCCCGCATTGGCTTGTTGGGCTTGCCCGCCACCTCCGGTCTGACCCCCGAAGCCGCAGCGATCGCGGCGACGATGGCCCCGGATCCCGGGGCCAGACCCTCTTCTGTGGGGAAGGTGGTGTCATCGTTGGTGGCGATGAAGCGGGCACCGCCCCGGATCGCCTGCATGGCCGCGGCCACCAGGTCATAAGTGAGCGAGCGGGTGAGGCCGACGACAACTGCCCTCGCCGATAGCGGGTCATCGGTGACCGTGAGCCCGGCCTGTTCCACCGCCGACCTGACGCCATCCTCGCCGACAATCAGGACGGGCCCATCGGATCGATCGAGCAGAGTCATCGCCGCCAGCGACGAGGTCAGGACCTGCTCTGCGGATACCGGGAGACCGGTCAACCCCGAGATCTTCTCCGCGGTGGCACCTGGCGTTCGAGTGGAGTTGTTGGTGATGAACAACATCTGCACCCCGGCGGCGGCAAGACGTTCCAAGGCTGCTTTCACACCAGGGAGCACCATGCTGCCGCGGTAGACCACACCGTCCAGATCGCAGAGAACCGTCAAGGTCCGAGGAGATGCCGGAGGATCTCGACGTAGAGGTTGGTTGTCCGACCGACCGAGTCCACCGAGACTCGCTCGTCGTGACCGTGGAACAACGCCAGCATCTCCGAGAAATCCATCCGGTCGTCGTACAGCCCGACCCCGTAGGCGATCGTCCCTTTCTTCCGCCAGAAGCGGGCATCTGTGGCCACATTCATGATGGTGGGGAGCAGCCTGCGGTGACCTTCGATTTCTTCGACGCTGTCGCCAATTGCCTCCCACAGAGGGTTGCCGATGGGGCTCAGGGTCGACTCGAAGTCCTGGATCGGCTCGATGTCGACGTCGTCGCGCGCCGATCCCATGGCTTTGAACAAGAACGAGTCGACGAAGGACCGGTCGATACCGGGCAGAGCCCGAATGTCGACATTGGCGCTGGCCTGGCTGGCGATCACGTTGGATTTCATCCCCGCGTTGAGCATGTTCGGCGAGATGGTCAGATGAGTGACGGCATGGGCATAACGGGCGAAGAGGGGATCGTCTACTGCGAAGGTGTCGATGGCCTCGTCGACCCGATCGGGGTCGACCAGTGCCTCCTTGACGTCGTCCGGGAGGTCGAGTGAAGCCACGAATTCTTCCCACTCGTGGGTGATGACCACGGGCATGGATTCCGCGAAGATGCCGTGCACAGCCTCGACCATCTTGCGGAGGGCGTTGTCCGATCCGTAAGGAGCCGAACCGTGTCCGGGAGTGCCCGTGGCGCGGAGCAGAGACCAGAAGGCGCCCTTTTCCCCGGTGGCGACCGGTATGGCCTGTTCACTGGCATATGACACCGGCGGGTAGGCCACCTCGGTGAGCATGAAGTCGACCTGCGCTTGGTCCCAGCGTTGCTCGGTGTAGGGCTGAGCGCCGAGGGCGCCGCCGGCCTCCTCGTCGGCCAGTGCCACGAACAGAAGGTCCCCTCTCGGCTGCAGCTCGCCGTTGATGTAGGGGCGGGCGGCCACGGACATGGCCGCGGTGACATTTAGCATGTCGACGGCTCCCCTCCCGTAGACGAAACCGTCGACTATCTCCGCACCGAACGGATCCTGGGTCCAGCCCGAGGGGTCGACCGGAACGACATCGAGGTGTGGAGCCAGCCCCAGTGACGGCGCTTCCGGGTCGGATCCTTCCACCCGGTAGACCAAGGACTGCCTGCCTGGAGCCGGTTCGAAGACCTCGCCGGCGACACCGAAATAGTCGACGAGTGTCTCCACCGAGCGGTACTCATGGCCACTCTCCCTGGTGCCGTCGTTGACACATGCATTTCGGATCAGTTGCTGGAGAAGCACTACGACCTCTGAACTCATGTCCGCAGCGTATCGACCAGGTCGTGCATCGTGAGTGTCAGGGGATAGTCGGCAGCTTCGTCCAAAGAGACCCAGCGGGCATCGTCGGCATCGTCTCCTGGCCGCAGCACGCCCCCGGTCCTGGTACCTGAGAAGTCGATGAGCACGAGATGATGACCGGCCTCGATGAACTCTCCCACCCAGACGACATCGCCGACGACGACCGTGAGACCGGTCTCCTCCAACATCTCCCGCCGAGCTGCCTCTCGCATGGGCTCCCCGTGGCGGACCTTGCCACCGGGAACGGCCCAGAGCCCCCGGCCCGGCTCACGCCCACGCTTGATGAGGAGGATCCTGTCGTCTTCTACGAGAACGACGCCCACACCAACCACGGGCAGGTCACTCCCGTTCGTCATCGTGATACATGATGATCGACCGTGCCGCGAACCCTCCCGCTTCGAAGAAGTTCTTGGCGAGACGGTGGCCTGGCAGAACATGGGCGTCGAACTTGGTGATGCCCCGAGACCGCAGAATCTCCAGAGCCAAATCTCTCATCTCCTCTCCCAGAGCCACCTCACGTGCTTCTCGGTCGACATAGATCAACCGGATCGCTCCCACCCTCTCACCGTCTGCCTGGGCGAGGAGGCGCTCCACCCGGGCCAGGAGGAAGCCGAAGGGGTACCCGTCGATTTCGCCGATGAGGACGATCGTGTCCGGCTCGTCGAGGGCATCTGCGAACGCATGGGAGACTGGCTCGTCGAGCCCGTCGGCCAAAGGCCACATGGCATGCAGTGCAATCATCTCCCCCTCGAGGGAGCGATACAAAGATTCCAGAACCGGGATATCGCCGGTCTCAGCCTGTCGGGCCTCGACCCTCATCTCTGTGATGTCTTGAACAGACGACTGAAGCCCCACAATGTAACCAGCCACATGGCTTCGATGACTATGGGCAGACCCATCTTGGATGTCCCTCTGGTCCGATCACGGAAACTGATCGGCACCTCGACGATCTTCATCCCGGCCTGGTGGGCCCGCCAGGCCATCTCGACCTGAAACCCGTAGCCGGAGGCCCGGGCACCTCGATAAGGCAGGAGCCGCAGTGCGTCTGCGGTATAGGCGCGATATCCCGCAGTCGCGTCTCGGACGGAGAGACCCAACATGATGCGAGCGTAGAGATTCCCCCCTTTTGAGATGATTTGGCGTAGGGCGGGCCAATCCGGGGTGGCACCTCCCGGGACGTACCTCGACCCAATAGCGACATCGGCACCGCCGTCGATAGCGGCGACGAGGCGGGGAAGGTCGCCCGGGTCGTGGGAGAAGTCGGCGTCCATCTCGATGATGGTCTCGGCTCCATCGGAAAGGGCCTGGTCGAAGCCGGCAGCATATGCCGGGCCCAGCCCGGCCTTCTTCGCTCGATGTAGCACCGAGACCTCTGGCAGGTCGGCCGCCAGGCCGTCTGCCAGTCGTCCCGTACCGTCTGGGGAGTTGTCGTCGACGATCAGGAGTCGATAACCGTGTGCCACGATCTCGGGGACGATGTGGGGAAGATTCTCTAACTCGTTGTAGGTCGGAAGGACGACCGTGACCGCTTCAGTGGGCACTTAGTCGACACAGTCGAAGCAGATCATCTTGCGCTTGTTGGCAAGCTGGCTCGTTCGCTTGACCATGAAACACGACTGGCAGACGAACTCGTCGTCCTTTTGACTCTGAGCGTCGACATTGAGGGTCAGCTCCTCGCGCCGCATCGCCCTGAGCTCGGCGACTTCGTCGACGAGCATGGCCTCGTTGGCCTCTTCGTCGAGGAGTTGGAGCTCCTGGTTCTCGAGCTCTTCTAGGGCCTCTGCCGTCTCGTCGTCGTGCTCGTCGTCCTCTTCTTCGGCTTCGTCCTCGAGATCTTCGTCTTCGGCTGTGAGGTCCTCTTCATCTTCAAATTCGTCGTCGTCGACTGCGGTGATGTCCTCGTCCAGGTCCTCTGCGAGCGCGTCCTCGTCGATGTCTTCGACATCTTCGACATCTTCGAGGTCTTCGAGATCCTCGATCTCTTCTTCTGCTGCTGGTGCTTCGTTTTCAGCCATATCCTGGTTTTCTCCCCCGCGCGGGGCGGGAGTATGCCACATTCCTCAGATTTTGAGACGCAGCGCGGCCGGGATAACCCGACCAGATACCGGCGTATTCCCGACGTAGTCGCCATCCGCCTCCAGGGGCCACCGAACGTCGGTTTCAATCGTGAACGTAGCCGCCGAGAACCTTCTCACCGCCCGATCGGTGAGGTGGGTTCCTCGGATTATCTTCGGAACCAGTGCGGGTGCCCGCTGCTTTGCGCAATTGATGATCTGCACATCGAGGACTCCGTCGACGAGTGTGGCCCTCGGTGCCACATTCCAGCCTCCCGCAAAGAATTGGGCGTTGGCCAAAATCACTGCGAGGGCTTCGGACTCATAGGTCCGGCGCTCGGTCTCGACGGTGACCCTCGCCCTGGGAAACCTGGGCAATCGGGCGGCGAATGCGATCGGATAACGCGCCGCGCCCAGACCGCGACCGAGCCGGGGGGCGGTTTCCGCGGCTGCCGCTCCGACACCAACCTGGGCGACGTTCACGAAGTATCTCGTGTCCCACGAGCCCTCGAGTGTCCCCACATCGATCGGGTACACGTCATCGGTGGCGAGATGCCGAGCCGCCTCGCCGAGATCCTGCGAAATCCCAAAAGTCCTGAGGAGGTCACAACCGGTCCCCGCGGGGAGCACGCCCAGCACTGGCGGTTCCTCGGTGTTCATCCCGAGTATCACGTTGGCCGCCAGATTGACACTGCCGTCACCCCCCACCATGGCGAGATGCGTCAAACCTTCATTGACTGCAGCGCTTATCACCTCTCTCGCCTCGGATCGTGTCGCCGGGGTCTCGATGCGCGCGTCCACTCCTGCGGCGTCGAGCGCCTCCTGGACGGTGGAAGGTGATGTCGGGTATCTGCCGGCGACCGGATTGACGACCACGTGCCACTTGGCCATCGGTGGTCACCCAACTCCCTGTGCTGCCACCACACCACGGTCCACCGCCCACAGCGCGGCGTCAGCCTCTTCTCTCATCTCGGGGGCGGCGTCTCTCAGCTGTCGGAGCAGGTCGGCGAGCGAGCGGCTGACGCGGACGAAGTCACCGGGCGCCATGGGCCCGGAGGTGAGGTCGTCAAATGAGGCTCCTCCGGCCCATTCGAAGGCCACCCGGCCAAAACCCGGGTCAGGTCGTCGCATCGGCGTCAGACGGTATTCGGTCTCGAGGACGTTGAGCTCCCTCCACAAACGCTCGATGTCCTCCCAACGCTGCACCAGGAGGTCGTTGGGCCAATCCGGCGTCGAAACGTGGTCGGAGCGTGGCTCGTATACGAACACCGAAATGATGGCCACCAGCTCGGGCATCTCCAGCCCGTAGAGGATGCCTCGCTCCACCGCTTCGATGACGAGCAGATCGACCTCGTTGTACACCCGGCGGAGACGGGCGCCTCGTGGGGTGAGATTCCACCCATCCATGTAGTCGAGCCGCCCGAGGAGGCGTTGGATCGCTTGGAACTCCTCGACGAGCCCGAATCCTGAGGTGCGACGCATGGCACGTTGCTGCTCCAACCTCATCGTGAGGCGACGAGCCCTGCGCAGCGCCGACACGTGATGGGCCGCGTCGGGGCACTCGGCGACCGGATGGTCCGCGGTCCAGTGGGCTCGTGGCCCCCGATCGCTGCGCCCGGGGGGGACCTTGCGCAACATGCGGAGGGTCTGTTGGACGAAACGACGATCCCTCGGGGAGAACGGCCGGGGCAACTCGAGATCTCCCACCTTCTCACTCGTCTCGGGGATCTGGCGATGACCCAGACTGGAGACCCGTCCCGACGTCGACAGCACCAGATACCGCGATCCGCCGTCCTTGGATGAAAGCCGCTCGAGAACCACGTAACGACCGTCCCGCGCCCCGCCGCGAACGTCGAGGACATCGCCGGGTGCCAACAACGCGATGCCATCTCTCCGATGGGATTCGGGTGCGGCCTCGACCATGGCGAGATACTCCTCGACGTCGCCGCGGTCACAGACGGCCTGGGTAACCTCCTTTTCCAGCTGATGCTCCAGTGCCTCGATCCGCTCATCCGCCTCGACGTTGCGATCCTCACGCTGGAAAGCGGCAAAGGAGGCTCTCAGCAGCTCCATGGCTTTGTCCTCGTCATAGTTGGCGACGAGGTTGGCAGTCATGTTGTACGTCGGCCGGAAGCTCGACCTCAGCTCGTGGGCTCCGATCGAAGCGATCTCGGTCACCTGGCGGAGCTTCACGAACGGTGAGTGCAAGACCACCCCGAAGCCTTCGACGTCGCTGC
>Ga0256866_1000230_pt1 | contig 11689 bp, 9 predicted proteins | sample RVTome_16_FD_187338 | JGI IMG/M metagenome (GOLD analysis project Ga0256866, IMG submission 187338) | Soil microbial communities from uranium-contaminated site in the Upper Colorado River Basin, Wyoming, United States - RVT152D67 HiSeq ...
TTCGACTGGGCGGCTCGAGCCGATGCGTACGCCGCCGAGCTCGACACTGTCGACGCCGAGATCTCAGACATGCTTGCTGGGATCGCCCGGCCTGATCGCAGACTGGTGACCAATCACGAAGCACTGGGGTATTTCGCCCAGCGTTACGGGTTCTCGGTGGTTGGAGTGGTCGTCCCCGGCGGATCGACCTTGAGTGACCCGAGCTCCGCCGAGCTCGCTGCCTTGGTCGATGAGATGCGGCGTCAGGGTGTCCGCGCCATCTTCGCCGAGACGACCCAGCCCACGCGGTTGGCGGAAGCCGTGGCCGCCGAAGTGGGCCACGAGGTCAGCGTGGTGGAGTTGTACACCGAGTCGCTGGGCGAGTCGGGAAGCGGGGCAGACACCCTGGTCGGGATGCTCCACATCAATGCCACCCGCATCGCAGATGCCCTCTCCGGCTAGGACGGCGCAGCTACCTTTGCTCTTCGTGGACTGGCTGATCGATCCCTTCCAGCTCGCCTTCCAGCAGCGCGCCCTGCTGGGTGGCTCCTTGGCGGCGGTGGCGCTGGCCCTCGTCGGTACCTGGGTGGTCATCCGCGGGATGTCTTTTCTCGGGGACGCCCTGGTCCATGGTGTGGTACCGGGCATCGCCCTGGCCATCCTCTTCGACTTCAACCTCCTCATCGGCGCGGCCGCCGCCGCCCTGGTGATGCTGACCGGCATCAATCTGGTGCATCGGCAGACCGCCTTCTCCGAGGACACCAGTATCGGGCTTCTCTTCGTGGGGATGCTGGGGTTGGGCGTGATCCTGATCTCGCGGACCGACTCCTACATCGGTAGCCTCACCGCCATCCTCTTCGGCGACGCACTCGGGGTGACCCCTGGCGACATCGGGCTCCTGGCCGTCCTCTTGGTGGTGACGTCGCTGGGGACCGTGCTCCTGTTCCGCCCTTTCCTGGTGCTCTCGTTCAACGAGCAGAAGGCCAAGCTGCTCGGTCTTCACCCCAGGCTGGCCCATATCGCGCTGCTAGCTCTCATAACCCTCGCCGTGGTCGCCTCGTTCCAGACGGTGGGAACGCTTCTCGTCTTTGGGTTGCTGGTCGGGCCGGCGGCAACCGCCGCCCTGCTGGTCCAGCGAGTCCCGGTGATGATGGCTGTTGCCGCCACCCTCGGCGTGGTCTCGGTGGCCATCGGGTTGATCATCAGCTATCACGCAAACACATCGGGGTCGGCGACCATGGCGGTGACACCGATAGTGCTCTTCTTCATGGCTCTCACCGCCAAATCGATCCGGGGCCGTCCGGTCGAGCCCGCGCCGCATTGATGGCCACGACGGTCTCCGACAGCCGGCTGTCCACCTTCGGCGCGAAACGAGTTCTCGAAGGGCTCGAGGACCGGAACCGAGGAGGTGGGCGGGTGGGCGGCCCTACGCTGAGCACGTGACGGACCTGGTCGTAATCACCGGTGCCTCGAGTGGACTGGGACTCGCCCTGGCCCGGTCCCCGCCCTTTCCGGCGGTGGTAGTCGACATCAGCCGTTCGGGCCCTCCCGGAGACGAGCCGATCGAGCACTACCGGGCTGATCTCGCCGATCCGGCCCATTGGGCAGGGGTCGGGTCTCATCTCCGCTCCTTGCTGAGCAGGCACGGCCCCGCCCGGGCCGTGTTCATCCACGCCGCGGGGACTCTCACCCCGATCGGGTTCGCGGGCGAAGTCGAAACCGGGGCCTACACCGAGAACGTCCTCCTCAACAGTGCGGCGGGCCAGGTCCTCGGGCATGCCTTCCTCGAGGCCGTCCGGGACCGGGAGGGAGTCTTCGACCTCATCCAGATCACCTCCGGCGCGGCGAGGAGCGTCTACCCGGGATGGTCCTCTTATGGTGCGGGCAAGGCGGCGATCGACCAATGGGTGCGCATTGCCGGTGCCGAGCAGAAGAGCCGGGGTGGGGTGCGAGTGGCCGCGATAGCCCCTGGGGTGATGGCCACGGCGATGCAGTCGGAGATCCGGGAGACCGAGGAGCGTGACTTCCCCCGGGTGGAGAGGTTTCACGACCTTCTCCACGAGGGTCGACTCGTCGAGCCCGAAGAGGCGGCTCGGCGCATCTGGGAAGCGATCGAGGAAGGGTTGGAGCCGGGTGCGGTCATCGACATCCGCCACAGCGGCTGAGCGCAGCCAGGCCGGAGAATCGGCCGCGGCATCCACCTCCCACCCGCCGGGATGCACACCTCGGCTAGATTCCCCGGGGTGAGTCCTCCTGAGCTCGCCATCCACTACCGAACCTGTCCTCTCTGCGAAGCCACCTGCGGGTTGGAGATCAGCCATAGAAATGGGGAGATCGTGCGGATCCGGGGCGACCGCGCCGACGTCTTCAGCCACGGTTTCATATGTCCCAAGGGCTCGACCCTCGGCAAGCTCGAAAAGGACCCGGACCGTCTCCGTGCCCCGCTGATCAAACGCAACGGCAAACACGAGGAGGCCACCTGGGACGAGGCGTTCGAGCTCATCGATTCGAAGATCACACCGATCATCTCCGAGCACGGTGCCAACGGCGTCGGCGTCTACCTCGGCAACCCCAATGTCCACTCGATGTCGGGCGTGCTCTATACCCGGGCTTTTCTCAAGATGCTCCGCTCGAAGAACCTGTTCTCCGCGGCCACCGTCGACCAGATGCCCAAGCACGTCTCGTCCGGGCACCTGTTCGGTCACCCCGACCTGATCCCGGTTCCCGACCTCGACCGCACCGGGTACCTCCTCATGCTCGGCGCCAATCCGTACGAGTCCAACGGGAGCCTGGCGACCGCCCCCGACTGGCCGGGGCGGCTCGAGGGGATCAGGGAACGGGGAGGCAAGGTCGTCGTGGTGGACCCGAGAAAGACCAGGACCGCTCGAGCCGCCGACGAGCACATCCCGATCCGCCCTGGGACCGACCCAATGTTTCTCTTCGCTCTCGCCAACGTCATCTTCGATGAGGGACTGGTCGATCTCGGCATCCTCGAAGGCCATGTCGCCGGTCTCGACGAGGTCGCCGCCGCCGTCGATGGCTTCGGGCCGGAGACCGTCGCGCACCGATGCGGGGTGCCCGCAGCCACAATCCGCCGTGTCGCCGACGAGCTCGCCGCCGCCGAAGCAGCCGCTGTCTACGGGCGGATCGGCACGCACACCGCGGAGTTCGGGACCATGGCATCGTGGATGGTCGACGTCCTCAACGTGATAACCGGGAACCTCGACCGGCCGGGCGGCGCGATGTTCTCCCGTTCCGCCCACGAGCAGCCCAGGTCGCGACGTCACTTTCAGACAGGGAGATGGGGTAGCAGGGTCAGAGGCCTGCCGGAGACGCGGGGGGAGCTCCCCGTCTCGGTGTTGGCCGAGGAGATCCTCGAGCCCGGTGAGGGACAGATCAAGGCGATGATCACCATCGCCGGGAACCCCATCCTGTCCACACCCGACAGCGACCGGCTAGACGAGGCCTTCGCCTCGCTCGAGTTCATGGTGTCGGTCGACCTCTATCTCAACGAGACGACCCGTCACGCCGATGTCCTCCTTCCGGGTGCGGCTCCCCTGCGCCGACCTCACTATGACTTCGCCTTCTATCAGTTGTCCGTGCGCAATATCGCCAACTTCTCGCCGGCGCTCTACGAGCTGCCGGCGGGAACCCCCGATGAATGGGAGCTCCTCCTGCGCCTCGGTGCGGTGGTGACTGGTCAGGGCGCCCACCCCGACATCGCCGCGCTCGACGACGGGTTGTTCGCGATGACCGTGGGATCGGCGGTGGGTGACCCCTCTTCACGGATCCATGGGCGCTCGCCAGAGGAGATCTTCGCCGCCACCGACGGCGGCCGTGGACCGGTCCGGATGCTCGATTTTCTCATCCGCACCGGTCCCTACGGTGACGGTTATGGAGAAGACAACGACGGTCTGAGCCTGAACAGGCTGGAAGACTCCCCCCACGGTGTCGACCTGGGACCGTTGCAGCCGCGGCTTCCCGGTGACCTGTGCACCCCTTCGAGAAAAGTGGAGCTCGCCCCAGAGGCGCTCATCGCCGACGTGTCCCGGTTGCGCGCGGCAATCGATCGCACACCGATGTCGGGGTTCGTCCTCATCGGTCGCCGCCACGTCCGGTCCAACAACTCCTGGATGCACAACGTCGATGTGCTGGTCAAGGGAAAGGAGCGTTGCACCCTGCAGATGAACACAGCCGATGCCCACCGGATCGGGGTGGTGCCCGGTGGCCACGCCAAGGTCTCCTCCGCCGCGGGATCGGTGGTCACGCCGGTCGAGATCACCGACGACATGATGCCCGGTGTGGTCAGCCTCCCCCATGGATGGGGCCACGATTTCGAGGGAGCCAGACTGTCGGTGGCTTCCGCCCGGCCCGGAGTCAATTCCAACCGTCTCTCCACCGGGGAGATGGACCCCGTCTCGGGGAATGCGGTGCTCAACGGCATACCGGTCGAGGTGATCCCGGCGTGAGACGGGCTCGGCTCCTCGTCCTGCTCCTGGCGGTCTTGGTGCTCGTCGCGGCCTGCACGGCCGGGATCAATCCCGAGATCGGCAACGCACCGCCCGACGGCGACGTGGCCGGGTTCTTCATGGGCCTGTGGCACGGGTTCATCGCCCCGATCACGTTCTTCATCTCTCTCTTCTCGGACAACGTGAACATCTACGAGGTCCACAACAACGGCAATTGGTACGACTTCGGCTTCGTCCTCGGTGCCGGGCTCTTGTTCAGTGGCGGCTTGTTCGGGCGTCGGTCCCGCTAACCCGAGACTCGCGCCGCCTCAGCCTCGACGACATTCCTGCGGGGTCCGACGACTTGAAGTTCTCCTGCACCAGCTGAATGGCTCGATCGGTCGCCATCGCTATTTGGGGTTTCGCCGCCGGGGGGGGCCGGTCTACTGGGAGGCGGCCAGCTCACGGTCGCGCAACTCCCGTCGCAGGATCTTGCCGGAGGGCGACTTGGGGATGGTGTCGATCACCTCCACCTCCCTGATCCTCTTGTAAGCGGCGACTTTTCGCCCTACGTAGTCGATGATCTCCTGGACCGTTGCGGTCCGCTCCGGTTGCAGGACGACGAAAGCCTTCGGCACCTCTCCGGCCTCCTCGTCGGGGATGGGGATCACGGCGGCGTCGGCGATCGCCGAATGGGTGAGGAGCACGGCCTCGAGCTCCGCAGGCGCCACTTGGAAACCCTTGTACTTGATCAGCTCCTTGAGACGGTCGGTGACGTACCAATAGCCATCCTCGTCGACTCGCCCGATGTCCCCGGTGCGCAACCAGCCGTCCTCATCGATGGTGGCGGCGGTGGCCGCGGGGTTGTTCAGATAACCCTTCATCACCTGGGGCCCTCGGATCCAGATCTCCCCGTCCTCACCGACCCCGCGAGACTCCCCCGACTCCGGGTCGACCACCCTGACCTCGGTGTTGGGCACGGGCACGCCGATCGATCCGCTCCTCGTCTCACCAGCGGGCATGGCATGGGTGACCGGGCTGGTCTCGGTGAGCCCGAAGCCCTGGACCACCGTGGCGCCGGTTCTCCCGGAGGCTTCCCGCTCCACGTCGCCGCTCAGTGGGGCCGCGCCCGACCCGATCTGTTGGAGACTGCTCAAGTCGTATTGGTCGACCAGCGGGCTCTTGGCCAGGGCAAGGACGATGGGTGGGACCGCGGCGACCCTGGTCACCGCATGCTGCTCGATGATGCGGAGGAACTCGGTGAGATCGAAACGGGGCATCGTCACCGTGGTGGCCCCGCAAGACAGCACGCCGTTCATCAGCACCTGCATCCCGTAGATGTGGAAGAAGGGGAGCACGGCCAGGATCACGTCGTTTTCGCTGACCGAGGAGATCGACTCGTATTGCACCAGATTGGCCACGAGGTTCCGGTGGGTGAGTCGTACGCCCTTGGGGAGCCCGGTGGTCCCCGACGAATACGGGACCACCACCACGTCCTCTGCCGGGTCGATGGGGACCCCGGCCACCAAGAGCCCGGCGGCCGCCAGCTCCGAGAACGATCGTGCCCCCTCTGCCTCACCGAAGACGAAGACCTCCTCGACACCACTGGCCTCCCCGGCCGCCACCGCCGACTCGACCAGGGAGGGGATGGTCAGCAGCATCCGTGCCGCCGAGTCACGGAGTTGGGCGCCGATCTCCCCCACCGTGTAGGTGGGGTTGATCGTCGTGACGATCCCACCCGCGTGGGCAACCCCATGGAAGGCGATGGCGTATTCCGGCAGGTTCGGTGCGAGGATCGCGAAGACATCACCCTTGGCGAGGCCTTCAGCGACCAGACCACCGGCGACGGCCCGCACCGAGTCGTGGAGCCGGCCATAGGTGTAGCTGGCGCCGGTGAGCCCATCGACCACCGCCACCCGGTCGGGGTGCAGGGAGACATCCCTGAAGACGTGGGATGTCAGCGGAGTGTCGGGGATCTCGACATCGGCAAGCGGGCTCTTGAACACTCGGGCCAGGGAATCACCTCGTTTGGAGATTGCTGCAACCTAACCAACCTGGTGCCCGGTCAGCTGCGAGGCCTATCGGGAGCCCCATCACCAACCCCGCCCGGGGACGTTCAGGGCTTGAGCTGAGAGCAGGAGAAGAGTTCGCTCTCAGTTGGAGCGGGCGACAGCTCCCGGATAGGCACAGGTCTGGTCGTATTCCACGATCCGGGGCGGCATGGACTCGTCGGCACAAGCGGGACACGCCGGATCACGTCTGGTGCGAAGAGTGAGAAACTCCTGGGTGAGGGCGTCGTAGGTGAGGAGTCGTCCCACCAGGCTCTCGCCGATGCCCAGGATCAGCTTGATCGTCTCAACCGCCTGGATCGAGCCGATGATGCCAGGCAACACGCCGAGCACCCCCGCCTCGGCACAAGAGGGGGCCAGCTCGGGTGGTGGGGGCTCGGGATACTGGCAGCGGTAGCAGGGCCCGTGGTACGGGTCGAAGACACTCACCTGGCCCTCGAACCGGAAGATCGAGCCGTGCACCACCGGTTTCCTCAGGTGGAGTGAGGCGTCGTTGACCAGATACCGCGTAGGGAAGTTGTCGCCACCGTCGACGATGACGTCATAGTGAGAGAGGATGTCGAAAACGTTGTCTGCGGTGAGCCGCACGTTGTGGGTCTCCACCTTGGTGTCCGGGTTGAGGGCGTTCAGGGTCTCCCGGGCCGACTCCACCTTGGGTTGGCCCAGCCTGTCCAGATTGTGAAGGATTTGACGCTGCAAGTTGCTGGCGTCCACGACATCGAAGTCGACGAGGCCGATGGTGCCCACACCGGCCGCCGCCAGGTACATGGCGGCCGGCGAGCCCAAACCGCCTGCCCCGACCATGAGCACCTTGGCCTCCAGCAACTCGATCTGCCCTGCCTCGCCAACCTCGGGCAAAAGGAGGTGCCGGCTGTATCGACCCCGCTGGTCGGATGAGAGGCCCTCCGGTACCCGCCATTGCAGACCTTCCTCCTTCCATCGGGTGAAACCCCCGTCGAGCGAGAAGACGTCGGTATAACCCATGTCCTGGAGGGTGCGCGCCGCCAGGGCGGAGCGCGACCCACCGGCGCAATAGAGCACCACCTCCCGGGCGGGATCGGGGACGTGGGTGGATATCGTGGACTCCAGCTGTCCCCGGGGGACGAAGATGGCCCCGGGAATGGCCCCTTGCTCGAACTCGTCGGCTTCTCTTACGTCGAGCACGACCAGCTTGCCGAGACGCCTTTCCAGGTCGTCGGGGTCGATCTCTTTGATCTCCAGCTTCGCCTCGGCGACCATGTCGCGATAACTCTTGACCATGGTCAGCCCCCCGCAACGGCGGGAAGAATGGTGACTACCTGGCCATCGGCCACCGGGGTGTCGACCCCATCGAGGAATCGGATGTCGTCTTCGGCGACGAATATGTTCACGAAACGGCGCGGTTTCCCGTCGTCACCGAGCAAACGCTCACCCAGGGCCGGATAGCGGCTGACGAGGTCGTCGAGGAGCTCGGTGAGCTTCCCCGGCTCCACCTCTACGACAGCCGAGCCGTCGGTCAGGCCTCGCAGCGACGTTGGGATTCGAAGTGTTGCGGGCACTGGCTACTCCTTAGTGTCGTACGTGCTCTGGAAACCCTCGACGGTAGCCGGGATCACTTCCAGCCCATAAGGGACAATCACTTCCGGTGTCTTCAGGCCGTGTCCGGTGACGTAGGCCACGACTCGCTCTTTCTCAGAGATGCGGCCCTCTCTGGCCAGCTTGGCCAGCGTGGCGATGGTGACGCCTCCGGCCGGCTCGGTGAGGATGCCCTCCGTTCGGGCAAGGAGATGTATGGCTCCGATGGCCTCCTCGTCGCTGACGGCAGCGACCGCACCACCACTCGCCCGCACCTCGCGGAGGGCGTAGAAGCCATCAGCGGGATCGCCTATCGCCAGCGACTTGACGATGGTCGAGGGCTTCTGTGGCCGCACGTCCTCGGTCCCCTCCTCGAACGCAGTTGCTACCGGTGAGCAACCCTCCGCCTGTGCACCCGAGATGGCGACCGTCTTCTCCGAAGACACCAAGCCGACATCGACCATCTCCCTGAAGCCCTTGGCGATCCTGGTCAGGAGCGCGCCGCTGGCCACGGGGACGACCACATGGTCCGGGAGCTCCCAGCCCAGCTGTTCGGCGGTCTCGAAAGCCAGGGTCTTGGAGCCTTCGGCGTAGTAGGGACGGAGGTTGACGTTGACGATCCCCCATGTGTATTCCTCATTGAGCTGGGAGCACAGCCGATTCACGGCGTCGTAGTTGCCGTCCACCTTGACCACCGTGCCCAGAGCGGCGGTTGCCACGATCTTCGAAGGCTCTATGTCTGCGGGCACGAACACGAAGGATTCGAGCCCGGCGTGGGCGGCATGGGCTGCGACCGAGTTGGCGAGGTTGCCGGTCGAGGCGCATGCCACGGTCTTGAGACCGAACTCGAGGGCCATGGCGACCGCAACCGTCACTGGCCTGTCCTTGAACGAATTGGTGGGGTTGAGGCTGTCGTTCTTGATCCAGAGCTCGCCGAGCCCCAGCTCTGATGCCAATCGGTCTGCCCGGATCATCGGGGTCAGGCCGGCCCCGAGGTCTGAGGCGGCGGTGGGCTCGACGGGAAGCAGGTCGGCATATCTCCACAAGGTGGGGGGACCTGCCGCGATCTTCTCGGCGGAGACGCTGGCGGCCATGGCTTCGGTGTCGTACGCCACCTCGAGCGGCCCGAAGCAGGCCTCACAGAAATAGGTAGGGCTCAGCTCGTAGGTTTGGGAGCATTCCCTGCAAATGAGCGAATTGGCAAAAGCCATATCGGCGTGACCCTTCTCTTGTCCGACACGCTCTCGAGCGCCCCAGGCGGAAGGACCGCCTCCGGCATCTCATCGGTCAGGCATTGGCACCTTGCTCATGGAGTGGTTGCCGCGGCTTCATCGGGCCTGTCCCTCAGCCGCTCTGGATGAGCGCGTTATGTCGTCCACACATTGTCGGCGCAGTGTGGGTGATGTGTCAAGCCAGCACCGACGAAACCGTCGGCTTCGTCAGAGGGTCGCCCCGAGATAGTTGGCCAGTCGGAGCAGATCGGCGAACACGCCCCCGGCGGTCACCTCGGGCCCGGCGCCCGGGCCTTGCACCACCAAGGGGTTCTCGTGGTACCGGGCGGTCTGGAACGTGACGATGTTGTCGGTCAGCTGTATGCGGGCGAAGGGGTGATTCATCTCATAGGAGCGCAGGGATACTCGGCACCCCTGCTCCGGGTCGATTACCCCGACGAAGCGGAGGACCCGGCCCTCCGCGCGCGCCTCGTCGACCACCGTCAGCATCTGATGGTCGTGGTCACCGAGACGGGCCAGGAACTCGTCGGCAGACCCCGTCTCGAGACCGGCCGGGATCAAACCTTCGATCTCCATGTCGGAGAGGTCTGCCTCCACACCCATTTCCCTGGCCAGGATCACCACCTTGCGGGCAACGTCCATCCCTGAGAGGTCCTCGCGCGGGTCGGGCTCGGTGTACCCCTTCTCCCGGGCCGCCCTTACGATCTCCGAGAAGGGAGTGGAGCCGTCGAAGCTGTTGAAGAGATAGGAGAGGGTGCCCGAGAACACCCCTTCGATGCGTCGGACCTCGTCACCGGTCTGCACCAGGTCGCGCAGGGTCTGGATCACTGGCAAGGCCGCTCCCACGGTGGTCTCGTAGAAGTAGTGGGCGTCGGCGCGACGACCGGCCTGCCGTAGCTCCCGGTAGTACTCGATCGGCCCGCTGTTGGCCTTCTTGTTCGGTGTGATCACGTGAATGCCCCTGGAGAGCCACTCCCCGTATCGCGTTGCGACGTCGCTGCTGGCGGTGCAGTCGATGATGGCTGCATGGGGCACCGAGTCGGTCTGCACGTAGTCGGCGAGGACGTCTAGATCCGACTCCCGGGTCTCTGCGTCGGGACCCCCGAGACGATCCCGCCACGATCCCAGCTCGATGCTTTGCTCATCGAGCACCATTTCCTTGCTCGAGGCGATGGCCCGGACCCGCAAGTCGATCCCGAATTGCTCGAGCAGCCACTCGAGCCGGCCGGCCATCTGATCGAGGAGGGTGGCCCCGACATGGCCGGGGCCGATCAGACCGAGGGACAGAGTCTGCCGGGACAGATAGAACCCGGAGTGGACCGAGCGCAGGGCCCGGGTGGCATCGGATCCGTCGATGACCACCGAGATGTTGCGCTCCGAGGACCCCTGGGCAATCGCCCTGACGTTGACGCCCGCTCGGGCCAGCGAGCCGAAGAGACGGGCGGCGATACCAGGGGTCCCTGACATGCCGTCACCCACCGCGGCGAGGATGGTGCATCCCTGGGTGACCTCCAGATCCTGGAGCTGCCCTCTGATGCGCTCCGCGGCAAAGGCGCTCTCGGTCGCTCGCCTGGCGCGCTCGGCATGGTCTTGGGGAACCGCGAAGCATATGGAATGCTCCGAACTGGCCTGGGAGATCATCACCACCGAGACTCCCGCCTGACTGAGCGCACCGAATAGCCGTTCGGAGATGCCCGGTACCCCGATCATCGCCGTTCCCTCGATGTTGATCAGGGCGATGTCTCCGATGGAGGCGAATCCCTTCACCGGCTTGTCGGCCGATGAGGTCCTCGAGATCCTCGAGCCCGGCGCCGACGGGTTGAAGGTGTTGCGGATCGTCACCGGGATCCCGGTCCGTATTGCCGGGGTCAGGGTGGCCGGGTGGAGCACCTTCGCCCCGAAGTAGGCGAGCTCCATAGCCTCGTCGTAGGACAGATCTTCGAGCACTTTGGCTTGGGGGACGAGGCGCGGGTCGGCACTCATCACCCCGTCGACGTCGCTCCACATGATCAGCTCGTCGGCCTCGAGGAGGGAGGCGAAGATCGAGGCGGAGTAATCGCTCCCATTCCGGCCCAGGGTGGTTGGCGCCCCGTTGGCGTCGGATGCGATGAATCCGGTGATCACCACGACGTCGTATCGGTTCTCGGCGAGCCAGGCGTCGAGATTGGCCTTGCTCGTCTCCCAATCGACTCTTGGCGTGGGCTCGGCCGGGCTGACCACGAGCACTCCCCTGGCATCCAGCCAGGTCGCCGAGATCCCGCGGCCCGCCAGCTGGGAGGCCAGGAGCTGCGCCGACCACACCTCGCCGAACCCGGCCACCGCGCCGATGGCGTTCTCCACAGCAGCCCCCATCACACTGGAGGCGCGCAACACGTCCTTGATGTCGGCGATGTCCTCATCGACTCGG
>Ga0256866_1000233_pt1 | contig 11663 bp, 10 predicted proteins | sample RVTome_16_FD_187338 | JGI IMG/M metagenome (GOLD analysis project Ga0256866, IMG submission 187338) | Soil microbial communities from uranium-contaminated site in the Upper Colorado River Basin, Wyoming, United States - RVT152D67 HiSeq ...
TACCGTCAACTGGTCGGGTGGCCGGCACGAGATCGCAGTTGTCGGGTCGCATGAGGACAACCCGATCATCCACAATCCGCAGGCCTCACCTGCTTCGATCCAGGTCTCAGGAGACGACGAGTGTACCAACACCCAGACGACAGTGAGCGCACGCGTTCGAGACACTTCTCCACTCGAGTCGGTGGTGGTCCAGTGGAGCCCGGACGGTGGTGCGCAGAGAGAGACTGAGATGGCCCCGGCCGGTGAGGACATGTTCGAGGCCGTCATTGGTCCATTTACGGTCGTCACCACGACCGATGTCCGTATCGTCGCCTTCGACGAGCGAGGCAACGCCGGGGGAGCGACGACACAGGTCGCAGTCGTGGAGTGCCCGTGACCGTGTCCTGATCCCGTTCTGTGCGGGTTTACGGCGCGTGACGCGCGGCAAACCCGCACAGAACGGTGAAAGACGGCCGTCTTTACAACAAGGGGGTGATCGGCCATCGTTGCGGCGATGAAAGTCGTCCTCGCCTACTCCGGAGGTCTGGATACGTCGGTGATTCTCGCCTGGCTCCGTGAGGAGTACAGCGCGGAGGTGGTGGCCTACACCGCTGATGTCGGGCAGGGAGACGAAGTAGACGATGCCCGGGCCAAAGCACTCGCCACGGGAGCCGTCGACGCGGTTGTGGATGATCTCCGCGAGGTATTCGTCACCGATGCCGTTTATCCCGCAATCAGGGCAGCCGCTGTCTACGAGACCGATTATCTGCTGGGAACGTCGCTGGCGCGCCCGATAATCACCCGGGGTCTCGTGGAGACGGCGAGAAGGTACGACGCCGACGCAATCGCCCATGGGGCGACCGGGAAGGGGAACGACCAGGTCCGGTTCGAACTGTCCACCGCGGCCCTGGACCCCGGGCTCAAGACGATCGCCCCCTGGAGGGAGTGGAAGCTGAAAGGTCGGGCCGACCTCGTCGCCTACGCCGCGGCCCGCGGCATCCCGACTCCGGTGACAAAGGAATCGCCGTACTCGATGGACGCCAACCTCTTCCACATCTCCTATGAAGGCGGTGTGCTCGAAGACCCCTGGGCGGCGCCTCCCAAGGGCATGTTCCGCAGAACCACAGACCCCGAAGATGCCCCCGATGAGTCCCGGGAGGTGGTACTGGGTCTGGAGTCGGGCACACCGGTTTCCATCAACGGGGAGATCTTGGAGCCCGTCGAGTTGCTCACAACACTCAACGAGATTGCGGGAGAGCATGGAATCGGGCGCATCGACATCGTCGAGAACCGGTTCGTGGGCATCAAGAGCCGGGGGGTTTACGAGACCCCCGGTGGGACTGTCCTCCACGCAGCCCGGCGGGCCATCGAATCGATCGTTCTCGATCGGGAGGTGCTGCATCTGCGTGACAATCTCGCCCAGCAGTACGCCCGCATCGTCTACAACGGTTTCTGGTTCTCACCGGAGCGGACCACGTTGCAGGCCACGATGGATCGAATCCAGGAGCCGGTGACGGGTGAGGCGAGACTCGTTCTCTACAAGGGCTCGGTGCGCACGACGGGACGGCGCTCAGCAAACACGATCTATGACCCCGACGTCGCCACGTTCGAAGCTGACGATGTCTACGACCAGGCTGACGCCAAGGGCTTCATCAACCTGAACGCACTGCGTATCCGGGGATTCGGCGACGACTCATGACCCTCTGGGGTGGGCGATTCGACGGATCGATGTCGGAGGTCACCCGCCGCTATACGGGCGACGACTCCGATCGTCGTCTTCTCGCCGTCGACATCGAGGGCTCGATCGCCCATGTCACCATGCTGGGCGAGACCGGGATCATCAAAGCCGAGGATGCCGAGACGCTGGCCGCCGGTCTGAGGACCATCCTCGAACACGTCGACGCCTTCGAGTTCCAGCGCAGCGATGAGGACGTCCACACCGCCGTGGAGCGACGTCTCGGTGAGATCGTCGGCGACCTGGCCGGAAAGCTCCATACCGGACGGTCCCGTAACGACCAGGTCGCCCTTGACCTACGGCTCTATCTGCGTCAGACCGCCGAGGAGCGAACCCGTCAGGTCAAGGACCTCGTCGACCTACTGGCACGTCTTGGCGCCGAGCAGGCTGAGACGCCCATTCCTTCGTATACCCACCTCCAGCAGGCGCAGGTGACCACCTTGGGTCATCACTTGTTGGCGCACGCTTGGATACTCACCCGTGACGCCAACCGATTCTCCATGGCACGCCTCGTCTCGCTCGACAGCTCGCCATTGGGTGCCGGGGCTTCGGCCGGCTCGTCGTTGCCTCTCGACCGCCAATCCACAGCACGGGCGCTGGGGTTCGGTGACACCGTCGCCAACTCGCTCGACGCAGTTGGCTCCCGTGATTTCGTGTCCGACTATGTCTTCTCCTGTGCCCAGACGATGGTCGATCTCTCCCGTCTGGCTGAGGAAATGGTGCTGTGGGCCAGCTCGGAATTTGGCTGGGTTCGTCTTGGCGACGAGGTGAGTACTGGGTCATCTGCTCTACCGCAGAAGCGAAACCCTGACATCGCCGAACTGATCCGAGGACGGTCCGCCGGCGTCGTTGGGGACATGACTGCCATCCTGACATTGCAGAAAGGTGTTCCGCTCACCTACAACCGGGACTTTCAGGAAGACAAGCGCATCGTCTTCCATGCAGACGACAGCACCGGCGCCGCTTTGGAGGCGATGGCCGCTCTTCTCCAGGGCATCGAGTTCGATCCGCCATCGCCTGGAGCGGAGACGACTGCCGTCGACCTCGCTGAGGCATTGGTGAGTCGTGGCGTTTCGTTTCGTGAGGCGCACACGGTGGTGGGAAGACTGATCAAGCGTCTCGAGGATCAGGGACGCAATCTGGACCAGGCGGTGGCTGAAGATCTCACGGTGCACGACACCCGTTTCCATGAAGCCGACCTGGCCCTGCTCGATCCTCTCGCCTCGGTGCGTCGTCGAGCCACTGAAGGGTCAGGCAGCCCTGATTCCATCAGCGAGCAGATCACTCGACTCGAAGACGTCTGGCGCAACATCGACCCCTGATCGAGTGTGCAGCGGTGCGCCCTCAGGGCGCCTGGCTGCACACTCGGTACCCGTCTACCGGGATCCGTCTGAAACGTCGGATCCGCCGCCGTTGTGTGACCCGGCGCCAACCGTCCAGGTGCCGTGGGACCGGATGAGTTTCTCGAGATCTCCGACACCCATCTTCTCCTGCGCCGTGGCGACTTGATCGTTGACCTGGCGGTCGTAGGAAGGACGTGGGGCGTTACGGAAGATTCCAAGGGGCGTCGGCCCATATGGACCGTGTGAGAGGCGGCTGAGAGCGAAAGCGATCGACGGGTCTTCCCTGGTCTCGTCGTGGACGAGGATCGCCTTGGGGTCGACCGAAGAGGAGTCGACGACTTCGGCTTCGCCCCCACGCATCACCACGGCCTTGGCGCCCTCGTCGAAGACGACAGGCTTTCCGTGCTCGAGGTCGATGCGGTTGTGAACCCGCTCTTCTTTACCTGTGAGCTGGATGAACGCCTTGTCGTTGAAAACGTTGCAGTTCTGGTAGACCTCGATGAACGCTGCCCCCTCGTGATCGTATGCCTTCTTCAACATCTCCTGTGTGTGGTTACGGTCCATATCGAGCGTTCTCGCCACGAACGTCGCCTCGGCACCCAACGCCAAAGAGATCGGGTTGAAGGGGTAGTCCACGGACCCGAAAGGGGTCGACTTGGTTCTCTTGCCCACCTCGGAGGTGGGGGAGTACTGACCCTTGGTCAGGCCATAGATCTGGTTGTTGAACAAGATGATTTTGAGGTTCACATTGCGTCGTAGCGCGTGGATCAGATGGTTGCCGCCAATTGACAGCCCATCACCATCACCGGTGATCACCCATACCGACAGATCGGGGCGGGTGGTGGCGATGCCCGTTGCGATCGCCGGGGCACGGCCATGGATCGAGTGCATCCCGTACGTCTTCATGTAATACGGAAAACGACTCGAGCATCCGATGCCTGAGACGAAGACGAACTCCTCGCGTGGTCGACCCAGGCTGGCCAGGAACATCTGGACCGAGGCCAGGATGGTGTAGTCACCACACCCAGGGCACCAGCGAACCTCTTGATCTGTCTGGAAGTCTGATCTGGTGTATGTCGGGGAAGTCATTTGACCATCTCCAGGATCTTTTCAGTGATTTCGGTTACTTTGAATGGTTCCCCCGCCACTTTGTTCAAGCCGACTGCGTCGAGGAGGAATTCCGCCCGAATCACCTTCAGCAATTGGCCGGTGTTGAGTTCGGGAATGAGGATCTTGTCATAGGACCGCAGCACCTCGCCCAGGTTGTTGGGCAGCGGGTTGAGATAGCGGAGGTGGGCAGTTGCCACCTCCTTGCCCTCGAGCCGCGCCCGCCGCGCCGCCGCGCGGATCGATCCGAACGTGGAGCCCCAGCCCAGCACGAGTAGATCGGCGTCCTGATCGCCGTCGACCTCCAGGGGAGGAATATCGTTGGCGATGTTGGCGACCTTCCAGGCCCGTGTATCGGTCATGAGCTGATGGTTGGCCGGGTCGTAGGAGACATTTCCGCTGACCGACTCCTTCTCCAGCCCGCCGATTCTGTGTTCCAAACCGGGCGTGCCCGGGACGGCCCAGGGCCGGGCAAACGTGTCGACGTTCCGCATGTAGGGCAGGAAGGTCCCGTCGGGCCCGTTGGGCTTGGTGGCGAACACAGTCCCGATCTCCGGTATCGACTCGATGTCCGGCAGCAACCATGGTTCAGAGCCGTTGGCGATCTGATTGTCACTCAACAGGATCACCGGGCTCATGTACTTGATGGCGATTCGGACAGCCTCGATCGCCAAAGCGAAGGCGTCCGAAGGCGACGCGATCGCCAGGACCGGGATCGGGGATTCGCCGTGCCGCCCATAGAGCGAAAACAGGAGATCGGACTGCTCCGGCTTGGTGGGCAGACCGGTGGAAGGGCCTCCCCGCTGAACGTTGATAACGATCATTGGCAACTCGAGCATGAAGGCGAGAGAGATCGACTCCGATTTGAGGGCGATCCCGGGACCTGACGATGCCGTCACGGCAAGGTTCCCGGCAAAGGCGGCGCCGATGGTGGCGCCCGCTCCTGCGATCTCGTCTTCGGCCTGGAAGGTGCGAACACCGAAGTTCTTCTGACGGGAGAGCTCGTGAAGTATGTCCGATGCCGGAGTGATCGGATAGGTCCCGTAGAAGAGCGGGAGGTTCGCCTTTTGCGCCGCGGCGATGAGACCCCAAGCGAGGGCCGTGTTGCCGTTCACGTTGGTGTACGTCCCCTCGCGCAGGGCCGCCGGCTTGACCTCGAATGTGTTTTTGGTCGCCTCGGTGGCCACGCCGAAGGTGTATCCGGCCTGGAACGCGGCCTTGTTGGCGGCGGCCACCTCGGGGAGCTTGGCGAACTTCTTCTCCACCCATTCGATAGTTGGCTTCGTGGGACGGTGGAAGAGCCAGGCCATGAGGCCGAGGGCGAAGAAGTTCTTGGAACGCAACACGTTCCGGCCACTGACCCCGGTTTCCTTGACAGCTTCTTTGGTCAGGTCGTCCATCGGGACCTTGATGACCCGGTAGCCGTTGAGAGAGTCATCCTCGAGAGGATTCCCGACATACCCCGCTTTGGCGAGGTTGCGCTCGTCGAAGGTGTCGGTGTTGACGATGAGGGTCCCCCCCTGGCGCAGATCCTTGAGATTCTTCATCAGGGCTGCGGGGTTCATGGCCACGAGACAGTCCGGGGCGTCTCCCGCGGTGAGGATGTCGAAGTCGGCGATCTGAACCTGAAAGCTCGAGACCCCGGGGAGCGTTCCTGCCGGAGCGCGGATCTCAGCGGGAAAGCTGGGGAGTGTTGCGAGGTCGTTGCCGAAGAGGGCTGATGCGTCGGTGAAGCGAGTGCCTGCAAGCTGCATGCCGTCGCCGGAGTCGCCGGCGAAGCGGATCACTAATTTGTCGACTTCTTCGGTAGGTGTGGTCGAGGGGTCTGCGGTGGCGATTTCATCAGCCACTTTGAGTCACTTCCTTGAGAGTCTTCCGCGCGGACAAGGGCCCCGATTGAGCTCGGTGTCACTGACCGCCCGTGGTTTGTCATGCATATCCAAGTCTATCCAGCACTTGCATTAGGTGAATTCCCGAGAGCACGTGTGAAACCGACGATGCCCGCCTCCTCCAGCCACCGACCGAGACCAAGGAGACGGGGGTCCGAGTCGATGTTTCCGATAACCTGCAGGGACGCAGGTGGTGCGCCCGAATTGAGAATGGGGAGGGCGATGGCGGGTAGCAATGCGTGGTTGACGATCGAGCTGAAATAGGAGAGGACGGCTCGGTGGTGTTTCTCTCCGATGCCGTCCTGGCCGATCACTTTGCGACGTGCGGGGCTCGTCGGCGTGATCAGGAAGTCGACCGTGGCCAAGGCGTCGGCGAATCGTTGCCGGATCATCCTCTGCCAATCTCGTGCCGCCTCGATCTCATCAAGGTTCAATTCTTCGACAGTGATGATCCGTTCCTCAACCTCTTTTCCGTAGTGCTTGCCCAGCTTCCGGAACTCACGGTGCACCTCTCTTACTTCTTCGAGAGCCCCGATGAGATGGTGACTGGGATGGGTGTCGGGCATTTGAATCGGATGCACCTCATGACCCAGCCCACGGAGGGCGGCGACCACTCCTTCGAAGGCCGTCCTGACTTCATCACCGATCGGGGCACCTTCGTACCACGGCTCGGGCACACCGAGACGTAGCGCCGCTCGGTCCGGCTCGGGAGTCTCGTCGGCCGACATGACTCGATACGAGACCGCGATATTTTCCATTGAGTCGGCCAGTGGCCCGACCGTGTCGATAGAGGGAACGAGACCGAACACCCCATCGAGCGGGATGCGGCCGTAGGTCACCTTCAGACCGTATGTCCCGCAGAGTGCGGCAGGCACCCGCACCGAGCCGCCGGTGTCCGTGCCGATGGCGATCGGCGTGATTCCTGCAGAGACGGCCACTCCCGATCCTCCGGAGGATCCGCCCGGCGATGTAGCCAGATCCCATGGGTTGCGCACCGGCCCCCAATGCTCGTTCTCCGAGTTGAAGCCGAACGCCCACTCATGGAGGTTGGTGCGCCCGATGATCACCCCACCGGCATCTTCGAGACGTTGGACGCACACGGCGGTCCTGGAGGCGACCTCGGCGTAGAAGGACGATCCACACGTCGTGACCCGACCTTCGTGGTCGATCAGGTCCTTGAGGGCGATGGGGATGCCGGCGAGCGGCCCGACGTCGTCGCCCCTGGCCAATCGGGCATCGATGTCGGCTGCCCGCTGCAGAGCGCGTTCATCGTCGAGTGAGATGAATGCGTTGAGGGAGTCTTGAGTTGCGTGAGCAACGGCCAGAGCCGTCTTGACTTGCTCTGTGGCAGTCTCCTCAGACACGTCTGATGAACTTAGCCCAATCGCCCCGACCTGGAGCCGTTCTGTGAAATTTCGGCTACTCGGTGGTCTCCGGGGCGATCTCCAGATCGCGGTTGGCAGACACCAGGGAGACCCAGACCTTGCCGGCGGGGACTTCGATCATTTTGCCATCGGCATCGGTGAGCGTGAACCAGTCGGTCAGTTCTTCTCGCTCCCATGTACCCGCGACATATCTGCCGTTCGCGAACACGTAGGCCTCGCCCGAACCGGTGACCTCTGAGCTGGGCAGACCGTTGACCGAATACTGATTCGCATATAGGGCAACCATCACCGGGACACCGATCCTGGTTTCCTCACCCTCCTCGTCGCGGACCATGCCTTCGCGACCGTCGGCGGTGCGTAGCCAAAGACGTTCGGTCTCGTCCCAGTCCCACACCACCGTGTTGGTTCCGAAATGCATCGTCACCGAGGCTGCGGGTGTGGCGGTTTGAGGCATCGCACCGAATTCCCAGATGGGTCCTTCCGGTGGTAGATCCGGGTACTCGCGTTCATCGGCAGTCTCTCGCAACGCGACGGTGTTGACATAGAGGTTGTGTGGTGCCCGCCGATCCGAGATTCGGAAGGTACCCGTCGACAACTCCTTGATGAGGTTCACCCCGTTGCCCGTGATCATGTTCTGCACCCAACCCTGGGCACCCGATATGGTGAAGGTCGGCTCGTTGAAAGCTGGAAGCAGGTTGGCGTCGGTGGGCCGCCCGGACCGATTCGGCCCGAGATATTCGCTGTCGCTCTCATGCCAGACGGTGATGAACCGCGTGATGCCCTCGACCAGCATCTCCATCACCATGTCAGCCTGGTCGATACCCGATTGCGGTCTTGCCAGCGGATGGTTGTCGATCTTCACCGCGAGCACACGCCGATCCATCAGTGTCGGGTCGGCAACCGGAAGACCGTTGATGAGAGACGTCTCGGGAGGGGCGAGTGTGCTTGTGGTCGACGACGTGGACGTCGTAGTCGATGACGTCGTGGAGGTCGAGGTTGTGCTGGTGGACTCGGCCGCCTCGCTCGGGCTACAGGCTGCAACCAGCAGAGCAAGCGTGACCAGCCTGGCGATTGAGGTCCGCATCGGTGCGAGTTTACGAAGCGGCAGATTTCTATCTGGAATTACCAGCGTTTGATGTAGCGGAGTGAGTCGAGAGCTTCGCTCGCAGTTTCTCTGTTCCGTCAGCCATTCGACGTCGTCGGCTGACGGCTATTCCCGAGGACGCCACCGACGACGTCGAGATGGGGGAGCGCCGTTTCAGGCTGATCGACCGAGATCGCCAGCTCGATCCCGTCGGAGTTGGCCCTGAGCACATACAACGCATCGATGTTGACCCCGGCATCGGCCAGCATTCGGGTTAGCCGGGCCAGCTCGCCCGGCCGGTGGGGGAGCTGAACCGCCAGGACCGTGTGCTCTTCGAACCTGAGATCGGCCTCGTGGAGGACCCTCCGGGTCGTGGGTGAGTCGCTGGTGATGAGCCGTACGGTCCCTTCTCCGTTGTGGCCGTACGCGGCCAGTGCCTCGATGTTGACATCGAAGGCGGCCAGTGCCTCGGTGATGGTGGCCAGGCGGCCTGGCCGGTTCTCCATGTTCACGACGAACTCGGTCATGGCCCTTTCGACTCTACGCCTATGGGATCACCTCGCGCGCAAGTGTTGGGTCCGCCGGCTCAACGCGTCCCCGCTGTGACAGGTAGGCATGCCAGATGAGGCGGGCAGCGACGGCTCGAATCGGGCGCCACGACTCTCCGAGGATCTCGAGCTCACTCTCGCGGGGAATCCCTCCCATCCCGAGTGCCTCACCGACACCGACCTGCAGGGCTCGATCGCCGACCGGCCACATATCCGGTCGACGCCCCGCGGACAGGAGATAGGCGTCGGTGGTCCAGGGTCCGATCCCTTTGATCTGGATGAGCCTGGTCCGCGCCTTTTCGACCGGGTCGGTCTCCAGCGCAACCAGGTCGAGCTCGCTGGCGACTACCTGGCGGGCCAGCTCCATCAGATATCCCGTCTTCTGGCGGGTAACGCCGATCTCGTGAAGCCGCACTGGCCCAGTTTCGAGTATCGACTCCGGGGTGATGAGCCCCATCTCCCCGTGGAGCCTCCGATACATCGCCGCCCCCGATTCCAGCGAGACTTGTTGTTCGAGGATGAGCAGGACGAGGGTGGGGAATCCGGGCTCCCGTTGCCAGAACGCGGGCAGCCCCCACCTCGCGACCAGGCGGGCTAGATTCTCGTCCTCGGAGGCCAGTAGATGTGCTCCGAGCTCGAAGGTGTCTGCGTCGAGCCGGTCGACGACAGGCATCAGCCTGCCTACCGCGATCGGCCCGAGAGTGCGCGAGTCGCTGTCGCCGAGCTCGTGATTGTCCGAGACGACCCACCCGGTCTCATCGACCAGACGTTTGATCAGCCAGAAGTCGCGACGTTGGGGATGCTCGAACACGACGAGGTTTCCCGGCATCGCCTCCCGGGTAGTCACCGCCACGACCTCCTGCCCGGGCTGGAGCGCGGGGGTCATCGAGTGTCCGGCCACACGAAAGCGCCTCATAGATGCCATGCTGCGGCAGGAGTATGGTCGGAGTCGACCAAAACAAGAGAAGGAGTCATATGCGACAGGTAACCGTCGCACACGCCCATTGCGACCTCTATTGCGGTGTCTACGACCCTGCACAGGCGAAGATCGAGGCAATGTCCGTCCTCAAGATCGCCGAGAAGTATCACGATTCGGACGACGAGGTGTTCCGTGCCCGCGCCCTTCAGCTCAAGGAGGAGCGCGCCGAGCTGGTCAAGCACCACCTGATGGTGTTGTGGGCCGATTTCTTCACTGCAGACCATCGCAAGGAGTTCGACAACCTCGACGACCTGACCTGGCGGGCGATTCACCAGGCCGGCGAGGCCAAGAAGTCCGCAGACCCGGCTGAGGGTCAGAAACTGTTGGATCTCATCGACGAGATCGGGGACATCTTCTGGAAGACCGAAAAGGCCAAGACCATGGGGGTCTATCCGCCAAGCTAGAGGCCAATGGCCGCGGCAAACCTCAGGTAGTACGACCCGGATATGGGTCTCTCTGTCTCGAGAAAATCTCGAGACAGAGAGACCCACCTTTTTCGAGACGGTGGGACCCGGATACGGGTCCCACTACCTGAGGTTTTCGGATGACGTACCGAGTTCGTCAGCGGCATCTTCGGGTGCCTTGGGCGTTCCCTTTTTCGTAGCGAAGTAGCGGCGGTAACGGGATTTCATCCAGTCGAGGAGCCGTTGTGCCCATTCGAACTCCGGGGCCAGGACGGCCAACCCGGCCGCGATGGTGAGAATCCCCGGTCCGGGTAACACGAGCAGCAACAGCCCAATGAGAATCAGGGCCAGACCAATACCGATTCGTGTGATGCGGACCACGTTCCCAACCTATCCGATGTGCCGGCTACGCCAAACGCGAATCGACCATCCTTCGACTCTGATCGACGACGTTTGGTTTCAATCGTCGAGGACGTTGTCTTCGAGTTTGACGAAGAGGGGTGCGATCTCACCGAGCACCGTCCCGCCCAACACCTCAGGTGCGGTCCACCCCTCGATCTCGGTTCCGGTGCCGAGCATCTCACCAATTGTGACCGACGAGTAGGGCAGGTAGGGATAGAGCGCCACCCGGATGGCTGCTATCGCTTGGATGGCCACCCAGAGGATGGTGCCGCCCCGCGCCGGGTCCTCCTTCATCACTCTCCAGGGCTCGGTGGCGTTGAGATAGGCGTTGACCTCGGCGGCGCCGTCCATGGCCGTCCGCAGCCCGGCCCGAAGCTCCGCCTTCTCGATATGGCCGGCGACCGCGTCCAACGTGGTCTGGCCCAGGTCCAAAATCACTCGATCGGCGTCGGTCAGCTCCCCTGGCTCGGGGACCTTTCCGTCGTAGTTCCGGGCGCTCACCGAGAGCACGCGATTGACCAGGTTCCCCCACGTGGCGACCAGCTCCTCGTTTACCCGACGGATGATCTCGTCGTCGGTGAAATCGGTGTCGCCTTGCTCGGGGAACATGGATGCGATCGCGTACCGAAGGGCATCAGGCTCGAGCCGCTCGGTATACCAGGCGATGGATCGTCCGATGCCGCGGCTGGACGAGGCCTTGTCACCCTTGAAAGTGAGGTATTGGTTGGCGGGCACGTCGGTGGGAAGGTTGAGCTCGCCGTGCCCCATCAGCATCGCAGGCCAGATCACGGCGTGGAACGGGATGTTG
>Ga0256866_1000235_pt1 | contig 11641 bp, 13 predicted proteins | sample RVTome_16_FD_187338 | JGI IMG/M metagenome (GOLD analysis project Ga0256866, IMG submission 187338) | Soil microbial communities from uranium-contaminated site in the Upper Colorado River Basin, Wyoming, United States - RVT152D67 HiSeq ...
CAGATTCACATTCAAACGCCCTTAAATTGCAAGTTACTTAGAAATATTTCTTGTTTTTTATCTTTTATTTTTTAGGGGTTCATTTTCAAGCGTGTATGCAGATAGGTTTTTTTCGGCCGTCTCCTGATCCTTGATCGAGAATCGAACGATCTCTGCATCTTCTAGTACAATGTTAAAATCAGAATTTGAAATTGGGCTAGTGTCTTTTAGAACCTACAAATTGATAGTGCGCAGAATTTATCCCTCTGACACATCGAGACTAGAGGTAATAATAAAGTACGCACCCGAAGCTGGTCGACCAAAAAGGCAAAATGGAAAAGAAAAAGGGAGGAATGTTTTATTCCGTTACGTATGCTCTTTCTCCATGCTGTGAAAGATCCAGACCGACTTCTTCTTCCTTTGGTGTAACTCGTATTCCGCCAGGCCAGACAAGGTCCATCACCTTAATTATAAGTGCTGTTATGCCAACCGCCCACGCTAAGGCCGCAAACGCACCTATTGCATTATTTAACAATTGAACTGGATTTCCAAATGCAAGACCATCAGCTATTGGAGTGTATATAGTCTGAGCGAAGACTCCTGTTAAGAGTGCACCTGCAAGACCACCTATACCATGAACAGCCCATGTGTCAAGCGCATCATCCCACTTTCTCCGGTTCTTGAGTACTACTGCTGCGTAGCAAACAAGCGCTGCAGCAATGCCTATTATGATCGAAGCCATTGGCCCGACAAAACCTGAAGCAGGCGTAATTGCTACTAACCCTGCTACGGCTCCTGAAGCCGCTCCAACTGTGGATGGTCTTCCTGTATGCGCCCAAGAAATCAACATCCAGGTTAAAGCCGCAGTTCCAGTTGCAATCTGAGTTGCAACAAATGCGCTGGTTGCGTTGGTTCCCGCTGCACCAGCTGAGCCAGCATTAAACCCAAACCAGCCGAACCACAGCAGGGCTGCACCTAGCGTTAACAGAGGGATATTGTGCGGCTCCATTGGAACCTTTCCATATCCTAATCGTCGGCCGAGCATTATAGCGATAACTAATCCTGCCCAACCTGAGGTAATGTGGATTACGGTACCCCCTGCAAAGTCAAGCGATGGGAGCGCTCCAGTCCAGCCCACAGCCGTTCCTCCCGCACCTAGAGACCATGTCCAGTGGGCGGCAAAATCATATACAAAAGTAGCCCAAATAACTACGAATACTACATAAGCACTCCACTTCATTCTTTCAGCTAAGGCCGCAACAATAAGAGCCGGTGTGATTATTGCGAACATCATTTGGAAGACCATAAACGTCATGTGAGGTATCGTAGTAGCGTAAACATCTGATGGAACGTCATGAAATACATAATTCAAACCAGCCCAATCAAAGTTCCCTATAAAGCCATGACCTGTTGCATCCGGACCAAACGCTAGGGAGTATCCCCAAAGAACCCATTGAACAGTCACCAGTCCTACAGCCATGAAAACCATATGAACTGTACTTACAGCGTTCTTGTGTCGTGACAAGCCGCTGTAAAACATGGCCAAACCGGCTGGTGTCATGACGAGAACAAGAGCAGAAGCAGTAAGCATCCAAGCATTATCTCCTGAATTTATTTCACATGGTATCAAATTACCCTCTTCATCGAGTAGATAATCACCGGTACTTTCGTCAGTCTGAAAACAACCAAATTGGATGCCTGATTGGTTTTCAGTATACCCTGATGCATTATTTACCGAGCCCAAAGAGGCCAGCATGCCCAAAATTGCAAGACCTGGAAATATAGCTAGCAGTCGTGACTTTTGCATTATAGTGCATTCCACCTAGCAGGCTCTATAAAAAACATAACTAGCTTTCTGTCTGCACCATGGTTATAATAATAAGGTTTAACTGTTTCATTATTAACTCAATATTCTTTTTTTATGATATTAGTTCTTGATTAAGATATAAACAAGTTGTTTGCCTAATTTTTGGTTCGCAACTATCACGATGGCTGCAATTATCAAATGCCAGGAAAGCTCCGAAGGACAGAATTATGAAAAAATATGGTCGTTCTCCTATTCGATCATTTACCAACTCGCAAATCCTTTTTGGTTCCCTTAAATGCTCCGTCGATCGCTGGATGTGACCTATTCAGATCCTGACCCTTCAACTAACAATAACCAGCGCTAAAGTGTACGACTCCGGTCTTTCACTTAGTGACCCAACCCAATTGTCTTTCATCGAGTAAAGTTTAAAGAGTATAAGACAGATATAGTATTTTGTGATTCTACCTTCTTCCTTGCAAACCGGAGTCATCGTAATGATCTTATTTTTACCTGCGTTGACATTCATTCTGTCCATGCCATTACCTATGATAAGTGCAACAGGTGCTGGTACGTCCGAAGACATACCTGCAGGAGTTAATGATCCAACATTGCCTCAAAGTCCCACTCCTAATATGTCTAACACAACTTCTGAAGACATACCTGCAGGAGTTAATGATCCAACATTGCCTCAAAGTTCCACTCCTAATATGTCTAACACAACTTCTGAAGACATACCTGCAGGAGTTAATGATCCAAGTGTGCTGTTACCGAGTTCGTGAACAAAATAGTTTCACTTTTGAGATTTTGAATATTTAGCCGGATATTATGTGTCACGACGGGCTATTTTCGGTAGATTTTTAATAGCCTCTGGTTAACAATGTAAAGTTGGTTCAGGCGCCTTCTCTAGATCTTGTGAGTAAAACTAATGAACGCATCGTATTAAGGTTTAACAATGTTCCCAGGCAGTATGTTAATGCGATCAGAAGAATTATGATAAGTGAAGTTCCCACATTGGCAATTGACGATGTGGTTATGATGGAAAACTCATCGGTGATGCACGACGAAGCAATCGCGCATAGATTAGGATTGATTCCGCTCCGTACCGATCTAAATAGATTTGTTCTGCCCCAAGATTGTGATTGTAATAATTCTTTAGGGTGCTCAAAATGCAGAGTGTTGTTAATATTAGATTCCGAAGCCACTGACAAAACCAAGCTCATAACTTCAGGAGAATTGGTTTCGGAAGACGACATGGTTAGGCCAGTAAGCAGTGGTATTCCAATCGTACTTTTAGCACCTTCTCAGAAATTAAAGTTTGAAGCTTATGCCAGACTTGGATTGGGAAGCACTCATGCGAAGTGGCAGCCGACCACATGTTCGATAGTAACAGATGGAACCGAACAAAATCAATCAATCTTGACTGTCGAAACTACTGGGGCGCTTACGGCAGAAGAGACAATAGACGCTGCTATTCAGAGGCTGAATTCAAAGGTAAAAGGCTTTACCGATGCTGTCACATCTTTGCAAGTTCCTGGAACGACATAGGCAAGTACATTTATTTGGGGATTCAAAAGCTAACATGCCTAGACAAGTCATGCAAACTGACGGTGTTATCGCAGATACAGTATGGGCACTTAGAATGGCATCCAAAAGTACAAAGGCGCCCCTATGGAAAGACATGGAACGCAGACTTCTTAATGCGAGAAGTAATAGACGAGCAGTAAATGTAGATAAATTGTCAAAGTTTACTAAGCAAGGTGACGTGATTATTGTTCCAGGTAAAATACTCGGTGCCGGAAATTTGGGTCATTCAATTATAGTATACGCGTATTCAATGTCAAAATTAGCTGCGAGGAAGATAAATGAAGCTGGTGGTCAGATCCTCGAGCTTCGAGACCTCATTCAAAGATATCCTAATGGATCGGGAGTGAAGATAATTGGATAAAAAGCAGCCACCGCCAACAATTATTGTTGATATAGCAAATTGCATTGCGGGCAGAACTTGTTCGCGCATTTCCAAGCTTTTGCTGAATGGTAACAAAGTATCGGTCATAAATGCAGAAAAAGCCATGATATCGGGAAACAGGTACAAAACAATAGAGATTTATAAAGAATATCTAGAGATAAGTTCGGTCACTAACCCCATTCATGGTCCATTTCACCCTCGCAGGCCTGACACAATATTGACCAAAATGGTAAGAGGTATGATCCCTAAACGCAAGGCAAGTGGCATAGAGGCTTTCAAGCAATTGAGGGTATATATCGGCGTGCCTGAAAAATTGAGCCGCGAGGAGCCAAAAATTTTCGAAGAGTGCAGAATAAGAAAACCAGAGTCATATTATATTACCGTTGGAGATGTCGCCAAACAAATTGGATGGAAGGGCGAATACAATAAATGAACAAGATAGATCTTTATCCAGGACAACGTAAGACGAGTAGGGCTACTGCCACCATAGCGAAGGGTAACGGTAAAGTTAGAATAAATAATATTCCTGCTGAAGTCATGGAACCAGAAGTTGCAAGAGAAGTGGTGTTGGTTCCAATCCATTTGATCGGAGAAATAAGAAATAAGGTAGATCTTAGTGTAAAGGTACACGGAGGAGGATTCATGGGGCAAGCTTTCGCCAGCGCAGTTGCCATTTCTAGAGCTCTGGCCGGAGAGGGGAAAGGAGGAAGAGACCCTAAAGATCATCCTCTGTCAAAGAGCATTCGTGAAGAGATAAGGAGGAAAATCACAGAATACGATCGCCATTTTTTGGCGGGCGATCCTCGACAGACTGAATCAAAGAAATTTGGCGGTCCCAGTGCTAGGCGTAGGAAACAAAAGTCATACAGATGACCCCAATCTACCTTCTTTGCATGCAACACAAATAGGACACATATTCAATTGTCCTCGAAGAAGTGATCATTTCTTCACTAATTCCAGTAATAGCAATTATTGCCATATTCCTACGCATTTCTGTTGGATTGCTTTGTAAGATTCCTACGATCAGGGGTAAGATAATATTCAGCGAGTTTTTTTTCGTAACAATCTCCGCAAAGATAGCCATCTCCTGAAAGATTCCACTGTGTCATCGGTTTGAACCGCAAGCCCACAGCATTCTTACACCAAATGCACTTTGCTTGATTCTTGGTCAACGTGGTATTTAACATTCTTGAACGATAGACCAATTAAAAGTTACTTCTTGAGTGTGATCATAGCCTGACGATTTATTATGATCACGAATGAGTCCTATCGATCCAAATTAAATCCGCGATTCGTCATTTGAATAATATGCCTGTGAATACAGAACGAACTCTGGTATCAAGGATTTAATAGGGGTCAGTAATTAGTGAACCTGCCAAGATGGGATCAGTTGGAAAAGTAGCTTTTATAGCTATACTTGGTTTGGGTGCGATAACTGGTGTCTTAGTGTATTATGTCTTTGGGCAAGCTTCTCCAGTGCCTGGAGTAATGGAATCAATTTATCGTCAAAATTTGCCTACTTCTGATGACGTTACGCAAGATACCTCTCAGGCTTCATCTGAAGAAGTGAACGCCACATCAACCAACGCCACATCAACCAACGCCACATCAACCAACGCCACATCAACCAACGCTACCGTATCATAACTTAATTGAAGAACCAATAGGCCCTCACGTTCCCTAACGTGTATTCTACAAAAAAGTCCACGAAGCTATAAGCTTGTCAATTTCTAATGCTTGAAACAAGAATAATCCGTTGGAGGATGCACTTCATTCTATCCCAAGCACCGATAGAATAGGAATAGAGGCCGCGATAATTACATTTTCTATGATTATAAATGATTGATCAAGGTATGAATTCATTTTCGGTCTGAGCTGCAGATGTGGCACTTGGATTGCATGTAGGCTCTACATCATCTGGATGAGTAACATTAGCAGAAAGACAACACCGGCTAGGAAAAATGTTAAACAAGCTTCGATGATATACTGATATTTACAACATAGCAGTTGTAACAACAAACCAAGTAGTATCTTATGCCGACGGTTCCCATCCTGGATTTGATTACATGAAAGCTGTGGGAGGGAATGTAGTGGCTTATTGTTCGACATATAGAATTTTTCTCAGAAAATCTGGTAAAAACAGAGTGGCACGATGTAAGACTCGCCAAGCCAACCGTATCAACGAGTAAAATCTCAATCTCAGAAAATGAGATTCAAGACGTTAATTCCTATAAAACAAAAGAGGGTGATTCGTCATAGAAGAAGCTATATCACAATATAACAAGAATAACATTAGCAGCCCTAGTTCCAATTCCCTAATCCTGAGTGATGTTTATCCGGATCCGCGCTCTCTTCCAGCTCCGCCTGCTTTACGTGAGCCGATTCCATCTGTTACGCTATCAGAACTTGAACTAGGAAAGTACAATTCTACAACAGCACGAGTAGTACTTCTTTCTAATTCTGCAGTAGGTTTTGAAATGACTCCTCTACTCTTAACAGCTAAGTATTAAACGCACAGAATAGCAGGAATAGCATCATGACGATATTTCATGGCTTTCAGGATGTTATTGCGCAATTATCTAATTCTACCCCCGTTGATACTGCTCCTCAGTTAATAGGTTCGTCATCGTTCATTGTTCAAGATTTCGCTATAATTATGATCGTTGCTGCTGCGATGTTGGCGATTACTTACAAGCTAAAGCAACCAATGATTATTGGTTATATTCTTGCAGGTATGGTCATAGGCCCATACACACCGCCATTTAGTTTGATTCGTAATGTAGAGACGGTAAATGTCTTTGCAGAACTGGGAATAATAATGCTACTTTTTGTAGTAGGAACTGAATTTCCCATAGCAAAGCTTAGATCTGTCGGCAGAACATCTATGATAGTTGCGGTATCAGAAACAATAGGAACTCTTGTTATCTCGTTCTTTGTAGCTCAAGCGCTACAATTATCTTTTTTCGATTCGATTTTTCTTGCATTGGCTATGTCCATTACAAGCACGGTTGTTACTGTTAGGATACTAGAAGAGCTAAACATGATTAGAGCTGAATCAACTACTTTGCTACTTGCCATATCTATAGTAGAGGATATTATAGCTATTGCAGCATTAGGAGTTATCCAATCGATTGCCGAGCAAAGCGTATCTGGAATAGGAGGAGATGAATTACCTATTCTGCCTATAGCTATTTCAGTATCGATAGTAGCAGGATTTATTGGAATCATATTAGTTTTAGGATCAAGATTTATTCCCGGAATTATCGATAGAGTAGGAAAAACGTATGACTATGCCTTACTTCTAATCTCTATACTAGGATTAGCATTTGGCCTGTCATTTATAGCCAACTCTCTGGGTCTATCTGTTGCAACAGGTGCATTTCTAGCAGGAGTATTGGTTGCTGAATCTAAAAGTGCGCATATAGCAAGGGTAGTAACGGTACCATTGAGAGACGTATTTGCTGCATTGTTCTTTATATCAATAGGCGCATTAATGGAAATATCTCTTATTCCTTTCTTCATAGTACCTGCCATAATTCTAATTGTAACATCATTTGCTTCAAAGCTCTTGATAATAACTGCTATTCTACTGAAATCTAGATATGATACTGTTACTTCGGTAAGAACTGGTTTAGGAATGGCTTCAGCGAAAGGTGAGCTATCATTAGTTGTTGCAAAAGTGGGACAGGAAACTGGGGCCGTTAGCTCTGCAATTTTTCCTATAGTAGGTGTTGTTACAATAATTACCACATTTATGACACCATATGTTCTCAGATTTGGCAGTGGACTTAGATTCTCTAGTAAATCCTCCTCCTCTTGATCTTCATTAGCATCCACACGAAGTCTTAGTCATCAGCACAATCATCTGATAACTTTAAGGACAAAGTTGATAATGGTCATAAAAGGAGAGTACTACTTACTAGATTGTAAATTTATGATATAAGAGGGTAGTGGAACCCGAGAACCTGTCCAAGTGGTCTCCACTACCTTAATCGATTTAGGTCGCTGAGTTTTAGATTATTGAAACCTTCATGCCTATTCGGCAACGGAGCGAATGATTTTGCTTGGATAATCCTTACTTTGACGTATTCCGAAGATCACTTTTTTGAAAATCTATTAAGAGTCAGTGTTTAACTTTTATTACCAATTTTTCGTGACTCAGACGACCAAATAATGAAGAAATAGTAAGATGAGGAAATACAAGATATAATATATTCATAATGTAAAGTGGGTATGTACAAGCACAAGATTCTTATATTTCAATGTAGAGGATTTCTCAAGGATAAGAAGGAACAAGTAATAGAGACATGTCAAATAAAAAAGACGAGTCTTCTGATGACGATGAACCTGATCAAGATTCACGTTATCATCAAAATTATCGAAATCAGCAAAAGGAAGGAAAACAAACAAGCATAAAAGAATCAGTGGAGCACGCTTTTAAGATTAAGTGTAATACACTGGATGAAGGTACAATGGCATTTATTCGCTGGCTGAACTCTACACACAAGAAGTCTACTATTGAAAATCCATTTATCGTCAAAAATTTCCAAAATGATAAGTGTACAGTGTTGTGGGACAGTGGTTTACAGGCGGAAGTGCTTGTTGAGACAAAGGAAGGAGTTCCAATGTGTAGGTATTGCAATGCAGATGATTGTGCCCATGTTGGCTTCACAATATGTCTAGAGCAACTTCACGGCAGAGGTGAAACATTGGAAAGTATAGATGCTGAAGCTGAAAATGAAGCTGAAGGTACCCATATCAGCAAAGAGAATCAGACAGCTACAAGGTTGATCTATTGTCTATGCATCAGTCTTGTCGCTTCCTATATATTCATCTCCTAATCTTTCTTTTCTAAACGTTTCTGCCAGTCTCCAACCAAATTTTATGATATATCGCGTGTGTCTAAATCTGACGTATTCGACCACCTATTTGACTCATTTGACTGAAGCCATTTCACCAATTTAGGCGTTGACGAAGACGAAGTAGAATCTTTCTTAGGGGAGACCTACAAGAGATGCATCGTAATTGGGATCAGCCCACGAAACATAGCTAGCCACCTAAAAGATTTGGTTTATTTTGCTGTCGATAGGATTGGAATGGAGGAGTTAGGAGACGACGACGACGTCTCGCACACAGTTCCTTCTATTTTGCAGATTAGAAAAAACAAAGGAAGTGAGTAAAAAATCAGAGCTGAAAAACAAGCAGCTAAAAAATGAGACCAAGTTACTGGAGACCAAAAAGTCGTCGACCTTTCCCTTTGCTCCATCATCTCCATCTCAACCTCAGTCTCCATCTTCTTCTCAGAAAGGTACGACGCCGACGCTTCAGAATCAGCGTCAGGACCACCACTGACAGAACCCTACTCTACTGCGGCTACTATTACGAAACCATGTAGCCTGTAGCCTCCCCTGACAAAGAATCAGACATACAATCATTTGCACCATCACTGCTGGAGCAGCAGTCATCTATGAAAGTGCAGCATAATTCTCCGGGAGTAGCAGTAGTAGCACCAAAGCAAGGCGCATCTACTCATAGAAATAAGAGTTCTCAGCGGATATGAGGCCCAAAGAAGATGATCAAGATCAAGATCAGATCAATCCTACTCTGACGTGGACGCCAACATTTCTTGGCATGGAAATCAGGATTCCAAATCAATTCATCTCGGAGCAAGCCAGTCTATTTATGCGGGGGTTGCCACCCCTGAAGAGACTGTCTCTCAATCATTCTAGCAGAGGAATTTTAAGGCCAGAGACAGAACCAATGGAAGTTCTCCATTAACGCAAGCATTAGCCTGTTATACTTGTGGATCTTTTGAATCTTACGAGCGTTGATATATACACATATTAAGCATTTCGAACTACATTATTCAATGGTCTTTCTTGAGGTCAATGACCTTCATGCAAATATAGATAATAAGGAAATTCTGAATGGGTTAAATTTGAAGGTTGACAAAGGTGAGGTTCATGTAATTATGGGCCCGAATGGCTCTGGCAAGAGTACGTTTGCAAACGTCTTGCTTGGACATCCAAAGTACACAGTTACCGGCGGAGATGCACTAATTAAAGGTGAGAGTATCATGAAACTTGCCACTGATGAGAGAACGAAGAAAGGCCTCTTTCTTGGCTTCCAGTATCCTATCGAAATCCCAGGGGTTGGATATAGTCACTTTCTGAGAAATGCATATAATACTTTGAACAAATCATTAGCAGACGATCAAAAAAATCGTGAGGTGTTCCTTACGGTAAGAGAATTTCATGAATATGTTAAGAAGAACCTAGATTCTGTGGGCCTAGATAAATCATTTTTGAGTAGGTACCTTAATGAAGGATTTTCTGGAGGAGAGAAAAAGAGATCAGAGGTCATGCAGATGTTGGTCCTTAAGCCAAACTTGGCGATCCTTGATGAACCTGATTCAGGCCTGGACATAGATGCAGTGAAAGCTGTTGCTGAGGCTATCAACCAACTAATTGATACGGGGGCTGGCATAATTGTAATAACCCATTATGCTAGAATCCTGCGATACTTATCTAAACTTGATTTTATACACGTGATGTCAAGAGGTAAGATCATCAAGTCAGGGGATAAGACTCTTGCCGATGAGCTCGAATCTAGAGGATATGGATGGTTAGGTTTGGAAGACAAATAGCACTTACAAGACCCACATAGAGTAGGACATAATGGAAGTTCAACGCAAAAAGGATCAGAATAAAACCTCTAAACCAACCTTTCTAAACTATTCGTTTTTCAAGATTGACCCCAAATGGCGTTGGATGAATGAAGTGGCGAAGGAAGAAGCAGCTAAGGAATTTGCCACCTTAGTTAGTGTCGCGAACACCAAGTTACGAGTTCACACTTACACAACCCTTGGGCTTCACAACGGGACAGATTTCATGCTGTGGATGGTGTCTGATTCGGTGGAAATGTTTCAGACGTTTACGTCTAAAATATATAGCACTATCATCGGAAAATACATTGAGCCTGCTTTCTTATTCCTTTCGTCTTACAGAAGATCAGTTTACTCCGAGAAGGTGACACCGTCATTCCTGACAGATTCAAAACCACTGAAATATCTCATAGTCTATCCATTTGTGAAGTCAAGAGAATGGTATCTTTTACCGTTTGAGGAGCGTAAGAAAATGATGGATGAGCACATCTCGATCGGAAGAAAATTTCCAGAGATTAGGCTGAATACGTCCTATGCGTATGGAATTGATGATAATGACTTTACTCTTGCGTTTGAAACTGATGATCTATTAAAGTTCCAGGATCTGATCCTCCAATTGCGTGAAACAAAGGCGAGTTTGTATGTTATGAAGGATACTCCGATGATAGTATGCTTGCAAAAGGATATACAGAGTATCATCATGGGGCTTGGGTGAGAATTAATCATGACAGTATCTGCACTAAAGGAATGGGCTATTGTATGCAAGGGACTTGAGGAGGGAATGCAAACAATTCTGATAAGAAAAGGAGGGATAATGGAGCGTAGGCACGGTTTTGAATTGAGACATAACGATTTTTACTTATTTCCAACCTATGAACATCAATCAAGAGATCTTTTACAACAAGAATACGCGGATAAATTCAAGTCAGTCTTACATGAGCAGCACTCTGATAATATGAATATGATTTACCTTTACGCAAAGGTTATCTTCATTACTGAGACCTTTAATAGGGACATGGTTCATGGACTGCATGACCTTCATATATGGAACGAAAAGTATGTTAACACAAGGATGGATTATAATCCCGAGAAACCCCTCAGCATTATACTTCTCCGAGTATATAGATTGAATAATGCCATAGATGTCGCGCTCAGTCCGGAACAAGCAGGCTGCAGGTCATGGATAGAACTTCAGTCTTTAAATACGGAGTATTTTCAAGATAAC
>Ga0256866_1000236_pt1 | contig 11628 bp, 14 predicted proteins | sample RVTome_16_FD_187338 | JGI IMG/M metagenome (GOLD analysis project Ga0256866, IMG submission 187338) | Soil microbial communities from uranium-contaminated site in the Upper Colorado River Basin, Wyoming, United States - RVT152D67 HiSeq ...
AGATGACGGCGCCCGCTGGTCCGCCGTCCCGCGTAGGCCGCCGACCACCTTCAGCGCACCTTCGACGACCAGCGCGACCCCAACCACCAGCGCGAGCACACCAATCGTCGCCCCCGGCCATACGGCGACGATCAGGGCGGCGGCCAGCCACACCGCTCCCGCGATGCGGGCCATCGCTGGGGACGGTTCGTCGGATGCACCAGCGAGCTCCGCGATGCCGGCAGCCACCAGGCCGGCGATGATCGCGAGAATCAGGACCGTCAAGGACGAGAACGGCTTGAAGATGATGGCGACACCGAGCAGCAGGCAGGCCAGACCGACCGTGCCCAACAGCCAGCGAGGCAATCGCCTGCTTCGCCGCGTGAACTCGTCGACGATCTCCGTCGTCATCTCGCGATCCTCCGTGCAGAAGACCTCAGTCGGCTCATGATGGCAAGCAGGGAAAGATCAGAGAACGACTTCACGAGAACGAGACTCCTTGATCAGCGTTCCACGCCGCCTGGACCATCGACACGTCCTCATCGGCCGAGATGAGTGCATGTAGACGGCGGCTCGCGATGACCGAGTATGTGATCGGGTGACGGTGTCGGTGCCTGGGTCACGGGTGGAGGAGGACCTTGATCGCGTGCCGCTGGTCCATGGCCTGGTAGCCGGCGGCGGCCTGGTCGAGGGGCAGTTCGAGGTCGAAGACCTTGCCGGGGTCGATCCGCCGGTTCCAGATGAGATCGATCAGCTCGGGCAGGAAGCGGCGCACCGGTGCGGGACCGCCGTGTAGATGCACATGGGAGAAGAACAGCTCCTCGCCGGGCAGCTGGACGCCGTGGGCGACGCCGACGTAGCCGACGTGCCCGCCGGGCCGGGTGGAGCGTATGGCCTGCATCATCGATTCCTGGGTGCCGACCGCCTCGATGACCGAGTGGGCGCCGAGCCCGTCGGTGAGTTCCTTGATCCGGGCGACGCCCGCGTCGCCGCGCTCGGTGACGATGTCCGTGGCCCCGTAGTCGGTCGCGAGCTTCTGGCGGGACTCGTGCCGGCTCATGGCGATGATGCGCTCCGCGCCGAGCTGCTTGGCGGCCAGCACGGCGAGCAACCCGACCGCGCCGTCGCCAACGACCGCGACGGTCGTGCCGGAGCCGGCCTCGGCGGCCACTGCGCCGAACCAGCCGGTGCCCAGCACGTCGGAGGCGGCGAGGAAGCTGGGGATCAGGTCGTCCGACGGGATGTCCGGCGTGGCGACCAGGGTGCCGTCGGCCAACGGGACGCGCAGGTACTCGGCCTGGGCGCCGTTCTCACCGACCCCCTGACGGTTGATGCAGGAGCTCTGGTAGCCGGCCTGGCAGATGGCGCAGGTGTTGTCGGAGGCGAAGAACGAGCCGATCACGAACTGGCCCCGCTTGACGTTGGCGACCTCGCTGCCGACCTCCTGCACGGTGCCGACGTACTCGTGGCCCATCGGCGACGGCCCGTTGACCGTCTCGATGCCGCGATACGGCCACAGGTCCGAACCGCAGACACAGGTCGCGGACAGCCGGATGATCGCGTCGGTCGGGACGACGATCCGCGGGTCCTCGCGGTCCTCCACCCGGACATCGCCCGGAGCGTGCATGACAACACCACGCATGATGTCTCTCCTTCGAAGGCTGGCTAGAGGGCCGCCGCGCGGCCGGTTGTCTCTCCTTGGTGCCCGAGCGGAGCCTCCCTATAGCCGCGGTCACGCAGCGAAGTCATTGCCGGGCGAGTGCGACCCGCCACGGCCGGATCCTCGCTTTCATCACATCCAGCAAACCCCGTCCGAACCCGCATAGGGGAGTTCTGCTGAAAGGTGTACTCGCAGGGCACCCCATCGACCAGTCGCGGCACGTACCGTCGGAGACGTGGACAACCGCACCGAGGTCCACGAGTTCCTCGTCTCGCGCCGCGCTAAGATCATCCCGGAGCAGGCAAGCCTGGAATAAGGACCACAGCGGAGGGCGTGGGATTCGAACCCACGAGGACGGAGTGGGCCCCGCCCTAGAACTTTTCAAGAGTTCCCCGTTCGGCCTCTCCGGCAGCCCTCCACTGGCCCAGTTTCCCATGCCTCGGCCCTCTGGGTCTTTACCGACCGGCCATGGCGAGGGACCATCGAGGGCAGGACGACCCCCCGGTCGAGCCGGAGGTGAGCGATGACGTCGCACCCCCTGCCCGAACCCGTCGACGTGGCCCGCACGCGACGTGCCGAGCTTCTCGCCGCGATGAGCGCGCTGGAACGTGCACTCGCCGCGCCGGCCCGCGACCCGGCGTGGGCCGCCCGTGTCCAGGCCCGCACCGACCGGTTGGCGAGCTCCTTCGACGACCACGTCGCCGCCACCGAGGGACCGGACGGGATGTACGGCGACATCCTCCGCACCGCTCCTCGGCTGAACTTCGCGGTGGCCCGGCTGGGATCCGAGCACGACGACATCCGGATCTCGATCAGCGCACTCGCCAAGCTCGTCGGCGACCTGTCCGGCCCGGACCCAGACGCCATCGAGCGGATCAGGGACGAGGGCACCAACCTGCTCGCCCGGCTCGGGCGCCACCGTCAGCGTGGCGCGGACCTCGTGTTCGAGGCATACGCGCAGGACATCGGCGGCTGCGACTGAGCCGTCGCCATCGGCCTCCTGCCGACCGGCGGTTACCGTCTCCTCCGTGGACACCACTGCGGGCGGGCGACCCTGGACACTCGCGGTCGACTGCGGCGGCACCGGCATCAAGGCGATCGTGCTCGATGCCGCGGGTCAGCCTGTGTCCGAGCGGGTGAAACGGCGCACCCCGTATCCGTGCCCGCCGAACGTGCTGATCGCCGCCGTCTCCGAAGTCGCTGCAGGAACCGGTCGCACATTCGATCGGGTGTCCGTCGGCTTCCCCGGGCTGGTGCGCCGGGGGATCGTCCACGCCACCCCGCACTACGTCACGGAGGGAGGCCCGTTCACGCCGAAGCGACCGGACCTGGAGAAGGAGTGGGCGGAGTACGACGTCCGCGACGCCCTCGAACAGGCGCTGGGTAGGCCGACCCGGGTGCTCAACGACGCCGAGGTGGCCGGCCTGGCGGTGATCCAGGGTCGCGGCTTCGAGGTCTTGTTCACGCTCGGAACGGGGTTCGGGTGTGCGCTGTTCGACGACGGCCGCCTGCTTCCCAAGGTCGAGATGTCGCAGGCGCCGTTCCGCGACGGCGAGACCTACGACCAGCAACTCGGGCACCACATGCGCAAGCAGCTCGGACCGCGTGCCTGGACCGAAAGGGTCGTGGCGGCGATCGACGCGCTGCGCCCCGTGCTGTGGTGGGACCACCTCTACGTCGGTGGTGGAGGCGCCAAGCACCTGACCCGCGACCTCGGCCCCGACGTCACCGTCATCCCGAACGACAAGGGCCTGCTGGGCGGCGTCCGGCTCTGGAACGACGTGCGCTGGCTCGGCTGATCAATCCAGGGCGACACGATCCAGCTGGACAACGGCCCACCGGCGGTGACTCAGCGCAGGGTTCTGCTCTCGGACGCTGTGCAGGCGCCGCTCGTCCAGCACGGCGCTGACCACGCCCTCGGCCTCACCGAGAGCTGCCAGGACGACGCCCATCGGGTCCACGGCCATGCTGTTCCCGCAGTAGAGGCGGCCGCACTGCGCTGCGGCGACGACGTCGACAGTGTTCTCGATCGCCCGCGCCCGCAGCAGCGTGACCCAGTGGGATTCCTTCAGCGGCCCACGCACCCAAGCAGCCGGCACGACCAGCACGTCGGATCCGGCGTCGACCAGAGCGCGTGCCTGTTCGGGGAATCGCAGGTCGTAGCAGGTCATCAGGCCCAGCCGCCGATCGGCGAGGCTCACGACCACTGGCTCAGCCGGCCCGGCCGTCAGGCGGTCGGACTCCCGGTAGCCGAAGGAGTCGTAGAGGTGGGTCTTGCGGTACGTGCCGGCCAGTGCGCCGTCCGGGGCGAGCGCCACCAGCGTGTTGTACGGACGCTCCGGGTCGTCGGAACGTTCGAACATGCCGGCGACCACGCAGGCACCGCGATCGCGCGCGATCGCGGCCAGCGCGGCGACGAACGGGCCGTCCAGCCGCTGGGCGACCGGTCCGAGCCGCATGTCTGGCGGGCCGAAGTCGCACATGACCGCCTCGGGAAGGACGATCAGATCGGCCTCGACGTCCTGGGTGAGACGGTGGACCACATCGAGGTTGGCAGCCGGATCGATGCCGGCGGCAAGTTGAACCAGGGCGACTCGCATGGCGGCCATTCTCCCGCACGGTCAGACTGGTACCGATGCTGTGCCTGTTCCCCGTGATCATGTCGACTTTGCCGCCTGTTTGGGGGGTGAAGTCGACATGATCACGGGAACGCCGGGCACGTGGGCCACTGTTGTTCTCGCGGGTGGGCGAGGACGCCGGCTCGGCGGCGTCGACAAGCCGGCTCTGGTGGTGGGCGGCCGGTCGCTACTCGACACGGCGCTCGCCGCGTGTACCGAATCGGCGCAGATCGTCGTCGTCGGCCCGGCGCGGCCGACACTTACAGCCGTCCGGTGGACGGAGGAGTCGCCCGCCGGATCGGGACCGTTGGCCGCGTTGTCGGCAGGGATCGGCCTGCTCTCGGCTGACGTCGAGGTCGTGGTCGTCCTCGCCGCCGACCTGCCCGCGGTCGAGGTGGGGACGGTCGGGCGACTGCTGGCGGGACTGGACGCATCGAGGGCCGACGCCGTGATGCTGACCGACCAGAAGGGTCGTCTCCAGCCGCTGCTGGGCGCGTACCGGCTGCCGGAACTCCGGCACGCTCTGAACGCGGTCGGCGATGTTCGCGACCTGCCGGTCGGCCGGCTGCTGGACCACCTGACGCTCGCGACGATCCCCGACATTCACGGCGCGGCGAACGACATCGACACGCCGCGGGATTTGGCCCAGTGGACGCCTGACAAGGAGGAGGAGCGAACGTGATCGAGGAGTGGGTGCAGGCGCTCTGCCAGGCCCTGGGGGTGCCGCCGGACGACGTCGACGTCACAGCCCTGCTCGACCTCGCCCGCGATGCTGCGCACAGCATCGACCGGACGGCGGCACCGGTCACGACCTTCGTGGTCGGCTACGCAGCGGCACAGCGTGGTGGCGGCACCGAGGCGGTCGGCACGGCCACGACCGAGGCAGCGGCCCTGGCCCGCAACTGGACCCGGCCGCCGGGCACGTAAGCGTGCCGCGTGAACACACGGCCGGGGTCGTCGCGGGAGTCCGCTAGCGTCGGACTCTGTGGAGGTCGAGGGGTCGGTACGCCTACCCGCGATCGGGCTCGACCCGGTCCGGGCGATCGCACGCCGGGTCCTCATCGCGCTCGGCGTGCTCGTCGTCGTCGTGTTCATCGTCTGGCTCGACCGCACCGGGTACAACGACACCTCCGATGGCGAGATCGACCTTCTCGACGCGCTCTACTACTCGACCGTCAGCCTCTCGACCACCGGCTACGGCGACATCACTCCGGTGAGCGATTCGGCGCGCATCGTCAACGTCGTCCTCATCACGCCGCTGCGTGTGCTGTTCCTGATCGTCCTCGTGGGGACCACTCTCGAGGCGCTCACGTCACGGGGACGCGAGCAGTTGCGGCTCAACCGCTGGAGGAAGACAGTGCGGGATCACACGGTCATCGTCGGCTACGGCGTGAAGGGCCGCAGTGCCGTCGCGACGCTCCTTTCCAACGGGGTCGAGGCCGAGCGGATCGTCGTCGTCGATCCATCTCCCGCCGCGATAGCCGAAGCCAACGAGTTGGGCCTGGTCGGTGTTCTCGGCGATGCCACCAGATCCGACGTCCTGCGCCGGGCAAGGGTTCCGGAGGCGACCCAGATCATCGTCACCACCGGTCGCGACGACGCCAGCGTGCTGTCCACGCTCACCGCTCGTCAGCTGAACCCGCACGCCGAGATCGTCGTGGCGATCCGCGAGGAGGAGAACGTCGGCCTGGTCCGCCAGGGCGGAGCCAACTCGGTGATCATCTCCTCGGACGCGGTAGGACGCCTGCTCGGGCTGGCCACCGTGAGCCCGGCTCTCGGCAATGTGCTCGAGGACCTCATCTCGACGGGGGAAGGTCTCGAGGTGGCCGAGCGCGACGTCACCCCCCGAGAGGAGGGCCAGGTACCGCGTCAGATCGACGACCTGGTGATCGCCGTTGTTCGCGACGGAGATGCGCTGCCCTACTACTCGCCGGCCGTCGGGCACCTCGTCCGAGGGGATCGCGTCATCGTCGTACGTCCGGCCGAGGAGCTTCCTTGGGCGCCGCGTCCCGGCGGCTCGACCGAGGAAGCCCGGGCCGAGGCCGACTCGAACGGCTCGGACGCCGACGGATGGTTCTCCGACGACCGGGGCTCGCGTCGCAAGCGGACGGACGGCGGCGAACGAGACGACGGGGACGCGAGCGGATCCGGGTCCGACCCGGACCCGTCGGGCCGTCGGTGATGCGCGCGGTGGTGGCCACCGCACCTGGCGGCCCCGAGGTGCTGGCCTGGTCCGAGGTCCCCGACCCGGAACCGCAGCCCGGCGAGATCGTGCTCGACGTCGCGGCGTCGGCCGTCAACCGTGCCGACCTGCTGCAGCGCCAGGGCCATTACCGGCCGCCACCCGGTGCGCCCGCCGTACTCGGCCTCGAGTGCAGTGGCACCGTCTCCGCGGTCGGTTCTCGCGTCACCGGGTGGGAGATCGGCCAGGAGGCGTGCGCGCTGCTCTCCGGCGGCGGTTACGCGGAGAAGGTCGCGGTGCCGGCGGGGCACGTGTTGCCCGTCCCCCGTGGCGTCGACCTGGTCACGGCCGCCGGCCTTCCCGAGGTCATGTGCACGGTGTGGTCCAACGTGTTCATGACAGCCGGCCTGCGTCCCGGCGAGGTGCTCCTCGTCCACGGCGGCGCCGGCGGTGTCGGAACGGCGGCGATCCAACTCGGCCGCGTGGTGGGTGCCACCGTCGCGGTAACGGCGGGAACCCCGGAGAAGCTCGACCTGTGCCGGTCGCTCGGTGCGTCGGTGCTGGTGAACTACAACGAGGACGACTTCGTGACGGCCGTCCTGCAGGCGACGGACCGGCATGGCGCCGACGTCGTGCTGGACACCATGGGAGCTGCGTACCTGGCCCGCAACGTATCGGTGCTCGCGGCCAACGGACGCCTGGTCGTGATCGGCCTGCAGGGCGGACGGGAGGCGTCGCTGGACCTCTCGGCATTGATGGCGAAGCGTGCTGCGCTGATCGCGACGACGCTGCGCGCCCGTCCGGCCGAGGAGAAGGCGACGATCGTCGCGGCGGTCCGCGAGCACGTCTGGCCCCTCCTGGAGTCCGGTGAGATCCGCCCCGTCGTCGACCGGATCGTGCCGATGTCGGCCGTGGCCGAGGCGCACCGCATCGTCGGAGCCGGAGAGCACATGGGAAAGGTGCTTCTCAGGACGTGATGGCGGCAGCCGTGCGCTGCCTCCGCGGTCTCAGTCAGTCCGCTCCCGAGGTGATGAACAGGTCGGCCCGATGCCGGGTCGCCTCCACCACCTCGGTGTTGACTTGGTCGCTTCCCAACGTCCGGCCCAACGCCTCGCCCGCGGACCGTCCATAGCCTTCATGTCGCGCGGTGAGACGGCGCTGGCGGATCTTCTCCGGGAGATCGACGTACCAACACGCGTCGAGAAGGTGCCGTACCTCAGCCCAGGCGCCGTCGTCCACGAGCAGGTAGTTGCCTTCGGTGACGACGAGCGGCACATGGCGTTCGATGGCGACGGCCCGGCTATGGGATCCTCGATCGCGCGCTCGAATCGTGGCGCACAGACGACGGCCTCGGTGTCGTCGCGGAGTCTCCGTAGCAATGCCGTGTACCCCAGCGTGTCGAAGGTATCCGGTGCACCCTTCCGGTCGGGCATCTGCGCCGACAGCGCCCACAATGGCTGCGGCGATCGTCGACTTGCCCGCACCCGGCGGTCCGGTGATGCCGATGATGGTTCGGCCGCCCTTTCGGAGCAGCCTTCGGGCGAGTTCGGTCAGGCGGTCCATCGACGGTTCCATGCCGAGATTCTGTCTCCTCGTTCATTCGAGTCTCTCGAATAGGTCAGACAACTCCTCCGCTTTCCCACAGCCGCGTGCTCTTCCGTGCAGTTGTCTACAATTCTGTATGGCGGTTTCGGCACGGGTGAGTTTGTCGGTGCTGGCCTCTATCTCGAATTCATGGACAACTCGTCGCTCACCCGGGTCGGTCACCCGGTGGTGGCCGCGTTGGACGCGGTGAGCGAGGTACTGGATGAGACCGTCGGCGCGGAGGTGTGGTCGTTGTCCGATGATGATCTGGCCGCGACGATCGAACGGTGTGAGGTGGTGGCGGCGCGGCAGGCGGCGATGGGGTCGCGGTTGGTGCGGGAGGCCGACGCCCGTGGCGCAAAGAGGCTCGAGTACACGGTCTGCCCGATCACCCGACAATGACCACCTAGGGTAGCCGCGTGCCATTCGAAGCAGTGCATCCGGCGAACAGACGGATCGAACGCCGAAAGACCGCTCGAGTACTGCTCATTGATCCGAACGAGAGAGTGCTGCTCTTTCACGACAGCGACCCCGGACTTCCTGGTTCACCGAGGTTCTGGATCACTCCGGGCGGCGGGATCGATCCCGGCGAGACGGTCGAACGGGCGGCCCTCCGCGAGGTGGCCGAAGAGACCGGGCTGATCCTCGAACCGTCCGAACTGCGTGGTCCCATCGCCCACCGCGCCGTCGTGCACGGCTACAGCGACAAGATCGTCGAGCAGGACGAGACCTACTTCGCCGTCCGAGTCGACGCCTTCGAAGTCGATGTCGCAGGGCACACGATCGACGAGCAGTTCACATTCGTCGGACACCGGTGGTGGGCGAGCGACGAGCTACGCGCAACCGATGCCCGCGTGTGGCCGACGGCCCTGGCGGACCTGATCGACGCGGCAACAGAACCCAGCCGCTGGCCGATCCCCGTCGACGATGCCGAGGAGTCCACCGTTCCCGCCGATGCCGGGTCCGCGGATCGAACTACGGACGTCGGCCGTCTTCCACGACGATCGCCGAAGCCGTCGCCTGCGCCGGGTACGACTCCATGATCGCGCCCTCTGCCCACCCCGAGACCGTCGTGCCCTCGACGAGATCGGCGAAGGACACCGGCTCGTAGATTGCGCCACGCCGCTCCAGCAGCGCCGTACCGGTCTCGATCGCGAAGCTGACCTTCGTGTCCCCGGAGGCCGAGTTCGGATCCTCCTCGACCAGGACCGTCCCCAGCAACGGCGTGTCAGGGTCCGAGCAGACCGGCGGGTCGTCGCTGCTCACCGAGGTGTCGGGATCGGCCCGGGGATCTGCCTCGACACAGTTCTCGGTCACGGGCTCGAAAGGCTCCACGTGTGTGATGACTCCGACCACGGTCGGATCCGTGCTCGGGGGCTCGGTGGCCGGCACCACCGTCCCGTCGTCGGCCTGGTCTCCGCACGCCGCCGCGGCGAGGAGGACGGCAAGGGTCGTCACGGACCCGATACGCATGTGCCTCCTCTCAGGCCGCAGTCAGCCGTCAGCGCGCACACGCCGCCGGAACGCGTCGATCTGCATCCACGGGCGCATCCCAGCCGACTCGTACAGGCGCAGCGCCCCGCTGACATTGCCGGTGTCGACCCCCAGGCCGGCCCAGCGTCTGCCGTCAGCGGCGTAGGACGCCAGCGCCTGTCCGAGCAGGAAGCGTCCCACCCCACGACCTCGCGCGGCAGACACCACACCCAGGTAGCGGATCCAGCCACCACTCTCGCTGGCGAAGCGCCCGCTGGCCTGGCAGATCCCCGCACGCTCGCCGTCGACCACGGCGAACCGCCATCGGGAGAACTCCGGATCCTCTTCGGCGGAGAGTGCCTCTCGCCATGCCGCGAGACCTACCTCCTCGAAGCCCCAGTGCTCGGCGAACGACTCGAACAGGATCGCGTGCCAGTCGGTCCAGTCGCCGTCCGATCCAGCGTCGAAGCCCTCCAGCGCTACCCCTGCCGGCGCTGGCGGAAAGGCGTAGCCGCCATCGAAATCGATCCGCAGGCGGTTGAACCGCCGCTCGGCCACGAACCCCCGGGCACGCAGCGCAGCCGCGTACGGCTCGTCACCGACGATCACACCGGCTCCGACGGTCACCTCGGCGTTCTCGCGGTGCCGAGCCAAGACCCGCACGCGATGCATGAGGACGTCGAGCAGCAGCTCTCCGATCGCACCCGGATGACGCGGGTCCGCGTACACGTCGAGGTTGATCTGCTCACCGCCGAAGTCGTCGGTCACCATTCCCCAGGCGACCAGCCCGCGGTCGCCTTCGACCAGCCAGTGGTCGGTCTCCGGGGGCGTGCGCCGACTTCTCAAGAGCTCGCGGACCTCGGCGAGGGTAGAGTCCTCACGTCCCAGGACGTCGCATTCGGCGGCGTGAACGACACTCAGCAGGCGCGCCGCGTCGTGAAGAGTGGGACGTCGGACTGTGTATCCGGCGGGCAGGCCGGGAATGGTTGTGGTCACCACCGCTAAGCGTGCCCGGCAACCTGGGCGTCGACAACCACCGTTGACCGGGCACGAACCGTCGGGCCACTGATGCCGACGCGATGGTGATGCGGTAAGGATGGAGTCCATGAGCGAGCCCGACGACAGCAGCACCGAGGCGGAGCGGAGTCCGCGCGTGGTCGTGGTCGGCCCCGGTGGCATGGCCGTCGAGGGTGCGCAGCCCGACGACGCCGAGCAGCGCCAGTCCCGGTCGGTGACCGACCTGATCGAGCAGCCGGCCAAGGTCATGCGGATCGGCAGCATGATCAAACAGTTGCTCGAAGAGGTGAAGTCGGCACCGCTGGACGAGGCCAGCCGGGTCCGCCTCCGTGAGATCCACCGGTCCTCCATCGACGAGCTGGAGGACGGCCTGGCGCCCGAGCTCGTCGAGGAGCTCGAACGTCTCACGCTGCCGTTCACCGAGGACGCGGTGCCGACCGACAGCGAGTTGCGGGTCGCCCAGGCGCAGCTCGTCGGTTGGCTCGAAGGCCTGTTCCACGGAATACAGACGACGCTGTTCGCTCAGCAGATGGCCGCTCGGGCCCAGCTCGAACAGATGCGCAGGGCACTTCCACCCGGCGTACAGCCCGGTGCCGGCCAGCTGGTACCGGGAACTCCGCGCGGTGATGACACCCAGGGCCAGACCAGCGGCGGGATGTACCTGTAGGTCGAGCCTGTGCTGGTGCTCGACGGCACCGGTCGGTCGCGATCAGGCGAAGCGCACCAGCGGTCAGGCGAAATACTCGTCGAGCAGGTGGGCCACACCGTCGCGGTCGACGCTGTCGGTGACCTCGTCGGCGACGTCCTGGACGTCCCACGGTGCCTGGCCCATGGCGACGCTGTGGCCGGCCCAGGCCAGCATCTCCATGTCGTTGTGCCCGTCGCCGACTGCGAGGACGTCCTCGCGGGCCACACCGATCTCGGCGCAGACCGTCTCGAGCCCACCGGCCTTGGACACGCCTTCGGGCATGATGTCGAGCCACGCCGTATACCCGATGGCGTAGTCGACGCTGGGCAGTCCGGATGCCGCGGCCACTCGTCGAAGGTGTTCACGGTCCCCCTCCGGCCAGCGGACGACCAACCGTGTCACCGGGCCGTCGAGCAGTTCGTCGTGG
>Ga0256866_1000237_pt1 | contig 11627 bp, 13 predicted proteins | sample RVTome_16_FD_187338 | JGI IMG/M metagenome (GOLD analysis project Ga0256866, IMG submission 187338) | Soil microbial communities from uranium-contaminated site in the Upper Colorado River Basin, Wyoming, United States - RVT152D67 HiSeq ...
AATACTGGGGGATCTAACCCCATCTATTGGAGTCATACAAACTTCATTGTAATTATGCACTCAAATGGAGAATACTCAAGATACGATCATTTAAGCTACGATAGTTCAAGAGTGAAAGCTGGTCAACATGTCAGAGCAGGGGAAGAGATAGCTAGAGTCGGTATGACCGGATATACATACCTGCCACATCTTCACTTTCAGGTTTTTGTAGTTACTGGATTTAATATGTGGACAGACTTCGATACTTTGGAAGTTCAAGATTTTGAGCACTGAACAGGTTGCGTTACTAGGTGAGCACAGAACAAAAATAATTAATTTCATCTAGTTATATCTAACTAGATGGCTAGCTGACAGACAATTCTATGTGTAGACTTCTCTTTGTCTATTAACTGATAATAAAATCTTATTAATAAGGATAAACGAATCGAGACAGTCTTTTCTAGACAATCGACAGGAAGTTCATTCCAAAGATAGTATGATTTGGGCTAATCAACTAATAGTCCACATCATTCGTGTCCTTGAGCGTGCATGTTCTAATAGCTGTAATTAATTCGTTAAACTTCTTGTCAATCCTGATAGCTCTATGCTCTATTACTAATCAATATTCTATTTATAGGCGCATCTATGGATAGAATGGCCACTTCTGGCCGCTAACATTTAATTTTCTTTAAATCGATGACAATCACATTCACACGTGCTTTTACTATTGTCACATGCTCTATGATCTTTTGCGATGCATGCAAGTGATAAATTGGGTACAGGAATTAACCACCTAGCACTTTTATTCTTACTTTTCAATAAATAAAATTATTGTGCTGCTGGTCGTAAATTACCTGGATCCTCATTCGCACAGGAATGAGGGTCATCCATGCTACGGTTCCTTATAACTTATTAGACTTGGAGAAAGTGGATATCAGAAAACCTTAACGAAGAATTCACTACCGAAAAATTATGATGAGAAAAATGTTGAAGATCAAATAGAAGCAATATGTGACGCTGACGCAGACGGTAATCCTGATTTGCCATTCAACTCTGATCAGACTATTACTATTGGTGACCATGGTGGATATATGGGTTATAGAGATATGATGAACAAGTCAAGAATAACCCATGACGGGGCAATCGATATAAAGAATTATATACTATTTTGTGGATTATAGGGCTTGCCTTTGAGCTTTTATGAGAACCAGCTTAAATTAAAAGCGGATGAGCTAATCTCAAAGACAATAAAGATAAACGAAGCAAACAGAGCTCTTACGGCAGCTAATCAGAAGCTTGAATCAAAGACTGCAGAACTGAATAATTCAAATAAATCTTTGTTTGAATCAAACCGCGAGATTGCAGAAATAAATAAGGAACTTGCAGAAACTAATAAGGCGCTTGTATTAACAAATATGCAGTTTGCAAAGCTCAATCAAGAATCAATAACACTAAGTAAAGAATTAGCGTTAGCTTACCAAAAGATAGAACAACAAAACCAAACATATACAGCATTCATAAATATTGCAGCTCATGAACTAAGAACGCCATCTCAGGCTATTTTGGGTTGTGCAGAAAGTGCAAAAAGTGATCCTGCATACAAAGAAGACAAGCAAGGATATTTACATGTGATATATAGAAATGCATTCAGGCTTGATAAACTAATAAAAAATATACTGGATGTCACACAAATTGAAGGTTATACATTACAACTTGATAAACAACGATTTAACCTAAATGAGGTATTATCGAGTGTCATAGAAGATGCTCAAACACAAATTCTAGCAAATAATAGCAAGATAAAACTATCAGTTTCACTGGACAAATCATCATCAACATCATCAGCAGAGGACGAAATGCATGATGGTCCTATTTTCGTCGAAGCTGATAGAGAAAGGATAACGCAGGTATTATATAATCTATTAGATAATGCCATTAAATTTAGTGAAGAAGGCATTATATCAGTGGTAGTAGAAAGGAAAAGAAACAATAAAGATAACGGTGATGCTAAAGAAATTATCGAAATTAGTGTAAAAGACGCCGGATCAGGTATTCATCCTGAAATAATGCCAAAACTGTTTTCAAAGTTTGCTTCAAGATCTTTCTCAGGTACAGGCCTCGGATTGTATATTTCCAAAAGTATTGTTGAGGCTCATGGGGGGAGAATATGGGCTGAAAATAATCCTGATGGAAAAGGAGCTTCATTTAGTTTTAGTCTTCCACTTGATTGAACAGAGGATGAATCTTCGATGCCTGCACCAATTTCTTCCCCATAAGCCGCTGACCGTTGTGGTTAAGACCCAGATTCAAGTCATTGTTGGACCTGGTTAAATATGGGAATTGGGGATTCAGTGCAATGTGCCGCAGTGCCTCTATATGAAATTTTGGCTGTTCTCCTAATCTAACTCTGATTTTATTTGTTTCACTAATTTATCTATTTCAATAGGTTTTTCAATAACAGGAACTGAAATCATTTCTTTTTTTGATGTTGATGAAGCTTCTTTTATTGCTCTATAATAGGTTTCATATGCGGTAATAAACCATACCAATACTTTATTGTCTATTTCCTTAATCTTTTCATAAAGTTCAAAGCCATCAATCTTAGGCATTTTAACGTCTATTAGTAATAGATCATAGTAATCCGGCTTGAATTTTGATAATGCGATTGCTGAATCATTATATGCATCAACTTCAAATTTTGCAAGCTCTAATCCCATCTTGAAAGTAATTGTATGATCATAGTCATCGTCTACTAAAAATATCCGTTTCATTCTTGTTTTATCAGAGTCATAATAAATACTTCTTTTCTTCCTTCCTTCTTCAATGTCCATGGTGGGAACAGTATCGATAGCTATTCTTTCTTGTTGAATTATCAGTGGGAGGGTAAATGAGAATGTGGCACCTATTCCATCTGAATTGTTCTCAGCCCACATTTTGCCACCATGAGCTTCAATGATTCTTTTGGATATGTACAGACCTAATCCTGTTCCTATAATAGATTTTGTGGCAAATTTTGTAAATAGCCTTGGCATTATTTCAGGGTCAATACCTTGGCCAGTGTCAGTCACACTGACGACAACTTGTTGATCGGTATCATCTGTTAAAATATTAACAGATATCTCTCCTTTCTGAGTGAATTTAGAAGCATTAGTTAACAGATTCGAAATGACCTGAGTTAGTCTCTCTGCGTCTGCATTTACAATAATGTTGTCATTGTTTCTAAAGTTTGCTAACTTTATTTTTCTTTGTTTGTTATCTCCTTCTTCCTTTCTGTGATCTGCAAGAACATTCGTAATTAAGTCATTTAACCTACAGTGTTGCTTGTTAACTGTTAACGACTGACTCTCAATTTTTGTGACGTCAAGTATGTTTTCTGTAAGCTTTTGTAGTCTTTTTGCATTTCTGATTATAACGTTTAGTAACTCTCTATCTTTTTCGATGATCCCTTTTCTAGAGAGAAGAATTTCTGATAATCCAAGTATTGGTTGTATAGGAGTTCTCAGTTCATGGGCTGCAACGGTGATAAACTCTTCTTGTATCTTGTCGTGCTCTTGGAGTTGTTCATTTAACTCCTTTAGTTTTTGATACAGTTCTGTTTGTTTCCATAGACTTTCAAATATTGAAACATAAGATAATGCTGTTGATTTACTAATAGAATAAGTTGCTAGACCTATTGCTTCTTCAAACGCAGCTTTGGTATCATCTATTAATTCAATGACAAATGAAACATTTCTATCTACTATTAAGATTGTTTCTTGTAAGTCGGCAGATTGTTGTTTCGCAATATATCTTATATAGATATTGTTGCTGGGATCTTGTTGATAATTTTCTTTTGAAGGAAATGGTTCTTGTACTAATTCCTGGCTAGTTTCTAAATTTTCTACAGGCACTAACATTCTTACTTTGAGGTTTTTTTCTCTTACAACTTGCTTTATTAAACCAATTATTCCTATTCGCTCTTGACGTCCAAATGCTTTATTAGAAGGAAAAATCAGCATTATTTCTTTTTTAGATGATTTCAAAAGATCGAAATAGAGATCCTTTATTTTAGTGGCTTGGGAGATTTCTTTGACACTACGTTCAGGAATTAAGTCTCTTTCAATATCGTGCCTATAGCACGAGTGTATATAAGGATGGGGGAAACATTGTTGTACAACATGATCTAGAGAAGGGAATTCCGACAGTTGATAATAATGTAGTTAATCTTCTCGGCGCGATAATAGGCGCATTGATTTCGGCCAGCTTTGTATTTCTTTACAAGTAGATTATCGTGAATGATAACTGACAGACTGAACTTAGAGCGAATTTTTACATTTCTTAATACTAAGGGTTAGGTAAAATGTGACTTATGTATGTAAATGATGTTAACTTTAACCATTTCCATTTTTTGAGGTACGCAGATATGTACGGGTGCATCTGTATGCTGCATACATTATTTCAGGATGTTAATGCAGGTTAGAGAACTTATGCTAACTGGTTTACGTCGTTTCATAGTGTGGATATGATCAAAGAATGTGCTAAAGGTTTTCTTGATCTCTTGGGCGTAGATGAATACCAGTTCAGTGGAGAACATCAATTTTATCAGCGAGTCCATGACGAGATTTATAGACTTCTGGTGGAAGCGGATCTTATGGTCGTATATGAAAACCACACCTTCACTATACCAATAGATTCAGGACTCGCAATATTTGTAGAAAACAACTAAGGGATAAGTCATATATCAAATGGGATGATTTCTGGAAAGACGTTTGAGTCCACGACAACATAACGCATGCAGTGTTATCAGATTGCCAGAACTGCAATGACACATTCTTAAAGCGTCAAACAAATCATTGTGACTCGCTGCTTCCTTATCTAGAACACCTCACCATTCTCAGCCGGTGTACGTAAAGGTGTAATCAACTTGCCATGCTTCTTAACATCTTTGACTACGCCCTCTTGTTGAATCTATCTCATTACCAGCCACCATGGAAATATTCTGCATGCAATGGGATGGAAAGAAGCCAGCTATTCTATATATGCTAAGAGACTTCAGGAGATATCTCATTCAAAAACAGCTAGATGAATTAATCAACACAAGAAAGGTCTTTCACTATCTCAGAGCAGACATCGATAGGATGGATTGAAAGACTGCTCCAAACTCCTATAGCAGACAATAGGAAATATTGCGTATGGCGTATCTTAGCGCCTTATCTTGTAAACGTGAGGAGACTATCAGATAAAGAGTCTTACTCCATTATCACCTCATGGTTGGAAAGGTGCAATTTGCTAAAGAGGCTTTCATTTGAACCGAGATATGTTTCAAAGCATAATACACAAACTGCAAGAAGAGTTGGATACTATCCTATAAGTTGGAAGGCTCTCAAACTAGAGAGTTTCTATCTCTATGAATATTTAGCACCTGAAAAAAGTAACCATAATTCGGAAGCTGAATCAATTCCATCCGGTGCTGACTATACCGACAAAGTAGTTGAAGAAGGAGGTGAGAACGAACGACAATAGACAAATCTGCCGAAGAAGACGGCTATTATCAATCTGGAGGTCAGATAACTACACAGGATATCGGAGAGTGTAGAACTTGCAGTCATAAGCAACGATGTCATCCCTTTGATACAGGTCCTTGTTGGCATGCAGATGATACACTCCTGATGGACTGCAACTGCAAGGAGTTCTGCAGAATAAATATTGAGACTAAGTGGAAACATTACTGTGATAGCTGCGGAACTAAAACGCCCATAGTGTCGAAACCATCTACAACATATCATTGCAGTGGCTGTCCTCGTTTTGTATGGATAAGCTCAAGTATAGAACCAAGAGATCCACGAGAAGAAGAAAGCTTTGACCCTGAACTCTGGCCTGATATGCTTTTCTCACAAGATATAGTTCAGCAATACCAATAATCATTGCAGCTCCAAATAACAGGATGCCACCTGTAATGTTGTCAGGTGTTTTAAGAATGAATTTCATTTGAAAAGCCTCTTCATCACAAGAAATCCAATTACAAGTACTCATATTATGATAAGCCAGATAAGGTATGAATTACCATGTCTATAGAGTGTATCAATATAACCAGCATAATCATCCCCTTGAGGATTTAGTACTGGTGGTAGATCATCGTAGTAGTCACTGCTCATTGTTGTATTTTTCTCCTCTACGTATTTTGATACCATTACTTCTACTGCTGCTACTGCCATATTCGCTATCAACGTCATTATACCTAGTGCTACTATTGTTATTAACATTAACATCAATGACTTTATCATGCTACTAGACACACTTGCACTATCACGATAACCATTCTCTGCTTCTATAGTAACCCTAACAGAGGAACTGCCGGGATCACAAATGACAGAAACACAAAGAATAAAAATATCTTCTATGCCGTATCTACCATATATCCATCATTCTCTAGTGAAACCCCATCCAATTATGGGAGAAACCGAGTTGAAATCCATAGGTCTAATTACGATAATTGACGGGAGGGGTCATCTTATTGGAGCATCAGCACCAGATACAGAATTTTCTGACTATGCACCAATCTTTGGGCATATGATATATTCCTTTAACGTGGATGAAAGATTATAACTTAGTTAGTCGAGCCCGAACTTTTCTTTAGTCGATCCATAAAGAACGATGTATGATATTTTATCTTTTCCTTTGTCAAAAGGATAACTCTGTTCCTCATTAAGGTTTAAAATATCTTTTAATATTAACTCTGATGAATTAGTGCCTTGTATCAGAAGCATCAGTAATGGTGCCGCTAAAGAACACTTTCCCGTGTATACTCCCACTGGTATTAAATTTCACAATAAATTCTCTCAATTCCGTGTTATAATATTGTTATTAAATCCTTAGATTGTCATGCAATCTGAGCTTGATTTTGGTAACAGTGAAAACAGATGAAATCATAAGATACCCGTTGGAAACCAATAGATAATGCTTGGAAACCACTTGGTAATATATGATAACAATGTTTAAAGCTTCAAAATTTATTTCATTATATAGAATATGCAAGGGCTAAACGGGAAGGAATTAGAAGATTACGTTATAGAACTATATCATAATCAAAAAAAGACTTTTAGAGAAATACAGAAAATAGTAAGAAAATCTCCTCGTGATATTAGAGCCATTCTAGATAAGGTAGAGCCAGAACGGCTTCTCTTTCTGACTCTATAGAATGTTTGAGGACGGAAGTAGTACTACACATGTAGCAATTAATCTTAACCTTAGAGAAAAACAAGTAAGTGAGTACTATAGAGAATACTGGAATCTTAATGGGATGTACAACCTGAATCAGATTTATGAAGAAATAAAGGATGATATTTGGACAATAGTTGAATTATTCAGACAAATGAAGACAGAAGGTCTGAATCCGCAACACGTCAGTAGAATTCTAAAGGCAAACATAACACTTGAACATAAAAACAGAGATCTTGAATACGAACAAGCCAGATTAGAAGTAGGCAATAAGCAGGCAGCAATGACATTTCAACAATTTACCGATCTTATACAGAAAAATCATAAGACAATGGAAGAGAATTTTTATGTCATCAGTCAACAAAAACGTGAGATTGAAAATCTAAACATGGAAAAGGCAAGATTAGAGAATAGCATTGATTCTATTTGGTTGAACAATGAAACATGCATTAATATTAAGCAGATAGTTAAGCAGGAAATAGAAAGCGTCGTATCAAATCCCCGAAGGCTGTTAAAGATGGCTCTTGCATCTTTATTTGGATCGTCAAGGAAACACCCTGGAAAATTCCAGACCTTGTATTATAACATGCCTTCTAGCTTGTGAGAAGATGAGGATCAGAAATGGCTTCTAGACGAAGCCGAACAGTCATACAATAGGATTGTGGATGTCATTACCAACAATTGCATTAATAACATGCCTAATAATGCTGAATCATTATCTCCAATATCGCAGGTACCTGATGTGCAAGATATGGGAGACAGTAGTAAAATATTTGATACTATAGACTTGTCTCAGGTTAATTTTGCGTATAATAGCATTACGTTTCAAGTACACCCTAGTCATAAAATCTCAAATGAGAGTTATAGCGGAACAGATGTAAATCCAGGAGAAGATGAATCAGATACCTACGGCTTCTTGCAAGAGTAACACGAATAAAGAATATCAACAGTACATTTTTCAATAACTGGAACTATAATACATATGAGATGGGGCTATTTGGTTTTATCTTATTAATAGTAGTCATCTTAGCCATTATGGGTTTGGGATGGAATAACTTCACTGCTGGAGTTATTACTGGATTTGATAAGGCTATAGACGTTGGTACCCCTATCATCAAGGAGCTAACGCAAGAAGCCAGAGATCATGTAAATAATCCAGAACAGCTAACGACTACTTGATAGGGCTCTGACAGTTTAGTATGGCTAGTTTGGCTAGCGACGTGCTCCTTACATCTGAGCTTTTTCTGACATCAGTATTCAATAGTTAGAGTTCAGGTCAAAACATTATTCAAACAGGTTTCCCAGTCACAATTAGCTTTCATTGTCAAGCGGTACATGATAACTAAGGTAAGATAAAGTACCAGATTATAAGTCATATTTATAGATCCATAAAATCACGCTAGATAAGATATAATTCATTACAAGAAGAGTTCAAAATAACTAAAAAGTAAGTTCATGAATCCATAATCAACTTTTACTCATTTATAGGTAATATTTTTTATTGAAATCATAGATATTACACAGATATCCTCTCTTGAAATGTTTAACAACTCTTTCCCTAAAAGACGAACTTTTTATATCAATGATTTTGTCTGCGGCAGTAAGTCCCAAACTTGTTAACAATCCTGTAGCTACCTATTAAATCCCCTGTTGCAAAATAACCTGCGGCACCTAGAGTTAAATTATTCCCCATGAACTTATTTGTACACCTTGTCGTATTCCATAGCTATCATTCCATATATCCTCTAAAACAGTTCCTAGACCGTTTAGATCGAGTTTCACGGCTTCCTTGTCTTTTTCTCTGATTCCCTTGTCTTTTTCTCTGATTCCCTTGTCAAGAGATTCGAGCAGAGAGTAAAGATCAGTCTTTTCATAGCGCTGAATAACTTCTATACATCCATAATATGACTGGGGATTCAGGGTGATTTTTCTTATAATGAAGCGTCCTATATCGACAGGAAACATGCATTCCGTTAGAGACGGGTGTTTAAGTTGCAAACTGTAAAATTTCAATTCTTCGAAGTTATGATTTGTACTTGCTTGCATTGGATTAAATAAATCTTCTAACACAAAACCAAGGTAATCTAGATAACTGATTGTATAATCTGGAGCATGGTTTATGTAGTTTTTCACTTCATCTATTTCATCTTCCATCTTGAGCAATTTCAACCGTGAATAAACGCCACTATGATATGATATCATACTCTGCATATAGTCGGAAGTTTCGTTTACTTCCTCGACTCTGTGAGCTAGATCAGTAATATATGCGGGAGTAATTAAGTCCTGAAATTCCTGCTTCCATACATCGAAGTCTCTATATCCACCAAATAATTGTCAAGGAATACTTAGAACTGGAGGTTCCAATTCGCTGAAAACTGATTCTAGATGATCTGAATTTTCATATAGTCTCGGCGAACTATTGAGTACAAATTGCACCCTTCCAGTATCCTTAGAGAAATCGATTAATTTATCGATATCGTTTCTATCAAAGGAATGTTCCATTAAAAAATTATCTGCTTTTGATGGAGATAAGGGGATAATGAGGGTTCCCGCAAAGGGAATTTGAGACCATAATTTCACATTACAATATTTGTAAGCATTCACATTAGCGATTACAACTGGATCATGCAGGCTCAAAAATCGAGACGAATCTGGATAATTCAAATCTATTTTTGCACTCGGATCAGACATTAACTCTGAATAATACTTTTCTTGTGACGATTGTTCCCTTTTAGTATAATCTTCGAGAAACCCTTTCCTCATTTATCCTGATACATTCCTAGAATATTTTAGTATTCGTATCTGTTTTTCAATAAAAGTGGAGGTTTATGATTACATATGCAACATCATCTAAGAAATATGGCGGTAAGCCAACAGATTTTCCTCTAACTTCCTTTTCTGTTCTCATACTTTACATTTTTGAAATAGGCCATATAAAAAATCAACGTATATAAAGTGGTACATATTACTTATATAATTCTTTGTATGTTTTGTATGAATTTGAAACGAATATCACAATAATAGTATCTTATACCTTAGTCAAATATCTCGATGATCAGCAGTCTTCATGCATCATCGGTAATGTCATTAGGAGCGATGTACTAATATTAGGAAAGTAAGTATGAGACGCAAAAAACTTGAAACAATCCTTTTGCTTACTACAGCAAGCAGTAGTTAAGAATATGATATTGTTTATTAATGGTTGTCATAGTCCGGTACAATCACAAAACTATTTCCCAAAGGAACGACGTCATTCTGCCAGTCTAACTGTCTATGTCCTTCGCCCTGATCCCTAGTTTGTAACGAAGGAATTGAATCAAGAACGCGAAGAGTAGATGCAAATTTAATTTACTAATGTCAGACATTGCTTCTTAAGAAGGGTATTCTCAACTCTTTGTTTGGAAAGCACAATGCTTACCTATATCAATACTCCTATTAAATCCATTTACCGATCTCTCGCCTGATCTGGCCCTATCACTGGGACTTGAATTCTTTTATGACTAAACTATTTTTACTTTATCTAATCTTGCAGGTCCGGCAAGTTCCCAAAAATGATTGAATATATCTAGGCACCATTCATTGAATATTGAATCGTTTCCAACAAGTAGCATACTCATATCAACTTCACCTTTTATGTTTGGGAGCATTACGGCAGATTCTGAGTCTGATATGTATATGGCGAGCTCTACGGTATCAAGCATCTTCCTTTTAATTTTACCAGACTTTTCCAATCTGTCAATGTGGGGTATTACACTGTCAATAACTTCCTGAGGGAATACAGTGTTACGTCCAAACATACCCAATACGTCGACACCATTGATAGCGCGGTCTACAAGTATTCTTCCTTCTTCAGGCCATGCCTCAGAGACCATTATTCTCAGACACTTTTTTGTATTTAATTCTAATTTCTTTAGCTTTTCAAAAACTGCTGTAACATTTTTTATAACATTGCAGTTCTGTAGCGCGCCAAGTCTATGAACAAACTTATCAGGAACATTTTTGAGAGTATGGTCTTCAAAAATAAGCTGATACTTTCTTATGACTAGAAAGTACGGAAATTGCTTCATTATGAGTCTCCCCAATTCTGTTAAGTAGAAAACGCCAGTACTACCCAATTCATCATCTCCTCTCTTAATCAAATTAGCTTCTGTCAATCTATTAATATTTCTGAATGCCTCTTGCGCTGTGATATCAAGTTCCCTTGCAAGTGAGCTAATCTTAGATGGTTTAATATATAATGACATCAATATTGAACACCTGGTCTCACTTGCTAATTCGCTAGAAATTTCAGAAATTATCAGGCCATCTTTCAGATCTAACACAAGAACAAATTACATAACCGTCAATAATTAACATTTTATCAAGGAGTAGATTCGGTAGGATATACCCCTTCCTCGTTGGTAAGCTAAACCTTTAGTAACTTCATAAATAACGATTTACGATATGCGTTG
>Ga0256866_1000238_pt1 | contig 11556 bp, 11 predicted proteins | sample RVTome_16_FD_187338 | JGI IMG/M metagenome (GOLD analysis project Ga0256866, IMG submission 187338) | Soil microbial communities from uranium-contaminated site in the Upper Colorado River Basin, Wyoming, United States - RVT152D67 HiSeq ...
TCACCCGTGGCGGCACCGTCCTGGGAACATCACGAGTGAAGGTGGACAAGATCGACGTCGGTGACGGAAGGAAGATCGACGGACGGGAGACGATGCGCGGGGTGATCGACGATCACGAGCTCGATGCCCTGGTCTGTCTCGGGGGAGGCGGAACAGCCAGGAATGCGTTGAAGCTCGCCGACGTGGGGATTCCAGTGTTGACGCTGCCCAAGACCATCGACAACGACGTAGTTGGGACCGACACCACGTTTGGCTTCGATACGGCGATGTACATCGCCACCGAGGCCATCGACCGTCTCCACTCCACGGCCCACTCCCACCACCGGATCATGGTGGTCGAGCTGATGGGGCACAGTGTGGGATGGCTCGCACTTGGAGCCGGGCTCGCCGGCGGGGCAGACGTCATCTTGATCCCGGAGATCCCCTACGACGTCGGAGCCATCGCTTCGGCTATCTCGGAGAGACAGGCTGCAGGGTCGACTTTCTCGATCGTCGCGGTCGCCGAGGGGGCGATCTCTAAGCGGGATGCTGCTCTACGGGCCTCGATGTCGAAACAGATGGAAGTTGCCGGCCGGACCGAACGTAAGGCGATCAAGGCGAAGCTGCGAGAGCTCGAGTCCACCCGATCCGGCGGCACCGTTCAGCTCGCCTCGACCCTGGCAGAACTCACCGGGCTGGAATCCCGGATCACGATTCTCGGTCATGTGCAGAGAGGTGGCACGCCTACCCCGGCCGACCGTCTCCTCGCGACGAGGTTGGGCACTGCATGTGCCGACTACATCGCCGAGGGTCTGCATGGCGTTTTGGTCGCCGCACGTGGAGAGACCACCGAACCCGTGCCGCTGAAGAAGATCGCCGGTCAAACCAAGAACGTGCCACTCGACCATCCCTGGATCGAGACCGCCCGTCATCTCGAAGTTGCGTTGGGCGATTGAGCACGCGGAAACGACTTCGTCAGGACCTCGTTGCCGCGATTCGCTCCCGCGACAAGATCGAGATCAGCATGATCAGGACGCTCATAGCGGCGATCGAGAACGCCGAAGCTGTCGCTGCTGAGCCCTCGGCTGAAGCCCTGATCGGACTGAACCACGACCAGCCGCGAAGGAACCTAACCGATGAGGAAATCACAGCCATCGTGGCCCGAGAGAGAGCAGAGGTGGCTGATGCAGTCGAGAGATATCGCAAGCTCGGTCTCGATGCCGAGTTGGACGAGCTCCAAGACAGACTCGCCATCATCGACCGCTACACCGAATTGTCGTAGCCTCCACCCGTGGTGACCGAACCGCTCGGCGCAGTACTCACCGGGGGGCGAAGCACCCGGATGGGCCGCGACAAGTCAGACGTGGTCGTCGCCGGGGCAACCATGCTCGACCACGTTGCCACCGCCCTCGCTGTAATCACCGATCACATCGTTCTCCTCGGACCGGATCGGGATGGCTGGGAATGCTGGCCGGACTCGGTCCACGCCGAAGGGCCGTTGGCGGGAGTCGCCACGGCGCTCACCAGAACGGCGGCCGAGCGTGTGGCTCTCGTAGCCGTCGACCATCCGTTCGTGAGACGGGCTTTCCTGCGAGACCTCGTTGCCATCGAATCCGATCTGGCAGTCGTCCCCGTTGACGAAACCGGTGTTCGCCAGGTGACCTGTGCCATCTACCCGACGGCCATAGCGGAGGCAGCGATGGACGAAGCAGCTGTGGGCGGTTCGATTCAGACTCTGCTCGACAGGGTGTCCTTCCGCCCGGTGACCCCTCATGATTGGCGTAGCTGGGGTGAAGATGGACGATCCTGGTTCAGCGTCGACACACCAGAGGCTCTAGACAGCGCCCAAACCGCATACGGCTAGCCATCAGGTCGAGAGCGATTCAAGTCGTGATTGCACCAAACGGCGCTCTGCCTCATTGGAGATGAGCTCGAGGGCTCGCTGGAACTCGTGTCGCGCTTCGTCCTCGTCGCCGCTCCGGCGAAGCAGCTCCCCTCGAACGGTATGGAAAGCGTGATATCCATCGAGGTCGACACCCAGCATCGCATCGAGACCTGCGCGAGCCCCTTTGGCCTGGCCGACAGCAACCGCCCGATTGAGAGCCACGACAGGTGACCCGGTCAACGGCCACAGACGGTCGTAGAGATGCACGATCCGAGCCCAGTCGGTGTCTTCCCATGACCGGGCGGAAGAGTGGCAGGCTGCGATCGCCGCCTGAATGCCGTACTGGTCCGCGGCGTCTTCCAGACCGGCCACCAGGGCGAGCCCCTCCTCGATCTCGTCGGCGTCCCACAGGCTGCGATCCTGGTCTTCGAGGAGGATCAGGTCTCCTACTTGATCGACTCGTGTCACCCGTCGGGAGTGTTGCAGCAGCATGAGAGCCAGGAGACCCTGGCACTCGGTGGACCAGGGGAGCAATCGGGTCAACAACCTGGCCAATTCGATGGCAGAGGTGGCCAGCTCGTCGCGAATCACACTCTCCCCGGATGTGGCGAAATAGCCCTCATTGAAGATCAGATAGACCACCGACAACACCGCGTCGAGCCGATCCACCAAGTCCTCATCGGATGGCACCGCAAAGGGGATGCCGGCGTGCCGGATCTTCGTCTTCGCCCGAACGAGACGTTGGGCCATCGTGGCCTCGGACACGAGGAAGGCATCGGCGATCTCCCGCGTGGTGAGGCCACCCAAGGTCCGCAGTGTCAGGGCCACCTGTTTGTCCCTGTCCAAAGCCGGGTGACAACACGCGAAAATCATCTGAAGCCGGTCGTCGGCGACGGCGGGTCCAAACATCGGAGGTCGCTCGGCATCAACCTTTTCCAGACTGGCAAGCAAATCCTTCTTCCTTGCGTAGGTCTGCTCGCGCCGGATCCGGTCGATAGCCCGCCGACGGGACACCGCAGCTATCCAGCCTCCCGGATTCACCGGGATCCCGGTCTCGGGCCATGACCGCATCGCCTCGGCAAAAGCATCCTGGATCGCCTCCTCAGCCAGGTCGATGTCACGCATCTGGCGCGACAGGCTGGCCACGACCATCCCATAGGAGTCGCGGAATGCCCGCTCTACCGCAGTGGTGACGTCAGTCATTCGCCTCGCGCATAAGGTTGGCATACATGGGCGACAGAATTACCGGGCTCATTTATGTCGGCGACCCAATGTGCTCGTGGTGCTGGGGTTTCGCACCCGAGATCGAGTCGTTGGCCGAGGACTTGCCTGTTGAGGTCGTCGTGGGCGGGCTGAGACCGGGCCCCATGGCGGAGGTGCTCGACGACCGAATGGCCGATTTCCTGAGTCACCACTGGGTGGAGATTGGAGAACGCACCGGTCAGCCATTCGATACCGAATTCCTCGAGCGACGCGACGGCTGGGTCTACGACACCGAGCCCGCGGCGATTGCCGTGACCCAGATGAGGGAGATGAATCCGACTGACACTCTCAACTATTTCACCGACGTACAGATGGCGTTCTACGGGCGCGGTGAGGATGTCACAGACTTCGAGACACTGGCCGCCCTCGCCAACGGCTACGACATCGACCGCGAGACCTTTGGCGGGGCTCTGCCAACTGAAGAAGCCAAAAATCGTGCCTGGGGAGACTTCTCCCGCTCGCGCAACTGGGGAATCTCGGGATTCCCCACTCTGGTCGGAGAGCTCGAAGACGGCCGTCTCGTCCTTCTGGCACGAGGTTGGGCGCCGGCATCCACCATCCGGCAGCGCATCGTGTCGGTGGCGGAAGCGGAGTCACAACCAAGTTGAAGAGACCTTTTATTGCCGAGCCCAAGATCCATCCCGACGCCCTGATTGCCCCCGGCGCCCGGACGGTGACGTCGTCATCGACGCCGACGTCTTCGTCCTATTCGGGGCTGTGCTCAGGGCCGAGCTGGATCGAATCGAGATCGGCGCCGGGTCTAACGTCCAGGACAACGCGGTCGTCCATTGCGACGAGGGAGCTGGCTGTCTCGTTGGTGAGCGGGTCACGATCGGGCACAATGCCGTGGTTCATGGGGCCACCGTCGGAGCACGAGCGTTGATCGGAATTGGGGCGAAGATCCTGCACCGCTCGACGGTCGGCGAGGGCGCGTGGCTGGCGGCGGGATCGGTGCTGACCGAGGGTTCGGCCATCCCACCGTGGACTCTGGCGATGGGTGTCCCGGCAAAGCCCATCAGAGACCTCACCGACGACGAGATCGCCCGTGCTGATGAGGGAGTCGATCACTATCTCGAGCTTGTCGTCGCCTATCGCGAAATTCTCGGCTGAAAGTCGCCGGCGGAACTGTGAACTGTCCGACTACTGCCTTAGTATCCCAATGTGCCCGAGGAGGCCAGTGTTTCGTTTCAGGATGCGCCCCGCGAGGCCTGCGGAGTCATAGCCGCCTACTCGACCACGCAGCGGGTATCCCATCTCCTCTACTTCGGCCTCTTTGCCCTCCAGCACCGCGGCCAGGAGTCAGCGGGGATCGCCACCTCCGACGGTGAAACTGTCACGGTCTTCAAAGACCTCGGTTTGGTGAACCAGGTCTTCGACGAACCCACCCTCGCCGGGCTCGATGGGCTGTTGGGCATCGGGCACACCCGCTATTCGACGACCGGCTCCAACAATTGGGCGAACGCGCAACCGGCGCACCGGCAAGCCGGCCACACGTCTGTCGCCCTGGGGCACAACGGCAACCTGACCAACACTGAGGAGCTGGCGCGATCGTTGGGGATTCGAGGTGCCACCACCGACTCGGATCTCATGGCAGAAGGACTTGCTCGAGCCGTCGACGACAACCGATCCGATGCTCGGGGTCTCGAACTCGCCCTCATGAAGGTCGCCCCCACCTGGGAGGGTGCCTTCTCCCTGGTGATAATGGACCAGGGGCGCATCGTCGGATTACGCGACCCGCACGGGTTCCGGCCCCTCTGCCTGGGCTCGATCAAAGAGGGAGGATGGGTGATCGCATCGGAGTCCTCGGCGCTCGACATTGTCGGAGCAAGTTTCGTACGCGAGGTCTCGCCGGGTGAGATGGTGGTGATCGATGCCGGCGGGCCCAAGTCCTACTACCCCTTCCCCGAGATCAACCCCGGTCTCTGTGTGTTCGAGTTCGTCTACTTCTCCCGCCCGGACACCCACATCTACGGCCGCTCGATCCAGGGTGCCCGCCACGCGATGGGCCGCGTTCTCTCCGAGGAGCATCCCGCAGACGCCGACATCGTCGTCCCGGTGCCGGAGTCGGGGATTCCCGCCGCCCAGGGTTTCGCCAATGCCAGCGGTATCCCATACACAGACGGCCTCGTGAAGAACAGATACGTCGGAAGGACTTTCATCGAACCGACGCAACTGCTCCGTGACCAGGGAATCCGCCTCAAGCTCAATCCGATCCCGGAGAGTCTCGACGGCAAGCGAGTGGTGCTCGTCGACGACTCCATCGTCCGTGGCTCGACCACCAGACAACTGGTGTCCATGGTCCGAGACGCCGGAGCGCGCGAAGTGCACCTGAGAGTCTCCTCGCCCCCCTACCGATGGCCGTGTTTCTATGGCATGGACACCTCCGATCGATCGACGCTGATAGCGGCGCACATGCACGTCGACCAGATCAAGGAGCACCTCGGAGCCGATTCACTCGGGTATCTCTCGCTGGATGGTCTGCTGGAGGCAACAGGTGTCGCCGACGCCGGGTTCTGCACCGCGTGTCTCAGCGGCAAGTACCCCACAGCCGTGCCCGAGACGGCAGACAAATTCCAGTTGGAACGACAATAGGCGTGACGTCGTATCGACAATCGGGGGTCGATCTCGAGGCAGCAGATCGGCACATCGATGCCATCGCTGCCACGGTCACCGATACGTGGAAGACCGACGTTTTGGGCGGTTTTGGCGGGTTTGCCGCTGGTGTTCGCCTCCCCGCCGGTTTCGATGATCCGGTACTGATGATGTCAACAGATGGGGTGGGCACCAAACTCGAGGTAGCACGACGCGCTGATCGATGGGAGGGTGTCGGATTCGACGTGGTGGCGATGTGTGTGGACGATCTGGCCGCCGCCGGGGCACAGCCGCTCGGTTTTGTCGACTATCTGGCCGTGGGATCACTCCGGCCGACCCGGGACCGGATCATCGTGGAATCGGTGGCCGCGGCGTGTATCGAGTCTGCCTGCCCCCTGCTCGGCGGGGAGACGGCGGAACACCCCGGAGTCATGGATGCCGACGCAATCGACCTCGCCGGCGCAGTCATGGGAGTGGTGGAATCTGGCGAAGCACTCGACTCAGCCCGGGTAAAGCGGGGCGATGTCGTCATCGGCCTCCGATCACCCAATGTGCGCTCCAACGGTTTCTCGCTGATCCGGGCGGTGATGGGAGACGAGATCATCGAACATGCCGAGACGCTGCTGCAGCCCTCCGTCATCTACTCCCCGGCAGTTCTCGAGGCGGCTGCAACTGGCGGAGTCCACTCGGCCGCCCACGTCACCGGTGGAGGCCTCGTCGCCAATCTGGCCCGTTCCATTCCCGACGGGTTGGGTGCCGAGATCGACACCAACGCATGGGACCGACCAGACGTATTCGGGATGATCGCCGAACGCGGCGTGGCCGAAGAGGAGATGCGTCGCACCTTCAATCTGGGCATTGGCTTCTGCCTCGTGGTGGATCCCGATGCCGAGTCGGTCGTTTCCAGTGCGGTTTCGCCGCACGAGCCGAGGACCATCGGAACCGTGACCGATCGCGACGACGTCATTTTGCGATGAGCTTTCGAGACGCTAGTGCCATTAGTGGCAGTCCGGGCAGTTGGACCGCCGAAGTCCATGAAGGTTGGGACATATTCGGAGTTTCCAACGGCGGATATCTCATGGCCATCGCCACCAGGGCGATGGAAGTCGAGTCGGGAGGGCGGCTTCTCGTGTCCTCAACCGGGCATTATCTGAACGCGACCAGCGCCGGACCGGTCTCGATCGACGTCGCAACTCTAAAGGAGGGTCGGTCCCTGTCCACACTGCGGGCCAAGCTGTCACGTGGCGACAGACAGCTGCTGACGGTGACCGCAGTTCTCCAAAACCCAGACCACGATGGCTTTGCGGGTGACTTGATCATCGCAGATCCACCGCGACTGCCATCACCGGAGGAGTGTGTCCGTGCCGAGCCTGCAGACTCCGCCCCATTGCCGCCACCTTTCACCGGGAAGGTCGACGTGAGGATTCATCCCGATGATGCGGGGGTCGCTGACGGGAAGAAGAGCGGGGAGCCGGTGATGAGGGGTTGGTTCCGCTTGCGAAACGGGGAGGAGATGGACGCGCACGCAGTTGTCCTGGCGACCGACGCATTTCCCCCTGCGATTTTCAATTCCAGTCTCCCAATAGGTTGGACGCCGACTATCCATCTGACCGTTCAAGTGAGGAACCCGAACCCGAGTGGCTGGCTGGCATGTCGATTCGCCACCCGCTTCGTGACCGGGGGGATGTTGGAGGAGGACGGCGAGATCTGGGACGAAGACGGACGTCCCGTCGGCCTGTCGAGACAGCTCGCCCTCGTGCCTCTCTAGTGTCACACCCTTAGGGAGCGACGGATTCGAGCTCGGCGAACAGCTCCTTCTTGCGATCGTCGTCGAGAAATGACGACTCGATCGAGTTGGCGGCCAGCATCGCCAAACGTTGCTCCCCAAAGCCGAGATCGTCGGCGAGTGCGAAATAGTTCTCACCGACATAACCGCCGAAATAAGCAGGGTCGTCGGAATTGACGCTGACCAGGAGATCCGCCTCCATCATCTCCGGCAGTGGGTGATCGGCCAATCTATCGACCACGCGAAGAGCGACATTGGAGAGGGGACAGACCGTCAGCGGGATTCGCTCCCGACGAAGACGATCCACCAGTTGGGGATCTTCGAGGCTGCGCACCCCGTGGTCGATCCGTTCCACACCAAGCACATCGAGGGCTCCACTCACATATTCAGGCGGTCCCTCTTCACCGGCATGGGCAACAGTGCGTAGGCCCAGCGAACGAGCATGTGCGAAGGAGTCGGCATACAGCTCGGGTGGGTAGCCAACCTCGGACGAGTCCAGACCCACCGCGATCACACCTTCGAGAAAGGCCTCGGCCTCCTGCATGGTGCCCAAGGCAGCTTCAGCGCCGAGATGGCGGAGGAAACAAAGGATCAGATCTGAAGAGATGCCGTGACGAGATTTGGCATCGGCCATGCCTGAGCGAAACCCATCCATGAATATCTCAAAGCCGACTCCCCGCTCGGTATGGGTCTGGGGGTCGAAGAAGATCTCGGCATGTCTCAACCCGTCGTCCGCAGCGCGATCAAAGTAGGCGGTGATCAATTCGTAGAAGTCCTGCGGGGTCTGGAGAACGGCGGCCCCCCGGTAGTAGATGTCGAGAAACGACTGGAGGTTGCGGAACCTATACGCCGCCGCCACGGAGGCTACATCGGCAAAAGGGAGGTCGTAGCCGTTGCGTTGCGCAAGATCGAACATCAGCTGTGGCTCGAGCGTGCCTTCGATGTGGATGTGCAGCTCAGCCTTGGGCAGCTTTCGGATGAACTCTTCCATCCGCTGACGCTACAACGTCGAACCTGCTGTTGCTTTCCTCAGGTAGTGGGGCCCGTATACGGGTCCCACTACCTCGAGAACGGATGGGTCTTTCCGTCTCGAGATCTTCTCGAGACGGAGAGACCCATATCCGGGTCGTACTACCTGAGGAAAGAAAGAGCCAGTACACCTACAGGGCGATGTCCTGGGGGCGAGCGGGCGCCCTGTTGACCTCCTTGCCGGTGGCGTGCCGGATGGCGGCGAGCACGGCGGCGGTCGATGAGATCGTCGGCGGCTCACCGACACCCTTGGCTCCGAAGGGTCCCCAGGACCCATCCTGTTCGATTAGGAGAGCCTCGACGTCGGGGGCATCGAGGATGGTGGGAAGCAGGTAGTCGGTGAAGTTCGGGTTCTTGATTACCCCACCATCTAAAACCAGCTCTTCCATGATCGCCAGACCGACACCCTGGAGAATCCCACCCTCGATTTGGCCCCTCACCGACTGAGGATTGAGCGCCCTGCCGACGTCCTGAGCGGTGTCGACCCTGACGACGCTGACCAATCCCAACTCCGGGTCGACATCGACCACGGCCCGATGGCCGGCAACGGCGAAGTCGGCATGGACCAAACCCTGGCCGTCATCGTCGGGCGGTTCTGTAGCCGGATGACGGAAGGTGACGGTCTCCTCCCATCCCTCACCGGCGAGAACGGCCATCGGCACGATGACGTCACCATCGCGCCAGGCACCGTCATCGGTGAGGTCATCAGCGTCGTGATGGGTGAGGATCCGCTCCCTGAGCTGAGTCGCCGCTTGCAGCGTGGCACCACCCGAGATCTGGGTCTGTCGAGAGGCCGAGGTCGAGCCGGCCGAATCGATGAGCGACGTGTCGACATGCCGGACAATTGCCTCGCTGACTCCCAAGCCTGATCGGGCGAGCTGGGCGAGAACCGTGACCAGGCCCTGACCGACTTCGATGGCGGCGGTTTCCACCACGGCACCTTCCTCGGTGAGACGCACCCGGGCCTGGGCGTAGTCGTCGAAGCCTTCGGAGAAGCCAAGATTCTTCAGGCCGAGGGCGTAGCCAATGCCGCGCTCGACGTGATGTCGCTCGGTAGTGAGACCACTCCCACCAGGAAGAGGAGAACTGTCCGATGTGGTAATGGGCATCGCGGCCAAGGAGTCGATGACATCGATCACAGGAAGGGGGGTTTCGATCCGCTGACCGGTCGTCGCCAGGACGTCACCGGTGGCCAAGGCGTTGCGACGACGGATTTCAAGCGGGTCGAGCTCCAATCTCGCTGCCAGCTTGTCCATCTGGGCCTCGTAGGCCACGCACACTTGGACTGCGCCAAACCCACGCATGGCCCCACAGGGCGGGTTGTTGGTGCGCGTGCCAGCACCGTCGACGGCCACGGAGTCACATCGGTAGGGGCCGACTGCGAAGTAACACGCATTGGCCAGCACCGCCGAGGTGGTAGAGGCGTAGGCGCCACCGTCGATGAGGATCCTCGCCTCGACCCTGACGAGACGCCCTTCCTCGTCAGCCTCGTGCCGGTACCACATGCGTGCAGGATGACGGTGGACGTGCCCGGCAAACGACTCGGAGCGGTCATAAACCATCTTGACGGGCTTGTCGGTGTAGAGAGCCAGCATGCACAAGTGGATGTGGAGGTTGACGTCCTCCCGTGCGCCGAACGCGCCCCCGATGCCGGTCGGGTGGGCTCGAACCTGATCGGATCGAAGCCCAAGACTGGCCACGACCTGTTCCTGGTCGACGTGGACGAATTGACTGGTGGCGTAGAGGTCGACTCCGCCAGTGCCGTCGGGAACGGCAAGTCCGGCTTCAGGGCCGAGGGGAGCCTGGTCCTGCATGCCGACTTCGTAGAACGCCTCGACGGTCACGATGCCTGAGGCTGCCTGGTCTCCGCGCCGGATCCTCATGCGACGGAACACTGCATCGACCTCGTCCGCCTCCTCCGGATCGACCAGTGGGCGGAGCACTTCGTATTGCACGTCCACGGCCGCCGCAGCACGACGGGCGGTGTCCTCGTCCACGGCGGCGACAATCGCCACCGGCTCACCCCAATAGCGGACCAAATCGCCGGCCAAGACCGGCTGGTCGGGATGTTCGAGACCGAAGACGGCCCGACCGGACACGTCGCCGGCGGTCAACACCGCGTGGACCCCGCCAATGGCTAGAGCGGGGGCAATGTCAATCGAGACGATCCGGGCGTGTGCATGTGGGCTTCGGGTAGTTGCCCCCCACAACATCTCATCGGCGACGAGATCGGACGCGTAGCCGAATTCGCCCGTGAGCTTGGGCACTCCATCGGGTCGAAGTGGTGACTCGCCGACACCGCCGGCGATCCGGGATGGAGCTTTCGTGGTCCTTGCCGTCATGGCTGGCCCGCCAGGTTCTCCAGTGCCCGAATGATGGCGCCATAACCCGTGCAGCGGCAGATGTTCCCGGCCAGGGCCTCTTTGATCTCACTCGTATCCGGGCTCGGATTCTCCACGAACAACTCGGTGGCGGCGACGACGATGCCGGGTGTGCAGAAGCCACACTGCACCGCGCCCGCCTCGTTCATGGCACGTTGCACACCATTGAGGACGCCGTCACCGGCCACACCTTCGACGGTGGTGACCTCGGACCCGTCGGCGTCGACAGCCATCACTAAACAGGAGCAGACCAACCCACCGTCGAAAATCACCGAACAGGATCCACACTCTCCCTGCTCACAAGCACTCTTTGAACCTGCCAACTCGAGCTCGTCGCGGAGGAGATCGAGCAGGCTGATGGGTCTATTCACGCGGGCTGTGACCTGTTCACCGTTGAGGTTGAAGGTGACGATCACCGCAGACACCTCTCGAGGAGGCGACGGCAAAGAACACCCGCGGCATGTCTGCGGTATGACTCGGTGGATCGATGGTCGGTGATCGGGGCGACCTCATCGCTGACCAGACGTGAGAACTCGTCGAGATCAGATTCCATGGGCCGCGAGATCGAAGAGATCATCTCCTCGGCGCGGGTCGCCCGCAATGGAGTGGGACCGACCGAGCCCAGGCCGACCGTGGTTGTG
>Ga0256866_1000239_pt1 | contig 11551 bp, 12 predicted proteins | sample RVTome_16_FD_187338 | JGI IMG/M metagenome (GOLD analysis project Ga0256866, IMG submission 187338) | Soil microbial communities from uranium-contaminated site in the Upper Colorado River Basin, Wyoming, United States - RVT152D67 HiSeq ...
GTATCTCCCGGTGAGCGGCGGCCACCTCGGCGGCGCCAGGAAGGAGCGCAAACCATGCTGGCGAGACGGCTCTTCCCCCTGATGATGGCGGGTCTCACCGCCTGTGCGGCGCTGGGCCCGGCCGGCCCGTCCACTAGCTCCGAGCGGGTCCTGCTCCTCGGGTCGAGCCACGGCGTCGTGAGCGTGGACCCCGGGAACGGCTCGGTCCTGTTCCAGGGATCGGGGGTCCCGTCGTCCAGCGACTGGTCCACCCTGCTCACCGCGACCCCGTACGGCGGAGGGACGATCCTCGAGGCCCGGGACTCGACCACCGGCGAGGCGCTCTCATCGTTGCCGGTCCCCGGCGAGCTGGGCGTGCGGGTGGCGTCTCCGGACGGATCCCTGGTCGCCCTGATGCCGCCGCTCCCCGCGGGAGCGAGCCCCTGGGTCCCGGAGCCACGAGCCTCCACCACGATCACCGTGGCCGACCCCTCCGGGCTCGAGGAGCCTCGTCGGTTCCGCCTGGACGGGAACTTCGAGCCCGAGGCGTTCTCGGCCGACCGTGAGAGCCTGTTCCTGATCAGCTACGTGCCTCCCACCGCACCGACGGGGTACCGGGTGGCCGCCCTGGACCTGATCGACGGCTCTCTCTCCCGGGTCAGCACCGGCGTGAAGGGGGTGGTGGAGACGATGAGCGGCACCCGACTCGAGCAGGCCGCCTCGGCCGACGGCACGATGCTGTACACGCTGTACACGACCCGGCCCCCCGGCCATGTCGCGGCCGGCGGTGCGTCGGGGGAGCACGTCGCGTTCGTCCACACCCTCAGCCTCGACGAAGGGTGGGCCCACTGCGTGCCCCTCCCGGAGGAGCTGTGGGGCGGGGATCCGGCCGACCAGGCCATGGCGATCTCGGCCGACGGCAGCCTGCTGTACGTGGTCGACACGGCCCGCCGCGTGGTGGCCGCCATGGACACCACCTCCCTGGAGATGACGGGAACGGACGGGGTGGAGCTCGCCCCGGATCAGGAGGGCGAAACCCGAGCGGTCATCGGCCCGGACGGCGCGCTGGTGGTGGCTTCCGGCTCTGGCGTGGTGTCGCTGGACGCCGAGACCCTCCTCCCCATCGACGGTTGGACGTTCGGGGCGCCGGTAGTGGCCCTGGGAACCGGCCCCCGGGAGGTCTACGTGGCCGTGCCGGGCGTGGTCCATGCCGTGAGCCCGGGCGGCGATCGCGCCGACGCGGAGATGCGGGCTCCTGTCGTGGACGAACTGTCGTTCGTGGGGATGCTGGAGCGCTGATCCAGGGTCAGGAGATGGCGACCGGGCCCTCGGTCCCGGTGACCCGCCAGCCGTCGCCGATCCGTTCCACGACCCAGGTCTGCCAAGTGCCGGCCAGGTTGGCCAGGTAGCTGGATGACGGCACCAGGGCTAAGTCGTCCTCGCCGGTGATGGGGCCGAGCGTGAGCAGGATCCCCTGGTTCTCCACCCGTCCCCCGTCCTCCATCGGGCCGATCACCTCGGTGCGGCTCGACACGAACTCCAGCGGAGCGACGTCGGCCACCGCCTCCGCCAGGGCGTCCCGGTCGGGGAAAGGCTCCCCCGTCCCGGGGTCGTCGGGGTCGTCGGCGTTCTCCATGACCCGGTCCAGCAGGTAGATAACACGGAAGCCCGAGGACTGCCCCTTCTCCGAAGCCATGTGGCGGATCACGGCGGCGTGGATGGCCACCTCGCGGTCCTCCTCGGCCGCGCCGGGGGCACCGCCCGAGCGGGCGCATGCCGCGGACGCCAGGAGACCGAGGACCACGGCGACGCGTATCGCGCTCATGACGATTCGGACGGGCGGGCGGCTGCAGGGCCGAGGACGCTATACTTGGCCCCGTGCCCCCCGCTGGGGGTGGGCGAACGTCGCCCCCATCGTCTAGCGGCCCAGGATACCGCCCTTTCAAGGCGGCGACACGGGTTCGAATCCCGTTGGGGGCACGTAACAGAATAGTGGGCCTGTGGAGCAGTCTGGCCGTGCTCGCCACCCTGTCAAGGTGGAGGTCGCGGGTTCAAATCCCGTCAGGCCCGCAATGGTGAGGCGCCGACCGGCGCCCATCGGGCGAGGTAGCTCAGTTGGCAGAGCACGCGGCTGAAAACCGCGGTGTCGGCGGTTCGAATCCGTCCCTCGCCACCCGGCCTTAGCCGACCGCGGACTGCTCCAGCAGACTCCTAACCTCCGACTCCCAGTACCGCCGATGGCCGCCAAGCGTCCTGATCGAGGACAGCTTTCCGGCCTTGGCCCACCGGGTGACGGTCTTCGGGTCCACTCGGAACAGCGCCGCGACCTCGGCAGGCGTCAGGAGCCGCTCGTGGTCCATATCACCGTTGTCGTTGGATCCCATCCTCCACCTCCCAGAGCCTTCCCTTGGGACAATTGTCCGAGGGGTCGGCCGATCGGGCCATAGACAAAACGGGCCATTTCCGAATGGCCCGTTTGCACTAGTTACGAATGCGTCAGTTGAGCGATTCGCGAATCTTGGCCTCGGCCCACCGTCCGGCCACGGTCTGGTACAGGTCCCCGGCCCGCTCGAGGTCGCCTGCCTCCAGCGCGTCAAGCGCCGCCTGGATCTCCCCAGCCGAGTGATCCTCGTCCAGGTCGTTCCAGCCCGCGGAGGCCGCCGCGTCCCCGTAGTCGAGCTCCACCGCTGAGCCGGACGGGAAGCACGACAGCCAGTCGTCGATGTCCCGGACCACACCGGCCACGCCGTCGAGCCCGCCGTGGTCAAGAACACGGGCCGCCCGCCGGGCCCGGCGCCGGGCCTCCGGGAGCCGGGTCCAGTAGAAGGCCCGGAACTCCCCATCGGGGCGCTCCACGATCCGACGCTCCGCGTCCTCGAACAGGACGAACCACCGGACCGGGACGTGCCAGGCGCTCTCGAGCATCGTGGGGACCGCGCGGGGGTCACGCCGGCGGATCCTGGCCAGCTCCCTGGCCGCACGACGGGCCTCGGCCTCGGGGACCAGGGCTTCGGCGACCTCGCCGGGCACGGTCTCGCGCAGCGACAGAAGGCCGGCCAACACCCGGAGCCGGGTGGTCGAGGGACACACGAACCACCGCCCTTCGACGAGCCGCACCTGGGCCCGGTCCTCATCGCTGGTGAGCAGGCCCAGGCGCCCCCCGGCGGCCCGCCGCTGACGGTAGACGGGTGCGGGGGGCATGTCGTGCTCGCGCCGAACGATGTACCGCTCCCAGCGAGCGCGCTCCCCGTCGGGGAACACGTCGATGGGCTGGAAGACACGTAGGAACGCCGAGCCGCGCACGACGGCCATGATACGCGAGGGGCCGGGGCTCCCGACGACGCGACCTAGGCCCGTGCTATATTCGCGCGGCTCGGAACCTCCCCAGGAGCGACGTTGACCGTCTTCTCCAAGCTGGGCAACGAATACGAGGAGGTCGTGTTCTTCCACGACCCGCCGTCCGGGCTCCGGGCCATCGTGGCCATCCACTCCACCGCGCTCGGCCCGGCACTCGGAGGCACCCGGTTCTACCCGTTCGAGTCCGAAGAGGACGCCCTTACCGACGCCGTCCGGCTGGCCAAGGCCATGACGTACAAGGCAGCGGCAGGGGGGCTGGACCTGGGAGGGGGGAAGGCCGTGATCATCGGCGACCCGCGACGGGACAAATCCGAGGCCCTGCTCAGGGCGTACGGCCGGTTCATCGAATCCCTGGGCGGCCGATACATCACCGCCGAGGACGTCGGGACCTCCCGTCCGGACATGGACGTCCTCCGCCGGGAGACCCGGTGGGTCACGGGCGTATCCAAGCGCCTGGGCGGCTCGGGCGACCCGTCGCCGGTCACCGCGTACGGCGTCTTCCAAGGCCTCCGGGCCTGTGCCGAGGAAGCGCTCGGCACGGCATCGCTCGAAGGGGTTCGCGTCGTAGTTCAGGGCGCCGGAAAGGTCGGCTCCAACCTCATCAGACACCTGGTCGACGCGGGGGCCGTGGTAACCGTGGCGGACGTGGACGTGGACGCCGTGGCCAGGGCGGTCGCCGAGCACGGCATAGATACGGCGGAGCCGGAGAAGGCCCACGCCGTGGAGTCCGACATCTTCGCTCCCTGTGCCATGGGCGCGGTCATCCGCGACGACACCCTCCCCGAGCTGAAGTGCAGGGTCGTGGCCGGCGCGGCCAACAACCAGCTGGAGCGGCCCGAGCAAGCGGACGCCCTCTCGGAACTGGGCATCCTCTACGCCCCGGACTTCGTCATCAACGCCGGCGGCCTCATCAACGTGGCGGACGAGCTGAACGGCTACGACCGCGAGCGGGCCATGACGAAGGTCGAAGGGATCTACCGCACCCTTCGAGAGGTCTTCCAGCGGGCCCGGCTCGAGGGGATCACGCCGTCCCGGGCCGCGGAGCGGCTGGCCGAGGACCGCATCGCCCGGGTGAGCCGGGTGCGCCTCCTGTGGGTCCAGGGGCAGGCCCGGTAGCCCCCGGCCGCCGGTCTGACCGTCACCACCAGCGTGGTTGCATCGCGCCCGCCCATTTGGTACTCGTAGGGGCGGTTTGCCTGCCCGGCCACCGAACCTCGTGCGGCGGTGGAGCAGGACCGCCCTCGTCGTGGGCGTCACCGTAGCCCTCTTGGTGACGCCCGGTCTGCAGACCGCTGCCGGGACCACCTCCAAGGAGCAGCGGGTGCTCCGCATGATCAACGCCAGCCGCTCAGCCCAGGGGGTGGGCACCCTCAGTCTGTCCGAGCGGCTGTCCCGGTTGGCCCGCCGCCACAGCCGGCGCATGGCTCAGGAGCGGCGGCTGTACCACCACTCCTGCCTGTCGTGCCGGTTCCCCACCGGGAGCTGGAAGCTCCTCGGGGAGAACGTGGGAACCGCCCCCTCCCTGCGTCGGATCCACAAAATGATGCTCAAGAGCTCCGGCCATCGCCAGATCCTTCTGAACGGGGCCTTCGACCGTGTGGGGGTGGGCGTGGTGAGGCGGGGCGGAAGCTACTGGGTCACCGAGATCTTCTACGCCTAGGTGCGTCGCCCTGGGGAGACCGGCTGTGGTGGGCCGTGGCAACCCCTGCTCCGCTCAGTGCGAGGAGGAGCATGGCCGCGAGAGTAATCGTCTTTCGGGGGCAGGACTAACCGTCCCGGACTTTGCTTCGGTTGGGGACGACCGCCGGCGGGTGCCATAATTCCACCCGGCCCGGGACCAGGAGGCTATGACGTGTCCGATGACCAGATGGTCCGGATCCTCGACCCCAGCGGGGCCGTGGTCGACCGGGAGTCCCGTGACGCCCTCGACCTGAAGGAGGAGGACCTCCGAGCCCTGTACCGGGCCATGGCCCTGGCCCGCCAGGTCGACCTGGAGTGCACCGCACTCCAGCGTCAGGGCGAGCTGGCCGTGTACCCGCCGCTCCTGGGGCAGGAGGCCGCCCAGGTCGGGAGCGCGTACGCGCTGGGTGAGGAGGACTTCGTGTTCCCGGCGTACCGCGAGGTCGGCGTGGGCATCGTCCGGGGGATCGACCTCGTGGAGTACACCCACTTCCATCGAGGCACCAGGCACGGGGGCATCGACCACCCGGGCGATGCCCGGTTCGCCGAGGTCTCGATCCCGATCGCCACCCACGCCCTCCACGCGGTGGGCTGGGCCATGGGAACGAAGAAGGACGGCGCCCGTGGCTGCGCCATCGTGTACTTCGGAGACGGGGCCACCTCGGAGGGCGACTTCCACGAGGCCTGCAACTTCGCCGGCGTCTTCAGGGCGCCGGTCATCTTCTTCTGCCAGAACAACGGGTGGGCGATCTCGGTTCCCCTGGCCCGCCAGACCGCCGGGGAGATCTACCGCAAGGCCGAGGGCTACGGGTTCCCGGGGGTCCGGGTGGACGGGAACGACGTCCTGGCCGTGTACCGGGTCACCCGCGACGCGGTCGAGCGGGCTCGCGCGGAGGGCCTGCCCACCCTGATCGAGGCCATGACCTACCGGATGGGCCCGCACTCCACGGCGGACGACCGGAGCCGGTACCAGCCCGAGGAGGAGATCGAGCGGTGGCGGAGCCTCGATCCCCTGTTCCGGTTCCGTAAGTACCTGGAGGCCGAGGACGCCATCGACCACGCCTACGTGGAGCAGGTCGAGGCGGACGCCGGCGAGCTCGCCGCCCAGATCCGAGCCGGCATCGTTGGCGCCCCGGCCCGCGACGCACGAGAGATCTTCGAGTGGGCATTCACCGAGCTACCCCCCCACCTGGAGCGCCAGCGCGACGAGGTCGCTGCGGCGATGGAGGCCGAGGATGCCGGGGAGGGAGGCGACGGTGGCTGAGGTCACCATGGCCCAGGCCCTCAACGGCGCCCTCCGCCGAGCGCTGACCGACGACGACCGCGTGCTGATCTTCGGCGAGGATGTGGGGAAGCTGGGCGGCGTGTTCCGGATCACCGACACCCTCCAGTCCGAGTTCGGCGAGGAGCGGGTGTTCGACACGCCCCTGGCCGAGTCCGGGATCGTGGGGATCTCGGTGGGGCTGGCCCTGGCCGGGTGGCGTCCGGTCCCGGAGATCCAGTTCGACGGGTTCTCGTACCCGGCCCTCGACCAGGTGATCTCCCACCTGGCTAAGTACCGGTTCCGGTCGGCCGGCACCGTGAGCCTGCCCGTCGTGCTCCGGATCCCGTGCTCGGGGGGCATAGGTGCGGCGGAGCACCACTCCGAGAGCCCCGAGGTCTACTACGCTCACACGGCCGGACTGAAGGTGGTGATCCCATCCACGCCGATCGACGCGTTCAACCTCCTGCTGTACGCGATCCGCGACCCCGACCCGGTGATCTTCCTGGAGCCGAAGAGCCGCTACTGGTCCAAGGAGTCGGGCGAGCTGAAGCCGAACGGCCTGCCGATAGGGCGGGCCCGGATCGTCCGGGAAGGGTCGCACGGGACGCTGGTGGCGTGGGGCGGGATGGTAGTCCGGTGCCTGGAGGCCGCCGAGGCCGCCGCCGAGGACGGGGTGGACCTCGAGGTCCTCGATCTTCGCTGCCTGGTCCCCCTCGACGTCGACACGCTGGTCGCCTCGGCCCGGAAGACGGGCCGCGTTGTGGTCGTGCACGAGGCTCCCATGACCGCCGGCTTCGGTGCCGAGGTCGTGGCCAGGGTGGTGGAGGACGCGTTCGAATACCTGGAGGCCCCCGTGCTCCGGGTGACCGGCTACGACACCCCGTACCCTCCGGCCAAGTCCGAAGAGTACTTCCTGCCTGACGTCGACCGGATCCTCCGGGCCGTGGAGCGCACGCTCACCTTCTAGACTGCTCCCATGGCCGACCGAGTCTTCAATCTCCCGGACCTCGGTGAGGGGCTGGAGGACGCCGAGATCGTGGAGTGGAAGGTATCGGAGGGCGACTCGGTCGCCCTGAACCAGGCCCTGGTCGAGGTCAACACGGCCAAGGCGCTGGTCGAGATCCCGTCCCCGGTGGCCGGCGTGGTGACCACCCTCCACGGTCAGGCCGGCGACGTGGTGAAGGTTGGCGCCGCCCTGGTGACCTTCGCCGTCGAGGGCCAAGAGCCCGAGGCCGACGGTGCCGCCGAGGGATCGAAGCGTCAGCCGCTGCTGGTCGGGTACGGGGTGGAAGAGGGGCCGGCTGCCAAGCGGCGCCGGCCGCGGCTCAGCCCGCCCGGCGCCCGGCAGGCCCCGGCGGCGGCGGCCCAGGGCCCGGCGGACGAGCCCTCGGGCGGCGCCCGGGCCACGCCGGTGGTCCGGAAGTTGGCCCGGGAACGGGGCGTGGACCTGGGGGCCGTGGTGGGCACGGGCCGGGACGGGCGGATCACCCGCGAGGACGTGCAGAAGGCCGCCGCAGAGCCCTCGACGGCGTCGACGACCCCTGCGGCCGCTCAGGGGCCTCCCGGCCAGGACGAGCGCATCCCGGTCCGGGGAGCCCGGCGCCTGATCGCCCAGAAGATGACCCGCTCGTGGCAGGAGATCCCCCACGTGACCTCGTTCCACACCGTGGACGCCACCCACCTGGACGCCTTGCGACGGGAGCTGAGCGAGGAGTCCGGCCACCGGGTCAGCTCGCTGGCCGTCATCGTCCGGGCCCTGGTGGAGATCTGCCGGCAACACCCCCCGCTGAACAGCTCCTTCGACATGGACGCCGGAGAGATCGTGCTCCGGCGCTCATACCACGTGGGCATCGCCGCGGACACCGAGCTCGGGCTGATGGTGCCCGTGGTCCGAGATGTCGACCGCAAGGGCATCGCCCAGGTGGCCCGGGAGATGGCCGAGGTCGTCGAGGCGGCCCGGGCTGGGACGGCCACCCCCGAGCAGCTCACCGGGAGCACGATCACTGTGTCGAACTACGGTGTGTTCGGATCCGAGGCCGGCACGCCCATGATCAACCATCCCGAGGCGGCCATCCTGGGCGTGGGCCGGATCGCCCCCCGGCCGATGGTGGTGGACGGCCGGGTGGAGGCGCGCACCACGGTGACCCTGGCCCTCTCCTTCGACCACCGGATCATGGACGGCGCGGACGCGGACCGGGCCATGACCGCACTCCGGGAGCTCCTGGAGAGCCCGTTCCGCCTCGGCGGCCTCCCTCGGTGAAGATCGTCTCCCTACTCCCCTCGGCCACGGAGCTCGTGTACGCCCTCGGCCTGGGGGACGCGCTCTCAGGGGTTACCTTCGAGTGCGACCATCCCGCCGAGGCCAGGACGAAGCCCGTGGTGTCCGACACGGCGCTCCCCACCGACCGTCCCCACTCGCCGAGGGAGATCGACCGGCTGGTGACCGAGCGGATGGAGGCCCGGGAGCCCCTCTACGTGCTGGACAAGGAGCTGATCGCCACGATCCAGCCCGACCTGATCCTGACCCAGGACTTGTGCCGGGTCTGCGCGGTCCCGTCGGGCCAGGTCGAGACCGCCCTCGAGGAGCTGGGCTGCCGGGCCGAGGTGGTCTCCATGGATCCGACGGGGCTCGAGGAGGTCCTGGAGTCGTTCCTCGAGGTGGGACGGGCCACCGGCACCGAGGCCCGGTCCGAGGAGCTGGTGGCTTCGCTCCGGGAGCGTGTCGAGGCGGTCCGGGCCCGGGCCACCAGGCTCCCGGAGATCCGGACGTTCGCCATGGAGTGGCTCGATCCCCCGTTCGTGGGGGGCCACTGGATCCCCGAGATGATTCGGCTCGCCGCCGGCGTGTCACTACTGAGCGAGCCGAAGCAGCGGTCCCGGCGGGTAAGCTGGCGGCAGATCGCCGACGCTTCCCCCGAGGTCGTGGTGTTCATGCCGTGCGGCTACTACCTCCCGGACGCCGAGGAGGAGGCCGCCCGTATCTACGGGTTCCCCGAGTTCCGGGAGACCACGGCCAACGCCGGCGGGACCGTGTTCGCCACGGACGCCTCCTCGTACTTCTCTCGGCCGGGGCCACGGCTGGTGGACGGCCTGGAGGCCATGGCCTGGGCCATCCACCCGGAGGCATACCCCGAGCCGCCGCCGGGCGTGATCTCTCGGGTCCCGGCGCCCGCGATAGGGTGAGGCCGATGCAGCCCCGGAACCAGGTAACGCCCGAGCACGTCGGCAAGCGAGTGACCTTCCAGTACGAGCTTCCGAACGGGTACGTGAGCGAGGTCGTTGGCGTCCTGAAGTGGTTCGACGAAGCCGCGCGGACGTTCGTGGTCGAGGACCGGGACGGACGCCTCGTGCGGGTCCCGGAGAAGGGTGTGCGCCACGGCCGGCCGGTGGTGCCCCGTTCCGGCTAGCCCCCCTCGCCCTCGCGCCGTAGCGGAAGGGTGAAGGTGATCCGGGTGCCGCCTTCCCCGCGATTCTCGGCCCACACACGTCCACCGTGTCCCTGGGTCAGGCTCCGGACGATGAACAGCCCCAGCCCCACGCTCCCCTCCCGCGCCTCGCCGTCCCCGCGCTTGTAGCGCTCGAACACGGCTGGGAGCATGTCGTCCGGAATGCCCTTCCCCGCGTTCGCCACGCTGATCCGGACCTCCTCCGGAGCGGCTTCGGCCTCGACCTCGATCGCGGTCCCGTCGGGCGAGTACTTCACGGCGTTGTCGAGGAGGTTGGCCAGGATGTGCTCGATCGCGCTGCGGTCCCCGTATACCGCGGGCAGGTCCTCGGGCATCCGCATGTCGATCACCCGGTCGCCGAGGACCCCGGCGAACGCGGCCACCTCCTCCCCGACCACCGCCCGGAGGTCGAGCGGCTCGCGGGACAGCACCCGAGCGCCCTCCTCCAGGCTCGTGGCCATGAGGAGCTGCTCGATCATGTCCAGCATCCGGGCCGCCTGCTTCTCGATGATCCGGTTGAACTCCTTGGCCTGCTCCACCGTGGCGTTCTCGCCGAGCTGCTTCAGCAGGCGGACGTATCCCACGATCGAGGTGAGCGGCGACTTTAGGTCGTGGGTGACGACCGCGAGGAACTCCCGGCGCCGGGCGTCCACCTCGGCCAACCGCTCCGAAGCGGCCCTCTCCCGCTCGAAGAGCCCGGCGTTGGCGATGGCGATGGCGGCGTGCTCGGCGAACACGGTCAGGGCCCGGAGGTCGTGCTCGCTGTACGCCCGCTCGCCGTCGGACACGCTCACGTTGAGCACCCCCACGGGTTCGGAACGGGCGTACAGCGGCGCCGACATCGCCGAGCGGACCTCGCGGTCCTTAGGGACGAAGCGACGGAACCGCGGGTCGGACACGTCACCGCGGAGGATCACGGCCTCCCGGAACTCGGCCACCCACCCTGCCACGCCCTCGCCGACGGAGATCGCCTCCCGGGCCGCTTCCGGGGACAGGCCCACGGACGCCGCGATCCGGAGCGTCGTCTTGCCGTCGTCGAACAGCATCACTGATCCCTCGGTGGCCCCCAGGAGGTCCTGGGCAGACCGCAGGATCAGCTGGAGGACGTCCCCGAGCGACAGGGTGGAGGCCACGGCCCGGCCTGCCTGGGAGATGGCCGTCAGCTCCGTGACCCGGCTCGCCAGCGCGGTGGACAACACTCGCTCCTCGATCAGGGCCCGCTCGATCCGCTCCAGGGCCCGCTCCTTCTCCCGGACGTACAGCGCGAACACCACCGCCAGCAGCACGAACGCCACCCGGAGGACGTCGGGCGACAGCCATTGCGGCGGTTCCTGCCCGAGCAGGCGCTCGGCGATCGACAGGAGGACGACGCCGGCGCCGACGAGCACGAGCACCAGGAGGAGGAGCCGGAACAGCTGGCGGCGCCGGCTCTGGACATCCTCCAGGCGCGGCGCGCGGACCTCGCTCTCGGTGACCACGGCCCGCTCGTTCATTGGAGGTGGACCCCTGGCTCCTCGGTGACGCGCCCGACCACCGCGGCCTCGAAGCCGTGCCGGTCCGCGAGGGCCGCGACCTGCTCGGCGTGCGCGGCGGAGGTCACCAGTACCATCCCGAGCCCCATGTTGAGGGTCCCGAACATATCTGCCTCGGAGGCATCGGCACGTCGCGCCACGAAACCGAAGACCTCCTGGGGCCGCCACGAGGAACGATCGAGGAGGGTCCCCAGGCCGTCGGGCAGGGCCCGGGGGATGTTCTCCAGGAGGCCTCCCCCGGTGACGTGCGCCGCGGCGTGGACCAGCTCCCGCGCGGCCAGGACCAGTGGAAC
>Ga0256866_1000240_pt1 | contig 11529 bp, 13 predicted proteins | sample RVTome_16_FD_187338 | JGI IMG/M metagenome (GOLD analysis project Ga0256866, IMG submission 187338) | Soil microbial communities from uranium-contaminated site in the Upper Colorado River Basin, Wyoming, United States - RVT152D67 HiSeq ...
CCTGGCGACTCCACGACGGGTCAGCCGACAACCACCTCGCGGAATCCGGGTCCCTCCGGACGCTCCAGTTGGTCCATGGTGCACTGCGAGGGGTCCTTGTCGGGACGCCAGCGATGGAAACGGGAAGCGTGACGGAATCGGTCACCTTCGAGCTGGTCGTAGCTGACCTCGATGACCACCCCCGGTTGCACTGGAGTCCAGCCGCTCTCCTTGCCTGCGGACCAACGACTCACGGCTCCCGGCGCCCGGGCCGCCTCGTCGAAGCTCTCGTCCGCGGCGAGATCGACGAACCGCTCGTAGATCTCTACCCGGTCGACGTCGGGGAACCCCGAGCAATGACCGATGAAATGGAAGTCGCCGTCTTCGTTGTACATACCGAGCAGCAGCGATCCGATCTTGCCTCCGTCTTTGTGCTCCCGGAACCCGCCAACGACCACGTCGACGGTCCTTCGATGCTTGATCTTGATCATCGCCCGCTTCCCGTGCTGGTAGGTGAGGTCCGGATTCTTGGCGATGATCCCGTCACAACCCGCAGGCTCGAACTCGTGGAACCATGCTCTGGCGGTCTCCTCGTTGTCGGTCTGCGGAGTCAGGTGCCATGGCCACTCCAACGTCCCGACGAGTTCGACCAGACGCTGACGTCTTTCCGAGAATGGTCTCTCCCGGAGATCCTCGCCACGATGGGCGAGCAAATCGAAAGCAACCAGCTCGGCGGGTGTCTTCTCGGACAGCATGTTGATACGGCTCTCGGCCGGATGAATTCGCTGCTGGAGAGTGTCGAATTCGGTGGCGCCGTCGAGGACAACCACGATTTCGCCGTCGACCACTGTCCCTATGGGGAGTTGTTCGATTCCAGGTTGCAGCTCGGGGAAGTAGCGGAGGAGAGGTCGCTTGTTCCGGGAGTCGAGACGGATTTCGGGTTTCGACCAGGAAAGTGATCGGAACCCGTCCCACTTCGGCTCGTAGACGAACTCTCCTTTGGGCCACTTCTCGGAGACCTTGGCCTCCATAGTCTCCAGTGGTGGTTCGAAGGGGTGACTCATCGAGGACCAGTGTATGGCCGGATAGCCTGACGGTCAGATGTGGAAACGGGCCAAGTCGAATTTGAAGCTCACCTACCACGTGTTCTTTGCCGCGGCCAAGGAGTTCGGCAACGACAAGGTGGGTCGGATGGCCGCGGCGGTGGCGTATCGCGCGATGTTCGCCACGGCCCCACTGTTCCTCCTTGCTGTCTGGGTCGCCGGGTTCGTGCTGGGTCGCACCGAAGCCAGAGATCAGATCCTCACTGCTTTGGAAAGGGTCGGTGGGAAGGATCTCAGCGGGGCCCTGAGCACGTTCCTCACCTCGGTGGAAGTCTCGGGGGATACCGCGGCTCTCCTGGGGATAGCACTGCTGTTCTGGACCGCATCCAGCCTCTTCATCGCGCTACAAAGCGACCTCAACGACATCTTCCATGTCCCCGACGAGAAGATCGAGGGGGTGATGGGCTTCATCAGGAAGCGGCTCCTCGGCTTTCTCGGGGTCCTGGCAGTCGGGATCGCGCTGGTCGCGGTTTGGATGCTGAACGCGTTCTGGCGGTTCCTGGGCGATGAAATCCTCCCTGCTGATGCCCAGAATCTGCACTTCGTGATCGGACTGATCACACCTTTGGTGTCGGTAGTCCTCCTTCCTGTGATCCTGGGTCTTTTCCTCCAGATCATGACTGCGGTGAAGGTGCGATGGCGTGCCATCTGGTGTGGCTCGTTCTTTACGTCGGTGGCCTTCCTCGCTGCGGCCTACGGGGTGGGTCTGTACTTCTCGTGGGACCGAGATACGTCTGCTCCGCAAGTTGCCGCCTCGATTTTCATCATCCTCCTTCTTGCCTTCGTCCTCTCGACGGTGTTCTTCTTCGGAGCCGAGGTGACCAAGGTCTACAACGACTATCTGCTGATGGGCGACGTAAAGCCGCCGGCGGAGAGACTGAGAACGCCACCGCCGGAGGTGGTGGTCTCCGAGCCTGAGCGTTCGTTACCCCTCGCCGCCCTGTTCGCGTTTCTCGGTGGCCTCTTCGTTGGCTGGCGGAGAAAACACTGACCTTCTCGCCGATTGCCCGCGGACTCAATAACCTCGAAGAACGATGGCGATAGATATCCCCGGCTTCATCGCCGATTTCAAAGAACATGCCACCGACCATGGCTTCCATGTCCATGACGAACGTCACTTCGTGGAGACCTACTCGCTTCGTCAATCCTGGGAGGTCGATGTGCATCCCGAGGCGGGGTGCGGCGGTCCGATCGACCTCCATGTTGCGTTGGACGTCGACCCCAATGTCGTGCTCTCCCTTCGCTCACAGCTTGAGGAGATGTCGGACTTCACCGAGCCCCCGGACGAGTTCTTCCTCGATCTCTACTTCAATTGGGCGGTGCCACCGCTGCACGATCCCCCCGACCTCCTGGTGCTGGCGACCGATCTCGCTGGTCTTGGAGGGATGGACCTGCCTGTGGAGGTGTCGGCGGTCGACTCGTACGGCGATGTCATGGGGGCACCGGAACGCCGGCTGCAGCTCACCGGCAAGAGTCAGGTCAGCTTGGTGGACGTCCTGATGGGACGGGAACAACTTTGCGACGTGCTCGACAATTCACGTGAGGTCAGTGAGTACCTGCTCGACCGGGTCAGCGGCTGGATGGAACTGCCGGGGAGCTGAGCTGTCTAGAAAATCATGCTGATCAAGGACCACACCGCCAATGCCGCCGTGGCGACACAAAGTGCGTAGAACAGTCCCATGGTCAACGGTTTTGGTGGCGGCGCCACGCGATCTGATGACGTCGGTCGTCCCTCTTCGGTGTCCATGTCAACAGCCGGCGCGATCACTGGAGCGTCATGCCGACTGTCACCGTTGACCGCCGCCGCGAAGAGGCCCGGCTGGTTGGGCACGAATTGGAGTGTTTCGTCCTCGGCGGTGATGGTGTAGGTGGAGTCACTGACGTGAGCGATGTGACACTCGTTCGTGGCCCATTGGCCGATCTCCGTGCCCGACGCCGAAAGCCGAACGTGGTCGGCGCCGAGTTCCACCACAACCGGTATATCGCTCTCATCGAGAGTCACGACACCGTCGTATATCGGCAATTCCGAAATTCCCCCCATCAATTAGTGGGTACAAATTAGACCTTGTGCATGCAGTCGTCCAGTGCGGCCCGTCAGTGACGGACCACTGCTGGCCCGCTAGAACGGTACTCCGATGGCGTCACAGAGGAAGCGGGTGTAGGGCCCGGCGGATGCGAAGGTCGTGAACAACTCGTCGACAAAGCCAGCAGACGTGACCGACTTTTGCGTCAGCCTGGTCCCTGCGGTGAAAGTCTTCAGACGCAAGTCATCCGGATAGGGATGGTCCGCATCCAGCTCCTTGGGGACACGCTTGAGCCGGTCTTCGGCATGACTCCCGATCTCCCACGTCGCGGTGAACGAATCCGAGTGTGCCACCTCACCCCACCCGGTGGGATCGTCGTTGATCTTCTGGCGGATGGGCTGCGCCACTTTTGCTTCCGGGCTCCAAAGACCGGCCCCGGCGAAGTTCTGGCCGGGCTCGATGTGGAGGTAGAACCCGGGGGCATGGACGTCTTTTCCCTGCGCATGCCGGAAGTGGATGCCAACGTTCGTCTTGTAGGGCTCTCCCTTGGCGAACCTCATGTCTCGATATGGCCGCATCAACGAGCCACCATTGACCCTGGCATCGGCGATGAAATGCGGTGAGATCCCCTCGAGCCTCTTACCGAAGTCGGTGACGAAGTCGAGTGCGGGCTCCCGGATGGCGTGAATGTAGCGCTCCTTGTTCGCCTCCCACCATGGCTTGTTGTTGTTCACGGCGAGCTCTCTGAGAAATTCGAACACGGACGTGTTGAAGTATTTGGTTGACATCACGATCACCCTTCATCTGTATTAGGAACATACGGCGCGACCTCGACAGATTTAAGGGGGTGGTCAGACGTGTTCTTGGTGCCTCTCCAGCTCGGTCCAGGGGGCCCGGAAGCCATCCCGAAGCGCCCGGACGAAGACACGGAAATCGCGACGCAGGACCCATGCAGCTGCCAGGAGGAACATCACGCCCACTCCGACACGTGCAGCTGCAGCAATGCCGTGGGAGATGATCCCAACCTCGGCGAACCACGACTCGGCAAGCTGGACAAGGAACAGGGTGAACATCGCCCATGCCTCCCGTGTGCTGATCGATCGGCTGGCAATGATCGCCACGGCAAACACCGACTGGGTGGCGGTGACCCACAGCTCGTCACGTTGTACTTCGTTGAGGGGAAGACCGGTGAACTGACCGGCGAAGATCATGAACACAATGGGGAGAGTGCCCACCAGCAGGGTCCATTGGTTCACTTTCGAAGAGATCAGCGCACCGATGCCGGTGCGGGCGGCGAGACGCCAGGCGAACAGCGAGGCGATCAGCAGCTCCGGTGCCTCTGAGGCGAATGGGGCCAGCCACTTGATGAGAAGGAAGTCACTGACACCGATTTCCGCGCCCAGCTCTTTTAGAGATTCGGCGAAGGGCTCGGCGACGGTGACGATCACTGCGGCTGATACTGCAAAAAGCACATAGTTGACCACCCTTCTCCATCGCTTGGGCAGTGACCCGATGTAGGCGCTGGGCCCTACCAGGTGGGGCTCACCCGGGGCGGCCTTGGAGAGACGAATCATGTAGGCGACGTAGATGGCGACGAGGACCAGGGCGTCGATTGGGGTCAGGGCGTCCTTGAGGAACAGAGACATCCCGTAGATCGAGGCGATGGCCAGATAAGCGATGTCCACCGATTGGGCCCGGGCCAGGTTGACGTTGGTGGGTGTGGCCATCTCGGCCTGGCCGGGCGTTGACCTGGTCCGTCGCACCCGCCAGGTGCCGAGGATGATCACCAACGGCCAGCCGAACCCGATGAGAAGCTGGTTGGCGCCGGTCATGTTGGCCAGAGCCAGAGGACCGGATTCGTCGGCGGCACCCGTCTCTGCGAACTCCCGGCCGGCCTCGGCGGTCAGGACGAAGTCGACGGCGTATTCGGGGAGAACGGCGATCAGGGCGAGGAGGGCGAGGGCGAGACCCCCTCCCACGTCGAGCTGGATGATCTCCGCAGCCCAGGAGATCATGAACGCGGCCCCGACGATGGCCGTCCCGTAGAGAAGGGAGGCGAGGATCGGGTCGGGGTGGTCGACCGCGAATTTCAGGATTACCCCAGGGAGGGTGACCGCCAGTGCGACGAACGTCAGGGCGATCTGGCGCACCGGGTTGAGTTCGTAGGTCTCCATGAGGGCGGCAGTCTAAGACCGGGTCAGTCGAACATCCGCCGGCAGTTCCAGGCGTGCCAGTAGTCGTATCCGAGATCTTGGTAGTAGTTGGTCAGCCAGGCCGCGGTGGCGATGTTCGCCTCGGGGTCTGTGGCGCTCGAGCCCCCATATCCTGCTTGCGGCGAAGTCGACGCCCATGTGGAGGGGAGGAACTGGAAGAGCCCGGCAGCTCCGGTATAGGGATTGACCGCATCGGCATCGCCGTTCGATTCGCAATCGATGATGCGGAGAGCCTCCTCGACTCGGTTGGAAGGGAAGAACTGGAGGACCAGAGACCGCCATTGCTCCACCTGAGGGGGGTGATCCCACGGACCCCTGCCACCAGCCGAGGTCGTCGAGGTCGAAGCCGGTGGAGCCGTCGTGGTGCTGGAGCCGGGGGGCGCCGTCGTAGATGGCGATCCGCTCGATGATCGCCGCTCCTGCCGGTCTCGCTCGGCCTCCTTGGCTCGTGCCACCTCCACGGCACTGAGTGCAGCCCGATAGGAACGGTCGGCGGCCTCCGCCTCGCGGATGGCGTTGGCGACCTGGGCGTCGGCTTGCTCGAAGAGTGCGGTGTAATTGGCCACCTCGGCGTCGACGGCCGCCTGCAGCTCCTGGTACTCGTCTTGGTCGTTGAGGAATTTCGCCTGAAGCGACTCGAGATCCTTGCGTTTGGTGACCAGTTCGGAGACAGTCACCCGGCCGTCGGCTACGACGTCCTCAACCACGGCGCCTGCCACCAAGGCCCGCTCTACCGTGTCGCTGTTCACCAGAGAGACACTGGGTGAAGCCAGCACCGTCATGTACGCGTCGACCGCTTGATCCTCGATGTCTGCCACGATCCCCGCCAGCTCGACATCGGCGTATCCAACCTGGGCGGCGATACGATCTATATCTGCTCCCACCTGCGAGAGCTGGGCGGTCAAGTCATTCAACCGGGTGATGGAATCGGCCAATTCACGTTCGATCTCATCGCGGTTGGCTACCGCCTCGTCGACCAGACCCGTGGCCACATCGGCTCTCTGACGAGCCTCATCGACCGCCTCCTCGGTTTCGTCTGACGTCTGGGCGAGCGCAGACGGCTCACCAGCGACCACCAAAGTGACCCAAAGGGAAATAGCAACTAATGCTGAAAGAAGGCGAACGAACCGCATCGGAGAGAAAAAGCGTAACCAAGTCGAAGTCCGTGCGAGAAGTGGGTCGGCCGTGCGTTCCGGCTATCCCTTGGCAGGCTTGATGAATCGGCTGGCGAAGGCCGGTACCGACTCGATGATTTGGGCGAGGTCGTGGAGTGAGTCGAAGACCGCCGACGCTTCGGATTTCTCCGGGTCCAGCCTGGCCATCAGCTCGATGCCGAGGAACAGCGCCGAGATCGAATATGCCGCCTCACGGGGCGGGATGGCATCGGCAATAGGTAGACCATCCAACGCTGTCTTCAAGGCGGATTCGACGAGATCGATCCAACCCTCGAACCCTGCCAGGATCGCCTGCCCCATCTCGGGATCGGATGCCGCTCCGGCCATCAGTTGGGTTAGTACGGCCACCGATCCGTCGGCCTCCGCCTCGTCGTGGAGTCGTCTCGCCACGTCGACCAGGGTGGTCAGGGAGGTGACGTCGTCGGTGACCTTCTGGTAGGCCGCCACCCGTGCCGCAGAGGATGCTCTCGCCGCCTCGATCAGTAGGTTGGTCACCGAGCCGAAGTGATAGAAGATCAGGGCCTGGTTGAACCCGCCAGTGGCGGCGATGGCCCGGGCGCTGGTGCCGGTGATGCCTGATTCTCGAACGGTCTCAAGAGCAGCCGTCATGATCCGGTGTCGGGTATCGCTGGGTTGGGAGGCTTCCACTCTTCTCAATTCTGACACCACGTGCACTCCTCTTCGTCGTCATCGAGGAATCGCGCCCAGCGATGACGACGCGCCGACACCATCCTGAAGAACGACTCGGCCAGCGGCGCCAGTCGCTCGCCGGACATCCGAAACGACCATCCCCGGTAGCGTCTGGTTGCCCAGAGTGCGGTCAGGAAAGCGGCAGGCCCGACCCATACGTTGCCTTGGTCGTCGGCTGCCATCAGCTCCTTGCCCAGCCAGGGCAGACCCTTGAATCGACCCATCGCCGCGGGTGACCCGGCGGCGATGAGCTCGAGCGGCACATGGGTGGGCTGGGTGAGTAGCCAATCTCTGGCTCTCCGGCACACCGCGCAGTGTTCGTCGTAGACGATGGTGAGTCTGTTCATCAGACACCGTCGGGTGACAGCTCGTCTCTCATGATCACCTGGGGAGCGACGGGTGGGGGAGCGTTCCTGAGTTCGGCACGGTGACGGATCCTCCAGAAGACGTAGACGTTGACGAAATGGATCACGCCCAGTGTGACCAGGAGGATCGCCAGCCGATTGACCAGGTAGGCGACGGCATCGAAGGCGGTTTCCTGGGGCTCGGCTCGTAGCAGGAAGAGCCCGTATCCGAGATTCAGCATGTAGAACCCGACCACGAGCAGACGATTGACTGCTTCAGCGAGTCGATGGTTGCCATCGAAAACATCGTCGAGGAACACGGCGCCTGCCTTGAACAGAGTTCGGGCGAGCAGCGCCGTCATGCCGATGGCGACCGTCGCGTAGACCAAATAGATGGCTATCCCGTATTGCATTGCTGGCCTCCTTCTACCAGTTGAGCGTTTGCTCTAAGCATATGCTCAAAGCATACGCTCAAACAGAGGAGGTTGTCAAGGGGGTTGGCATATGGTGCACCCATGATGCGTGAGAACATCTCCTCGGGATCATCGTTCGAGCCGAGATATGGGTTCAGCAGGGCAGTCCGTGTGGGGGAGAGAGTCCTTGTCGCCGGGACCGCTCCGATATGGCCCGACGACTATGTTGATCCTGACCCAAAGACACAGGCTCGACGTTGTCTGGAGATCATGACCAACGCGCTGGCACAGGCGGGAGGGAGCCCGGAACAGGTGGTGAGGACCAGGATGTTCATCACCGACGCACAGCACGCCGACGCGGTGGGCGAAGCTCATGGGGAGGTATTCGGGGAAATAAGACCGGCGTCGACCATGGTTGTAGTCGGTGGCCTTCTCGACCCGCGATGGGTGGTCGAGATGGAGCTTGAGGCTGTCCTGACGAGCTCACCAGTTGTGAGTGGTTCCCCGTAGGAGGTTGACGTTGTTTGGAAGAAAGAGCAGAGAAATGCCGGGGGCGGGCGACGCCCTGCCGGGTCGCAGTCAATCGGTGGACGTTCCCGAAGCCCACTTCGTCAACGGGAACCAGCTCGTCGGACCATTTCCAGAGGCCACCGAGGTCGCTGTCTTTGGAATGGGGTGTTTCTGGGGCGCGGAACGCCGTTTCTGGAAACTCCCCGGCGTGTACACCACGTCGGCAGGGTATGCCGGAGGGGCGACCCCGAACCCGACATACGAGGAGGTATGCACGGGGCGAACCGGTCACGCCGAAGTGGTCATGGTTGTCTACAGACCGGACGAAGTCTCTTACGACGAGCTTCTCCGTGTCTTTTGGGAGACTCACGACCCGACTCAGGGATACCGCCAGGGCAATGACGTCGGAACCCAATACCGGTCGACGATCTACACGACGACCGACCATCAGCTCGACGCGGCCAAACGCTCCAAGGACATCTACCAGTCGGTGCTCACAGAGGAGGGTTTTGGTGAGATCACGACCGACATCGAGCCGTTGGGCGAGTACTACTTCGCTGAGGACTACCACCAGCAGTATCTCGCAAAGGTCCCTCACGGCTACGACTGCCACGCCAACACCGGCATCGCCTATCCCGGTCTGACGCGAACCTAATGCTGTAGTGGTCTGTCGCTTGAGTAGGGCGAGCGTGTCTCCGAGTCATCGGCGTTATCTGGCAAGGAGAAAAGCGCAGTCGCAGCCGGGGAGCTGCGGCGAGCATTTTGGACGCCGCCAGGGCGTCGAGGGCCGGAGAGACGCCGTCGTTACTCAAGCGACGGGCCACGAAGGCCATATATGGTCTCTACAGGGCTGAAAAGCCGAATACCTAGCCGGTCGCGGTCACCGCGGCTACCAGTTCCTCCGTCGTGAGGTCGGTGACATCGAGTGATACGTCGGGTTCGACCCCGGCCCCGCCAAAGTCATGGCGATCGGGGGTCAGCCAACGGGCGATGGTCAGTTTGAGGGCTCCGCCGTTGGAGAGGTTGAAACGCTGCTGGACGGTGTTCTTTCCGAAGGTGTTCTCCCCGACGATCACGGCAGCATCTCTTTCCTGGAGGGTGGCCGCCAGCACCTCCGATGCCGATGCGCTTCCCTTGTTCACTACCAGGTACACCTGCATGTCCTCCGGGATGATGGCATCGCCGTTGACGGGGTACGTGGTGGAGTCGTCAGGGCCCTCGGTGATGACCACATCTCCGTCTTCGAGGAAGATCGAGGTGACGTCGATTGCCGTCGTGAGAAATCCCCCAGGGTTGTTGCGCAGATCTATCACGAGCTCGTCGACACCATCGGCGAGACGGTCCACAATGGCGGTCTCGAATTGAGAGCTGGCGGTCCCGGTGAAGCTGGTCAACCTCACGTAACCCACGTCCCCGATTGTCTCGGCCTCCACAACCGGGATCACTACTGCCGCCCGGGTGATCTTCACATCAACTCGTTGTCCGTCCCGCTCCAATGTGAGAGCGACGTCAGTCCCCGCAGGGCCTCTCACGGCGGCGGTCACCTCGTCGACGGTCCAGCCGACTATCGACTCGCCGTCTACCTCGAGGAGGACATCATCTCGCTCCAGCCCGGCGGCCTCGGCCGGTGCGTCAGAAATAGTGGAGACGATGAGAATCCGACATGTCTCCGACACCACCCCGCACTGCTTGTTGTCGCCGGGAATGGTCTCGTCTTCCGGTGACACCAGGGCTCCGATCCCTTCTATCTGTCCTTCCTGTTCCTCCTGCAGTAGATCGAGTGCATCCGAATCGAGGTAGGCAGAGTTGGGGTCGAGTGCATAGGTGGCAAACCCGGCCACGATCATCTCAGCCGCCTCTGTGGTGTCATCGGCGGCGTCGGCCGCGGTGTTGCAGGTGGATACGAAGACATCGCTGGGGGTGGCGCAGACGAGCAGATCGTCTGTGTCGTTGCCATCGAGCGTGCCCAGGGCCAGTGCGGCTGCATCGGCGAGGGCTTCGTCGTCGATGGGGTCGACATACTGCTCCTGGATCAAGTCGTAAGCCTCACAGACGATCGCGACGTCGTCCTCAGGATCATCGCAGTCGACCACTTCCAGAGGCCGCCGGTTTGGCGCGGTCGTGGGCTCAGGGCCTCCGTCCGTCGATGTCGTCGTCTCCCCGGCGTCGGGGGCTGTCGTGGTGACATCCGGCCTCGTCGCCGATGTCGACGTGTCCGCCGCTCCCGAGTCGGTGCAAGCGGAAACGGTCACCACCATGGCGATGAGGGCAGGGATGATCTTCTTTGTGCTCACGAGGCTGCTTCCAGCGCAATGTCGATGACGTCCTCGGTGGTGGCTCCCGTAGGCCAGTCGACCTCCCGGTCGGGGCTCAGCCCTCCGTTTCCGGCGGTCTCGCCGTCCGGAGTCGACCATCGAGCGACAGCTACATAGAACTCGCCACCGTTGCGCAGAGTGAAGGGTATCTGCACAGCGTCTTTACCAAAGGTGTCGGTCCCGATCAGTGCTGCACTGCGACGATCGCGCAGGGCGCCGGCGAGGATCTCAGCGGCTGATGCAGTCCCTTGGTTCACCAGCACGACCAAACGTGGATCGGTGGCGATGCCACCGGGGGTCGCCTCGTACTCCAGATGCTCGTCGCCGGCCTCGCTCACCATCACGACACCTCCGTCGACGAATTGATCCGCAACGTCGACGATCGCGTCTATGTATCCACCGGGATTGTCCCTCAGGTCGACGATCAGCGTGGCAGGGCGTTCCTCGGCTAGGTCAGCGAGGGCATCGGCCACCAGATCAGGGATATCGAACTCGAAGTCGGGGATTCTGATGTAGCCCACATCCGCCCGCGGGACCGCTGCCTCGACGGTGGGGATGACCAACTCGGCCCGTTCTATATCGAATTCAACCTCGTTGCCCTCCCGGATCACAGTGAGTGTGACCGGACCTGACTCGTCACCCGCGATGAGAGAGACGATCCCCGTGAATCCCATGCCGTCGATGCGCTCACCGTCGACCGCGGTGATGACATCACCGACGGCCAGGCCTGCCATCGCTCCAGGGTTGTCCTCGAGCACTACTG
>Ga0256866_1000242_pt1 | contig 11487 bp, 11 predicted proteins | sample RVTome_16_FD_187338 | JGI IMG/M metagenome (GOLD analysis project Ga0256866, IMG submission 187338) | Soil microbial communities from uranium-contaminated site in the Upper Colorado River Basin, Wyoming, United States - RVT152D67 HiSeq ...
AATAGCATGGAGCTTATTTGTTTACTTCCCATTAGCTCATTGGATCTGGGGAGGTGGATGGCTAGCACAGCTTGGTGTATGGGACTTTGCAGGTGGTATAGTAATACATACTAGCGCAGGTATGGCCGCTATTGCTGCTGGACTTGTATTTGGCAGGAGAAAGAATTACGGGCCACAAATAATGGTACCTCACAACTTACCACTAGCGGTAATAGGAGCTACTATGCTATGGCTGGGATGGTTTGGATTTAATGCTGGTAGTGCATTAGCTGCTAATGGCGTTGCAGGAAACGCTCTTTTGACATCGCAAATAGGTTGTTCAACATGTCTGTTAGTATGGCTATTTCTATCTTGGAAACGTTCAGGAAAACCTTCCGTAGCAGCAGTCATAAACGGTGCAATATCTGGACTTGCTGGAATTACACCTACTGCTGGTTATATTAGTGGAGAATCCGCTTTTGTTCTCGGTATCATTCTAGGATTTGGTTCATACTATGGTATAGTACTATTAAAAGAGAAACTAAGGATAGATGATGCATTAGATGTTGGTTCTGTTCACGGTATAACAGGTATATTGGGTGCTTTAGCAATAGGAGTTGCTGCTAGTCCTTTGATAATGGAGGGAGGACCTGTAGGATGGTTACATGGAAATCCAGCACAACTAGGTATACAGGCATTTGGAGTTGGAGTCGCTGCAGTCTTTGCATTTGCTGTATCAATAGCAATTTTCAAGATCATAGATAAGACTATTGGCCTAAAAATATCAGACGAAGAAGAAGAAGCAGGCTTGGATATAACTCAGCATGCAGAAAAAGGATTCAATGACTAGCTTCAAAATTTTTTCTTTTTTTAATTAAAAATAAAATGAGTTAATCTATATTTTATATGATTTTAGTTAACAGTTAATCAAAGAGTTCTTAAATATATAAAGAAACTAATTTTTACTTCACATATGATTTATATAATATATGTTCATGGATAAAATAGATATAAATGCCAATAGATCCAGACTTTCCAAAAAATCATAAAGTACTTGGTAAAATCCAACTTTCTGATGGTGAACATTTTCATTATATGTGGGGACCAGGTAAAACCGGTGAAGCATCCGAAAATGAAGAAGTAAAAGCAGCCTATGCTGCAAGAGGCGAAGAACAAGTTCCATTAGGTGTAAGTGGTACCATGGTAGCCGTTGATTGGGATTCTTGTGTAGCTGACGGTGCATGTATTGAAGCCTGTCCAGTTCAAGTATTTCAATGGTATAGGACAGAAAAGGATGTTCCTGCCAAAGATGCCATTAACGAAACATTTGAAGGAACGGGCTCTGCAGTAAAGGAAGAGAGAAAAGATTATACAGATAAAGCAGATCCTATTAGAGAACATGATTGTATCTGGTGTATGGCGTGCGTTTCAGTTTGTCCACCACAAGCAATCAAAGTAGATCAAGCTGCGTTAGAATTCCATGAAAAAGCAGAAGGAACATATAATGAGTCAATTTCAAAAGGAGGCGCTCCACCACCACATGCTCACTAAATCTTTTTTTTATTTAATACAATGAATTACTCTAGCTTCTCTTAAAGATTATTTAGGTAATATATCAGATTATTATTGATCAGTTGTTAATAACCCTATTTTGTATGAAGTAATATCTTAGACGATAATAATGGTTGTAGTAACTGATTCCTTTATGGGAATATTTACTCCAATAGATATACCTTCTAGAATAATACAATTTATTGAAAAAAAAATTGAATTTCCATTTATTAAGGAAAATGAGATAGTTGGAATATTTTATTTGTTTGGAAAAGATAATAAAGTAACTAGTGATTTAGAAATATTATCGGTTAGAAATATAGCAAAAAGGACTATGGAACAACAAGCTAGAAACATAAAGATCTTTCATGAATTTAAAGAAAATAAACTTGATTCTAAGTTTATAAGAGAAGAATATAACAAAAGAATATTACAAATAAGCATAGAAGAACAAATCTCCCCATCTTCCACTGCTGCACATATGAGTTATAGAATAGCAGGAGATCCAACAATTCAATCTAACTGTTTTGAACAGCATATCGCATATTATAAACAAGATTATTTTTATGAACTATTTAAACAACCCTTTAAAAAGACAGAAGTTCCATCTCATCTAATCAGTAAATTGGAAAAAAGAATGCTTATGTTATGCTATAATGTGTCTGATTCCTCAAAACTACCTTATAACAATACCGTTCATCCATTTTTTGAATGGTTAAATGACTCCGATAAATAAAATTTATCTCTGCTATAGACTTTTTCTTTATATCTCTGATTCACTTTAACAAAAAAATTTTTCAGATTTAACAATTACAATCTTTAATAATTGATAAAAAGCAATTTTTCTACAATGTTCTTATGCTAGTTGTATAACTACTACTTTATTTAAAAAGCAATAAAATTCATCTAAATGATATGTCATGTTGTATTAATCATTTATTTATTATTCTTATTTTTTCAATCGTCTTAAAATCTTCTTTTTATATAGTTACCACAACGTACATTAATAAGAAAAATGTAAATTAATTATGGAACAATATCAAACTAAAGCAGATTACGAATTATTACTTGATAGACTTCATAATAAATTAGGAACAACAGCTAAAAAAGAAGTCTCCAGATTGGAATTACCTGTTCCACAAATAATTTGGGTTGGTCAGAGAACAATATTTAGAAACTTTATGGATTTTCCAAAAGCATTACGTCGCGATCCAGAAAAATTATTACTATATCTTAATAAGGAGCTTGCTTCGGCTGGTTATATTAACGGTGATAGAGTTATTTTTTTAGGACGTAAAGTACGTTCATCATTTGGTGCGTTAATTGATAGATATGTAAAAGATTATGTCATATGTCCCGTTTGCGGTAGCCCTGATACAAGAACAGAAAAAAATAAAAAATTAGGCTTTTTATTGTGTGAGGCCTGTGGAGCAAAATCTTCTATAAAAGGCAATTATGCGTAATTAATTATTATTATTATACCTCAATCTCATAATACGAAAATTCAATAAAGATCATATTTCAATAATATTTTTTGCATAAGACAGTGACTGAACGTTATGATCCCTCTATTTTCTCATAAATAGGATTTATCAAAAAAATTTATTTTCATTTTTTTATTTTCTAAATATATTAGGAGTACTCTATTCTATATGTTGTTTTATTCTATTTTCAATTTGTCCCTTTGGTAACGCGCCAATCGTTACATCAATAACCTGTCCTTCTTTCAAGATCATTAGAGTTGGAATACTTTGAATTCCAAATCTTTGTGATATGTGAGGATTTTCATCTACATTGACTTTACCAAATACTATTTTTCCAGCATACTGTTCTGCTAATTGTTCTATGATAGGCGATACCATTTTACATGGACCACACCATGCAGCCCAAAAATCTACGACTAACAAAGAGTGTTTTGATTTCTCTATATCAAAATTTGAATCGGTGAGATTAATAGGCTTATTAATTTTTTTTATTTCATTCATCGATCTCAATTTTTCTTCTAGGATCTCTTTTTTTCTTTTCATAATAGCAGAAATCTCCTCATCTTCTGTAATTGGCATAATTTTTTTTTGGGTATACTATATTTAATTTGTATGATGCTATATTTCATTTCGGTTTCAAAATTATTTTGTTATTTCCAACGATATCTAATTATCCGGCATCATTCATTTGAATATAATTAATATGATCGATAATGATAATTCTGTCGAAAAAGATGAAAAACAAACCAATGATGATAATAGTGATTCCTTAAAAGAAGAATTGGAAAAAGATGAAAAACAAACCAATGATGATAATAGTGATTCCTTAAAAGAAGAATTGGAAAAAACAAAAATTGAGTTAGAAGAAACAAAAAAGAAAGCAGAAACGAATCTTAATAAATTAAAGTATATGATGGCTGATTTTGACAATTATAGAAAACAGATAGAAAAACAAATGGCTTCTACTATAGAATCAAATAAATCTAATCTTCTTTCTCTATTTTTAACTGTTCATGATGATTATCAGAGAGCATTAGATATAATAAAAAAGAATAAAGACCTTGATGCGGTTTTTCTTAATGGATTAGAAGGTATTTTAAAAAATTTAGATAATATTTTGCAATCTGAAGGTGTAACTCCAATTGAAACAATAGGAAAGATTTTAGATCCAAGCAAACATGATGTTATTAGCTTCTCATACAATGATGATCTTCCAGAAAATACTATTACAAATGAAATACGTATCGGTTATATGCTTAATGACAAAGTTCTGAGACCCAGTCTTGTTGAAATATCCAAAAAAAATATAATGAACAATAATATAGATGAATCAAACTAAACTATAGGTGATTATTAAATATGGGAAAAATTATTGGTATCGATCTAGGAACGAGTAACTCTGCAGCCGCAGCAATGATAGGCGGTAAACCTACAATAATACAAGCAGCGGAAGGTGCTTCAGTTGGTGGAAAAGCTTTTCCATCTGTAGTAGCCTTTACAAATACTGGTGAGTTGTTAGTTGGAGAACCAGCTAGAAGACAAATGATATCCAATCCTGAAGGAACTGTTTTAGCTGCTAAACGTAAGATGGGTACAGATTTTAAATTTAATGTAAGAGGAAAGAGTTATAATCCTCAGCAAATTTCTTCATTTATTTTACAAAAGATAAAAAAAGATGCTGAAGCATTTTTGGGGGATACAGTAGATAGAGCTGTTATTACTGCACCAGCATATTTCAATGATAATCAGAGGCAAGCAACAAAGGACGCAGGTGATATAGCAGGATTACAGGTAGTAAGAATTATCAATGAGCCTACAGCTGCTTCACTTGCTTACGGATTAGATAAAATTCAAAAAGATTTGAAAATTATGGTTTTTGATTTTGGGGGAGGAACATTAGATGTAACTATTATGGAAATGGGTGGAGGAGTGTTTCAAGTTAAAAGTACCTCAGGAGATACTCAACTTGGAGGAACCGATATGGATAATGCTATTATTGAATATATTTTACAAGAATTTAAACAACAAACAGGATTAGATGTAAGAAACGATAAAGCTGCTATGATGAGAATAAGAGAAGCAGCAGAAAAATCAAAAATAGAATTATCTAATCTCGTATCAACTGAAATAAATCTTCCGTTTTTAGCTTATGATCCTTCTACTGGACCAAAAAATCTCATAATTAATCTAACACGTTCAAAACTGGAAGAACTCTTAAGGCCAATTGTTGAAAAATGTAAGAACCCTATGCTACAAGCAATCCAAGATGCCAAACTTACTCCTTCAGAGATTGATAAAATTATTATGGTTGGAGGACCAACTAGAATGCCTTTAGTTAGACAATTTGTTGCTACAATAATGGGCAAAGAGCCTGAAAGAGGAGTTGATCCAATGGAAGCAGTCGCTCTGGGTGCTGCAATACAAGGAGCTATTATTACAGGAGATGTTTCATCAGATATTTTACTTGTAGATGTTACTCCATTAACTTTGGGGCTTGAAGTTTTAGGAGGCATTAAAGAGGCATTAATAGAAAGAAATACAACTATTCCTACCAAAAAAAGTAAGATTTTTACAACTGCGGCAGACTATCAATCTGCAGTTACCATTCATGTAGTACAGGGAGAAAGACCTATGGCTGCAGATTGTGTTTCATTAGGAACTTTTAACCTTACCGGGATTCCACCTGCTCCTAGAGGAGTTCCTCAAATCGAAGTAACATTTGATATTGATGCAAATGGAATTCTAAACGTTACTGCCAAGGATTTAGGCACTTCTAAAGAAGCAAAAATAACTATTACAGCAACCACAAAATTATCTAAAGATGAAATAGAAAAACTAAAGAAAGAATCAGAACAGTATTCCGAAGCAGATAAGAAAAAGAAAGAAGAGGCAGAAATTAGAAATGAGGCTGAAAATCTTGTCTATTCGGCAGAAAAACTAGTTAGCCAAGATTTCAAAGACAAAATTAAACCTGAACAAACAGAAAAGATAAACAAGGCAGTACAAGAATTAAAAGATGTTATTGCTAGTAATAATATTGAAAATCTCAATGACAAAATTAAGGAAACAAAGAATTTACTCGCTGAAATAAGTACAGAAATTTATAGAACAGTTGGAGCAGCAAATCCAGCCGCCGGCGGCGGACAAGGAACAACCACTGAGGATTTCACAAATCAAAGTGAAACTAACAGAGCAGACAATTCAAATCCTGCTGATACATCTGATAGTAGTTCTACAGATAAATCTACATCGCCTGGATCCTAACATGTCAAAAGATAAAAATAATCCATTTTTTATTTAATATTAATTCATTACGGGATTATAATTTATGGCTAACAAACGAGATTATTATGAAATTTTAGAGATACAAAAGAATGCTAGTAAAGATGAAATTAAAAATACATACAGAAAACTAGCATTAAAATACCATCCTGATCGGAATAAATCGCCAGGTGCAGAAGAAAAATTCAAAGAAATTTCTGAAGCTTATGCAGTGCTTTCTGATGATGAAAAAAGAAAAAAATATGATACTTATGGACATGTAGGGTCAGAGGAAGTATTTAGAGGATCCGAAGCAAACTTTGAAGAGATCTTTAGAGATATGGGTTTCGGTGGCTTTGCAAAAACTATTTTTGAACAAATGTTTGGTGGTAGAGGAGGAGGAGCAGGAGGATTCGAAGGATCTACTAATCCCTTTGGATTTGGTTTCAACATAGGAGGTAATAGAAGAAAAGGTAGAGATATTCTATATGATATGGAACTCTCATTAGAAGACGTTGTAAGAGGAAAAAAAGATGAGATTGAATTACCTAAGTTTGAAAGTTGTAACGATTGCAGTGGAACAGGAGCTGCACATGGAACTAAACCACGTACATGCAATACTTGTAATGGTCAGGGTCAAACTCGTAGAGTTTATAATCAAAATCGTTTTTCCACCTTTATTTCGTTAGAGCCATGTCAAACTTGTAATGGTAAAGGTCAAATGATTGATAAACCTTGCACTAGTTGTCTAGGGTCGGGTAAAATAAAACAAAATAAGAAATTAAAAATAAATATTCCCTCAGGGGTTGAAGATGGAATGACTTTGCAACTAACTGGAGAAGGTGAATATTCGGAGCAAGGGCCTCCTGGAGATCTCTTAATTAGACTTCATGTTTTGCCTCATAATTTGTTTGAGAGATTAGAAGATGGTCATGTATTATATAACCTAAATCTTGACTACCCTAGTTTAGTATTGGGAACCGAAATTAAAGTTCCAACTTTACATGGTTATGAGAAATTAAAAATTTCTGGAGGAACTCAAGCAAATACAATTTTAAAGATTAAAGGAAAAGGACTACCACGATATGGAACATATGGCAAGGGAGATCAATTAGTAAGGATATTGGTCAAAATTCCTAATAATCTTACAGAAAAACAAAAATTACTTTTGAAAGAATTAAATAAAGAATTTTCAAAATATGAATAACTTTTTAATATACAATAATTTTAACAATACGTTATATGATGTATATCCATTCGATGAATTTTTTTTGAAAAAGACGATCTGAAATTGCTTTCTTGATATTGATAGCATAAAACGAAAATGAAAAATTGATTGATTGATGAGTTTTTTTAGGAATATTTAACAACTAATTCAAAAAAATTCAAAGAACAAAAATAAGCCGATGGATAGACTATAAAAAATTTGAATAGTAAAGGTTTACAAATTAATATAGATCAATATTAAATATCATATCATTTTTTTATAAGCATACCAAATAGTCATGACTGGATATCTATACAAATGTCTGATAAGGAGATATTATAAGTATATCTTAACTTTTATTATTATTATTATTATCATACGAGTTAATCCTACCTTTTAAATTTAAACAAAATCTTTTTTGATTTAAGTCTGTTAATTAAATTTACAATACCAATAAAATAACCTTCTATTAAAGATTATCAATGATAATGGAATTTTCATTTTTATATTCATCAAGCTTAATAGCTTTCATTATAGGTATTGCAGCTACAGTTTTAACCCGCTATAGTAGCATTCCCCAGATAATAAAAGGCTTCAAAACTAAAAAAATGGATGATGTATCATTTTGGCTAATATTTTATCTAACAGTAGGATTATTTCTTTATGTAATTTACGGAATAATTATTGATGATGTTATAATTATTTGGGGAAACGCAATAGGTGTAATTTCAAATCTAATATTAATCATTCTCAAAATTAAATACTCTGTCAAGTCATTTGAATAATGATTCTTAAATATATCTTACTTTAAAGTATTTCTAGTTAATAGAAATATTCTACTAACAAAGTTTAGCAATTACTTAATTTTTATTTACTATTATACTTAAAAGTATTAAATGGCTTACAAAATAAAGAACTTTTACTTTGAGCTCGAAGAAGAAAATAAAGATTGAATTGGAAGACGATGAAGGGAGTAAGTATAATCTCTCATTGGAAGGTAATTTTTCAAAGGAAAAGATATTTCAAGTTATTGAGCTCATGGATCTTGTACGATCATCAAATTCTGGAGCAATAACTAATCCTTTACAAGAAAAGAATAATGCTTTATCTGTTGATTCAAAGATTTGGAATATAGTCGAGGAATCTTTTTATTTTAATACATTTACCTCTTCTGATATTGTTAATATTTATAAAAAAAAATATAATGAGACAATCAAATTAAGTATTATATCAACTTATCTTGCAAGATATTGTGCAAAAGGTAAATTAAATAGAACTAAAAGACTAAGAGAATATGTGTATAATTTAGTGAGGAATTCTTCAACTAAAGCAGATTCTATTAATGATATAGTTTCATCTGATGATAATAATAAAATTGCCTATGATGTTAGAAGAAAGACAATAGATGATCTTAAAAATTAATTTATAAATATTTATAAAATAAATTAAATAATTTGAATAACTATAGATTGCTATTAATTAAATTAGGCTATTGATGTTCTGTAAAATAAAATAAAATAAAATAAATTTTGGAATCAAAAATCTCCAAATCCTCCTGCATCAAATCCGCCAAAATCTCCTGTATCTCCAGTTTCTGCTCCACTACCGCTTGTCTCTTCGGTACTTGATTCACCTCCTCCAGCACCTTCTGCTCCACTTTCACCTGCCATCGATTGTTCCATCGGACTTAATGCCATACCCAAAAAAGACATCATAGTCATAAAGAATAAAACATCTATTATTCCTGAAAATATCATTAAAGGTACCCATGATCTATTAGTTTCCATGTATGTTTGCAATTGAGCTCTATTTCCTTTCCCATTGTTATACATCTTTTGAGCTTGATGCCACTTGCGTTCTAATTCCTCTTTTTTAGCATTCAGGAGTCTAATTCCTGTATCTGTAATAGAAATCTTAATTTTTTTGTTACCAAAAAAACCCCTTTTCTCTTTTTTTATGATTAGTCTTTGAGTTAAAAGATCATTTACTATTAATTCAACTTCTTCCTTGTTAATTTTGAGAACTTTTGCAATTTTATTTAGATCTTGCATACCTCTAGCGATGGCATCAAGTACCATAAAATGACGGGGACTATCGTTAATTCTTACTTCAGAAGACACTCTTTATAATATGCTATACTCATTTAAATCCTTTTTCGATAAGAATCCATAATTAAATTGTTGTTGTTCCTAATCTGATGGTATATAACAAATATTGAATTGATAGTTTTAAAGTATCTAGATATATAATCAATTATTGTATTCATAATAAATATAAATTAAGAACAAATTAAACTAAATGATAATACCAAAACTAAATAAAAAAGGGAATGAATAGGTTTTTATGTTTATATAAGTTTCTTCATATTTTTTGATTTATCTATTATACTTAGTTTTATTTTATACTGTACCTTAACAGACATCTTAACAAATGTAAAATAGTTACATAATAATAATAATAAAAATAAAAAAGGGTATCTTTTAGTATATTTTACAAATAATTTTACATTAGCATATAAAATATTATAATTCCTAAATAAGTAACAAAATATTATTTGTAATAGCTAAGTAATGAAATATTTATATTTTTTAATATGGATCTCAACACTTATGGTAACTAATTGTCAAAAGTGTCTATTAAAAAGTTTTCTATATCTATCAAGGATTATTTTTATTTTCATCATCAATTTTATTGGATTTAATATTTGAACCAGAAATTCTTATGTTATTTGCAAATTTTAGTATATATGGAGTAGCAAAAGATGTAATTATTGTAACAACACTTAGTATTGGTAATATAGATGAAGTAATCGCACCCACATCTTGTCCACCCTTTGCTATAACTAAAGACATTTCTCCTTTTGCTGTTGCCAATCCTAAACCTACTTTTAATATGTCAGTATTGTCAAATTTGGATTTTGCTAATACAGCTAATACCAGAAGGAATTTTACAGCAAAAGCTGTTAGTATCAATACAATTACCGGAACTATGTATAACGGGATAAGTGAAACATTCACTAATGCTCCTATTGATATAAAGAATAATGCAGAAAATACATCTCTTAATGGTATAGTAATAACTTTCGCGACTGTTGCACTTCTAGATTCAGCCACTAAAACTCCAGCTAAAAATGCACCTATTACAACTGATAAACCTAAAATATTCGAGATGAAGGAGAGACCGAAAGCAAGTCCTAATATTACTATTAAGAGAAGAGCATAATCATTCGTTTTTCCTATTTTGTCTATTAAATTAGGTAAAAATTTTGATCCCAGTATAAGTATACTTCCAATAAAAACTAGTGCTATAGCTATAGATATTGATACAGGAAGAATTGCAATCTCTTCAGTACCTGCCGCAACTGCTATGGATTGCAATATGGCTAAAACTGATACAGCCACAATATCTTCAACTATCAAAACTCCTAATATTAATATTGATGAGCGTTCTTTTATTTTTCCTAATTCTTCCAATACCTTGATAGTCACTACAGTACTAGTAATAGACATGGCTAATCCTAGAAACATTGAGTCAAATGTAGTAAATCCTAATCTTTGTGCAACAAAAAAAGTTATAATCAAAGTTCCAATTGACTCTGTTAATCCAACTATTATTGAAATTTTACCTATTTGTTTGAGTTTTGCTATTGGAAATTCTATACCAATTACAAAGAGAAGCATTATGATTCCTAATTCGGCAAATATGTTTACAGTTTCTATCTCGTGAATTAAAGTAAAAGGTGGAGTATACGGGCCTATAATCATTCCTGCTATTAAATAACCAATGACCATGGATTGTTTAAATTTATGAGTTAAAAATAACATTATAGCAGCAATAATCATTATAACAGCAAAATCTTGAACAATAAATTCTGAAGACGTTGATTCGGGAAGGGATAAAATACTAAATACTGAAAAAAATAAAAAAATATCCATGGCCCATTCATTATATAATCACCTAAAATAAAAATCAAGAGGGTTACAAAAAAAATCTTGTTGAGTTATT
>Ga0256866_1000243_pt1 | contig 11473 bp, 12 predicted proteins | sample RVTome_16_FD_187338 | JGI IMG/M metagenome (GOLD analysis project Ga0256866, IMG submission 187338) | Soil microbial communities from uranium-contaminated site in the Upper Colorado River Basin, Wyoming, United States - RVT152D67 HiSeq ...
CTCGGGTTGGTAGCAAGTTTGCAGACTTTGGGACGGCGAGCCCGGCGCAACGCCGCCTGGTCAGCGCGATGCGCCCGATACCTCGACCCGCCACCGTTACGGGCCACCTCCCGGCTCACCGTCGAAGCCGACCGTCCCAACCGACGAGCAATCGACCGCAGCGACTCACCGGAGGCCATGCCCCAGGAGATCTCCTCCCGCTCCTCGAGGGACAAATGCCGCGGCGAACGAATCTGAGTTCGAGGCCGCACCCCGCCGTAACTCTCCACCATCGACCGCACCGACGCATGAGCACGACCCAGCTCACGAGCCACCGTCCGCATCCCCACACCCTGACTCCGCCGATCCCAAATCAGCGTCTTCTCAGCCTCACTGAACCTCGCCACAACAACCTCCTCCACAGAGAGCCAACAACTCTCGCCGAAGAAGTGATGCGCTGACCTATTGAGACCGCAGATGATCGGGAGTCTTCTGGGTTCGCTGGGAGGATCCGGCCAGGGCATATAGTCCTGCAATGAGCTTTGCTGTGGCCGCCGATGCGTACGACCGCTTCATGGGCCGGTACTCACAGCCGCTTGCCCGAACCTTCGCTGACCTCATTGGGATCAGCGCTGAATGGCGAGTTCTCGACGTCGGGTGCGGGCCTGGAGCTCTTCTGACCGAGCTCCTCGAACGGCTCAACGAGAGCAGCGTGGTTGGGGTCGACCCGTCGGCCAGCTTCGTCGATGCCGCCAGGGCGCGCCATCCCGGCATAGAGGTCTACCATGCCAGTGCCGAAGAGCTCCCGATGACGGACGACTCATTCGACTGTGCCCTGGCACAGCTTGTCGTGCACTTCATGGCAGATCCAATCGTCGGGCTGCGGGAGATGGGTCGTGTGACGAGACCCGGAGGGGTTGTGGGCGCCTGTGTATGGGATTTCGAAGAGGGTGGCGGCCCACTAAGCACGTTTTGGACGGCTGCCAAGGAGTTGGACCCGCAGGCTCCGGGGGAGGCAAATCTGCCGGGAACCCGACGAGGGCAACTTGTCAAGCTCTTGGATGAAGCCGAGCTAGACCAGGTCGAAGGTACGACGCTCGGCGTCGATGTCGTCCATCCCAGCTTCGAGGACTGGTGGAAACCATTCGAGCTCGGTGTCGGTCCTGCCGGCGGCTACGTGTCGTCGCTTGGCGTGTTGGACCGGAACCGCCTTCGCGAACGTTGTCGAGAGATTCTCCCCGAGGCCCCGTTTACGGTGTCTGCCGTCGCATGGGCGGCGTCTGGAGTCGTGCCGGCACGATGACTCGTCGTCGTGTCAGCATGGGAGGGGCGTGGGTACGGTTGGAGGTGGAGCCTCGGCTTATCGCCCCGACGGTCACTTCTGGAAGCGCACCGAGTTCCACTCGGTAGCCCGACATTCGATAGCGAAAGCCGTTGCGCTGAGAACGGACGCCTGAATCGAGCGCATACGTGCCGACCTGGTGCCATTATCCGCGGACCCCGATCAGGGAACTGAGGTGACACAGGAGGATCCGAATCTGAGGGACCTTCTCGTCAGGCATACCCAGGCGGGGAACCGCCACGATCTCGATGCTCTGATGAGGCTTTTCGCCGAAGACTGGGTGTTCGAAGCATCGGGAGGTGACGAGGTCTGCGGTAAGCGGCACCACGGTAAAGGGGAGGTGCGCAGCGCCTTCACCGAGGTCTTCGAAATGATGCCCAACACCGAGTGGGGCAACGGGAGCTTGTACGACCTTGGCCCGGGTCACGGGGTCACCGAATGGACGCTCACCGGCACTCTGCCAGACGGACGCCGGTGGGCGCGCAGCTGAACCGGGAATCGGGGGGGAAGCTGAAGTTCACCTGAGAGCCCTGATCAGCCTGCTGTGGTCACGAGGACCACGTTTTCCAAGACGCTGATGGAGTCAGTTATGGCATTTGCCCCTTTCGGTCAATTCGCCTGCCACAGGATGCCACCGGTTTCTGGGTCGAGTCGATACGAGACGCCCTCGAACGCCGGATGCAGCGGCATTTTCCTCCCCTGAGTTGAGGGCGAAACTGGAATCGCCGATGGTTTCTCGCTCCCACACCGGCATGCCAGACTCCGCATTCAGCGCAATGACGGAACCATCGCTATTGGCGAACACCCGACGCTCCGTCGGTGGCTCCGCCAAACGCGATTGGCTAATCCGACTCGAATGTCCAAACAGTCGATCTCGAGGTCCAATCCAAACCCCTTATCTGCTGCTTGGAATGACAAGGCCAACTACCCTCGAGGTCAAAGGGCTCGCCAATTGCTGTCGTCGTCGAGCTGCCACAGGGCCTTCCGGCTTCTACGTCGAAGGCGACAGCGCCATTCTCGACCTCCAATACGCCGATGCCATCGCGCACGAGAAGATTGCTCCATGAGAATGGAGCTTCCAATTCCGATACGACAGAACCTGCCGAATCCACCCGAAGCACAAGATGGGCGTGTAACAAAGAACAGGCTCCTTCCCTGAATGGCTCGATCATGAAGGAGGTCCCCTCCGAGATGACCACTGCCGCTTGTTCACCGCCTCGACAACCTGTCAGGGAGAGCAAACCAACCGCCACCAACCGCCACGCCACACTTCACCACGCTGCTGGCTGCCATCAACAACCGTCCTCGGGCCCTAGCCAGAGCATTGCACTTTCCCAGCGACTGCGTAGTCCCCCATGTCCTTTCCATCGGCATGGATGCGCCTGAGGATTCTGCGACTCCCCTGCTAGTTGCCCCCCGGCTAGCGGACTTGGCTTGAAGAAGTCGTTGCTTGTGGCAGCTACTGAGTCGAGTTGGTCTAGCCGTGGAACCTCGGGTCGCACGACCCGGGTCCCTCAAACCTCTAAACATTGCCTTAGGACACAGTCCGGATCATCGGTGCGCGCCTCAAACAACTCAACGCGCGGTCGCGAGAAGCGACACCAGACGCATCAGGATGCCTCGTTCTCAATGGAGCGCCTCTCTGATGCAGGTCGGACGTCAACGCCGCAATGGGCCAGGCCTCAACATCCCATCAGCGCGCATGGCGGCACAATCGGTCGGATCGCACAGGACGAGCCGTTTGAGGGGTCCCGGGTCATCGCCGGGACCCCTCAACACTCAGTCGGGCAACACCGCGTCGGCTTTGGAGTAGTTCTCGCCGCTGCCGTCTGGCCGGTAGTTCCTCTCGACGTTCCCCGCGGAATCGACAGAGAACCAGTGGACTCTGGTCCCCTCCGGGATGGTGAGCAGCTCTCCACCTTCGCGCACGCCCGCGGAAGCGTAGAGGGTTGACTCATATGTGGGGACGCTTTCGTCGAGGGTGTAGAACACCGCCGCTGGCTCACTGACCTCGAACTCGACGTTGACCATCCCCACAGTCGAGCTGGGGGTAACCCTCATCGTGCTCTCCGGCCGCTCGTGGTCCTTGCCAAAGTCGTAGGCAACTCGCATCAGCTCAATTAGCCCGTTGGCAAACTCCTGTGACTCCTGATGCGCCGATGGCGAACTTGAGGTGGCGCCCTCGAACGGAGGCTGGAACTGTGTACCCACCTCGAAGTTCCAGGCGTAGAGCCCGTATTTGTACCAGAGCATATCGCCAGAGTTGCCGGCTGCGGAGTACAACACGTCGGAAATAGGTCCGGTGCGTGCCGGTGTCACCGACAGTCCACGGTGCTCCTTGATCGCGGTGAGAATCCTCGCCGAAGCGCCCCAGAAGAACGACTCCTCTTGGAGAGTGGGCCGCGGTGCCGAGACACGCCCGGGCAGCGCGTACGAGCCCGGCGACCACATGAAGTAGTTGCCCGAGGAGTGCAGGTTCATCGCGAACCTCATGTTCGGCTGTGAGGCCAACCAATCGAGGTTCTCGTTTTCTGGCTCGGAGAGCTCGCTGGGACCAGCGAATACGTCGCTGGTGCAGTTGGTTGATGCTCCGCTGTACCCGTCGAACAGGCTGTACTCGGTGTAGTTGCGGTTGTTGTCGACGCCCCAGGCGTTGCGCCCGCCGAGATCGTAAACACCATTGACCGGGCAGTGCCGGGTCAGGTTCCGACGCTGACTGTTGAAGTCGTAGAACGAGTAGTGGCCACCGTCGGGGTTGATCGAAGGGGCGATCCAGATGTCCAGATTGTTGAGCAGCTGTTTGGTCGGGCCATGATGAAAGTAGTTCCGTAGCAATCGCTCGGCGGTTTCGATCGTCACCAGCGGTGGCACCCATTCCCGTGCGTGCTCCTGGGCGTATGCGAGCACCCCCATCTTCGAGCCATCGCGATGCTTGCCGATGCGGATCGCGTACACCGGGTGGGGTTCACGAGACACCGTGTCGGGAGCATTGAGGAAGTCGCTGAGTTGGCGACGTGGCGATTCAGGTGCGATGCCGCTACCGGCGTTGCCCCGGTAGGTGTAGGCGAACACCAGTCCGCTCGCTGCCGGATCGCTATTGATCGCATCCCGCATCTGAGCCGCGGTCGTAGTCGTCGTCCCAGATCCATCGGTAGCCAGGCTCACCGTTATATCGCTGCCGGAGACGCTGACTGCCAACGGACTATCGGGGAGTCCCGGGCTGACGACTTCGATGGTGATGTCGTTGCCGCCTTCGTGACCCCAGGCGACCGAGTCGACACCGACCCGGGACGCGTTCGACACCGGGATGCCGGGGATGAGCGCTCCAGACGCCGGCAGGCTGCTTTTGATCAGCATGCCGTCGTCCAGCGAGATCATGACGGTTGGGATCGTGATCCCTGACGCGCCTCCACCCGGGCTGAAAGGGGCGCCCGGCACATTGTTGACGATCACCAATGCGATCGCACCGGCAGCTTGGGCATTCTGTGTCTTCTGCACGAAGGGGCAGGTTCCGCGATCGACGAGGGCGACCGAACCGGAAGGGAACCCGACCAGCGGGGCGCAGCCCTCGGTGGGGTTGTCGCTGCCGTCGTTGACCACGGCAAAGGAGCCTGCCAGCCCTTCCGACGGAAGGCCTGGCCCGTAGTTCGCCGGACCCGCGAACCCGTATTCGCCTTGTGCCGCGGACGGGCCTTCGATGACCAGCCGACTACTCGGCGGGTCGAGCAGGGCTTGGGCGTTGCGACGGTAACCGTTGGTCAGTTCGGGAAGTTCGACGATCTCGGCAAGGTCAGGAAACTCTGCTGCAAGTTGGTGGATTCGGTCGTATAGCTCTGTGGGTGTCAAGTAGCTGGTGATGTAATCCGTCTGGTAGGCACTGTCGCCTGGCTCCTCGTCTGGAAGAGGCAGCCAGTCGTTAACTGTGGCGATGGCGACGTCGCCGGTGGGGCTGGTGATCCGGATTCGATCGGGGCGGGTTGACACGCCCGACTGACCGCGGTGGTACAGGTACACCCCGGCATCGACGAACCTGATGATGTTCTGGGTTCCGCCCGATCCGAACTCGGTGCCCGGCCCGCTGTCGCGCTCGACCGTTAGCTGCTGTGCGGAGGTTTGCCCCTGCGCCCATTTCGCCTCCACCGAGAGGAACTCCTGGCCAAAGGAGGTGAAGTAGTCGGCCCTCACGATCTTGACGTCCGAGATGTCCGAGGCGGTCGCCTCGGCGGCGAACGCCTGGTTCTCGGCAATATGCGCCTGGATCGTCGCCACTCGCTCGGCGATTACGGCAGCCGAGTCGTCCGGGCCGAAGACTACGTCTCCAAGAGTGAAACCGAGCGCCTGGAGTTCCGCTGCTTCGGACGGGGTCACCACGGCTTGGGCGATGAGTCCATTGTCGGTCCACTCAACGTTGTGTTCGAGGTCGACGCCGGTGGCTACGAGGACATCCAGCTCGTCACGGTCGGCAAGCAGGACTTCGACGACACTCGCTTCCTCTTCCGGAGAGCGCACAAGGTCTTCGGAAGCCTCTTGCGCTCCCGAGACGGCGGGCGTTACCGCCATCAGCATGGCGGCGGCCACCGCCAATATGGCGAGATGACGTGTCCTTCTCATCGCGTGGGTCTTTCTGTAGCGGGCATGAGTGTCCGGGAACCTACTCAGTTCGCGCGGTGCGTGATGTCTAGCCGCGAAGCGAGAGCGGCGATCTGCCTCATATCCGGACCGTGCGTGGTCGAGAACGGGATCCGGCTGGCCGTGCATGTGGTGCTCAACAACGACATCCAACAACAGCCTGGCATGAGAATCGGACACCCGGTGGGAACCTCACGACCCTGACTAACTGCAAACGACTATCCACGCGTCGGCGAAGCGCTCGCAATTCTCCGCCTACCGACCCTGTTCGTCCTCGAGGGGGGCTACGAGCTATCCGTCTTGGGTCGTAATGCCGCCGCCGTCATGACCGGCTTCGAATCGGCGTGAGACCAGCTCGGGCAAGCCCAGGCTGCAAGGTGTTCAGCGGCGGCACTCGGCGAGGGAGCCAGCAGACCACCCGTTCGTGGATCAACTCCTCGAGTCCCACGAGGAGAGTCTCCATACTGGTCAGGTCTCCTCGGGGTCGAAGTCGCCGTGTCGGTGCACAACCTTCCACTCGCCGTCCTCCCGACGGTAGACCTGGGTTATCCGCAGCACGTAGTCGCCGAGCACCCCATCGACGCTCGTCGAGGTGATCTCACGGTGGACGGTGTAGGCGAGGTCGCCGCTGACGTCGGCAGCGACGAGGTCGATGGCACTCGACACCATGTCTGCGAACGACTTGGCGATCCGCTGGAACACTGCCCGGGCCGCTTGGGCATCCGTGGCGTTGAGATAGGCGCCGAAAAGTGTGACCGGCTCGCGCTCCGACCAGGTCGTGAAACGTGGACCCGCGTCGCCGTCATGGAGAGCGTCCTCTGCCGCCCGCCACGTGGTATTGAACCAGTCGAGGAAGTCCTCACGATCACCCACAAGTAGATTTGACTTCGCCAGGCGGTCCGACGTCGGCGGATCTTGCCCTTTTCGGGCCGAAGAAGCCTGTGCAGCCGCCCAGATTTCAACGACGTTGACAACCCCTGGGAGCGGACTTCTCGCAACAGGCTAACGGGAAGGAGATTCGGCTCCGATCGCAACTTGAGAGAGGTCGCGGGACGGGTCGGGCATCGGCAGGGTGAGGATGAACAGGCTCTTGCCACCCGCTGTCCGATAGGTCAGGTCGCCGCCCATTCGACGGGCCAATTGACGGGAAACAGTGAGGCCCAGCCCGACGGAATCGGGTTGGCCGGCTCTGCTATGAGACCGGTAGTAGGCGTCGAAGATCGATTCCCACTCGTCTCTCGGAAGGCCTTTACCGTTGTCGCTCACTGTCAGGGAAACCGTGGAGCCGACCGCTGTGACATCGACTCTGACCTTCGAACCGCCATAGCGGAACGCATTTGAGATGAGGTTGCGCAGGATTTGGCGGAGACGGCCTGCGTCGGCGATCACCTCGATCCCCTCCGCCACCGCAACCTCATACTGCTTGCCCGCAGGCACGATGAGGGCCGAGGTGGCATTTTCGACTTCGCCTGCCAGGGAGACGCGGCCAACGGAGAACGTGAGCTCATCTGTGTCGAGACGTGTGGCGACGAGCAGGTCCTCGACGATGCCGGCTACTTCGCCCGACTGCTGATGGAGGACATCGAGGAGCTCCTCACGCTCTTCAGCATCGAGGCTCGGCCACGCCGACTTCAATATCGAGGCGTATCCCACGACGGCGGTCAGAGGAGTGCGCAGCTCGTGACTCACCCCGGCGAGGAAACGATCCTTCGATTCTCCCGACTTCTCCAAGCGGCGGGCGCCGTCGCGCAATCTCCCCATGAGCTCGGCTGTAACCAGGAGCGTGATGGCGCCGAGGATCGCGCCCTGAAACTCGGCGTTCCTCTGCACCTCGACCTCGGTGACCGAGAACATCAGGCCGTTGACGAGGATCATGATGATGGCAGTCGTCCAGGTTCTCCTGCGCGGGTAGACACTCCCTGCGATCAGCACAGGCACCGACGAGAGGGCGCCGACCACGTCGCCCATTACCGAACGCACGTACGAGAACGTGAGCACGTAAAGCACGATGGACGTGAACACGAAGATCGAGGGATCCAGGGTGCCATTCCTGTCATGGAGGGCACGGATGCCTCTCGCCACGAGAGCCTTGAGGCTCAGAAGCCACGCGGGTCTCTCCGTCACCGCCGGCGAGGTCAACAACTCAGAGCTCACGCGTGCACCGGCAATCGCTGATCCACTGCTTCCGCGACCGGGGTCTTTCCCACCAGATCGCGGAGGCGCCAGACCGAGCCGCCCACCGCCGAAGCAGATTCAGGCGGGTTGTCGTTGGCGTCGTCGTGGTCGTGTTTGCGCAGGGAGAAGATGAACTCGGTGACGTCACCTCTTCGGCGATATTCGAGGGTGCCGTCCATGGCCAAAGCGAGGTGACGGCATATCCACAACCCGAGCCCGACCGAAGATGCGTCGCGACGTGTCGCAACCGAACGACGGTATGGGAGAAAAATGGTGCCTTCATCCTCCGGAGGAACTCCCTCGCCGTCGTCGTTGACAACAATCCGCAACCAGCCGTCTTCCTCAAAGGTGCGGACCCCGACCGAGGAGCCGCCGTAGCGTTCGGCGTTGGAGAGGAGGTTGCGTAGTACCTGTCGGACTCGCAACCCGTCGCCTCCGGCCGATGTGAGGGTGTCATCGAGATCCAGTGAGATCGTCATCCCCTCACCGGCGAACCTCCGCACCGTCGTAGTCACCTCTGCGTTGATGTCCACAGGTGCAATCGCAACACTCAACGCCGCCTGCTCCAGACGCGAGGCGGTCAGGAGATCCTCGACGATCTCGGTCGCGTCGAGAGCCTGCAAATGGGCTAACCCGATCAGCTCGCGGACTTCCTCGGGCGTCAGGTCCTCGGTGCCCACCAGCTCGGTCATGCCGATCATTCCGGTGAGGTTGTTCTTCAACTCGTGGCTGACCGTGCCCAGCATTTGGGAGCGGTTGGCATCGAGACGACTCAACCATCCCTTGACCCGCCACATCACCAAAGCGACACCGGCAACGGTGAACAGGACAGACTGGAAGTCGCTGACGGCGTCCATGTCGACCCCCCTGCCGGTGAAATGGGAGAAGCCGTAGAACGAGGCCAGGTAGACGAGATAGCCCGCGGTCCACCATCCGCTGGAGAACAAAACGGTGAGCAGCGTGAGGAACGCGAGTGTCGCCGTTGTGATCCCGGGCTGGTCGGGGATGAGGATCATCACCACGCCCCACAGAGTGAGGTCGAGGGCGAGCATGATGCGGGGGGTCCGCACCTTGCGGACACGACACCATTCGGCGTGGGATCCGACGAGGACAAGAGCTATGGCGATGGGGATGACCCGATCATCCCAGCCGCTGATGAGCACCTGGAATGGCATCACCGCCAGACCGCCGACACTCATGATGATGCGAACGATCTGGTACTCGTCGAGGAAACTCTCCATAGACGAGCGTTGCGGGACGGCGTTCAGCCTCGACAAGATGGGCATGGGGGAATCATCGACAGCAACCCGCGATTTCTACAGGGTCACATTGGATTGGGACCAAAGTCCTATTCGTGTCGAGTCACCAGAGGGGAGACCGACCCACGATTCTGGGCCGGCCAGTTGTCACGCATCTCCATACCTGCGCCCCGCTTCGAGATGGACCCCGGTGCAAGAGGGTTCCGGATTGGTGTTTCGATTGCGTGTAACCCTTGACGGCCTCCGGATGCGAGTTACCAGTGTGAACAGCCAAGAGACTGTGGTCCCCTTGATGCGAGTGGCCCCCGGGTTCGATCAGTTTTATGCCGACAATTGGGATGCCGTGGCCGGCCTGGCGTATGCCTTGTCAGGTAGCCGGATCGCATCGGAAGATCTCGCCCAGGAGGCGTTCTTGGCTGCCTATCGTCGTTGGGAGACCATTGGGGGCTACGACAGCCCGGGCGCGTGGGTGCGAAGGGTCGTCGCCAACCGCTCGGTCTCGGTTTTCAGGCGAAGGACGGCTGAGGCCAGGGCGATCGTCCGGCTCTCGGGTGGCCATGGCCCATTACCCGAGTTGAGCCTGGAGGCCGCCGACGTGCTCCGTGCGGTCCGCCGTCTTCCCCGAAGGCAAGCACAGGTGGTGGTCCTTCATTACCTGCAGGATCTGCCGCTCAGTGAGGTCGCTGTCATCCTCGATCGTTCGGTTGAGACGATACGAACCCATCTCCGCCGTGCCAGGAAAACCTTGGCCGTCTACCTGGATGTCCCAGAGGAGGAGACATGACCCTCGATCAGAAGTTGCGCCAGACTGCCGACGAGCTGAATCGCTCGGTATCGGGTCGCCGACCATCGCCCCGGCTACATCCGCGGAGAGCTCGAGGGCCGGTCGTCGCACTGGCGACCGCAGCCGCGGTATTGGTCCCGGTGATCGTCATCTCCGCCGTCGTTTTCAACGGGCGCGAGCCGGACCTGCCCGGCCCGGTCGGCTCGCTCGCCGAGCAGCCTGAACCGACCCCTACTACTACCCGCCCGGCCGCGACGACGACACCCACAATCGATGACGGGCTTTCCGAGGCTGACCTCCTCCCACCAGGATGGGACCGCGGACTGGGCACGGATGCCGTCTTGGTCCTCGCCGAGGACGGGGTCGCCCTGGCACTCTCCGGAGACGAGAGCGGCGGATTCACCACGTGGGCGATGGGAGCACAAGCGGGACGGACGACCGTGGATGTCGCCGGTGAGATCCCGGATACGGTCGTATGGGTAGAAACCACCAGGGGGAATCCCACCGCAACGGTGTTCGGCATCGTCGAGCAAGACAGCACCAACATCGAAATCCAAATCGATGGCATCACCCAACTGGCGACCGCCCGCATATTCCAGCGTCCCGAGATCGGCCGGGCTGCCTTCATCGGGCACGTGAACGCGTCGAATCTGCCTGAGACGTGGAGCGACTGGCAGATCACAGCCACCTCCGGAGACGGGGTGACTTCCGTCATCCCGCTCGACATCCCCGACGCCCTCAATGCAACCGAAGGCGTGACCGTGAGCATGCTGTTGCCGTTGCGTCCACTTGTCGTCGGCGCCGTCACAGTTGACTCGCTGCCCAAAGCGGTCTCATGCCAGGCGCCAAAGGACATCGAAACCCCGCCGAACAAAGGTGGTGTCTTCCCACAACCCACGCAACACCCGACATCGGAGGACGCTCTCGACGCATTCATCGCCGCTACGGCCGGCGAACACCATCTCGCCACCTCCGGATATGTGGAACTCCGCACGCTGGTCGACCTGATCGGCTACGGCGTCGAGCTCGAGGGGGGATCCGGATTCGTGACGGTGATTTCCATGGCCGAGACCAGTCGTGGCTGGATCGTGGACCAATGGGAAGCCAGCGGCTGCTGAGGAACTCCGCTGGACCGAGGCCCACCTGTAGGCAGCTCTGCCCGGCCCGGCCGATCTGGCTACGCGGTGACCTTCGAGCCGTACCTTTGCTGCGCTGCCTGCTCGAGACAAAGAGCATCGGCCCGATCTCGGACCAGCTGCGGTGAGCCTGACGCGCCGAACGCACCGCCTCGGTGAGTTCCGATTC
>Ga0256866_1000248_pt1 | contig 11457 bp, 9 predicted proteins | sample RVTome_16_FD_187338 | JGI IMG/M metagenome (GOLD analysis project Ga0256866, IMG submission 187338) | Soil microbial communities from uranium-contaminated site in the Upper Colorado River Basin, Wyoming, United States - RVT152D67 HiSeq ...
GAGGCGCGACCTAAGGAGCCGATCGAGGAGCCCACCGACTACGTCCGACCGGGTCCTGCACACAGCGGCGGCGCGATCCCTCTCCGGTTGCTCGAGCGACGTCTCTCGGGTAACGGCGAGGTGCGTTCGGTCGCGACGATCTCGTGGCCCGACCTTAGCGCCGGCGGGCGCGAGCGTGCCGATGTCGTTGTCGTCGGATCCGGCGCGGGGGGAGCGGTCGCCGCGGCCACCCTGGCCGAAGCTGGTGTCGACGTGATCGTTGTCGAGGAGGGATCCGAGGTGTCGGCCGAACGAGACTTCACCGGGCCTCCGTTCGAACGCTTCCAGAAGCTGTGCCGCGACGACGCAACTACGCAGGCATGGGGGAAGCCACCGATCCCGATGCCGATCGGGCGCGTGGTCGGCGGGACCACCGTCGTGAATTGCGGCACCTGCTTCAGGGCCCCGCGACGCGTCGTGGAGCGATGGCGGTCCGAGTCGGGCGTCACGGACGGCTACGACGAGCTCGTGCCTCATTTCGAGGCGGTCGAGGACGCCCTCAACATCCGCCCGGTCCCGTGGGAGCTGCTCGGGCCGAACGGGATGGCCGCCCACCGGGGAGCCGTCGCGCTCGGGTACTCCGGCGGCCCGCTGTTGCGGAACATCACGGGCTGCCATGGTTGTGGACAGTGCGTTTTCGGCTGCCCGTCGAACGCGAAGCAAGCGATGCACATCTCTTACCTGCCCCGCGCGCAAGCCGCGGGCGCTCGCATCTTCTCGCGCTGCCGCGCAGAGAGGATCGAGCTCGACGATCGAGGTCGCGCGCGCGGCGTCACCGTGGCACTCCTCGATGAGGCGGGTAACCGGCACGGTTCCCTGCGTGTCGATTGCCGCCGTGTAGTGCTCGCCGCGGGTGCGGTTGGCTCTCCTCTGTTACTCGAAGCCAGTGGGATCCACGATCCTTCGGGACAGACCGGACGCAATCTACGGATCCATCCTGCAACCGGTGTGGGCGGCTTCTTCGAAGGTAGCGACCCGCACTGGAACGGAACGCTGCAGAGCTATTACATCGATCAATTCTTCGATTCGCACGACCTGATGTTCGAAGCGACGACGACCGTCCCCGGGATCGGCGCGGGATCTGTTCCGGGGATCGGCGCACGCGCGATGAACGAGCTCAAAGACTTCTCCAGGTTGGCGACACTGGGATTCTCGGTCGCGGACACGTCGTCCGGGCGCGTCCGCCGTACTCGGAAAGGTCACTCCTTAGTTACCTATCGCCTGAATGCGACCGACGCACGAAGGATCTCGCTGGGCCTCGCGATCGCAGCGGAGGTCCTTCTTGCGGCCGGAGCAACGCGCGTGTACCCGGGACTGCCGGGCGTCGAATCGATCTCCGCGCAGGAGGACCTGGCGCAACTGAAGGAGCGCCCCCTGCGCCCGGAGCAGCTTCGGCTCACCGCCTTCCATCCGATGGGGACCGTGCGGATGGGATCCGATCGCAGGAGCTCCGTCGTCGACCCATGGGGACGGCACCATGTCGTGGCAGACCTTTGGGTCACCGATGCGAGTACGTTTCCAACCTGTGTGGGCGTCAATCCACAATTGACGATCATGGCGTTCGCTAAGCGGAGCGCCGAAGCTCTTGCCGCTACCTTAGGAGGCTCTAGATGAAGCTCGAGGGGACCGTCGGGATCGTGACCGGCGCGTCGCGCGGGATCGGCGCGGTGTTGGCAGAGCATCTGGCTCGGAAGGGCGTGGATCTGGTCCTCGCCGCCCGGTCGAAGGACGACCTGGAGCAGACGGCGGAGATCGTGCGCGCTCGAGGTGTTCGGGCGATCGCGGTGCCGACCGATATCGGCGACCCCGGCCAGCTTCAGGCCTTGGTGGACGCCGCGTCGACCGAATTCGGACGCGTCGATCTGCTCGTGAACAATGCCGGTCTCGAGTGCGCGGGTTATTCGGACCGACTCGACCTCGACCAGATCGAACGGACGATCCATACGAACCTGACTTCGCTGATCTGCCTGACGCGGCTCGTGATCCCTCAGATGATCGAGCGCGGCAGCGGCCACGTGTGCAACATCGCATCGGTCGCCGGGAAAGTTGCGCGTCCCTACTCCACCGTCTATGCCGCGAGCAAGCATGGTGTGGTCGGATACTCCTGGTCACTGCGGGCGGAGCTGGAACGGCACGGGGTCGAGGTGTCGGTGGTGTGCCCGGGTTACGTGTCCGAGGTCGGCATGTTCGCCGATCGCATGGAGAAGCTCGATGTGCCTCCGCCGCCTCGAGGACTTGACGCGGTTTCGCCCACGCGCGTCGCCGAGGAAACGATCGAGACGATCGAGGGCAACCGCCCGGAGACAATCGTCGGCCCATTGATGATGCGTATCGCCGACATCGCATTCGCGATCTCGCCCCAGTTCGGGATCAACGCGGCCCGTCGCAGCGGCAGCTACGCGTACGTGAAGGAAGAGGCGACGGGGGATCGTTCCTGAGGTTCCTCGCGTGTGTAATCGTCCTTGCGCTCTCCGGCGGCGTGGCGTGCGATGGAGAGGAACCGAAGGACACGGCAAGGCCCGCGAACTGTGGTTTGCCATCCCCGCAGGCGAACCTGGACGAGTCGCTCGTGCCCCCGCTCTTCTTGCCGGACGGCGCGGTCCTGACGCGCGCTCAACGAGAGCGTGGCGGCTTCCTTGCGGCGATCAATGTGACCCTCGGTGTCCAAGATGCCCTCCGCTACTACCGACGAGCCGTGAACGACGGCGGCTACGAGGTCATCCAGGCGGACAACGAAGGCTTCGAAGCCGAGCTCTATCTGCGGAAAGGGAAGTTCTTGGCCGCGGTCCAGATCAGGACATCGAAGTGTGATGACGAATCGATCGTCTTCGTCAACGTCGTCGACGCGGCTCGTCTCGGAGGGGGCCTGCCGTCACCCTCGCCCAGTCAGTAGCGCTTTCACGCGCTCACAAGGGCGTTCGATAGCCGGGGGTAGCTGGGTATCATGGTCGCGAGATACGCGTAAGACCCTTTAGGAGGACGGCCCAAAGATGACCTATGTCATCGCAGAACCCTGCATCGGGGTCAAAGACCGTGCATGCGTGGACGAATGTCCGGTCGATTGCATCTACGAAGGGGAGGAGCAGCTGTTCATCCACCCCGAGGAATGCGTCGATTGCGATGCTTGCCTTCCTGCTTGCCCCGTGGATGCGATCTTCCCGGCCGATAACGTTCCGCCCGAGTGGACGAGTTTCACGGCGCTCAATGTGTCGTGGTTCCAGGATCACCCCGACGCATCGGGCGGCGCCATGGAGAGCCCCTTCGCCCCCGCCGAGGAGCGGGGCGAATAGCCGAGCGCTTACCTCCACGGAGCGCCGAGGGGTGGCGCGCGTATCTCGGGCGCAAGATCTCCATCCGATATCGCCTCAGAGGCGACCCGCAGCACCCTTTCTCGGAAGCCATTGGCGTCATTTCGGAGGTATCGCCCGCCGGCGAGACCATCGAGATCGTCACGCGCCGCTCGGGATCGATCATCATCGCGACCGAGGACGTGATCGCAGGCAAGGTCTTCACGGACAACTGAATCCTGGTGTCTGACCTGCTGTTTTCTACTTACCAGGGCCGCGCGCGGCGTTATGATGGGTCCCCTAACGAACTAGCTGGAACCGGGGTGAGATCTTCCTCATGACGTCGCCGCCCGGCGCGACCGACACAAAGACCGCCGCCCGTCAGGGGCTCGAGCGCGTCGTCATCCGCTTCGCGGGCGATTCGGGGGACGGGATGCAGCTCACCGGCGACCGCTTCACGTCTGCGTCCGCGTTCTTCGGCAACGACCTCGCCACTATGCCCGACTACCCGGCCGAGATCCGGGCCCCCGCCGGCACGCTGGCCGGAGTCAGCGCCTTCCAGATCCACTTCGCCGACTACGACATCCTCACACCGGGGGACCAGCCGGGCGTCCTGATCGCGATGAACCCCGCCGCGCTTCGGGCCAACCTGAAGGATCTGATCTCCGGCGGGCTCCTGATCGTGAATAAGGATGCATTCGACGACAAGAATCTCGAGAAGGTCGGTTACACCTCGAACCCGCTGACGGACGGTTCGCTGTCCGACTACCAGGTCTACGAGATCCCGATGACCTCGATGACCCTCGAGGCGGTCAAGGACACGGGCGTTACGAAGAAGGAGGCGGAGCGCTCCAAGAACATGCTGGCCCTCGGCGTGATCTCGTGGATGTACGACCGCCCCCTGGAGCCGACGATCCAGTGGCTCGAGAAGAAGTTCGCCAAGAAACCGCACCTGGCGCAGTCCAACATCGCGGCTCTCAAGGCGGGCCACGCGTTCGGAGAGACCGCCGAGCTGATGGCTTTCGAGGTGAAGCCGGCGACCCTTGCTCCGGGGCGCTATCGACGGATCACCGGGAACCAGGCCCTGGCGTACGGATTGCTGGCGGCAAGTGTGCAGTCGAAGCTGCCGCTCTTCCTTGCCAGTTACCCGATCACGCCCGCATCCGACATCCTCCACGAGCTTTCTCGCCACAAGAACTTCGGAGTGCGGACGATCCAGGCCGAAGACGAGATCGCCGCGGCCGGTATGGCTTTGGGCGCGGCCTTCTCGGGTCACATCGGGGTTACCACCACGTCGGGGCCGGGTCTCGATCTGAAGTCCGAGACCATCGGGTTGGCCATCTCGATGGAGCTCCCCATGGTGATCGTGGACGTCCAGCGAGGGGGACCCTCCACGGGGCTGCCGACCAAGACGGAACAGGCCGACCTCCTCCACGCCATGTACGGACGCCACGGCGAAGCACCACTACCGATCGTCGCCGCGTATTCCCCCCAGAGCTGTTTCTGGGCGGGGCTCGAGGCGACGAGGATCGCTCTCAAGTACATGACCCCCGTCATCCTCCTGACCGACGGCTACCTCGCTAACTCCGCGGAGCCGTGGCGCTTGCCGACGGCGCAGAAGCTGCCCGATATCTCCGTGCCGTTCGCGTCGCAGCCGAACGCAGGGGAAGACTTCTGGCCGTTCCTGCGCGACGACACGACGTTGGCGCGGCCGTGGGCGATCCCGGGCACTCCCGGACTCGAGCACCGAATCGGCGGTCTCGAGAAGGCGGATGGAACCGGGAACATCTCCTATGACCCGGACAACCACTATCTGATGACGCAATTGCGGGCCGCCAAGATCAAGGCGATCGAGGAAGACATCGAACCGCTCGAGATCCGCGAAGCTCCCGGCGCGACGACGCTGGTTCTCGGCTGGGGAGGGACGTACGGCGCCATCGGTGCGGCTTGTCGCCGGCTGCGGGCGCGCGGGATCCCGGTGTCGCAGGGGCACCTCAAGCACCTCAACCCGTTCCCCAAGAACACCGAATCCGAGCTCCGGCGCTACGAGCGAGTGATCATCCCCGAGCTCAACATGGGTCAGCTATCGAAACTGATCCGCGCCGACTTCCTGATCGATGCGGTATCCATCAACCGGACGCGCGGGCTCCCCTTCAGAGCGGGGGACCTCGAGAGCGAGATATTGGAGATCATCGAACGATGAGTATCAACCGCAACGACCTGACCAAGGACCGCGGGATAACGGAGGCGACCGGCGGCGTTTCCACCTTGACGCGCGAGGACTTCGCCTCCGATCAAGAGATCCGGTGGTGTCCGGGCTGCGGTGACTACGCGATCCTCGCCGCGGTTCAGTCCGTGATGCCCGAACTCGGGATACCGCGCGAGAAGATCGTCTTCGTCTCCGGGATCGGCTGCTCGAGTCGTTTCCCGTACTACATGAACACCTATGGGCTGCACGGGATCCACGGGCGCGCGCCGGCTATCGCAACGGGTATCGCGGCGGCGAGGCCGGACCTCGATGTCTGGGTGGTCACCGGTGACGGCGACGGATTATCGATCGGGGGTAACCACCTGATCCACGCTCTCCGTCGCAACGTGAATCTGAAGATCCTGTTGTTCAACAACCAGATCTACGGGCTGACGAAGGGCCAGTACTCGCCGACCTCGGAGCAGGGAAAGGTCACGAAATCGACTCCCTTCGGTTCGCTCGAACACCCCTTCAATCCGATCTCCGTCGCGTTGGGGGCCGAAGCGACATTCGTCGCCCGCACGTTCGACGTGGAGCGCAAGCACCTCCCCGAGATGCTTCGCAGGGCCGCCGCCCACCGGGGCAGCGCGTTCATCGAGATCTACCAGAACTGCAACATCTTCAACGACGGTGCTTTCATCGCGTTGACCGGGAAAGAGGGTCGCAGCCAGAACCGGATCTACCTCGAGCACGGCAAGCCGATCAGGTTCGGACCCGATGGCTCGAAGGGCATCGTCATGACACCGGAGGGACGCTGCGAGATCGTGGAAGTCAAAGACGTCGGTGAGGACAAGCTCTTGGTCCACGACGAGCATCGCGACGATCCGTCGCTCGCCTTTGCTCTGTCGCGTGTAGCCGACGGTCCCATCGGTCCCACGCCGTTGGGGGTCTTTCGCGACATCCAGCGGCCCGCGTACGGCGAAGGTATGGAGGCACAACTGCGCAAGGCTGCCGAGTCTCAGGGCCCCGGCGACCTCGAGAAGCTGTTATCAAGCGGAGACACCTGGACCGTCGCTTAAGAGCGGCGATCGCGGGAAAGGGGAACCTGTGGCAGATCATGGACCGTCCGACAGCGCCTCCGAGGATCGCGGGCTAGCGTTCGATGAGAAGGTCGACCGGCTCGCCAAGAAACTGATGCACGGCGGCGACGGCAACGACCTCTCGGATCTCGACAGCGCTCGCCGTGCCGCCCGCCGCATGATCGAGGAGTCGGAAGCTCGTACCCAGCAGGCAACCGACCTCGACCCCGACGATCCCGACGTCATCCGGCGCTCTTCGTCGGAGACTGCCGCATCCGGCGACACAGGCCAGATCCGCCGCGTCACCGACGGCGAATAGCTAGGGCCTAGGCGGGCGCCTGCCTCCAGGATCCGGGCGCTCTCCGCGTGACCGCGCGGGCTCCGATTCGTACTTCTTGTGTGGATATCCAGGTCTACGCCCCAATCGTCCGACTTGCTCTGGTTTGTGGCAGGATTAGCGAAGCAGGGCAAGGTCGGGGAGGACCCATATGTCGCCCGAACTGAGTCGGCAGTTCGAGACCGAGTGGCCGCTGTTGGCGCGCCGGCTGAAGGCGTTGCTGGCCCGGAAGCAAGTCCCGGTGAACGTTCGCGAAGACCTGATCCAAGACACGGCTCTGCGCCTCTACGGGATCTGGGAACAGGTGGATCAGACCCGCTCGGCATGGCCCCTCACCGCGACGATCGCATTGAATCTGATGCGCGACCAGGGCCGTCGTGTCGAACTGTCGCGTTCCGTCGCGCAATGTCCGGAGCTCACGTTCGCCGACGATGTCGAGCAGGTCGCGCTCGCGCGCGTCGAATTGCAGCGCGTGCGCGCTGCACTTGCGTTGATGACCCCGGAGCAGCAAGCCGTGTTGCTTGCCGAGATAGGTATCAGCAACGGGTCGACACCGACGGCCGCGACCAAGATGCGCCGTCATCGGGCCCGGAGGAAGCTGCGCCAGGTCTTGGAACGGGCGATCGCGGTGTTCGTCTTCCCCGCGCGGCGCATGGCGGACATCGGGCAGGGGATCCTCGCCCTGCGCGAATCTCTGGTGAAGGCCGGCTCGTGCGCAGCCTGCCTGTTCATCGGAAGCGGATCGCTCGTTGCGGTTCCGCTGGAAGCGGCCGGCGTGAGCGGGGCCGCGGAGACGCGGAGCGGCGTCGTTTCTGCTTTGGGCGTCACCGCGGTGCCGTGGTCATCGTCGACGGCGACAACGAGCACGAACCTCGACGACGCGGCCTTCCTGGCGGCCGCGACCGGATCACAGGATGGCGAGCTACGGTCCCGAAGCGGGGGCCGCGCGGCGCACGACGAGGAGCAAGGAACGACCACTGCAGCGGGGAGTCCGACGGCTTCGGGCTCGGGACCGTTGTTGGGATCGGGCTCGGGTTCCGGTGGTGGCGAGCAGTCGCCGGTGCCCGTTCCCAAAGAGCCGATCCCATCGACCGGGGTGGGCTCTATCGCACCGGGCGAGCCGGAACCGGTTGAGCTTCCTTCCACTCCCACCGCTCCATCGGCCCCCTCGGTACCCGGTAGCGGGTCCGGTGAAGACCAACCACAGAGCGTGGAAGAGGTCGTGGACGAGGTCGAAGGAGCCGTCGAGACCGACCTCGATGTCGAAGTGGACGTGGCCGAAGAGGACGTGAATATCTAGCCGGTAGTCTCGGACGTCATGGCCGAGCAAGGGCACGGTGGACTTGCGATCACGAGAGCGCTGAAGGCTCTCGGCGTTGAACACCTCTTCGCGCTGACCGGCGGACATATCTTCCCGATCCTCGACGGCTGTCATCAAGACGAGATCGGTCTCATCGACACGCGTCACGAGCAAACGGCTACTTTCGCTGCAGAGGGGTACGCGCGCTTGACCCGTCACCTCGGCGTCGCTGCCGTTACCGCGGGGCCTGGGGTCACGAACGCCATGAGCCCCCTGGCGCAAGCTCGATTCAACTGCGCGCCGCTGCTCTGTCTCGGGGGCCGAGCTCCGGCTTTCCGATGGGGCCAGGGCTCCCTGCAAGAGATCGATCACGTCCCGTTCATCGATCCGATCGCACCGGCGCGGACGGTGTCCGAGACTCACGCGATCGCAGCGGCCGTTGTAGAGACTGCCCAGGCGGCGATGTCGGTGCCGCGCGGCCCCCGCTTCCTCGACTTCCCCCTGGACGTCCTGTTCAACATGACGGACATCGAGATCGACCTCCCCGAGCTCCCCCAACCGCCACCCCCCGATGCCGGGCAGGTCGCTGAGGTTGCGCGGCTCATCGCGCAAGCTGAACGTCCCGTCGTGATCGCAGGTACGAACGTATGGCTGGATCGCGCCGAAGGTGCATTACGCGAGCTCGTCGAGACGGCCGAGCTGCCTGCCTTCACTAATGGGCAAGGGCGAGGGTGCATCCCGGCCGACCACCGACTCGGTTTCTCGCGCGCTCGCTCCAAGGCATTGAAGGAAGCGGATCTCGTGATCGTTGCCGGCACGCCTCTGGACTTCAGACTCGGTTTCGGTGACTTCGGGGGCGCGCGTGTCGTGCATCTCGATTCGCAACCCATCGCTACTCATGTGGATCTGGCCGCGTCGATAGAGGGATCTCTCGACGCGACGTTCAGCGCGATCACAGAAGCACTCGATGGGCCGCCCGATACCAAGGAATGGGTCAGCGCATTGCGCGAGACGGAACAGGAGAAACGCGACGGCGCGCAAGGCGAGTTGCGTGCGGATCAGACGCCGATCCACCCGATGCGCATCTACGGTGAGCTCGTGCCGTTGCTCGATCGCGATGCCATAGTGATCGGTGACGGAGGCGACTTTGTCTCCTATGCAGGCCGCGAGGTCCCTTCCTACGAGCCGGGATGCTGGCTCGACCCCGGGCCCTTCGGCTGTTTGGGAGTCGGCCCGGGTTACGCGATGGCGGCTCGTGCTCTCTACCCGGATCGGCAGATCGTGGTGCTGTTCGGTGACGGCGCGATCGGTTTCTCGGGCACAGAGCTGGAGACCCTGGTGCGCTTGCACCTACCGGTCGTGTGCGTGGTCGGCAACAACGGCATCTGGGGATTGGAGAAGCATCCGATGCGCGCGCTCTACGGCTACGACATCGCGGCGGACCTGAGGCCGGGGATCCGCTACGACCAGATGATGGAGGCGTTCGGCGGCATGGGCGAGCTGGTGAAAGGCCCAGACGAGATCGCCCCGGCACTGAAGCGCGCGCTCGATTCGGGCGAGCCTTGTCTCGTCAACATCTTGACTGACCCAGAGATCGTGTACCCGCGCTCGTCGAATCTGGCGTGATTTCCTCCTACGTTTTCCTCTCCGAGATGATTGGCACTGCGTGGAAAAGGTAGGAGGAAAGGAACCGTCTCAGAAGCTCGTCGACGAGCTCTTCGAATACCTGAGGATCCCGTCCATCTCTTCGGGTGGAGGCGATCCTGCGGACATGACGCGCGCGGCAGAGTGGCTGGCGGCGCGCATCAGGGATTCGGGAGGGGAGGTCGAGATCATCACGGATCTCGGCAACCCGCTCGTGGTTGGTGAGCTGGAGGCGTCCACTCCGAGCGCTCCGACCGTGATGATCTACGGGCACTACGACGTGCAATCGCCCGACCCCGTCGATGCGTGGACGACACCGCCGTTCGACCCCACGATCCGCAACGGCCGTTTGTATGCGCGCGGCGCCTGCGACGACAAGGGCAACTTCTATCCGCTCGTCTACGTGGCCTGCGAGCTTGCCCGTGCCGGGAAGCTCCCGGTGAACGTTCGGATGTTGATCGAAGGTGAAGAGGAAGTCGGCGGAACGAGCGCCATCGACTGGCTCATGAAGGACGGACGCGGTGCCGACTGTTGCCTGGTCTTCGACTCCGGCATGCTCGACGAGAGCACACCGGCGATCACCCTTGGGGTGCGAGGAGTCATCAGTTTCGCGGTCGACGTGAGAGTCGCGCAACGAGATCTCCACTCGGGTATGTACGGGGGGGCCGCGTTGAATGCGGTGCACGTCCTACAACAGATGCTCAACGAGGTGCTACCCGCGCCGGACGGTTCGGTGCGTGAAGAATTGCGGGCGGGGATCATCCCTCCCACCAGTGAGGAGCTCGCGTCGTGGGCGAAGTTCCGTCACGGTTCGGAGGCGATCGCCGAAGGGGGAGGTCGCGCTATCTCGGACGCCGTCTCCGACATCTTTTACGAGCGCAACTGGGCGGATACCTCGGTGGACGTCAACGGGATCGCGGGAGGCGACGCGGTTCAGAAGCGAACGATCATCCCTGCTACCGCGCAGGCGAAGTTCTCTATCCGCCTTGCCCCCGGCCAGACGACCTCCGAGATCGGTCGAGAAGCCGAGCGCCTTTTGCGCGCCGCCGCCCCCGCCAATGCCGATGTTGAGATCTCGTGGGACGGCGGCGAGCCGGCCGTATTTGATCCTTCGTCGCCGGCGATGCAGTTGGCGATCGAAGCGCTCGCGGAGGTTTGCGGCGTCGCGCCGGCGCTTGTCCGCGTGGGTGGTTCGATCCCCGTGCTCGCGGGTTTCTATGACCGAAAGATCCCGACCGTCCTGAGTGGTTTCGGACTCGCTTCGGATGCGTTCCATGCCGTCGACGAGAGCTTCCGGCTGGAAAGCCTGGCCCTGTGTGAAGCCTCCGCGCATGCGCTGTACGAGAAGTTAGCCTCGCTCGAGTGAAGGATCTGCTGCGCGAAGCTCTCGATGCCGCGCTGGGCGCGGGCGCTACTTACGCGGATGCGCGCGGCGGCGAGTACCTCAGCGAGGCGCTGTCGGTACGCGGGCCCACCGTGGAGAGCTTGGACCGAACCGAATCGATCGGTTTCGGCGTTCGAGTGCTGGCCGAGGGCGCGTGGGGTTTCGCTTCCAGTGCGGTGTTGACCGGCGACGAACCGAA
>Ga0256866_1000252_pt1 | contig 11343 bp, 14 predicted proteins | sample RVTome_16_FD_187338 | JGI IMG/M metagenome (GOLD analysis project Ga0256866, IMG submission 187338) | Soil microbial communities from uranium-contaminated site in the Upper Colorado River Basin, Wyoming, United States - RVT152D67 HiSeq ...
TCGGTTATCGCCTCCGAACGAAGCTGTCTCAGCTCCTTTCCGCTTCCGGCGACTACGTTGAGCAATTGGACAGCCGTAAGCAGCCCGTCACCGGTTTGAGCGAGATCGGTGAAGATAATGTGTCCCGACTGTTCGCCCCCGAGAAGCCCTTTCCGCTCGATCAAAGCCTCCATCACGTAGCGGTCGCCGACCGGCGTCTCCACTACCTCGATCTCTGCCTCATTCATCGATTTCCTGAAGCCGAGATTGGCCATGACCGTGGCGACAACGAGGTTCTTCGTGAGTCGCCCCTGCTCTTTCAGATAACGGGCGATGATCGCCATGATCACGTCCCCATTGGCGATCACCCCATCCTCGTCCACCGCGATGAGGCGATCCGCATCACCGTCGAATGCAAGTCCGATACGCCCGCCACCGTGTTTGGCGATGAACTGAGGAGTCGTCGCCCCGCAACCGTCATTGATGTTGTTGCCGTTGGGCTCGGCGTGGAACACCCTGACGTCTGCCCGGAGCCGCTCGAAGAGCTCCGGCGCCGCCCGGAACGCGGCACCGTTGGCACAGTCGATTGCCAACGCCAGTCCATTGAGGGTGTAACGGGAGACGGATGCCAGATGGTCGAGATACTCGTAGTAGCTCTCCGGGCTCTCGCTGCGGTACCCAATCTCGCCACCGATGGCCAACTGCCAGCCAGCAGCTCTCATTCGGGCTTCCAGCTCGCGTTCGACATCGTGGGGGAGCTTGGTGCCCCTGGCGGCGAGCAACTTGATGCCGTTGTCGTTGGCGGGATTGTGAGAGGCGGATACGATCGCCCCCATCGTCGCCGCACTCTTCGCGGTCAGATACGAGATACCCCCGCTTGGCATGACACCAACGTCGATCGTGTCGATGCCCGCCGAGTGAAAGCCGGCCTGAAGAGCTGCGGAGAGCATCGAGCCCGAACGCCGGGTGTCCCGACCGACCACGACCGGCCCACCCCGCAAATGAGACCCGGCGGCGCGGCCGATCTCCATGGCGAGGTCGGCGGAGAGCTCGGATCCGGCGACGCCACGGACCCCATCTGTGCCAAATATCGGCTTGCCATCGTCCAGGAGACGACGGAGCTGCATGGGGGGAACCTAGCGGCCGTTTGCTAGCGCTTGGTGTACTGGGGCGCCCGACGCGCCTTGCGAAGACCGTACTTCTTGCTCTCTACGACACGCGAGTCCCGGGTGAGCATGCCGGCCTTCTTGAGAGCGGGGCGAAGCTCGGGATCCAATTCGGCCAGAGCCCGCGAGATTCCCAACCTCAAAGCGTCCGCTTGACCCGTGGTCCCGCCTCCGCCGAGTGAGGCGTCGATGTCATATCGACCTTGAGTCTGGGTCAGGGTCAACGGCTCCATCACCCTCATGCGGGTTGCCATAGACGGGAAGTAGGCCTCGAGGGGTTTCCCGTTGAGGGTGACCTGGCCCGATCCGTCCTGAAAACGGACTCTGGCCACCGACTCCTTGCGGCGTCCCGTCGTCTGGATGAGTGGCTTCGACATCAGACTTCAACCTTTCGGATTTTCAACTGGAGGGGCTGAGGCCCCTGTGCCTGGTGGGGATGTTCCGGGCTGGCGTACACCTTGAGCTTGCGGGCCATCTGGCGCCCCAGCTTGTTCTTCGGCAGCATGCCCCGAACCGCCCGCTCGACGACGGCTTCGGGCCTCCGTCTGAGCAGAGACTCGAACGTCTCCGCCTTGATTCCGCCGGGGTAGCCCGAATGGCGGTAGTAGATCTTTGATTGACTTTTTTCCGACGTCACCGCCACCTTGTCGGCGTTGACCACGACGACGAAATCGCCGGTATCCATGTGTGGCGCGTAGGTTGGCTTGTGCTTGCCACGCAGGACCTGGGCAATCTCAGATGCAAGCCGACCAAGGGGCAGGTCGGTGGCATCGACGAGATGCCAGCGACGCTCGATGTCGCCTGGCTTGGGGGAATATGTCTTGTTGTTGGTCATTGTGGAAGTCCTCGCACGCTTAAAGCACGGGGAGCGTTTGGGGAAACGGCTTCCGGGTGGAAGCAGCCACATGATATTCGACGTACCGCGAGTAGGCCAATCCGGTTCGGTTTCCGAATGAATCGCTGTAGGGGCCATATATGGTCCCTACAGCATTAGGAAGGGGCCATATATGGTCCCTACAGCATTAGGAAGCTATTCGTACCCTACTTCCCACAGGGTCAGGCCGTGGGCCGGGGCCACCGTGGCCACCTTGCTCCGATCACGGGCGGCGATCACCTCGTTCACCCGGGTACCGTCGCTGAAGCCGCGTCCGACGTCGAACAGGTAGCCCACGACGGAGCGGACCATCTGGTGGCAAAAGGCGTTGGCCTGGATCCAGATGCCGATGAGCCCACCAGCCTCGTCGATCGACAGCTCGGTGACTCGGCGCACATTGCTCTTGCCCTCGACCGCCCTACAGAACGAGCTGAAGTCGTGCTCCCCAACGAAAGCGCCCGCGGTGTCGATCATCGCTGCGACGTCGAGAACGCGACCGGCATGCCATACGAAGTGACGGCTCAGCGGGTCAGCGAAGGGTCGGGTGTCGATTCGATACTGGTACCGCCGCCAGATCGCAGAGAACCTGGCATTGAAGTCTTCAGCAACCGCCGACACGGCGGACACCGAGATCTCCGGACCGACGATCCCGTTGAGTGCGCTTCGGAGACCGTCGAGATCCACCTCGCCTTCGTGGCCAAACGAGACAACCTGATGCCGGGCATGAACTCCCGCATCGGTGCGACCGGCAACGGCCGTGTCAACAGGTGTCTCGAGAAAGGTCGACAGAGCCGACTCGAGCTCGCCCTGAACCGTGCGTTGACCCACTTGACGGGCGTATCCCCTGAACCCGGTCCCGTCGTAGGCGATGTCGAGCCGATATATGGCCACAGGTCAGACGAGGGCTCCGCTGAACGCGGCGAACGGCACCCGAAGCAGTGCCCGGATGAGGAAGGCGGCGGCGAAACCGATCAACACGGCCACTGCGGAGAACTTGTATTCGAGATCCGTTCCGTTCTTGGTGGCCACGACCAAAATCACCAGGTACCAGATGAGACCGAGCCAGGCGATGGGCCGGCCTAACGCATCGAGAAGTAATGGGAGGGGAGCCAGCCCCTGCATGGCGAGAAGGGTTTGTGGGCGACCCGATGCCTGGAACAGCCGGTTGGCTGCGAACCAGGTGGCGAATCCGAGAATGAGCCATGAGGCAACGGACGCGATGAGAACCTGAAACAGCGCGGTGAGGTCGAAGCTTCCCAACGAGCCGAGTCTCACCAGGAATGCGAGATACGTGAGGGCGCCCACCGAGGCCACGACGATGGCACCATCCGCCATGGCGTCGTTGTCGAAGAGGGCCTCCGTGTAGACCTTGCTGTCGAAAATTGCGGCTCGCCCGGCACGTGTGAACATCTTCACGATCGGGCAGGGTAACCGCTTCTCCCACAGGCTCGCGGAGTCTGTTCGCGGTGAAGCCAACGGCCCCGCCAACGCCCGTCGCCGACCGCCCTAGCGTCGTAGGCGGACCCGACGCACCGAGTGATCCGCACCCTTTTCCAGGATCAAAGACGCCCGGTCCCGCGTGGGAAGGATGTTCTCCGTCAGGTTCACCTCGTTGATCCTCTCCCAAATTTCCTCGGCCACCGCCACCGCTTCATCCTTACTGAGCTCCGAGTAGCGGCGGAAGTAAGCATCTGGCTGGGTGAACGCGGTCTCCTGCAACGTCAAGAACCGCTCCACATACCAACGCTTGATATCCGCTTTTTCAGCATCGACGAAGATAGAGAAGTCGAAGTAGTCGGATACGAAAGCGCCGGTGTCTCCTGCCTGGAGGACGTTGAGACCTTCGATGATGAGGATGTCGGGCTGATTTATCACCCGTCGCTCGCCCTCGACTATGTCGTAGCGGATGTGGGAGTAGACCGGAATCTCCAGGTGCTCCTCCCCGGCCGCGGCTCGGGACACGAATTCGAGCAGAGCCGATCGGTGGTAGCTCTCGGGAAACCCCTTCCGCTCCATAAGCCCGCGCTCGATGAGGACCTGGTTTGCAAAGAGGAACCCGTCTGTAGTCACCAGATCGACCTGGGGATGGTGTGGCCAACGCGCCAACAGGGCTTCGAGCACACGCGCAATGGTGGACTTGCCCACTGCTACTGAGCCAGCAACACCAATCACGAACGGTCTCGGTTGGGGCTGAGTTCCGAGGAAGGTGTCGGTCACCGATGAGAGAAGCTGGCTGCCCTGCACGTAGAGGTTGAGCAATCGAGACAGGGGCAGGAACGTCTCTTCCACCATGTCGATATCGAGGTTGACGCTGATGCCACTGAGCTTCTCGACCTCCTCGGGGGTCAGGGTGAGGGGGGTGCGCCCGCGAAGGCTCGCCCAGTCGGCGCGGTCGAAATCGAGGTATTGGGCACGAGTCAAGGTGGGATCAGGCTACTTCGGGAGATGGCCTGCCCGTTTGACGTCACCGCAACAACCGGATCTCTTGCCGGGGCAACTTTGCGCTTCATCTGCGATACTCCCATGCGATGTCACAGCCACCACAATTCCCATCCGAGTCCAGTGCCTATCCAGAGGCGAGCCAGGCCACAACTGTTCTGGTGCTTGGCATCATCGCCATCGTCGTCTGCCAGCTTCTGGGACCGGTCGCCTGGGTTATGGGCAACAACGAGCTAGCCGCCATCGACGCCGGCCGGCGGGCACCCGAGAATCGAGGGACAGCCAATGCGGGCCGGATTCTGGGAATCATCTCTACCGTCCTCCTGGGACTCGTGGTCATTCTCATCGTCCTGCTCGTGGCAGGAGCGTTCACGTTTTCCGCCTTCGACTCGTTCAACTAGTGCCACCTGGTGGTCTGTTTCGTAAATATCGGCAAAAAGTCGAGTAAAACAGCAAAAGGTCGAGCCGACAGAGACCGATAATGAGCGGGAATGGGGTCATTCACAGCTTCACTGCGCTCAATTGGTGACGTCAAAGCGCTGCCCGCGACCGTCGAGTTGTCCGACGGCCGTCTCAGCATCGTCGCCGGTTCTACCGAGATCGGGAGCTGGGCACTAGACGAGATTCGTCTCGAGGAGATCCCCACCGGCTATCGCATGGCTGCTGAAGGCGACCAGATTCTCATCGAGCTCAAAGACGTCGAGTCGTTCGCCAGCGAACTCGCCAAACGAAACAAGAGGAAGCGCCTCTTCGCTAGGGAAAAGGCGTCGTCTCCAAAGGTGACTGAAACCCCCCCACCAATAGAGGTACGAGCTACCCCCCAGCCGGTGGCGCAGACCTCGGTTGCGAGCGAGACGAACCTCCCCACGCGTGAGGCCACCCGTCCGACACGAGACAAAGGCAAGACCGATTCATCAGGACTCGCCCAAAAGGGAATCGGCGTGGTCGACCACATACTGGCCAAGACACAGAAGAGATTCGGGCCTTACCTCCCGGATTGGCTATTCAGCCGGGCGATGTTCTTCATCGCATTGTCGACTCTGGTCGCCTTTATCCTGCTCCCGGGGCTCTTCTCGGTCCTGCTGCTCATCGCAGGCGCCCTCCTGGTGCTGTTTGGAGCCGTCGTATACAGCGACACCGTCCTGGCCTCGAAATGGCTTCCCGGACGTGCCACCCCGATCCAAGCCCTCCTTCTCGGTCTATCCGTTCTTCTCCTCGGCATCCTGGTCGGGATTCTGGCGAGATAGACGTCCGGGCAAGTGGGGAGTGCCGACGCGATGGCCGCCGGCCGAACGTTCAAACGAGTTCGATTATTGCCTCTTCCGCTCCGTCGCCGCGACGGGGGCCGAGCTTGACGATGCGGGTGTAGCCACCCGGCCGATCCTCGTAGCGGGGCGCCACATCCTCGAACAGCTTGGCCACAGCCGCCTTGTCGTGAATGGTCTTCAGCACAACACGTCGGGAATGAAGATCGCCTTTGCGAGCCTTGGTGATGAGCTTCTCGGCGACGGGGCGGAGTGCCTTGGCTTTGGCCTCGGTGGTGGTCACCCTCTCATGCATGAACAAGTCGGTGGCCAGGTTGGCCATGATCAGCCGGTCGTGGGACGGTGATCCGCCGAATCGGGGACCCTTGCGGGGACGTGGCATCAGTCGCCACTCCCGGAAGGTGCGTCGGCGAGGCTCAGACCCAGCTCATCGAGCTTGGCGATGACCTCGTCGAGGCTCTTCTGACCAAAGTTGGTGATGTTGAGCAAGTCGTCGGACGTGCGCTCGACAAGCTCTCCAACAGTTTTGATCTGAGCACGACGCAGGCAGTTGCGGGGACGCTCCGAGAGATCGAGGGCTTCGATAGGCAGCTCGAGATCCGGTGAACCGGAAGTCTCCGGGATCACGTCGACAAGCTCGAGCCCTTCACCCTGACCCACGTCAGCAAAGATATCCATCAACTCACCGAGGGTTTTCCCGGCGGAGGACACTGCATCGTTGGGGTCGATGGCGCCGTTGGTCTCGACATCGAGGATGAGCTTGTCGTAGTTGGTCATCTGCCCGACCTGGGTGTTCTCAACCCGGTAGGCAACCTTGCGGACAGGTGAGAATATCGAGTCGACCGGGATGACACCTATGGCCGAGGAGCCGCTCTTGTTGGCGTCGGCACTGCGATAGCCGACTCCGGGAGCCACCGTCATCTCCATCTCGAGACGCCCCGAGGCGCTCAGTGTGGCGATGTGAGCATCCGGGTTGACCACTTCCACGCCTGCCGGGAGCTTGAGGTCTCCGGCGGTGACGTCTCCGGCACCTTTGGCAGACAGATAGAGGGTCTGCTCATCGACGCCGTCCATGTGGACGACGATCCGCTTGATGTTGAGGATGATGTCGACGACGTCTTCGACCACACCGTTGACGGTCGAAAACTCGTGCTCGACACCTTCGATCTGGATCGAGGTGATGGCGGCCCCGGGGATCCGGGACAACAGCGTCCTGCGCATGGTGTTCCCGAGCGTGTAGCCGAAACCAGGCTCCAGTGGCTCGATGACGAAACGCGAACGATGCTCGGCGACTTCCTCGCTATCGATTTGGGGGCGTTGAACAATCAACAAGTGGGATACCTCACTTCGAGTAGAGCTCGACGATCAACTGCTCGTTGATGTCGGTGTCGATCTGATCCCTGCGGGGATGATCATTGATGGTGATCTGGCGATCGTCGTAACCGACCGACATCCAGTCCGGCACGAGCCGATCCTGGGTGTCGACCGAGTGCTGGATGACGATCAAATCCTTGGAACGGTCCTTGATGGTGACGACATCACCGGGACGCACCTGGTAGGAGGGAATGTCCACCTTGCTCCCGTTGACCCGAAAGTGGCCATGGTTGACCAGCTGGCGAGCCTGGGGGCGAGTTGCAGCGAGACCTGAACGCCAGACGACGTTGTCCAGACGCTGCTCCAGCATCTGGAGCAGATACTCGCCGGTGATTCCGGGACGACGGGCCGCCTCCTCGTAGTAGCGGCGGAACTGTCGCTCCAGGACTCCATACATTGCACGCAGCTTCTGTTTCTCCCGGAGCTGGATCTGGTAGTCACTCTCCCGGACGCGACCTCGACCGTGCTCACCCGGGGGATACGGACGACGGTCGACTGCGCAACGCTTCTTCTGGCAGAGCTGGGTGCGTGCCCGACGGCATCGCTTGCATACGGGTCCGGTGTAACGAGCCATCAGCCTCTCCGTCTCTTCTTGGGGCGACAGCCGTTGTGGGGGATGGGGGTGACGTCTTTGACCCAGGTGACCTCCATGCCCATGTTCTGCAGAGTGCGGACCGCGGTGTCGCGACCCGAGCCAGTGCCACTCACGATGACGTCGAGCTTGCGGATGCCGTGCTCGCCGGCGCGGCGGGCGGCCTCTTCGGCCGCGACCTGAGCGGCATAGGGGGTCGATTTGCGGGATCCCTTGAAACCAACCGAGCCACCCGACGTCCATGCAACGGAGGCACCGGTCTGATCGGTGATGTTGATGATGGTGTTGTTGAAACTCGCTTTGATGTGAGCCTGGCCGTGCGAGATGTTCTTGCGCTCACGCCGGCGAACCCGTTTGGAGCCTTGCTGTCGGGACGTCACTACTTGGTCACTTTCTTCTTGCCGGCGATCGCAACACGACGACCCTTGCGGCCGCGAGCATTGGTATGTGTGCGTTGTCCCCTTACGGGTAGTCCCCGTCGATGGCGGACGCCCTGATAGCTCCCGATCTCGATCTTTCTCTTGATGTTCTGCTGAACCTCACGACGGAGGTCACCCTCCACCTTGTAGTTGGCCTCGATGTAGCGGCGGATGCGCGCCACCTCGTCGTCCGTCAGGGAACGGACTCGAGTCGACGCGTCAATGTCGGTCTCGGCGCAGATGTTCTGTGCCGTGGTCTGCCCGATCCCAAAGATGTAAGTCAGTGAGATCTCGAGACGCTTGTCCCGGGGAATGTCTACTCCTGCAATGCGAGCCATGTCACCTCAACCCTGTCGCTGCTTGTGTCGGGGATTCGAACAGATCACCCAAACGCGGCCACGACGTCGGATTATCCGACACTTCTCACACATTTTCTTTGTGGAAGGTCTCACCTTCATCGTGTTTCTCCAATTCTCGACTGGCACGCGGACGCGTGCGACGCCAGGCCACTACCAGGAGCAACCGGAGCGTTCAGTGTGGTTGCGGGCGATAGTGCCCTGGCTGAAACCGTCTTTCGGCCACAGAAAGAGCGGTAAAGACCTCCAAATGATAACGAGCCATCGCGGCTAGCTCAAGTTTGAGGGTGAACGCGTTCCTAATGCTGTAGGGACCGCATACGGTCCCTACAGCGCTTGGTACGAGGATCGAACGACTCCGTCCTCGAATGAAACACCAGAGGGACCACATATGGCCCCTACAGCATTAGGAAGCAGTAATGGCCTCGCCGACCGGGATCGGCTGGGCGGCGGCCGTGAAGATCATTGGGCCGTCGGGGGTGATGGCCACGGTATGTTCCCAGTGAGCCGACAAAGAGCCGTCTTTGGTGCGAACGGTCCAGCCATCGCCGTCGACTTTCGTCTCCCGCGCTCCGGCATTGAACATTGGCTCGATACACAGGGCCATCCCGCTCTTCAGCTTCAGACCGGTGCCGGGAGAGCCGTAGTTGGGGACCTGGGGCTCCTCATGCATCTCGCGGCCGATGCCGTGCCCGACGTATTCCTCGACCACCCCATATCCATTGGCCTCGCCCGCGGCGTGGATCGCCGCGCCGATGTCACCGAGCCGACTCCCCTTGTGCACCTCGCGGATACCCGCCCACATGCCTTCTTCGGTGACGTCGATGAGCCGTTGAGCGTCGACGGAGACTTGCCCGATCCCCATGGTGAAGGCGGCGTCCCCGTGAAACCCTTCGAAGATGGCTCCGGCGTCGACGGAGAGGATGTCGCCTTCCCTGAGCCGGTAGTCGTTGGGGATCCCGTGGACGATCACATCGTTGGGCGAGAGACACAGGGTGGCGGGGTAGTTGCCCAGATAATTGAGAAACGAGGAGGTGCAGCCGTGCTCGGCGATCACCTTCGCCCCGATGTCTTCGAGTGCGAGGAGTGTGACTCCCGAGCCGGCCGCCTCTCTCACCGCCTCGTGAACCGCGGCCACAGCTGCACCCGCCTTTTGCATCTTGGCGAACTCGCGTCGGCTCTTGATCGTGATCATCGGCTCAGTGTTCGGTCATGCCTCGAGTATGGACAGTATCCGCTCGGTTACTTCGTCGACTTCACCGACGCCGTCGACGTACACGACGACGCGGCGCGCCTCGTAGATGTCGATGAGGGGCTGGGTCTGCTCCAGATAGATCTTGAGCCGATATCGGATCGTGTCCTCGTTGTCATCGTCGCGTCCCCTGGAGATGAGACGCTCGGTGAGCACGTCCTCGTCGACCTCGAACACAACGACATTGTCCAGGACGCCCGCACCCAGGAGACGGTCGAGGGAGGCGACCTGGGCTTCGGTGCGGGGGAAGCCGTCGAGGATGAATCCTGCCCGGGCATCGTTTTGTGCGATCCGCTCACTGAGCATGGCGACGGTGATCTCGTCTGGCACGTAATCCCCGCCAGCCAAGATCGCTTCGACTTTCTTGCCGAGCTCGGTGCCGCGCGAGACGTGATCACGAAACATGTCACCGGTGGAGACATGTGGGATCCCCAGCCTTGCCGCCACCTTCCCGGCCTGGGTCCCCTTGCCGGCACCGGGGGGACCGATAAAGAGGAGCCTCACTGTGTACGGCTCCAGTTTCCGGCGAAATCGCCCGCCGTCATCACGTCAAGATGCCCTCGTAGTTGCGCATCGTCAGCTGGCTCTCGATCTGTTTCATGGTCTCCAGCGCGACTCCCACCACGATGAGGATGGACACCCCGGAGAAAGCAATCTGGATGTTCCAGACGGCACCGGCGATGGCCGGCAGGATCGAGATCGTGGCCAGGAAGATCGAGCCGGGCAGGGTGATCCGGTTGAGGATGTGGCCCAGATGGCGGGAGGTCTGCCGCCCCGGGCGGACACCGGGGATGAATCCGCCCTGACGCTGGATCATCTCCGCCTGCTGCTCGGGGTCGAACTGGATCGCGGTGTAGAAGTAGGTGAAGAACACAATCAGGGCGAAGAGGATGCCTATGTACCACCAACTCACCGCATTGGCACCCGATCCGAGGTTGGTGTCGATCCAGCGGAAGATCGCTTGAAGCCAAGCGGCATCGGATGGGATCGCGGTGATGATCAGCGACGGGATGAGCAACACCGACGTGGCGAAGATCACCGGGATCACACCGGCGGTGTTGACCTTGAGAGGGATGTATGTCGACTGGCCACCCATCACCCGACGGCCCCGCACCCTCTTGGCGAACTGTATGGGGATGCGACGCTGGCCCTGGTCGACATAGATGATGGCCCCGATCATCAACAAGAAGATGGCCACGATGACGATGAACCTCTCGCCAAAACCGACCTCCCAGGTCTGACCCCAGATGCTGACGAACACCGAGGGGAACTGGCTGAGGATGGCCACGAAGATGATCAGCGACATCCCGTTGCCGACTCCTCGCTGGGTAATCAACTCCCCGAGCCACATCACCATCGCAGTCCCCGCGGTCATGGTGAGCACGATGAGGATCACACGTCCGGGTGTGTAGTTGGGGATCAGATCGATGCCACCGGTGAACTGCCCGGAGTGGAAGAGGAAAGTAAAGCCCGTGGACTGGATGAGAGCCAGGATAACTGTCAGGTAGCGGGTCCATTGGGTGATCACCTTCCGCCCCGACTCGCCTTCCTCCTGGAGAGCCTGAAGTCGGGGGATCACCACGGCGAGCAGCTGCATGATGATCGATGCGGTGATGTAGGGGATGAT
>Ga0256866_1000253_pt1 | contig 11340 bp, 14 predicted proteins | sample RVTome_16_FD_187338 | JGI IMG/M metagenome (GOLD analysis project Ga0256866, IMG submission 187338) | Soil microbial communities from uranium-contaminated site in the Upper Colorado River Basin, Wyoming, United States - RVT152D67 HiSeq ...
CCCTGAGACCGCCCTCTTGATGACCTCAGCGTCGTTCGTTGCTCCCGAAACGACGGTGATGCGGCCCTTGAACGCGTTGAGCTTCCCAGCGCTTTGCTCCCGGCACACGCCGACCACCTCGGAGCCCCGATCCAGCGCGTGCTCCACCATGTATTGCCCGAGCTTCCCAGAGGCCCCGACGATGCAGACCCTCATCGTGAGCGCCCCCTCGGGACATCGGGCGGACCGTACCTCCCTTGGACAACGGCGTTCATGGTGTCCCTTCCGCGGCGGGCATCGCCCCGGCCGCAACAGTATGCCCGTCTCGGCGTATTGACATGGCAGTGCGCGTTCGTCGCGCCGAGGAGCGGGGGCCGAGCGAGCGCCGCTGGCACTGCCCGACGCGCGGACGGCCGGCGGCGAATGCGGTACGGTGCCGGTCCCCGTGGACGACGAGGAGATGCATGCAGGGCGCGATCACTCACCTCATCGCCGGCGTCCCGGTATCCGAGCTCGGCGCCGCGATCGATTGGTACACGCGGTTCTTCGGGCGACCCCCGGACGTGCGCGCTGGGGAAGAAATCCTCTGGGACATCGACGAGCACGCCACGCTCTTCATCGAGCCCGACGCTGCGCGGGCGGGCGCAGGCCGGATCACCTTCGCCGTCGCCGGTCTCGACGCGCTCCTGGAGCGCTTGGCTGCCCAAGGCATCGAGCACGAACCTATCGAGACCTACCCGAACGGTGTCCGCCACGTGAAGGTCCCGGATCCGGATCGAAACGCGATCGCGTTCGCCGAGCCAGCGGTGTCGTAGACGCCTTCATAGCCGCGCGCATCTGCCGCAGTCAGTGGGCCGGGGTGGGGATCGACACTCAGACGACCCAGCAACCGGCCCGCATCAGTGTCCGACCGCTGAGTTCGTTGCTTTCCCGCCATGCCTGGATGCGTTCAGGTCGAAGCACGATGTACACGTACCCGTCGGCGGTGCGGGGATCCCAGTCGGCCTGCGCCGCGTCGCCGTCGGCGAGCGCCGGCGGTGCCTCCGCGACGCCGATGATGTCCTCCAGCACCGCGTCGATCATCACCACATCGCGGGTGGGACCGAGCCCGAGCCGAGCCGTGCAATGCTCGCGGATGTTGCGCGCCGTGGCGCTGTCTGAGCCGACCGCGATGACCACGCGCTCGCCGATCCACGCAAGCGACAGCGGAACGAGATGGGCGCACATTGCTCCGTTGACGATGTCGGCCGAGGCCACCCAGACGTCGATGGCCGGTGTGCCGAGCATGGCCAATGTGTCCGCCTTACGCTCGGTCGCCGTCCGTGGTGCCGCAACAGACATGGCCCAAACCTCTGACCTCGCCGCACCGACCGGCCTCACACGGGCCACCGGCCCGCGTCCCCGATGCATACGCTATTGCCGCCGACGGCGTGCTCGCTGTCGGCATCGATGGTCGCATCGATCCTTGTCGGGTCCGTTGTCGCCTGCCCGGGACCGCCCGTTGGGCGTCTTCGAAGCGACCCGCCTCGCAAGCCACGATCCGTGACCCAACACTATGGCTCAAGCGAGCTCGGGTCTGCCGGGACGTCCACGGCGTGCTTCCGCAGCGCCGCCATCGGCACGATCTGCAGCACCGCCTCATTGGTGGAGGCAAGCACCACCGGCGCAGCCACGCCGTCGTTGTGGGCACGGGCCCAGTTCGCCGCGGTCACACACCAGCGGTCGCCCGGCAACAGTCCGGGGAAGCGGTACTGCGGCCTCGGCGTCGACAAGTCGTTGCCGATGCTGCGCTGGTGGTCCAGAAACTCGGCCGTAACGACCGCGCAGATGGTGTGACTTCCGACGTCCTCCGGGCCGGTGCTGCAGCAGCCATCACGAAAGAACCCGGTCATCGGGTCGGTGCCGCACGGCTGCAGGTCGGCGCCGAGGACGTTGCGCTCTGCCACGCACACATCATCGCTCGGCGACGCGCACCCGTGCCTCGCGTGGCGCCATTGGCTGCACCGTCGTCGCACCCCTCGGACCGCTCGTATCCCGTTGCGGCGCGCGCTCATGCCGCACCGTGCCCGGTTATGGCCGCGCCTAGGCAGGCCATCGAGACTGGCATGCTCTGCCCATGCGCGTGACGATCCGAGTCCGGCCCGGTTCCGGGCGCACGATCGTCGGCGGTCGTCACGAACAGTCGGTGGTCGTCCGCGTGCGCGAACACGCCGCCGAGGGCAAGGCCACCGCGGCGGCATTGGTCGCGCTCGCCAAGGCTCTCAACGTCCGCGCGGAAGACGTCAAGCTTGTCCGCGGGGCGAGGAGCCGGACGAAGATCGTGGACATCCCTGACGCCATCGCGGCGCGGTTCCAGGATCTTCGCGATTCCTAGTGCCTGCCCGAGGCCGCTTCGAGCCGACACCGACCAAGCCGGTGCCGCGGATTCCGAAGACGGCGCGGCGCACGAGGTCGTACCGACGGCAGGTCAGGCGAGAACCATCACGAATCGATTCGCTTCAAATGGCCGCTTCTGCCGCCGAGTATGCGGTCGCGCCGACGTCGGGACGGCTCTAGGGTTCGCTTCATGGGATCAAGAACGCGGCACATCAGCATCGGCATCGACCGGCCCGCCGGTGAGGTGTACGACTTCGCTGCAGATCCGCTCAACCTGCCCAAGTGGGCGGCCGGCCTCGCAGGCTCCAGGGTTGAGCATGACGGGGAGCATTGGTTCACGGAGTCGCCGATGGGGCGTGTCACGATAACGTTCGCGCGGCGCAACGACTTCGGCGTGCTGGACCACGACGTCACGCTTCCCTCCGGGGAGACGGTCTATAACCCGCTACGGGTCATCAGAGACGGTGATGGGTGCGAGGTGGTCTTCACCATCCGCCAACGTCCTGAGATGACCGACGAGGACTTCAAGCGCGACGCCGACGCCGTTGCAAAGGATCTCGCCACGCTGAAGTCCCTGGCCGAGGCCAAGTGAGCTGAACGCACTCTTCTGCCGCACTGCGCGCCCTGCACACCTTCGCAGCACGTCAGTCGACCATGCCGACGTGAGGACGTCCGCTCAGCCGCGTTTTGCCGGTGATCTTGGGGACACACCGATGTGCAATTGTTCGGCTGGTGCCTCCGTCGTCTGCGTTGAATCCCGGTCAACCCAGCCCCGCCTGCCGGGCGGCGATGATGGCTTGTGCTCGGTCCGCGACCTGCAGCTTGGTGAAGATGTTGGACACGTCGTTGCGGATTGTCTTCGGTGTGAGGCCGAGCCGCGCGGCGATCGCGGGGTTGGTCAGGTGCTCAGCCATCAGCTGCAGGATCTCGACCTCGCGGGCGGTGAGCTGAGGGAACGGGTAAGCCGGTGTGGGCGGCGCCGCGAAGTAGCGGATCAGGCGCTGGGCGATGGCGGGGCCGAAGATCGCTTCACCGTCAGCGACTCCGCGTACGGCACGGACGATGTCGGCCTTGCGTGCCCCCTTGAGCAGGTATCCACGGGCACCGGCTTGCAGGGCAGCGAACACGGAGTCGTTGTCCTCGACCATGCTCAAGACGACTACTCCGATGTGTGGGCTGGTTCGCACGATGCGGCGCGTGGCTTCGACGCCGTTCGCGCCGGGCATGTTCAGGTCCATCAGGACGACGTCGGGTTGTAGGTGAGCGGCTTGCACGGCGGCGTTCCCGTCGGCGGCCTCGCCCACCACGTCGAGGTCGGGCGCGGTTTCCAGCAGGGCGTGAGGCGTACCCGGACGCAGTCATCCTGGTCACCGGTGTTGCAGATCCGGACTCGCGCGCCCACGGCACGGACGAGAGTCTGCACCTCGGCGAGTTCGCGACGGCGTGCCGGAGGCGCTACTCCTGGACAAGCTCGCCGCCCTCTGAGCGCACCGTCCCTAGTCTGATCCCCCGGTTCTCGAGTCAGTCCCTGGCCAGGTCCCGGTAACCCTTCGGAACCCCTCCGCGCCACCACGCTGAACGATCGCGCGCACCCCGGAGAATATGGCTCCCTGGATGATGGCAGCCAGCAGAACCTGCCGCCACGCGTACTGCCTCTCCATGGCCCGCGGCGTGCCGTCCTTGTCGGAGATGTGTTTCCAGACCTGGCGAAACACCGCACTGGCAATGGCGCCGGCGACCATCCCCGACACGATTCCAACGGGCTTGTACGCCATGCGCGTCGCCGTTCCGGCCGGATGGCTGTCCTCCATGGTGTCTGTCATGAGTGGCTCCTACCCCGTCCGGTGCTGGGGAACCGCCCAGATCCCCGGGCAACAAGGGGTCCGCGGTGAGGTTGACGCCGGCCGCCGGGGTCTCGGGTGCCGGGCGCGGCTACCCGCAACAGAAACCGCGCCCGGCCACCGGTCACGGGTAAAAGCTCTCGGTACGCGACGTCGGCTGCGGACTCGGTCCCCGAACCGCCGGCGTGGCCGATCGGATGCAGATGCACCGCGGACTCCCGCGGCAACCACGCCAGAGCAGCCTCAGCGTGGGGGTCACGCTCGATAAGCGTCTGCCAGGTGGCGGCCATGTGCGGCCTGATCCGGCCCTCGCCGATCGCGTCACTGACCAGCCGCTGGGCATGAGATTCGGGCACCCGGCCGCACCCCTGGCGCCTGTTACGGACTGGATCGACCCCGGAATCTGCCGGGACGCGAACGCGGATGTGCCTGGTCAGGAGGCGGATCGGGGTGGGGACGTGCGGTGATGGTTCGCCCCGGCGTCGGCTTGCCGGTCCCGTTCTCCTCCGCCGTACCAGTCGAGACATAGCACGGTGGCGTCGTCCCGGAGCGTCCCACCGACTGCGCGTAGGACGGCCCTGGTGATCTCTTGGACCACCTCACGCGGGTGAAGGTCGCCGGTGGCCGCCAGCAAGCTGAAGACGTCGGCGGTGGCGGCGTTGCGTTCGAGTACGCCATCGGTGACGATCACGAACCGGTCGCCGGGCAGCAGCACCACCGGCTGTACCCGGTAGCTGATGCCAGGCACGATCCCGAACGGCGGATCGGCCGCCAGCTCGATGTCCTCCACGCGGTCGTCGCGGACGCGGAGCGGGCCCGGGTGCCCGGCGTTGACCATGGCACCGGTACCGGTGGCCAGGTCGATCCGAAGCAGTTGGCCGGTGACGAACTGGTCAGCGCGGCCGTGCTGGAGGATCGCCGCGTTCGCGCGCGCGGCCTGCTCGGCGAGAGTCGCACCAGCCCGCCGGCTGTTGCGCAGGCTGGCCACCAGCAGCGTCGCCAGCAGCGCCGCGTCCACCTGGTGGCCCATGGCGTCGGTGAGCGACACATGCAGCGTGTCCCGGTCGAGGCTGTAATCGAAGGTGTCGCCGCCGATCTTCCCCGCCGGTTCCACTGCGCCGGCAATGGTGAACTGCCCGGCCTCGCACGTCAGCGAGGCGGGCAGCAGGCGGCGCTGGATCTCCGCTGCCAGCGAGAACAGCGCGCTGCGCTGGCCCCACTCGAATAGGTCGGTGAAGCGCCGGTTGACGATCACCACGTACCCGAGCGCGTGCGCAGCCGCGGCGATGTAGTCGACGGTGTCCGGGTCAGGGTCCGCGGGTAGGAGCATCTCCAGCACGCCGATGACGTCGCCGCGGTCCGTCACCGGCGCCAGCACGCGGGCGAACTCGCCTGCTGGTAGTACCTGCAGCCGCTGGGTTCGCATCACCTGCTCGTAGGACGTACCGGCCAGCGGCACCGTCTCGGCGGCGTCCTCCCCCTGTGAGCGACGGCCCTCCCCGCCGCCATCGTGGCTCAACCGGACCACCGCGTTGCCAGTGGAGTCGGCGATGAGGAAGGTGACTTCCTGCGCGGCCAGGCGCTTCCCGAGCTCAGCTGCGAACACGTCTACGACCGCCACCGGCGGCGCGTCCTCCACCGCAGCGAGCAGCGAACGCAGCTCCAGGCGCCCCTCGGCGCGATCCGGCACGCCCGTATCCTAAGCCCACCCGGCTCCTCGGCCGGGTCCGGCTTGCTCGCCCGTTGCTGTGCCGACGCTCACCCGCCGTACAGGCCCGTGTATCGAGCACAGTGGTACGCCGAGCGAGACGTCGAACTGGCCTGCGCCGCTAATACCCACCGAGTGCACGGAGCGACCGTCGACACCGCCCACGTCCTCCTCACCGAGGACACCACCGGCGAAACCCTCTACGTCCCCGCCAGCCGCGCCCGACACACCACCACGTGGTACGTGGCAACCGAGCCGCTCGTTGACGTCGACGCCGAACGTGCACCGCCGGCGGCCGCGCGCCGTCTGCGCTTCTCACAGAGTCGCTCGCGAGGACCACCGTTCAGGGAGCGGCCACCGAACAATCCGGCCGAGCCCAGGCACCGTCACGCGGAGCAAGCCGAGTGCACAGGCGCCACGGCACCCGATCACAGCAGTGGTCCGGGGCCACGCTGACTGTCATCCCGAGGGTCCGGATGCTTCCGCTCATGCCGCCGAGCGCGCGGCGGTCACGGGAGTGAGGTTGAGCGGCTGAGGCTGCGCATGGGCACCGGCGTGCGTGATTTGGCTGCATGCAGCCATTGCGACCCGATTCGGCGCCCGAAATAGAGCATCTGTTGGAAACATTTAGGCGAACCAGGTGATCGCCTGCCCGTGCGACCGGGTCCAGGCGAGCGGCGTCCCGTCCAGCGCAAGCACGTTGTGCAGCGCCTCGGCCGGTGGCTTCGGCAGCGCATCGTAGGGCAGCACGTCCGGGCCTTGTTGGCGATCCAGTGTCCGGGCAGCCCGCGTACCACCTCGACGAACGCCTTACGCCGCGGCGCCGGCACGTAGAACATCAGGGAGGTGTGGAACACCACCAGCGTGGCGTCGGCCGGCGCCTGCGCGGCCAGCGCCGGCAGGTCGTCCACCAGGTCGCCGCGCACGAGCAGCGGCGGCTCGGCCGCGGCGACGGCCGTTGCGGCCCTAAGCCGGGAGCGGCGGTGCGCGTGCTCCGGCCAGATGAGGGCGTCTAGCCACGCGAGGTCCGCCGGGTCGGTTACGTCCAGCGGGTTCAGATCCAGGCCAGCTCGCCACACCACCTCGGGTACGCCGGTCGGCGGCGCCACTCCAGTCGCCGCACACTCGAGGACCGGTTCGCCGGAGCCGACCAGGTGGTCGCCGTAGCGGTAGGCGTACCGGTCGGGGTATAGGCACAGCCCGGCGGACGCGCCGACCTCCAGCAGCGCGAGCGGCTGCGGCAGCGCGGCAAGCACCGGCAGCAGTACGGCACACCGCCCGGCCTCGTTCGTCTGCGTAGCCCGGACGCGCATCTCCGCCTCGATCGCCGGCCAGTTCGCCACCGTGTACTCGTGAAACGCCGCCGGGTCGTCGACCGGGCCGCCGAGGAACCGTACGACGCCGAACAGCAGGTTCGGTTGCCGCTTCATCGGCGGAAGCGCGGCTAGCAAGGCCAGGATCTCGTCGTCCCGCGACACCGCGTATCACAGGCGCTCGTACGCGGGCGACACGCCGTGCGCCTCGCGCGCGGCGAACTCGGCATACGTCACGGTGGTCGTCATGGCCGGATGATCGCACTGCGGCCGATGCCCGTGCCGGCACACAGCCCTCGCCGAGCCGACCTGGTCCTCAATGACCTTCTGCACAACCGAACTCAGCACGCACAGGACCACTGCTTCCTCATCAAGACCGAACGTCCGCTTCTAGCCGCGGAGTGAGCGTGTCGCTTGACCCCGCCGGTTAGTGTCCACACGTTTGCGTCGGCCCGCCGAATCTCATTGATGGAGGCGTGTGCGGGTGAGCGTAGTCTGTGCGGATCGGTGCTGCGTGTCGGGACCCGGCAAGGGGTAAGGGCCGATGAGAGTCTCCCGGGTGTTCGCCGTCGTCGTTATGGCGGCCGCAGCTGTACTGCTGGCGGGGTCGGTGCCGGGCGTCGATGGCGTGTGGAGGGGCGGCGACGAGAGCGGCGCACTGCAAGACCAGTCGGGCCTCGATGAGCCGGCTCCGCTTGATGGCAGCTCCGGGGAACAGCCGGCAGTCGTCGAGTGCGACTGGGAGCAGCCGCCCCGACCAGATTCCGCGCTGGACATTCCCGACCCGGACGACTACCTGCAGGGCGGCGTCCTGGCCGATGAGATCGTGGAGTTCAACGGTCACCGCCTGCCTATTGCCGAGTTGGTCGATCTCATGTGGATCGCCGATGACATGGGGATCAGCGTTGAGGAGGCCATCTTCCGCTACGGCTGGCAGACGCAGTTCTCTGAGGTCGCTACGCGGCTCGAGAGCACCTACCCGGATCAGTTCGCAGGTGCCGCGATCGTCGACAACGGCTGCCGGGCCCGGATCGCCTTCCGCGGGCCGGTGCCCGACCTGGCCGTCGAGCTCGCCGCGACCCTCCCGGTAAGGGTCGAGCTGGTCGGCGACACCGGGTTCTCGCAGGCCGAGCTGGTCGACACCCTCCAAGAGGTCTACGACCCGATCGTCACGCACCCCGAGATCGCGAACGCCTCCGGCGGCCCTGACCCCGAGACCGGGATCATCCAGATCCACGCACAGCCTCGGGGACCCACCACTCCGACCGAGCGAGCAGCGCTGTGCGCCCGGCTGCAGCCACCGCCACCGGACAACCCGTCGATCACAGTCCAGCTCACGCTCGTCGAGGACCTCGACGCCGGACCCAGGACCCGTACGCACGTCTGTTGACCGAGGCATGCCTCGGCCACGAGCACCGCCCGGGCCAGGTGGACCAGCGACATCGGCAAGCCGCGCGCTCGTGACTTGATCAACTGAAATGCCGCAACAGTCCCGGCGAGTAGTCGAGCGCACTCATTTGCCGCGATCCGCTCGCTCGTGCCGATGAGCGAGCGAAGGATCAGCCTTGACGCCACTCCCCGGAACCTGAACAGACTGCGCTCCTTGCTCGCGGGGCTTGACCTTGACGCTGCGTAAACCCTGGACGCCGTCGTCATGTCCATAGATATCCAGATGACAACCGAGCAGGTCCGGGGGCCCGCGATCCACGTGCACGCCCTGGAGAAGTCGTATGACGAGCTGCACGTGCTGCGCGGCGTGGACTTCGACGTGGCGCGGGGCAGCATCTTCGCCCTGCTCGGCTCCAACGGCGCAGGCAAGACCACGGTCGTGAAGATCCTGTCCACGCTGTTAAAGGCGGACGCGGGGACGGTCACCGTCGCCGGCTTCGACGTCGCCACGCAACCGGCGAACGTGCGGGAGTCCATCAGCCTGACCGGGCAGTTCGCGGCCGTGGACGAGATCCTCACTGGACGCGAGAACCTGATCCTGATGGCCCGGCTGCGGCGCGTGAAAGACGCCGGCCACGTCGCGGATGACCTACTGATCCGCTTCCAGCTCACCGACGCGGCCAAGCGGAGGGTGGCGACGTACTCCGGAGGGATGCGTCGCCGCCTGGACATCGCGATGAGCCTCATCGGGAACCCGCCGGTGATCTTCTTGGACGAGCCGACCACCGGGCTCGACCCTCAAGCTCGCATCGAGGTGTGGAACAGCGTCAAAGAGCTCGCCGGGCAGGGCACGACGGTGCTGCTCACCACGCAGTACCTGGACGAGGCCGAACAGCTCGCCGACCGGATCGCGATCCTCCACGAGGGACGGATCATCGCCAACGGCACCCTCGCCGAGCTGAAGCAGCTCCTCCCGCCCGCCAAGATCGAGTACGTCGAGAAGCAGCCGACCCTCGAGGACGTCTTCCTCGCCGTCGTCGGAGCCACCGGCCAGGACGCCGACGCCGGCGACCGCAGCGTCGGCACCAACAAGTAAGGAACAGCGATGACCAAGCGCTTCTTCGGTGACACCGCCCTCCTGACGGGACGGTCCATGCGCCACATCACGCGCAGCCCGGACACCATCATCACAACCACGATCATGCCGATCGCCCTCATGCTGCTGTTCGTCTACGTGTTCGGCGGAGCGATCAGCTCCGGGTCGGACCAGTACGTGAATTACCTGCTACCCGGCATCCTGCTCATCACGATCGCCTCGAGCATCTCCTACACCGCCTTCCGGCTCTTCACGGACATGCAGAGCGGCATCTTCGAGCGCTTCCAGTCCATGCCGATCGCACGGTCATCCGTGCTCTGGGCGCACGTGCTGACCTCGCTGGTCGCCAGTCTGATCTCGCTCGTGATCGTCGTGCTCGTCGCCCTCCTCATGGGCTTCCGCTCGGGGGCGGGAGTGCTTGCCTGGCTCGCGGTCGCAGGCATCCTGATCCTGTTCACTCTGGCGTTGACGTGGCTCGCCGTCATCGCCGGCCTGTCCGCGAAGACCGTTGACGGCGCGGGCGCGTTCTCCTACCCGCTCATCTTCCTGCCGTTCATCAGCTCGGCATTCGTGCTCACCGCAACCATGCCCGGACCGGTCCGGGCCTTCGCCGAGAACCAGCCGGTGACATCCATCGTCAACACGATCCGCGACCTGTTCACACAGCAGCCAGTCAGCACCGACATATGGATCGCCCTTGCCTGGTGCCTCGGCATCCTCATCGTCGCGTACGCCCTCGCCAAGGTCACCTACCACCGCAAGATCGCCTAAGGATGTGTCCCCTTCGGGCAGGCTGAGGCCATGCTGACGATCGGACGGCTGGCATCCTACGCCGGGGTGACCATCCGCGCGGTGCGGCACTACCACCAGATCGGACTGCTCCCAGAGCCGGAGCGCGACGCCTCCGGCTACCGGACGTACGACGCCGTCGCGGTCGTGCGACTCATCCGGATCCGCACCCTGGCCGAGGCCGGCGTCCCGCTGGCCCGGGTCCGCGAGCTACTCGACGCCGACCCGGAGACGTTCGCCGCTGCGACCGCCGAGATCGACCGGCAGCTACGTGCGCAGATCCGCGCGCTCCAGGAGCACCGCCGGCGGATCGCGCAGCTGGGCTCCGGCGATTCGTTGGCTCTCCCAATAGAGGTGGTCGACTACCTGGACCGCCTGCGTGCCACCGGAGCACCGGAGGCGATCATCGAGCTTGAGCGAGATGCCTGGATCCTGATGGCGGCGCGATGGCCGGAAGCGCTCCCGGCGGTCATGGCCGAAAAGGTGGCCCAGCTGGCCAACCCGAAGATCGTCCGGCTCTACCAGCTCATCGGTCGGATCGCAGAGAACTGGGAGGACGAGGAGCTCCTGCGCGAGACGGCCGACCTGATGAGCGAGCTGTTCGAGCAGGCGGCGGCCAGCGGGGAGCTGGACTGGCAGGACGAGCACACGTCGGACGCGGCGTTTATCCGCCTGATGGACTCGTTCGCCGATGCTTCCCACCCCGCCGTCGCGCGGCTGCGGGAGCTGATCGCCGAGCGTGGTTGGACCGGGTGGACTCGGGTCGAGAAGCGCGAGCCCTGAGGTGTCACGCCGCGCGAGCACCCGCGTCTGATCGGACGCACTCAAGTAGCCGCGGACAGGGCGAGG
>Ga0256866_1000254_pt1 | contig 11306 bp, 10 predicted proteins | sample RVTome_16_FD_187338 | JGI IMG/M metagenome (GOLD analysis project Ga0256866, IMG submission 187338) | Soil microbial communities from uranium-contaminated site in the Upper Colorado River Basin, Wyoming, United States - RVT152D67 HiSeq ...
GAACTCGGAGCATCCCCGGGCAGCACCCAGCGGGTCCTCCGGCTCCTGCATCGACGCGTCGGTGCAGCTTCCCAGCCACCTCGGTGATCCCGTGGCGCCCGAACGCCGGACCAGGAGGCGAGCGGCTCGGTCGCGCCGCGGCCGTGCGCTCAGGTGCACAAGCCTGCTGAACCCGAGCGACCGGGCGCCTCGACGCCGTACCCGACGCCGCGCACGGTCCGGATCCGCAGCGCCTCACCCAGCTTCGCGCGAAGCTCGGCGACATGGACGTCGACCGTCCGGGTTCCCATGGCCGCCGGATAGCCCCAGACCTCGCTCATCAGCTCCTCGCGGCTGAAGACCCGGCCCGGGCGGCCCATCAGGTGGGCGAGCAGGGCTGACTGCAGGGCGGTGAGCCGAACCTCGCGGCCCGCGGCCACGGCGCACCTGCGGGCGACGTCGAGAGTCACGCCGCCGACGGTGACCGGCGGGTGGTCCTGACCGGGCCGCCCGGCGCCCACGGCCTACCCGTCGCGGTCCGGAGCCGGCGTGGTGGACGCCGCCGCCTGCTGAGCAGGCAGCGGCTGGCCCATGCCCATCATCTGCATGACCTTGCCGACGATCGCACCGAGCACGACCAGACCCACCCCACCGATCCAGAACAGCGGCCAGTTGAGCTGGATCACCGCCACGGCTCCGACGACGAACCCGATCAGCATGATGATGACGGCGGTCCACCCGGCCGGCGTGTTGCCGTGGTCGTTGTGGTTCCGGTGCTCGGCCATGCGCTCCTCCTGGGCGGTCGGGCTCCTGCCCATTGTGCCCGTTCCGCCGGACCTGCGGGGCAACGGATCAGGAGGTGGGGTCCTCCCCCCGGTCCATCGCGTCCCAGGTCTCGCGCCCGGCCCGTAGGTCGGACGGATCGCCGGCCGCGGGCGGGTCGAGCCGCGCCGCCCGGCGCTCGTAGCGTCGTCCCAGCGCCGGCCAACCGGCGCCGCGGATCAGCACCGCCAGACCGGTGCCGGCGATCAGCACAGCGGCGGCCGTGGCGAGCACCGCCCACGCGGGAGCGGTCTGCACACCCGTCACGTCGCCGCCGCTCGAGCCGACCCACTGCGCGGTCCGGGCCGTCAGGTCGGTCGTGACGACGGCCGCCCACGCCGCCGTGACCAGGCCCGCCGTCGCCAGCACCGCTCCGACCAGCCGCCGGCCGGTGCGACGGGTCGCCGGGACGGCGACGACGGCGGCCAGCGCGAGCAGCGCGACCGCAGGACCGAGTGGGACCAGTTCCCGCCCGCTGACCTGCACGGTCGTCGTCACGAGCCCGTCGTGGACCGCCGCCTCGCCCCAGGTACGGGCGGACGCGACCAGCCCGAGGGCACCACCGGCCGCGAGGCACAGCAGGGCCGCCGGATACGCGCGGCTTTGCGGCGTACCGGTCACGGCGACGTCGGGCCTCCCACCGGGCGGATCGACCCGGCGACCGCCACGGCCCGCAGGACCGCGGCGGCCTTGTTCCGGCTCTCGGCCTCCTCGGCCTGTGGATCGGAGTCGGCGACGACACCACCGCCGGCCTGGACGTAGGCGATGCCGCCCCTGACGACGGCGGTGCGGATCGCGATGGCCACGTCCAGGTCGCCGGCGAAGTCGAGGTAGCCGACCACGCCGCCATAGAGGCCGCGCCGGGTCGGTTCGAGCCCCTCGATGATCTCCATCGCGCGCGGCTTGGGCGCTCCCGACAGGGTCCCGGCCGGGAAGCACGCCGCCAGGACGTCCAGCGCGGACCGGTCGGGCGCGAGCCGGCCGACCACCGTGGACTCGATGTGCATGACGTGGCTGTACCGGCGGACCGTCATGAAGTCGACGACCTCGACGCTGCCGGGCTCGCAGACACGCCCGAGGTCGTTGCGGGAGAGGTCGACGAGCATGAGGTGCTCGGCCCGCTCCTTCGGGTCGCCCAGCAGTTCGGTGGCCAGCGCAGCGTCGACCTCGGGAGTGTCGCCACGCCACCGGGTGCCGGCGATCGGGTGGGTCATCACCCGGTCGCCGGTCACCTTGACCAGTGCCTCCGGGCTGGAACCGACGACGTCAAACGCACCGTCCAGGCCACCGTCGGGGCCCGGAAGCCGCAGCAGGTACATGTAAGGGCTCGGGTTCTCCCGGCGTAGCACCCGGTACACGTCCAGGGCGTCGGCGGTGGTCGGTGCCTCGAACCGCTGCGAGACGACGATCTGGAACGCCTCACCCGCCCTGATCTCCTCCCTCGCCCGCTCGACCGCCGAGAGGTAGTCCGGGCGCGGAGTGCGGCTGGAGTGCCTCGACGGTGTCTCAGGCGTGAACGCCGCCACCGACGACGGCGTCGGGGCAGCGAGCATCGCCGTCATCCGGTCCAGCCGGGCGACCGCGTCGGCCCAGGCCTCGTCGACGCGTTCGTCGGTGTCGTCCCAGTTCACCGCGTTGGCCACGAGCAGCACCGTGCCGTCCTCGTGGTCGAGAACGGCGAGGTCCGTGGCCAGCAGGAACGCGACCTCAGGCAGTCGAAGGTCGTCGACGGCGAGATCAGGCAGCCGCTCGAGACGGCGCACCGCGTCGTAGGACACGAAGCCCACCAGTCCGCCGGTCAGCGGCGGAAGGTCTGGCAGGCGAGGCGTGTGCAAGGCGGCGAGCGTGCCGCGGAGCGCGTCCCACGGGTCACCTCCATGGGGCATTCCCACCGGGGGCGTGCCGTGCCAGTGCGCCTGGCCGTCGTGCTCGGTGAGCACCGCCGAGGAGTGCGCCCCGACGAACGAGTACCGCGACCACACCCCACCGTGCTCGGCGGATTCCAGGAGGAACGTCCCGGGCCGGCTGCCCGCGAGCTTCTGGTACGCACCCACGGGTGTCTCCCCGTCGGCGAGCAGGCGCCGCACCACCGGGATCACCCGCCGGTCCTTGGCCAGCACCCGGAACGCATCGAGCCCGGGCGAGACGTGCAGACCGGTCACGACCGCGGCCCGACGGAAGCCGGGAGCAGGTCCGCGTCGAAGCAGGTGCGGGTTCCGGTGTGGCACGCCGGCCCGTCCTGGTCGACGCTGACAAGCACGGCGTCGCCGTCGCAGTCCAGGCGGACCTCGCGGACCCACTGCCGGTGCCCCGAGGTCGCGCCCTTCACCCAGTGCTCCTTCCGGCTGCGGCTCCAGTACGTCGCCCGCCCCGTGGTCAGGGTCCGGTACAGCGCCTCGTCGTCCATCCAGCCGAGCATGAGCACCTCACCCGTGTCGTGCTGTTGGACGACGGCGGCCACCAGGCCGTCGGCGTTGCGCTTGAGCCGGGCGGCCAGGGCGGGATCAAGACCGGGCATGGGCACATTCTTGCCGAGCCGGTGCGCCGCGACGACCACGGCGTCGGTGGAACACTGGCCGACATGACGGCCGGCGACCAGCCACGGGACGGCACCACGCACCGGGCGGTCGTCCTGGTCGCCGCCGCCACCACGGCGGTCTATGCCGCCCTCGCCTCCACGACCGGGGTCAACACCGTCGGGGCCGCCGTCGCGGTCGCGATCCCCGGTATGGCGGTGGCGGTCGTGGCACTGCTGCGGCCGAGCAGAGCCGTCGCGGCCGGTCCCGGGCTCCGGCGGGGCGCCGCGATCTGGGCCGTCGTGGCCCTGACCGCACTGCTCTGGGAGGCCGGCGCCTATTTCGGCGAACTGACCGTCGGCCAGCACGAGCATCCGACGCTCTCCGTCCTGCTCGCGCCGTTGCTGAACGATCAGGTGATCCGCTTCGCCGCCTGGTCGCTCTGGCTGTACGCCGGGTGGAGACTGATCCGCCGATGAGCTCCCGGGACGTGACGATCGGAGGCTTCCTCGTGCTCGGGGTGGTCATGGCGGCTCTCGTCGCGGCGTCCTGGGCCGGACGCCTGCCACGCTTCGGCGAGGTCGTCGACCTGCTCGCAACCCGCCGCGCCGGCCGCGTGCTGGTCGTGCTGATCTGGTGGTGGCTGGGCTGGCACTTCCTGGTCCGCACGAGCTAGGGATCGAAGGGCATGACCACGACCGACACCGGACCGGACCCGACGGTCACCGACGCGTCCGAGGTCGCCCGGCGGCTCGGGACCGACCCGGAAAGCGGGCTCACCAGCGCGGAGGCGGCCCGCCGCCTGGCGGCCGACGGGCCCAACGAACTGCAGGCCGCCGAGCCGGTGCCCGGATGGCGCAAGCTGCTGGCGCAGTTCCAGGACCCGCTCATCTACCTGCTGCTCGCCGCGATCGTCGTGTCGCTGGCCGCGTGGGTCGTCGAGGGCGCGGACGGTGTGCCGTTCGACGCGCTGGTGATCCTGGCGATCGTGATTCTCAACGCCGTGCTGGGCTTCGTGCAGGAGTCGCGGGCGGAGACTGCGGTGGCGGCGCTGCAGCGCATGAGCGCACCCACGGCCGGGGTCGTCCGCGACGCCGAGCTCGTGCGCGTCCCGACCCGCGAGATCGTCACCGGCGACCTGCTCGCACTGTCCGAGGGCGACACGGTGAGCGCGGATGCCCGGCTCGTCACGGCGGGCACCCTCAGAATCTCCGAGGCGTCCCTGACCGGGGAGAGTGAAGCGGTTCTCAAGGACGCCAGGACGCTGCCCGAACCCGTCGCACTCGGCGACCGGCTCAACATGGTCTTCAACGGCACCGCGGTGGCTCAGGGCGTGGGACGCGCCATCGTCACCGCCACCGGCATGGCCACGGAGATGGGTCGGATCGCCGGCATGCTGCACGAGACCGTGGAGGAGCCGACGCCTCTGCAGCGGGAGATCTCCCGGGTGGGACGGATGCTGGGGATCGCCGTCGTCGTGATCGCGCTCGTGGTCATGGCGACGGTCTTCCTCACCGCGCGGATCGACAGCGCGGACGAGGCCGTCACGGTGCTCCTGCTCGGTGTGTCGCTCGCCGTGGCCGCCGTTCCGGAGGGGCTGCCGGCGATCCTCACGGTGGTGCTCGCCCTCGGCGTGCAACGGATGGCGGCACACGGGGCCATCGTGACGAAGCTCTCCTCGGTGGAGACGCTCGGCTCGGCCTCCGTCATCTGCTCGGACAAGACGGGCACGCTGACAAAGAGTGAGATGACGATCCAGCGGGTCGTCACGGCGTCGGGCGAGACCACCGTCACCGGTGTCGGATACCGGCCGGACGGGCGCGTCGAGCGCGACGGCGCCGAGATCGACGACGGCGGTCCGCTGTGGGCCGAGGACGTCCGCGTGCTCGGTGGCGGCAGCCTCGCGAGCAATGCGGTCCTGCGGGAGGCCGACGGCCAGTGGGTGATCGAGGGTGACCCCACCGAGGCCGCTTTCCTGGTCGCCGAGCGCAAGCTGGGCAGCCGGCAGGCGCGCCTCGAACGGTTCCACCGGGTCGGGGAGGTGCCGTTCACCTCCGAGCGCAAGATGATGTCCAGCCTGGAGGTCGACGCCGAGCGGTCGGGCCGGATCGCCGTTGTCACCAAGGGGGCGCCGGACGTCCTGCTCGGGCGGTGCACCCATCTGCAGGTCGGCGACGACGTCGAGCCGTTGGACGACGCCCGGCGGTCACGGGTGCTCGAAGACGTCGACCGTCTGTCCGGCGAGGCGTTCCGCACCCTCGCGGTGGCCTACAAGCGACTCGACGTGACCAGCCCGCCGGCTGCCGACGAGTCGGTCGAGCACGAACTGGTCTACGCCGGGATGGTCGGCATCATCGACCCGCCGCGACCCGAGGCGGCCGCGGCGATCCGCGATGCGCACCGCGCCGGGGTACGGATCATCATGATCACCGGCGACCACCCCAGCACGGCGACCCGCATCGCCACCGACCTGGGGATCGTGCCCGCCGGCGCGACGACGTTGACCGGAGCGGATCTCGAGCGGCTGGAGGACTTGGAGCTGGTCGACGCGGTGCGGCACACGTCCGTCTACGCCAGGGTCGCGCCCTCGCACAAGCTGCGAATCGTCGACGCCCTGCAGGCGGACGGGAATGTCGTCGCGATGACAGGGGACGGCGTGAACGACGCCCCGGCGCTGAAGTCGGCCGACATCGGCGTCGCCATGGGGATCACCGGCACCGAGGTGACCAAGGAGGCGGCGAAGATGATCCTCGCGGACGACAACTTCGCCACGATCGTGGAAGCCGTGCGGCAGGGCCGGGGGATCTTCGACAACATCAAGAAGTTCCTGCGCTTCCTGCTGTCGTCCAACATGGGCGAGGTCCTGACCGTCTTCCTCGGGGTCGTGCTCGCCGGAGTGATCGGGCTGGTCGGCGACGGCGACGGTCTGGTTCTGCCGCTGCTCGCCACCCAGATCCTGTGGATCAACCTGCTCACCGATACCGGCCCGGCGCTGGCCATGGGCGTCGACCCGGAGACCGAGGACGTCATGGCTCGTCCGCCGCGCTCAGTGACCGAACGGGTGATCGACGCCCGGATGTGGGCCGGCGTCCTGGTGGTCGGCCTGGTCATGGCCGCGGTGACACTGCTCACGATCGACCTGTACCTGCCCGGTGGCCTGATCGAGGGCGCGCAGTCCCTGGACAACGCCCGGACCGCCGGCTTCACGGTTCTGGTGCTCGCCCAGTTGTTCAACTGCTTCAACGCGCGCTCCGAGACCACCAGCGCCTTCCACCGGATCTTCGTCAACCGATGGCTGTGGGCGGCCATCGGCGCATCGCTCCTGCTGCAGGTGGCCGTGGTGCACGTGCCGTTCCTCAGCCAGGCGTTCGGGACCAGCCCGCTGACGCTGCAGCAGTGGCTGGTGTGCCTGGCGATGGCCAGCGCCGTACTGTGGGCCAGTGAACTGCGGAAGTTCGTCGCACGCCTGCCCCGTTCAGGGTAGGTCGTCGGCATCGCCCGGACGCCGGCGCTCGGGGGTTCGCCCGGCCGGCTGGACCACCGGGTCGACCTCGGGCGGGGGCGGCACCGGCCGGGTCACCGGCACATCGACGTGGAGGTCGATCGTCTCTCCGTGGTGCCAGGTGCGGACGGGATCGCCGCCGAGCAGGCGGTAGGTGGCCTGTTCCGGCGGGCCGGATGTGCCGTTTTGCACGTGCCGCTGGATGTCGACGAGCAGAACCCGCCCGGAGAACGTCATCCGGAAGCAGAGCCTCGACAGCGCCGGCGGCAGCCGCGGCGCAAAGGTGATCCGACCGTCGTGGTCGCGCATTCCACCGAAACCGGCGACGGCAGCCGTCCATGCTCCGGCCAGCCCGGCGATGTGCAGGCCGTCGTCGATGTTGCGGTGCAGGTCGCGCAGGTCGGTGAAGGCGGCCTCGGCCCAGTAGTCGTAGCCGAGCTCCAGATGCCCGACCTCGGCTGCGATCACTGCCTGCGTCGCGGCGGACAAGGACGAGTCGCGTACCGTCCGGGCCTCGTAGTAGGCGAAGTTCCGGGCCTTCTCCTCGGGTGTGAACGCGTCGCCGCGCACGTGCATGGCCAGCACCAGGTCGGCCTGCTTGATCACCTGTTTGCGGTAGAGCTGGAAGTAGGGGTAGTGGAGCATGAGCGGATAGTGCTCGGGGGGCGTGCCGTCGAAGTCCCACTCGCCGTGGGCGGTGAAGTCCTCCGACTGGCTGTGCACGCCCAGGCCCTCGTCGTAGGGCAACCGCACCGCGTCGGCGGCCCGGCGCCACCGCTTCACCTCGTCCGGTGCGACGTCGAGCCGCCGCGCGACGTCGCGGCGCCGGTCGCAGGCGTCGGCCGCCTCACGCAGGTTCCGCTGCGCCATCAGGTTCGTGTAGATGTTGTCGTCGGCCACCGCGGTGTACTCGTCCGGCCCGGTGACGCCGTCGATGCGGAACCCGCCCGCGTCGAAGTGGCCGAGGGAGGCCCACAGCCGCGCGGTCTCGACCAGAAGTTCCACCCCGCACGCGGTCTCGAACTCGGTGTCGCCGGTCGCCGCCAGGTAGCGCGCGGTGGCGTCGGCGATGTCGGCGTTGATGTGGAACGCCGCCGTTCCCGCGGGCCAGTAGCCTGAGCACTCCTCGCCGTTGATCGTCCGCCACGGGAACGCGGCTCCCTTCAGGCCCAGCTCCGTGGCACGCTGCCGGGCCAGCCCGAGCGTCCGGTGTCGCCAACGCAGTGCGTCCCTGGCCGCGGTCGGCGTCGTGTAGGTCAGCACGGGCAGTACGAAGGTCTCCGTGTCCCAGAATGCGTGTCCGTCGTAGCCGGCACCGGTGAGCCCCTTGGCGGGGATGGCCTGCCGTTCTGCCCGCGCACCTGCCTGCAGCACGTGGAACATCGCCACCCGGACCGCCTGCTGCAGCGCCGGATCACCGTCGATCTCCACGTCAGCCCGCCACCAGAACTCCTCGAGGAAGCGGCGCTGCCGTTCCACGAGCTCGTCCCAACCGGTGAGCCGGCCGATGGCCAGCGACGCGTCGACCTGGTCGCGCAACGCCTCAGCGGATCGGCGGCTGGACCAGCCGTACGCGATCAGCTTGACCAACTGCAGCTTCGTCCCCTGCGGCAACCGGGCCGCAATGGTGAATCGGGCCAGATCGGCAGTCGCCTCCAGCGCGGTCTCGACATGGTCCGGCACCTCGAGGAAATGGTCCATCCCGGCCGCCACGCACAGCCGGCTGCGGGCGGTGCGGTGAACCAGCACCGCCCGCCGGTCCCGGCGGGCCGCGAGCTCCGCCTGCAGGGGGCGGTCCAGCCGCGCGGCGTCACGTGGGTCGCGAGAGGCCTCGTCGACGGCTTCGTTCGCCAGCAGGTCCGACTGCACCGCGACGTAGATGTCGCCGTCGAGGGGTTCGACCTCGTACCTGATCGCGGCCAGCGAGCGCTGGCTGAACGACACCAGCCGCTGGGAGGTGACGCGGATCGTGGACCCGTTCGGCGAGGTCCACTCGGTGCGCCGGCTCAGCAGACCCGCTCGCAGGTCCAGGACACGTTCGTGCGAGCGCACCGTGCCGTAGCGGATGTCGAACGGCGAGTCACGGACCAGGAGCCGGATCACCTTCCCGTCCGTCACGTTGACGACCGTCTGGCCCGACTCGGGGTTCCCGTACGCCGCCTCGGCGTGCGGCAGCGGCCGCTCCTCGAAGAACCCGTTGACGTAGGTCCCCGCCACCGCTCGGGGCTCGCCCTCCTCCAGCGAGCCACGCAGCCCGATGTTGCCGTTGGACAGCGTGAACAGGGACTCGGTCGCGGCCAGCGCGGACGGATCGAGACTGGTCGTGCGCAGGGTCCACGGATCGACGTCGAACTGTGGGCCGATGTTCTCGGACGGTTCGGTCACGGGCCCTTGGGCTGGTCCGGCCATGGCCAGAAGGTATCGCTCGTCGGCCCACGTCAGACCCGTGCTCGGCCGGATCGGCCACCGGGCGTCGTCGTCAGCGGGACTGGCTGATCCAGGCGGCGTGCAGGTTTGCGTAGGTGCCTTGCCCATCGACCAGCGTCGCGTGCGGACCGCGCTCGGCCAGCCGGCCGTCGTCGAAGACCAGCACTTCGTCGGCGGCCTCCGCCGTCGACAACCGATGGGCGATCGTCACCGCAGTGCGACCTCGGGTGATGCCCTCCAGCGCCCGCGCCAGCCGGACCTCCGTCGCCGGGTCGACCGCACTGGTGGCCTCGTCGAGCACCAGCAGGTCGGGATCGGCGAGGTAGGCCCTGGCCAAGGCGACCAGCTGGCGCTCCCCCGCGGACAGCGACTCCCCGCGCTGTCCGACCTGGGTCGCCGGCCCCTCCGGCAGGCCGTCGAGCCATTCGATGAGGCCCAGCTCGGTGAGTGCCAGCCTGATGTCGCGGTCGGAGGCGTCCGGACGCCCGTATCGGATGTTCGCCGCCAGGGTGTCGTCGAACAGGAATCCTTCCTGCGGCACCATCACGACCCGCTCGCGCAACGAGTCGAAGCGGATGTCGCGCAGGTCGACGCCGTCGAGGAGGATCCGACCCGAGATCGGGTCCATCAAGCGTGTGAGCAGTTTCGCGAAGGTCGTCTTGCCCGACCCGGTCTCCCCCACCACCGCGATGCGCGAGCGCGGCGGGATGCCGACGTCGACCTCGCACAGCACCGTCGGCCCGCCCGGGTACGCGTATGAGACCCCGTCGAAACGAATGTCGATCGGTCCTCGCGGCAATGCCCGGCCCGCCGGGCCCGGGTCGGCCACGTCGGCCGGGGTGTCGATGACACCGAGGACGCGCCGCCAGCCGGCGACCGCGTTCTGAGCCTCGTTGAGCACCTCGGTCCCCACCTGGACCGGCCCGACGAACAAGGTGACGAGGAACAGGAATGCCAGCAGCCTGCCCAACGTCAGGTCACCGGCCAGCCCGAGCAGCACGCCGACCACGACGACCGCCGCGTTGGCGAGGCCTGCCACGACCTCGCCGGTGGTGAAGCTGAACGCGACCAGCCGCTGCGCCCGCGTCGCCGCGGCGCGATGCTGGTCGACGGCGTCGTCGATCCGGCTCTGGGTGCGCTCCTCGATCGCGTAGGCCCGCACCGCCTGAGCGCCGACCACGGACTCCGACACGGCCGCGAGCATGGCTCCGACCCGTTCGCGCACCGTGGTGTAGGCGGCTGACACCAACCGCTGGAAGTGCCGGAGCAGGAGGAACAACGGCAGGAAACACGCCCAGACGAGGATGGTCAGCTGCCACGAGTAGACGGCCATGATCACCGTGGCCACGAGCAGTTGTCCGACGCTGACCACGAGCAGGAGGCCGCCCCACTGGACGAACTGCGACAGGGTGTCGACGTCGCTGGTCACCCGCGAGACCAACGAGCCTCGCCGCTCGGTGTTCTGGGTGAGCACCGACAGGTCGTGGACGTGCCGGAAGGCATGGACGCGCAACGTCGCGAGGCCGGCTTCACTGGCACGGAAGATCCGCACGTTCATCAGGTACGCCGCTGCGGCGGTGACCAGCACGGCGACCCCGGCGACCAGGCACATCCAACGGATGAAGCCCAGGTCGGCGCCGCCGGGCTGCAGCAAACCCCGGTCGATCGTCTGCTGGACCGCGATCGGCACGACGACCCGGCCCGCGGTCGCCAGCAGGGCGAGACCCAGAGTGACGGGAAGGCCGTCGCGGATCTCGGGCGAGAGCGCCAGGCCTCGCCGGACGGTCGCCCACGCGGTGTCGGCCCCGTGCCCGACGCTGCTCGCCGACGTCGTCGCGCTCACCGGGTCGTCCCCTCGTCGGCGAACTCGACGGCTGTGTCGCGCTCCTCGTCGGCCCGCAGCGCCGCGCGCTCGGCCGCGTCGCGTTCGTACGCGGTGAGCAGGTTACGGTAGCCGGCCGATCCGGCCAGAAGCTCCTCGTGGGTGCCTCGGGCGAGCACGCGCCCGTGCTCGACATAGACGACCTCGTCCGCGAGCGCGATCGTGGCCCTGCGGTATG
>Ga0256866_1000256_pt1 | contig 11290 bp, 10 predicted proteins | sample RVTome_16_FD_187338 | JGI IMG/M metagenome (GOLD analysis project Ga0256866, IMG submission 187338) | Soil microbial communities from uranium-contaminated site in the Upper Colorado River Basin, Wyoming, United States - RVT152D67 HiSeq ...
CTTGCGCGCGCCGGGCGGCCCGCCGACGTGGCGCGGGTGGTGGCGCGCACGCTGGATGCGCGCGGCGCGACGCCAAGCCGCGACCCGTTGGCGCGGGTGGTCCAACGCCTGCGCCAGGCAGACGTCCTGCTGGTCCTGGACGGTTGCGAACCGGTTGTTGGGGAGGCGGCACGGGTGGCCGCTGGTGTCCTTGCCGAATGTCCTGGTGCGCGGATGCTGACGACCAGCCGGGAAGTGCTGCACCTGGAAGGCGAGGTCCGGTTCGTGGTGGCGCCGCTGGCGGTCCCGGCCGCGGGCGCCGACCCCCGCCAGCTGGCGGCCTCGGAGTCGGTGCGGTTGTTCTTGGAGCGCGCGCGGGCGTCGCGGCCGGGACTGCCGTTCACCGAGGACAACATCGCCGTGGCGGCGCAGATTTGCCGGCGGCTGGACGGGCTGCCGCTGGCGATCGAGCTGGCCGCCGCGCGCGTCAGCGTCTTGGGGCTGCGCGAGATTCTTTCAGCGCTTGAGAGTCGGAGGCCGCTCTTTGTCGACGCCCGAGACCGCCGGGCTGTCCCCCAGCGCTACCTGCGCACGGTGGTGGCCTGGAGCTATGACCTGCTGCACGCCGACGAAAAGGCGCTGCTACACCAGCTGGCGGTGTTCCGCGGCGGCGCCCCACTGTCGGCAGTGGTCGCCACCGCCGCGCGGGGCCAGTTGGATGCGGTGAGGGTGACGCAGCTGCTCGGCGCGCTGGTCGACAAGTCGATCCTCACGGCGTCGTTTCCCGACGGTGGGGCGCGCTACGACCTGCTCGACACCGTCCGCGAGTACGCCCTCGAGCGGCTGGCCGAGGCCGGCAGCTTGGGGGCGGCCCAGCTGGGGCACGCCGAGTACTTCGCGACCGTGGCCGACGCCGTGCGGGCCGAACTCCGCGGGCCCGACTGGCTGGCCTGCACCAGGCGGCTGGAGTTGGAGCATGACAACCTCTGGGCGGCGCTGGCATACGCGCGCGACGCGCCCGATCCGGCGATCGCGGTCCGGCTGGGCGCGGGGCTGGGCTGGTACTTCGCCCTCGCCGAGCGGGTCTCCGAGGGGCGCAGCTTCCTCGAAGCTGCGCTTGCGTCGGCGTCGGCCGACGCGCCGGTCGGCAAGCGGATCGAGCTGCTGGCGTTCCTGTGCTATCTGGCGACCGAGGAGCTGGATCTCGACGCCGCGATCGACTTGGGTGAACGTGCTCTGGCCGTTGCCGCGGCCGGTCCTGCACCGTCCGAGTCGGCCCTCGCGCGGGTGACACTCTCGCTTGCCCTCGCGCTTTCCGGCGACGACGAGCGGGCGGCAGCCCTGGCGGAGGAGGCGCGGGCCGGCTACGGCGCAGCCGGAGACCATTGGGGGGTCGCGGCGAGCAGCCTGGTCCGGGCCGAGGGTGCCGTCCACGCGGGAGACATCTCGACCGTCGCGAGCATGACGGCCGAGATCGTCCGGCACTCCGAGGCGATCGGGTACGACGTCTTTAGGGTTCCCGCGATGCTGATCGAGGCGTGGATCGCTGAGCGGCGAAATGAACCTGGTGCCACTGAGGACGCCTACCGGCGCGCGCTCGAGCTCGCGGCGCGAATCGGCTTTGAGGACCACGTCTCCTTCGCCCTGGCCCAACTTGGCTCCGACGCGCTGACGCGAGGGGACACGCGCCAGGCCGAGGAGCTCTGTCGGCAGGCGCTGGTCACCGCCGAGGCGGCCTCGGCGTCGTGGCTCGCCGCGCACGCGCGGGTGCAGCTCGCCCACGCCCTGGAGGCGGCTGGCGACGCGGACAGCGCCGAGACGCTGTATGGGACCGTCGTGGAGTGGTCGTCGCAGACGCAGCGGCCGCGCCAGGTTCGTGAGTCGCTGTTCGTCGAGCTTGGCGGCAGCCCCGGGGCGGCGGCGCTGCGGGGCCTGGCGCAGCTCACGGCAGCCCGCGGGGACGGCGACGCGGCCGACGACCTGCAGGTCCGCGCCGCCGCGATGGCGGAACGCGACCGGGCTTCGCCTGCCGCGCTGCGAGGGGCGGCTGTGGCGACCTGAGCATGCGCCAGGGCGGTTGAGGAAGTCGGGCGTACATGTGGCAAGGGTGGCCTCCAGGATGAGCACTGCGGACTCGTGCCCACCAGCGGTGGTCGCGCTCACCGCGGTGGCCACGATCGTGCCGTAGATCGCCGCCGGGGGGTTGGCGGCGAGGACCCTCGCCAGCCGGCGCGACCGGCGTATGCCTGGCTTGGCAGCGCCTTGCTTGCGGCAACGGTATGAGCCAGGCCAAGGTGTCACGAGGCCGATGAGGACAGATGTTGTGCAGTCTGGCGGCTCCATGCCGCCGACGTGAGGCGTTGGTAACGCCGGTGACCGTCGGTCGCCTCCGGGGCCGAAGGGCGGCCGCAAGCCGCTCGCAGGGCCGGCCTTGAGGGTATGGAGAAAACCTCTCACACCACTACGGGCACCGCCTGATCGCTGATCTCGTGAGGGACACGCGGCAGCGAGGCCGGCGCTGGTGGCATCCGCCTGGCAGCCGCCTGGCAGCCGATCGTCGTAGCGTCGTCGCCGAGCAGCAGCTCAGACCGATATCGGCGCAACCCAAGGAGGAAACATGAACTTCTCCGCACGAGTCGACGAGCTCCAGCAGCGCGTCGCAGCAACCAAGGCGGCAGTGCAGGCTGCCGCCACCGAGTCCCGTGACCAGCTCAGGCAGCGAATCGACCAGGCCCAGCAGGACGCCAAGGACGCACAGCAGCGGGCAGAGCAGCGGGCCGACCAGACCGCCGACCGCGCACGCGGCAAGTTCGCCCAGATGAAGGCCGACGCCGCCGCCAAGATGGACGACATCCAGGCCAAGATCGACAAGCGGGCCCAACAGCTGGACACCAACATGGCCGCCGACGAGGCGGCCTGGGCCGAAGCAGACGCGGCCGACGCCCTCGACTTCGCCGACTGGGCGGTCGACAACGCGCAGCTGGCCATGCTGGACGCCATCGACGCCCGCGCCTACGCCGACAAACTTGCCAAGGGGGCGACCACCTGACCATTGCACCCGACCGGCTGGGAGGACGCACCACGGCACCAGTTGTGAGCAGCCGCGCCGCCGCGGCGGGCTCGTAGACATGGGATCAGGCCCACAGCGGCGGCAGGCGGAAGCGAGGTTGTGATGACAAACGATGTGACACCGTCGAGGAGCACATCGTCGAGGAGCCCCCTGCGGGAGGCGATGCGGGCCGGCGCGCGGGACGTGTCGGCGATGTGGTGGTGGTTCCTGCTCCTTGGGGTCCTGTGGATCTGGTTCGGCATGTTCGTGCTGTCCTACCGGGTGGGCAGCCTGGCCGCAGTTGCCGCGTTCGTGGGCGTGGCCTTCCTGTTCGGCGGCATCACCCAGCTGGTGGTGGCCACCCGGGTCGAGAGCTGGCGCTGGCTGTACATCATCACCGGGATCATGGGGGTGGCGGCCGGGATCCTTACCTTCGTCTGGCCGGACATCACCCTGTATGTCGTGTCGGTCCTGGTGGCCTGGTACCTGATCTTCTTCGGCATCATCCACGTGGTCGACGCGTTGGCCGGCCCTAAGGTGGGATGGTGGTGGACCGGGCCGCTGCTGGGGATCGCCGAGCTGGCCCTTGGGGTGTGGGCGATTCGCTCATGGGAGCGGTCGCTGCTGACGATGGTCACCCTGGTGGGGGTGTGGGCCATCGTCTACGGGGTGAGCGAGATCTTCGCCGCCTTCAACCTGCGCGAAGCGGGCAAGCAGGCGGAGCGGCTGGCCGGCTGATCACCGCCCGAGCGGGCAGCGCGCCGGCTGGTCGGGTTCGCCAGGCGGTGCCCCGCCCAGACGACCACTGCCTCGAGAGGCAGCTACCCTGCCGCGGCCGCGGCAGGGTAGCTGAACGCGGGGCCAGGACCAGAGGAGGAGGCGTGAGCGCACGCCCGCAGCCCATACCGGTCAATCCGGCGCTGCTGCAGCATGCCCAGGAGCGCCGGCAGAGCTGGGAGAACCGGGTCGCCGACCAGATCACGCGGTTCGCCGGTTCGATGACGTTCGTGTACATCCATCTGGTCTGGTTCGCCTCCTGGATCGTCCTTGAGGTCGAGCCCTACCCGTTCGGCCTGCTGACGATGATCGTGTCGCTGGAGGCGATCTTCTTGTCGACGTTTGTGATGATCAGCCAGAACCGCGCCGATGAGAAACGGCAGGTGCTGGCCGACCAGCAGTGGCAGACGGTCCAGGACGAGGAGCAGCAGAACGAGGAGCTGCTCCGCCAGTCCACCCAGATCCTCGAGCTCACCAAGGCCATCCACGCAATGAGCGCGGCACGCACGCCGGACGCCTGACCATGCCCGCCGCCGGCGACGAACAGCCCATCAGCACCAGCGATGCGTCCGCCAGGCCAGGGTCGTCGCCATTCCCCGCGTCCGACCGGCCCGTGCCGGCGGCGGAGGCGACCGCAGGAGCGTCGCGCTGGCCCGCAGCTGAGCGGGGATGGCCGCTGCCGCGCGCCGTGCTGGTCCTGCTGGGCGTGGCCGGGGCGGTGGTGGCGGCCGCGGGGCTGCGCAGCGCCGCGGGCATCGTCGGCCCCGCCTTCCTGGCCCTGACGATCGTGATCACCATCCATCCCCTGCTGGCCTGGCTGCAGCGCCACCACCTCCCAGGCTGGCTCGCGGTGACGCTGACGATGCTGGTCACCTACGCCGCCCTGCTGTCGCTGGCCGCCGCGCTGGCGCTCTCGGTGGCGCGGCTGGCCACGCTGCTCCCCACTTACCAGCCGCAGTTCACCGACCTCGTCGACCAGACCACCGGCTGGCTCGGCGAGATGGGCGTCACCGAGGAGCAGATCAACGCCGCGGTCAATCAGCTCGACCTCAACAGGCTGGTCGGCGTCCTGCAGCAGGTGCTCACCGGGGTCGCCGGGATCGTCTCGGACCTTGGCTTCATCTTGGTGTTGCTGTTCTTTCTCATCATCGACAGCAGTACCTTCCCACAACGGCTGGCGGCCGCCGCCGCCCAGCGGCCGCATCTGGTCGGGGCGCTGACCTCCTTCGCCCGCGCCACCCGCCAGTTCATCGTGGTCTCCACCGTCTTCGGGCTGATCGTCGCGCTGGCCGACGTGGCCGCGCTGTACTGGCTGGACGTCCCGCTGCCCTGGCTGTGGGGGCTGCTGGCATTCATCACCAACTACATCCCCAACATCGGGTTCGTGCTCGGCCTCGTGCCGCCAGCCCTGTTGGCGTTGCTGCAGGGCGGGGTACGGCAGGCCGTGCTAGTGGTCGTCGCCTACTCGCTGATCAACTTCGTGATCCAGGCGCTGATCCAGCCGAAGTTCGTCGGCGATGCAGTGGGCCTGTCGATCAGCCTGACGTTCCTGTCGCTGGTGTTCTGGTCCTATGTCATCGGACCGCTGGGGGCGCTGCTGGCGGTCCCCTTGAGCCTGCTCGCCAAGGCGCTGCTGGTCGACGCCGACCCGGACAGCCGCTGGCTGGACCCGCTGATCGCCCCGGTCCACCGAGGCGTCCAGAACAGACGGGGCAGAGAAGGGTAGGGGACAGGGATGAAGGAGCTGGTGGTCCTGGGGTTCGCCAGCTGGCCGAGGAGGCCAGTTCCCTCGGCGCCTAGCTCCACCGGGAGGGGATGCTCCACCACGACGGGGCCGCGCTGGCCTACCGCCGCGACGAGGGCCGGGTCGAACTCGTGCAGCCGATGCAGCTGGCCCTCATCGACGACGCCAAGATCTTCAACGACAAGCTCCGCGAATGGGAGGACTACGACAACTACCACCGCCCCCACGGCGGCCTCGGCGGCCAAACCCCTACGAACGACTCCGAACCAAAACCCGCACCCCGGTGTAACCGATGATCATCAGTTGCACAAATCACATTGGAGCCGCCTGTGGGAATCGAACCGACGACCTACGCATTACGAGAACCCGCCGAGCCGCCTACTAGGGCCTCTACGTGCGACTTTGTCATCGGCCGGTTCCTCCGTGACATCAGCAGCACCACCGCGTGACACAAGTTCGCACCACGTTTGATGTCACGCGGTTGCGACCGCGGCGGCGAAGCCGTGCGATGCGGCCGGCGTCGACCGGATTGAGTGCACGTGTGTCGCCGACATGATTCTCCATGATCCCGGCTGGGCCGCAGCTGAGGACGTTTCTCAGCGTTTGCTGAACGTCGGCGGCCGCGGCAGACGCGCGCGATCGCCGGAACGAAAGCACAGACCGAGCTACCGGATGCTGCGCTGGACCGGTCAGGCCTGTGCGGGTTCCGGATGCCGCAGTTCGGGCTCGCCTGCGTCAACCTGGTCCTTCCACAGCTCTACGGGTGCCACGCCGTTTGAGCCACGGCGCACCGAGGACCACACACGAGCGGGGTCAGGATCGAGGGCCCATGGCGGCCCGAAGAGCATCGACGAAGGCGCCGGGGCGTTCGCCGATCGCGAAGTGGCCGCAGTCGTCGATCGGGTAGAGAGGCCAGCCAAACCGAGCGCTGGCCTCCTCTGCGATCCAGAAGCGGGTGATCCGATCGTTGCTGCTCCAGATCAGTGCAACGGGCACGCTGATCTTCCGGAGCTGATCAGCCGGGATGCGCGGCATGTTTATCCGGAGCAGGAGTCGCTTGTCAGCCGCACGCACGCTCGGCAGGCATCAGGGCAACTTCCCGCAGGCCTTCACCCACCTGGGCCTCATCAACGCCGTGCTACACGTCATCGGGATGGAGCGGGGCCACCACTCCCAGACGTACGGTCGCCTGCCCTCGGTGTGAAGCCGGGGGCCCAACGCCGCGACCAGTGCCGGTTGAGGCGATTCGCGATGTCGTCACGGGCCGTCGCCCTCGCGGACGTGTGCGACGACGGCACCACCCAGCAGGAGCAGCAGCCCGACGCCGGCGAGGGCGCCGGCGCCTGGCTGCTCCCGGTAGGTGTCACAGTCTCCAGGTTGCTCGCTCGAGCGACGCCACGCCGGAGCAGCTCGACCTGGATCTCGCCGACACCGCCCCCGATCTCCAGGACGGTGACACCCTCGATGCCACGCTCAGTCAGGAACGACACGATGGCACGCGACGAACGGCTGAGCCCACGTCGGCGGTATCGCCTCGCCACCCGGCGCGCGAACCGGTCGCTGAACTTCTCGTCGTAGCCGTTGGGCTCACAACAATCGGCCATGAGCCAACATGCGTCTCGAACCGGGCCGGGTTCCCTCTACGATCACTGCAATTCAAGATTACTCTTGACAATGCGTGATGAGCACGTGACTATTCAAGGGTTCTCTTGAGTAACCTGGCGTTCGCCGCCAGGCCCACGGATAGGCACATGGAGCCATCGTGATCCGCATGAACCTCACCCGGGAACTGGCCGCAGATCCGGATGCGCTGTTCCAGACCGCCTCGTGGAACAGCCCATGATGGATGACCACGTCATCGCCGTGCCGGACTCCGGTCTCGGGAACTCGGCGTACCTCGTGGATCTAGGCGGGGGCCTGGCCCTGGCCGTCGATGCGTGTCGCGACCTGCGGGGACTCCAGCAGGAAGCCGAGGCTCGCGTACTCAGGATCGCCTTCGCCGCCGACACCCACCTCCATGCTGACTTCCTCTCCGGTGCTGTACAGCTCGCGGCTACCACGGGTGCGGAGATTCTCGCGTCCCGCAGGGGAGGTCGCGAGTTCGAGCACCGCGGCCTGGAGGACAACGAAGACCTGAATCTCGGCGGGCTCACGCTGCGTGCCTTAGCTACTCCAGGGCACACCGACGAGCACCTGTCCTTCCTGCTCCTTGACGGCACGCAGCCGATCGGAGTGTTCACCGGCGGCTCACTCCTCGTGGGGGCGGTCGCCCGCACCGACCTGGTCGACCCGGACAGGACCGAAGAGCTCGCGCGCACCCAGTACCGGTCCGTACGCCGGCTGCTCGAGCTGCCCGACGACGTCGCGATGTGGCCCACCCACGGGGCGGGCTCGTTCTGTGCGGCAACCGCCGGCGCGCAACGCACCAGTACCATCGGCGCCGAGCGCGCCGCCAACCCCGTCATGCACGCAGCGGACGAAGACGCGTTCGTCGCCGACCTGCTCGGCAGCCTCGGATCCTTCCCGCCGTACTTCCTCCGGCTCGGCGAGGCCAACCGACGCGGCCCCGCGATCCTCCCCCAACGGCTCGGACTGGAGCCGATGGCACCAGCCGTCGTCGCCTCCGCGCAGGCTTCCGGCGCCACCGTCCTCGACGTGCGCCCGGTGTCCTCCTTCGCGACCGCGCATCCCGCGGGTGCCCTGTCCATTCCGCTGCGACCGGCGTTCGCGAGCTGGCTGGGCTGGCTCGCCCCCCACGACCAGCCTCTCGTCCTTCTGCGCGAGGCGGACCAGGATCTCGACGAGGTGCTGTGGCAGGCAGCCAAGATCGGTTACGACAACATCGTCGGAGAGCTGGCCGGCGGCTTCGACGCCTGGTCCGCCGCGGGGCTGCCGACCGCCGTGGTCCCTCTGATCGAGGCGACCCCGATCGACGGTGTCCGGGTGCTCGACATCCGGCAGGAGGCCGAGTTCCGCGCCGGCCACGTTCCCGGCGCCCTCAACATCGAGCTCGGTGACCTACCCGGGACGCTCGACCGGCTCACCGACGTGCCTACCGTCGTCATGTGCGGACACGGGGAACGCGCGATGGGCGCAGCCAGCCTCATGGCCGGGCAGGGATTCACGCAGGTCAACGTCCTGGTCGGCGGCCCGGAGGATTGGGCCGACGCCAACGGCCAGCGCCTGGAAACCGGTCCATGACGTCACCCTCACACTCGGTCGGCCCCGTACTCGGGCTCCGCGCCAACGCCGCCCAGTTCACCCTCCTCGTCGCCGTGAACGCCCTCGTCGGAGGCATGCTCGGCCAAGAACGCACCGTCCTGCCGCTCCTGGCCACCGAGGTGTTCGGACTCGACTCCTACACCGCGGCACTCACCTACATCCTCGCGTTCGGGCTCGCCAAGGCAGCCACCAACTACCTCGCCGGAACCTGGTCCGACCGCTACGGCCGCAAACCCGTGCTGGTCGCCGGATGGCTGGTCGCCGTCCCAGTCCCCCTGTTGCTGATCTGGGCACCCGCATGGTGGATCGTGGTCGCCGCCAACGTCCTGCTCGGCATCAGCCAGGGACTGACCTGGTCCACCACCGTCATCATGAAGATCGACCTCGTCGGCCCCCGCCGCCGCGGCCTGGCGATGGGACTCAACGAGTCCGCCGGCTACCTCGCCGTCGCCATCACCGCGCTAATCACCGGCAACATCGCCGCACATTCCGGACTGCGACCCGAACCGTTCCTGATCGGCGTCGCCTACGCCGCCCTCGGCGTGGGCCTGTCCACCCTGGCCGTACGCGAGACCCGCTCCCACGCCGTCCATGAAGCAACCGTCCACAAGGCAACTACCCACGCCGACCCGAGCCGACTGTCCGCCGGGCAGGTGTTCACCCAGACCAGCTTCCGAGAGCCGGCGCTCTCCTCGGCCAGCCAGGCGGGACTGGTCAACAACCTCAACGACGGTCTCGCCTGGGGCGTCTTCCCCGTTCTGTTCACCGCGGCCGGTCTGACCCTCGGACAGACCGGCATCCTGGTCGCCCTCTACCCGGCCGTCTGGGGACTGGGGCAACTGGCCACCGGTGCCCTGTCCGACCGGTGGGGCCGCAAGCACCTCATCACCGCGGGGATGCTGTTCCAAGCCGCCGCCCTGGCACTGATCGCGGCCAGCGACACCTTCGGCCCATGGGCCGTGGCCGCTGTGGTCCTTGGCATTGGCACCGCCATGGTCTACCCGACCCTGCTCGCCAGCATCGGCGACGTCGCCCACCCCAGCTGGAGAGCCCGCGCCGTCGGCGTCTACCGATTCTGGCGTGACCTCGGCTTCGCCGTCGGTGCGCTGCTCACCGGGCTGCTCGCCGACGCCTTCGGCATCCGCGAGGCGGTCTGGGGCGTCGCCCTCCTGACCGCCTCGTCAGGCATCCTCGTCGCCGTACGCATGTACGAGACTCATCAACCGACGAAGAGCGGGACTGCTCGGACGCGTACGGGTCCGTGACCCTGGGTTCATGCGGATGGTCACCGTTGTTGGGGAGCGCCGGCCGGAAGGCCCGGTCAATGGCCAGGGGTAAGTCTGACACCGCGAGGACACTGACTTGACGCTCGCGCCGCCATCGGCTTTCAACGTCGCGGGATTTCCCTGATCGCGGATCAGCTGTGGGCCAGCACGAGCCAGGCCCTCGCGTCCATCACGACGCCGTCCGGACCGGCATAGGGCGTGCGCCGGGGCCGAAGTCCGGTAGTCCGAGGTGGGTTGCGGCGGCGCCGATGGCTCCGGCTGCCCCTTCGATCGTGGTCGGGTCCTGCAAACACACCGAGACCAACCGCCCACCGGGCCGGAGGGCGCGGGCCAGGTTGGTGAAGGCGGCCTCCGGGGTGGCGAAGAACATGGTGCAGAACCGGCTGATCACCGTGTCGAAGGCCCCGTCCTCGAACGGATGTGCCAAGACGTTCGCGACGCCAATCCTGGCGACCAGAGTGGCTAGAGTCCAAGATCATACCGGGCTCACCTGCGTATGCGTAGGTCAGAGAGCGGACACCGGACGCGAACCCGGAATCGCCCGGATTACGCGGACTGCACTGATCTTCGCGATTGAATGCTCGCGCCTCAGAAGGTGAGCACCTGGTCGGCTTCGACAGTCCAGGCTGCCAGCTCGTCCATCGTGGAGCGGGGAGCCTCGTCGATCAGGTGCTCCTTGGTCAGCCCGCGGGCGTCCATGCACCTACCGCAGCAGGCGATCTGGCCGCCGTCACGGGCGAACGACCTCAGCATCCGATCCAGGTGGTAATAGCCGTCGGGGACCTTCTGGCCGGCGATGGCGCAGGTCACGGCGTCGCCCATGAGAAATATCCGCGGCTGGACGTCGTCGCGCTTGGCCAGTGCGATGGCGAGGCGGATGGCGTTGAAGGTTTCGTCCGATCCGTACGCGGGGCCGTTGATGATCAGCAGAGTCTTCACGGGATCATCCTTTCCCTGACGGGCGCTGCGAGACAGGGGCTTTGGACCCAGCTCAGCGGTCCGAGCTCTCCACGGGCAGGCCCGCGCGGGCCCATTCCTGGTACCCGACCTCCAACCGGGAGGCGCAGTAGCCGCCTCGGGAACGGGCGCGAACCGCGTCGGCGTATGCGCAGTACTGGCCGCGGCTGCTCGCCGGGACTGGATGGGTGGACAACAGAACGGCCTGATAGCGCTGCTCCGCCACGCTCAGCTCCCGCACCGCGCCCACCTCCCAAGCGGCACGCCGAGAGACAG
>Ga0256866_1000257_pt1 | contig 11281 bp, 9 predicted proteins | sample RVTome_16_FD_187338 | JGI IMG/M metagenome (GOLD analysis project Ga0256866, IMG submission 187338) | Soil microbial communities from uranium-contaminated site in the Upper Colorado River Basin, Wyoming, United States - RVT152D67 HiSeq ...
GAGCACGAGCAGTGTCTCCCAGGGTTGGAGACGGCCACGGTCCACCAGAGCGTGATACGAGGTCCCATAGCCTCCGGGCAGGGTGCAGCCGACATCGGCGTCGACCGAGTCGGGCAGTCGCGCCGCGTTCTCAACTTGGATGACCGCCATCTCGGCGAGACCGCCGTGGAAGGCGAAGCCGGCCACCCTGTCGCCGTGAGAGAGCCCGTCGGCTCGATTGGCCTCGATCACCGTCCCGGCGATCTCGTACCCGGGAGCGAACGGCGGCTCGGGGCGGATCTGATACTGACCTTTCACGATCAGCGTGTCGGCGAAGCTGACCGCCACTGCCTCGACTTTCACCAGGACAGACCCTGGCCCGGGATCGGGATCGGCCAGCTCGCCGACCCGCAGTGACCCGATGCCGGAGTAGTCGTCACAGATCAGAGCTCTCATCCAGCCAGCCTATGCCTGACGCGACGATGCGCGCTTCTGACACAATCGTCGACGTGCCCTTGGAGCCAGCCCCTTCCCGGTTCGACCTTCCCGACCCCAGGACCGCCGATGGCGACGTCGTCGCCGTGGGCGGCGACCTCGAGCCGGGCACGATCCTCCAGGCCTACCGGAGGGGGATGTTCCCCATGGGACTGCCCGACGGCCACCTCGGCTGGTGGTCTCCGGTGGAGAGAGCCATCATCCCCCTCGACGGTCTCAGGGTCTCGAGGTCGCTCCGACAGTCCACCCGGCGTTATCTGCTATCGGTCGACGAGGATTTCGATGCGGTGATCCGAGGCTGCGTCGAGGCGGACCGTCCCGATGGGTGGATCACCGACGAGTTCGTCGACGCCTATCGCGAGCTGCACCGGTTGGGGTGGGTCCATTCGATCGAGGTCTGGGACCACCACCGTGAGCTGGTCGGGGGTCTCTACGGGGTGGCCATCGGGGGCCTGTTCGCCGGCGAGTCGATGTTTCATCTCGCCAGGGATGCCTCGAAGGTCGCGCTGGTGCACCTGGTCGTGGTGATGAACCGGGGTGGTTCTCTGTTGGACGTCCAGTGGCAGACCCCCCATCTCGAGTCGTTGGGGGCGGTGGCCATTGGCCGTGACGAGTATCTGAGACGCCTGCCCCAGGCCCTCTCCGTTCCCGGGCCGTTCGAGATGGACGGTGGTTAGAGTCGCCGCCGTGCATCTGGGAACAGGATGAGGCAAGCCCTGGTGGCGGGAATCGACCTCACCTCGATGGGTCGTCGGGTGGCGGATCGGACGAGGATCCTGGCAGAAGCGGCTGATTCCGGGATCCATTTGGTCCACGTTCTCGAGCCCGTGGGCGAGGCGATGATCGACCCGGGACTCGCCAAGCTGATGCGTGATCACCAGGTCAGGGAGGCAGAGAAGACCGCCGACTGGATCAGGAGCCGCACACACGCAGACGTCACGCTCGACATCGTCAGGGGCTCACCGACGTGGGAGCTGGTCTCGCGGGCGAAGAAGGCAGACCTCGTCGTGCTCGGCTCTTCGACCGAGGACGCCTTCACGGCCGGTCCTACCACGCAGAGGGTCGCGCACATGGCGATGAGTGACGTCCTCATCGTCAGGAGACAGCCCCGGGTTCCCTACCGTCGCATCATCGCCGCGGTGGACTTCTCCGAGCCGTCGCGTGTCGCAGTGCGACGAGCCCTCGGGATGGGACCCGAAGCCGAAGTGACCGTGCTCTACTCCCTGCCATCCCGCTTCGACCCGTTGCTCGTCGATGCCGGTCTCTTTCCCGAAGAGATGGACGCCTCTCGGGGGGAACGGCTCGAAGCCGCCAAGGACAGGATGCTCGAATTCTGTCAGGAGTGGAACGGGCAGGTGAGCACCATGGTGACCAACGGACCACCTCCGGCGACCATCGACGAGGTGGTCCGCCGCCGCAGCGCCGACCTGGTGGTGGCGGGCAGCCGGGGGGCCACTGCCACCCAGATGGTTCTCCTCGGCAACGTCGCTGCGGGCCTCATCGACAATGCCCCATGCGACGTCATGATCGCCCGGTCGCCTGCCAGCTTCCGGCGCCCCTAAACCGTTCTGTGAGGGTTTATGACGCGTGACGCGTCACTAACCCTCACAGAACGGGTTTTGGTAGGTCAGGTGGCGGCCAGGGCCTGTTTTAGGGCTCGGGCAACGTAGAGCTTGGCGAGGTGGCTCTTGTACTCCTCCGAGCCGTAGAGGTCCTCGAGGACGGTGACACCTTCCAGGGCACGGGCCGCGGCAGCATCGACCGCCTCGTCCGAGCCGTCGGTGCCTACGAGGGCCTCGGCGACTCCTTCGGCCAAATGGGGCTTGGTGCCCACTCCGGTCAGCGCCACCCGGGCGGCCTCGACGCTCCCATTGGACTTCTTGACCCATGCCCCGGCGCCCGCCACCGCATAGTCCGAGTGCCCACCGCGGCGGCCCAGCTTGTCGTATGCCGATCGCTCGCCGGCCCCCGTCTTGGGGATGCGGATCGCGGTCAGGATCTCGTCGGGTCGTAGGGCGGAGGTCAACGAGTCGACGAAGAAGTCCGCGGCGGGGATCTCCCGTGTCCCCGTAGCGGACTGGGCGACCATCACCCCGCCACAGGCGATCACCCCTGCCGGTTGGTCGGCGGCAACATCGGCGTGGGCGAGGGCGCCACAGGTGGTGCCCCGGTTGCGCACCTGGACGTCGCCGGTGAGCGAAGCCGCAGTAGACAGGGCCGCAGCATGGGACTTGACCAGATCGCTCGACGCGGTCTGGGCGTGTCGCACCAGCGCACCGATCTCGATGTGATCACCCGTGTCCTCGATTCCATCGAGGCCGCCGATACGACCGATGTCGACGATGACCCCGGGGGAGAGAAGACGCATCTTCATCAACGGGATCAGGCTCATGCCCCCGGCCATCACCTTGGCGTCGTCACCCAGGGCCCCGAATGCCTCCTCCAGTGAGGACGGTGCTACGTAGTCGAATGAACGTGGATACATGGCGTCAGCCCCTCGCTTCCTGGATAGCAGCCCAGACCCGTTGGGGTCTGAGTGGCATGTCGATGTGCTTGACCCCGAGCGGGCTTAGAGCATCGACCACTGCGTTGACGATGGTGTGTGCAGTTCCGATGGTTCCGGCCTCTCCCACGCCCTTGACCCCCATCGGGTTCACGTCCGTAGGTGTGACGGTACGGTCGAGCTCGAACGATGGCAGATCGGCCGCTGTCGGGATTGGGTAGTCGAGCAACGAGCCCGTCAGCAGGTTGCCTGAGGCGTCGTAGACGGCGGCTTCGAACATCGCCTGGCCAATGCCTTGTGCTATCCCGCCGTGGATCTGCCCATTCACGATCATTGGGTTGATCTCAACGCCGCAGTCATCGACACCGATGTACCTGAGCAGTTTCACGTCACCCGTGTCCGGGTCGACCTCGACGACGGCGATGTGACTGCCGAAAGGCCAAGTGGCGTTCCCCGGGCTGAAGGCGGTGTGAGCCTCCAATCCGCTTTCGACATCGTCCGGGGACGTGTGGGCCTGATAGGCGGCCTTGGCTATGGCTGCCCACTCCACCCGCTGGTCCTCCGAACCGACGACGTGTGCTCCATTGTCGGCGAACTCGATGTCTTCGGGAGCAGCCTCGAGGAGGTGAGCCGCGATCTTCGCCGCCTTCTCCTTGACTCTCTTCGTAGCCTCGAACGTCGCCGCGCCGTCGACGGCGACGGACCGGCTTCCGAAGGTCCCGATCCCCATCGGATGCTCACGGGTGTCGCCATGCAGCACCCTGATGTTCTCGACCGGGATCCCGAGCCCGTCGCCCACGATCTGCGCCCATGTCGTCTCGTGACCCTGTCCCGAGGGCCCGGTCCCGATTACGACGGTTGCCGTGGCATCGGGGTTGACCCGGACCAGCCCGGATCCGTTGAACGAGGCGGGAAGCCCGTAGTTGCTCCACGAGAACCCGATCTCGGCCAGCACGGCCGGCCCGAAGCCACAGACCTCGACATACGAACCGACCCCGACCCCGACATAGCGGCCCTCCTCTCGCGCCTTGTCGCGCATTTCGAGAAGTCCCGCATAGTCGGCGACCTCCATCAGCTTGTCGACGTTGGCCGCGTAGTCGCCCGAGTCGAGTGCGAACCCACAACCCATCGTCGCCGGGAACTCATCGGGTTGCCAGAAGTTCCTCTTCCTCACCTCGAAGGGGTCCATCCCGATCTCACGGGCATAGGCATCGATCACCCTCTCCAGGTAATAGATCGCCTCCGGTCGGCCCGCGCCCCGGTACGCGTCTGTGGTCATGGTGTTGGTCACGACACAGTCCACGGTCCACGACACCGGCATCTTGTATTGACCCGACCCGATCCACAGACCCAGGAGAGGTATGGCCACGGTGAAGTTCTGGGAGTAGGCGCCCATGTCGGCGAGCGCTTCGAGCTTGTATCCGAGGAACTCACCGTCCTTGGTCCCCACCAGTGTCGCAGTGCCGATCCAGCCGCGACCGTGGATGGTCGACCCCGCAGCCTCACGACGTGTCTCGGTCCACTTGACGGTGCGCCCGAGATCCTTCGCAGCGAAGGCGACGAGCACCTCGTCGTTGTACACGTTCAACTTGGAGCCGAAGCCGCCACCTACCTCGGGTGCAATCACCCTCACGTCGCTGGCCACCATCCCGAAGGTCTTGGAGATCGCGCCGCCCAGCGCATGAGGGACCTGTGTGGAGCTGTGGACCGTGAATCGGTTGTAGCCGGAGTTGTACTCGGCCATCACCGACCTGGGCTCGATCGCCACCGGGATCAGCCGCTGGTTGATCATCTCCAGAGAGACGACGACGGCGTCATCTCGCCCCATCGCCGCGTCGACGAGAGGTGTCTGGTCCTCGAGACCGAGGGCATCCCAATAGCCGTAGTAGGTCCACGTGTGAATCACGTTGGATTCGAGCTCCTCGTGGACCTTCACCTCGTCGCTCGCGGCCTTCTTGAGGTCGATGACGGCGGGCAGCACGTCGTATTCGACGTCGATGGCGTCGGCGGCGTCTTGGGCAAGATGACGCGTCTCGGCGACGACCATGGCCACCGCCTCGCCGACGTGATTCACCTCGCCGTCGGCGAGCAGAGGTCTCAACTTTCCGATCGGCACCTGGGCGAGGAGCGGCCCCAGGTGCTCGACGTCCTCGTGGGTGTATATCGCAATCACGCCGTCCATATCCCTGGCGGCAGAAGCGTCGAGCGTGGTGATCTTCGCCCTCGCCATAGGTGAGCGGAGAAAGGCGACCTGGAGCAGTCCCGTCGGCTGGAGGTCGTCGACATAGATCCCCGTTCCCTGGATCAGGGCGGGGTCCTCACGTCGTCTGACAGAACCCCCCATGACACTGGTGGTAGCCATTACTCGCCTCCCTCCCAATCTGGTGGTGCCGGCTCGTCGCCCCGGATCTTGGCCCCGGCGTACTCGACTGCCCTGACGATGTTGTGATAACCGGTGCAGCGGCAGAGATTCCCTTCGATTCCATGACGGATCTCGTCCTCGGAAGGGTTGTTGTTCTCCTCGAGGAGCGCCGCCGCCGACATGATCATGCCGGGGGTGCAGAAACCGCACTGGAGGCCGTGGCGCTCCCAGAAGCCCTCCTGGACCGGATGCAGCTCGCCGTTGCTGGCCATTCCTTCGATGGTGGTGATGGCGGCACCCTCGACCTGGACGGCGAAGATCGTGCACGACTTGACCGGCTTGCCGTCGAGGTGGACGGTGCACGCGCCGCAGTAGCCGGTCTCACAGCCGACATGGGTGCCGGTCAGCCGGAGATTTTCACGGATGAAGTGAACAAGGAGGGTGCGTGGCTCGACGTCGCCGGTCACTTCCCGCCCGTTGACCGTCATTGACACTTCCATGTGACGCCCCTTTCGCTAGCCGGATGGGTGAAAGCTATCAACCTCGGGCGCACCAGGTGACGGGAGAAGGCGTATTTTGCCCCGACGGTATCTCAGCCCCCGTCCCGGCTCCCCGTCCCGGCCGCCACCGGGAGCCGCACGGTGAACGTCGTGCCAGACGAGTCGCTGGTGACACTGATCTCGCCCCCGACCCGGCCGATGATGGTGTGCACGGTGTGCAGCCCGAGACCGGTGCCTTTTCCGGGTTCTTTGGTGGTATAGAAAGGGTCGAAGATCCGCTTCGCCACATCGTCGGGAATCCCAATGCCGCTATCGGTCACCTCCACCACGACGTGGTCGTTCTCATTGCGGGCCGCGACATGGAGGGTCCCGCCTTCCGGCATGGCGTCGGCCGCGTTGTCGATGAGATTGGTCCACACCTGGTTGAGGTCGCGCCCCGGTGCTTCGACCAGGTGCAGGTCGTCGGGGAAGTCGAGGACCAGGTCGACATTGCGCAGCTTGTGCTTGAGGAGGATCAAAGTGTCCTGGATGCCGGCGGTGGGGAGTATCTCCTGGATCGGGGCGCGATCGAGGAACGAGTACTCCTTCACCACCCGAACCAACTCGGAGATCCGCCTGGCGCCGATGGCTAGCTCGTCGACCACCTGATCGGTGGCCGCGCTCAATCCGATCCACCGGGCAAGGTGCGGTTTGAGGTCCCCGGGGGCCTCCGCGACGGCGTCGCTGAGACTCGAGTGAGTCCATCCGGCGTCGACCATCGCCGGGGCTATGTCCCATGGATCTTCGACACCGAGCTCGGAGAGGAGGCTCACGATCGCGGTCTCAGCATCTCCCCGCTCCAACGCGGTCAAATGCACGGGCCCATCAGGATTAGAGATCCCAGCCACCTTTTCGCGGATTGCACCGGCGAGGATGCTGGTCTCGCGTCCCAGATCTGACTGCAGCCGTGCCAACTCCTGGGTGGTGCGGGCCACGGCAGCGGCCGGATTGTTCAACTCGTGCATCAACTGGGCCGCCATCTTCCCCAGAGCCGCCATGCGCTCTTCGTAGCGGAGAGTGTCTTCGATGCCCCGCAGCCGCGAAGTGACGGTCCGGAACATGCGACGGACCACCCTCGAGTCGCTGAGGAGGTCTTCGAAAGCCGCGACCGGGATACGGATGGCATGGGTGTCGGTCAGAGCGGAGACCGTGGCGGTGCGAGGCGCCTGGTCCAGCAGAGCGATCTCGCCGACCACATCGCCGGGCCCGATCCGTCCGAGCTCGACGTCCTTGCCCCCGCTGTGCTTGGTGACCGCCAGCTCGCCCTCGACGACCACATACATCTCTTCGGAGTCACTGCCCTCCTCGATGATGACGCGGCCCTTGGGGATGTTGATCTGCTCTGAGGAGTCGCACACTTTCTCGAGAAGTTGCCCGGGCAAGTCGGCGAAGTAGGGGAGCCCTCTGAGTATCTCGGCGATGGAGCTCAAAGCGATGCGAGATGCTGATGGACGAAGCGAATCGCGGTGGCACCCTCGCCGGTTGCTCCGGCGACTCGTCTTATCGACCCGTGGCGAACGTCTCCCGCCACGAAGATCCCGGGCACCGACGACTCGAGGGGCAGGGGGTCGCGATCTGTGTTCCAATCGGTCAAAGGCCCCAGGTCCAACCCGGTGAGGACAAAACCTCGGTCGTCGAGTTGGACCAGATCCCTCAACCAGTCGGTCTGGGCGCGTTGGCCGATGAAGATGAACAACGCCCCGGCGGCAATCTCGTGTGTCGCCTCCGTGTCCAGGTCTTCGAAGGTGAGGGACTGGAGGTGGGTGTCGCCCCCGGCCGCCACGATCCTCGTGCGGGGACGGACCGAGACGGCGTCGATCGCCTCGATGTTGTCGATCAGATACTGCGACATGGTCGCAGTGAGGTCCGTGCTTCGGATGACGATCGTCACGGAGTCGGAGAACCTCGTCAGGAAGAGGGCGGCTTGGCCGGCCGAGTTGCCGCCCCCCACCACGAAGAGAGGTTGGCCGCGGTGATTGTCCGCCTCGATGCGGGAAGTGCCGTAGTACACGCCGGCGCCTACGAATTCATCGATCCCATCGGCTTCGAGCCGCCGATAGTCCACACCGCTGGTGACCACCATGGCCTTGGCGGTCACAGTCGATCCATTGTTGAGGTGGACGATTTTGAACGGGTCTTTGCGCTCGATTCCCTCCACCCGCGCGGGAATCAGTATCTCGACTCCAAAACGTGTCGCTTGTGCCGCGGCCCGGCGGGCGAGGTCGGCCCCGCTGATGCCCCGGGGGAACCCGAGATAGTTCTCGATCAGAGACGACTGCGCGGCCTGACCCCCGGGGGCGGCGGCCTCGATGAGGAGCGTCTTGAGACCCTCAGAGGCGCCGTAGACGGCCGCGGCGAGCCCGGCCGGGCCCGCACCGACTATGACCAGATCGTAGGCGGGGGATTGGGCGCGGCTCCGCAGGCCGACCCGGTCGGCGAGTTGGTTGGGTGTGGGGTGCATGAGCGGCTCCCCTTCCGGGAAGAGGAGGAGGGGAAGGTCGGTCGCCTCGGCCCCGACCGTCTCCATCAGGCCCTCCGCCTCGGGGTCGACTCCGAGTGTCACCGAGCGGTAGGGCACCTGGTTCATGGCGAGGAACGCCTTCAACTCGAATGCCTCCTTCGACCACTCGGTGCCCAGGACTCTGATTCCGTCGAAGGTGGGTCGATAGGAGGCGCGCCAATCCTCGAGAAGGTCGTCGAGGATGGGGAAGAGTCGGTCTTCGGGCGGGTCCCACGGTTTCATGATGTAGTAGTCGAGGTTGACGTCGTTGATTGCGCTTATTGCCGCATCGGTGTCGGCATAAGCGGTGAGCAGGGTCTTCTTCGCACCAGGGAATGGGGTCAGAGAAGCGCGCAGGACGTCGACGCCGGTCACCTGCGGCATGCGCTGGTCGGCGACGATCAGTGCGAGTGGTGTGCCGCGCATCGCCAATTCCTTGATCGCCTCGATCGCCTCTCGACCACTGGTCGCACCGACGATCCTGAAGTCATCGGCATATCGTCGGCGGAGGTCTCGCTGCACGGCGCGCAGGACCTCGGGCTCGTCGTCCACGGCGAGGATGACCGGGCTTTGACCGTTCATCTGACGAAGAAGTGATCGGGAAAGCAGAACCGCCAGGTCTCACCGGGTTCGATGGACCTGATCAATGGGTGACCGTGTTCCTCCCAGTGTTTCCTGGCATGTCTGTTGACCGAGTTGTCACAGCATCCAACAGAACCGCACTGGAGGCAAGAGCGGAGATGAACCCAGGTGTCGCCGGCCGCCACACACTGATCGCACACGTCCGAGCCGGCCTCGATGACCGAGGTGAGCTCTTCCAGGTGAGGACACAAAGGCGTGGTCATTTGATCTTTCTCGAGGTTGTCTTTGGCCCCCGCCGCCCGCGGGTCTCAACCCGCATCATATGTCCATGACGAACAAGCCGCGCCGTGGGCGCCTGCAGAAGCACGCTGCGCAGTAAGGGGGTTTGGGCACCCGAAGTGCCCACGGGCGCTTATCGTGGCCCACTCTGGCGGAACGGGATGGTGGACGGACCGATGGGTGTCATCAGAATTTCGCCGCCTCAACTTCGCACCAAGGAAGAAGAAGGCGGCAGGTCGGCGACCTGGCTGGAACTGTTCTACGACTTGGCGTTCGTGGTGGCGGTGGCGGTCCTCGCCGGGCGTCTGCTCGACGATGTGTCCCTCACGGGGCTCGCCTCCTACTTCGGATACTTCGCACTGCTGTGGTGGTTGTGGGCCAGCCATACGTATTACGCCGATCGGTATGACACCGATGACCTCGTCTACCGGCTGCTGGCAGCGGGCCAGATGACTGCCGTCGTGGTGATCGCGGCTTCTCTCTCACCGGGCGAGGCAAGTTCGACGAGAGTGTTCGCATTTGGGTATGCCGCGTCTCGGGTGTTGCTGCTGCTCATGTACTGGAGAGCACATCGACATGTGACCGAGACCAGAAACCTGGTCAAGGGTTATCTGGTGGGGTTTGGATCGGCCGCATTGGCATGGGGTGCTTCGGCCTTGGTGCCCGACCGCTGGCGAATCGTGCTGTGGGCTGTCGCCCTCACCGTCGACCTGGCGACTCCATGGGTGATGAGGGAGGAACAGGCGCGTGTCCCCCTGGATGTGTCGCATCTGCCGGAGAGATTCGGCCTGTTCACCATCCTCGTGCTCGGCGAGTCGATAGCCGCCGTGGTGGCGGGACTGGGGCACACAGTCTGGGCGTGGCAGCCGACCATGACGGCAGCTCTGGGCATAGGCACTGCGACCGCACTTTGGTGGCTCTATTTCGACAACGCACGTGGCTCGATCGTCCGCCGGGACCGATCCATCCGACGCACCTGGAGGCCCACAGGGTGGATTTACACCCATCTCCCTCTGGCCGCCGCCGTGGCTGCATCCGGGGTGGCGATGGAGCGCGCCGTGGCCGAAGCCGGCCAGGGGCCGATGCGTGGAGCAGACAGATGGCTCCTCGTGGGATCCGTGGCGACGGTTTTCGCATGCCTGGCCTTGATCCAGTTTGCCGGTGCGGCACGAGGATCTCCGCAGAGCCGGACGGTGGTGATGAGCCGCCTGATCGGGATCCCGTTTCTGATAGTGATCGGCTTTCTCTCTGCCCTCGAGCCTTCATGGGTGGGGCTCGGGGTATTCGGGATCTGTGTTGCCGAGCTGGTCGCCGACATGAGTGCTTTGTCCGATGACGTCGGGATGATGAGGGCGAGCACATGACCGCAGACAACGAAGCGAGATCCATCGAGATTTGGGACGACCCCGAATCGGGCGCGTACCTCGTCGTGGTGGATGGCTCGCGGGTGGGCAAGGCCGAGTACCGAATGCGTGGAGGACGGCATTGGTTCGTCCACACCGAAGTCGATGACGAATACGAGGGCACGGGCATCGGAACGAAGCTGGTCCAGTTCGCACTGGACGACGTGCGAGCCAAGGGCGGTTTGGTCGTGCCCATCTGCCCGTTCTTCGCGGCCTACTTGCGGAGGCACCCCGAATACGAGGAGATCGTTGATCGGGAGATGACGGATAGGGTGGAGCGGTCTCGCCGCGAACGGGAAGTCTGAGCCGGGTCAGACTTCGACCCTGAGACCCGGGGTGCCGCGGATCACCTCGGGACCATCGACCAGGGACTCGAGATGAGCGTGGAACTCGTCGAGGTCGACGTCGCGGTGACTCGGGTCGTGGTGGAACGTCACCAGCTTCTCCACCCCAGTCATCTCGGCGAAGGCCGCCAGGTGTGAGACCCCCGTGTGGCCCCAGCCGACCCGTTCCCGGTATTCCTCGTCGGTGTACTGAGCATCATGGATGAGGACGTCGGCGCCTTGCGCCAGTCCGAATCCCGACGTCCAGTCGGGTCCATTGGGAAAGTCACGATGACCGAGGGCTGGCTCGTGGTCG